>Ga0224558_1002170_pt1 | contig 18628 bp, 16 predicted proteins | sample 714S32024metaG_FD_180682 | JGI IMG/M metagenome (GOLD analysis project Ga0224558, IMG submission 180682) | Peat soil microbial communities from Stordalen Mire, Sweden - 717 S3 20-24 | ecosystem: Environmental > Terrestrial > Soil > Wetlands > Peat | place: Sweden: Norrbotten County, Stordalen...
GTCCCCTTTCTGTGTGGGTTGTCTTGGTGGACGCCCGACACCTACCAGGTGGCAGGTCTCAGGCGGGGGACCACCGCTTCACTTCAACAAATCGGGGGACAACCTCACTGAGAACAGCGGGACCATCAGTGGCCCAGATGCGACCGACAAGCCGGTCCGAAGAGCGGACCATCCCCAATCCTCCTGCGCCCAGAGCACGATAGACAGCAGCATCGCGCCGAAGGCCGTGGCGAACAGGACGGTGACGGGGACGTGTTACCTGACAAACCGGCCCTGGTCAGGGGGGATAGGCTTCTGGACGTGGCCGATCGACAACCAGTGTCCAGCCAATGGCGAAAAGAGTGGCGCCGCATCGGGGGTTCGGTTGTGACTGTCGCATCCCTCGCCACGATCACTTGGGCCTCAGCGACCCAATCCTTTGTCGTCCTCAAGGGGAACAAACTCGTTCATCCAGCCCTTGTGCAATGGCCATTCATTCTGGGCCTTGTCGGCATAGGGGTTGGTTCCTACGTCGTTCTCACGACCTATCACGACAGATTGCCCATGTTCGGGCGAGAACGTGACCACTCAAGTCAATACGCATTGTGGGTTCTTAACCCTAGTAGCTATACAACATTCAACCCGGAGCAGCCTGGCGTGTACGCGACATTACAACCAACTTTAATGGTAAGTGTTCAGGTCCCCTGACGGCACCATCCGCCACCTAGGAGAACACCGCGCGTAACGTGGGGAATTCCACCCGACGACCGCTGCCCGTTCGATGACGCGCCCTCATACGAGGAGCTGACCGAACTGGTCGCCGCGCTGCAGTTGCTCACCGAGCAGCAAGCGTCGCGCATCGCTGAGCTCGAAGCCCTGGTTGCCGATCTCCAAGAGCGCTTGGGACGCAACCCGCGCAATTCGTCGATGCCGCCGTCGGCCGAAGGGTTGTCGAAGCCGCCGGCGCCTTCGCGCGCCGAACGCCGTGCGGCGGGACGCCGCCAGGGCAAGCAGCCCGGAGCCCCGGGCAAGCACCTGGCCCAGGTCGCTCACCCCGACGAGGTGGTGTCCCACGTGCCGGTCGCATGTGAGTCCTGCGGAGCGGATCTCGCCGATGCGGAGGTCGTCTCCACCGAGCGTCGCCAGGTGTTCGACCTGCCCGAGATCGCCCTTCGCGTCACCGAGCACGTCGCAGAGCGCCGTCGCTGTGCGTGTGGATGTGAGACGAAGGCGCTGTTCCCCGAGGCTGCCACCGCCCCGGCGTGCTACGGCCCCAGCGTGCGGACGTTGGCGGTGTATCTGGCCATGCACCAGCACCTGCCCTTCAACCGCATGGCGCAGTTGTTCGCAGACGTGTTGCACCAAGAAGTCTCCGTCGGGGCGCTGGCACAGATGGTCGCCGAGGCGGCCGACGCCACCGGCCCGTTCTTGGAGCAGGTGAAGGTGCTGCTCCACGGCGCAGACGCCGTGCACTTCGACGAGACCGGCGGGCGTGTGGCGGGGAGGCTGCACTGGGTCCACAGCGCGTCCACGGCGGCACTCACGCTGCTCGACTGTCATGCCCGGCGCGGGACGCCGGCCATGGACGATCTGGGCGTCATCGGTTCGATGACCGGGGTGGCCATTCACGATGGTTGGAAGCCCTATCGCTCCTACGACGTGCTCCACGCCTTGTGCAACGCCCATCACCTGCGCGAGCTGGTTGCCATCGGCGTGGTGTGGGACCAGGGCTGGGCCAATGACCTTGCCGCATTGCTCGTCGAGGCGAAGAGGGCCATCGAAGCCGCACGAGCCGAGGGTAGAAACCGCCTGGACGACAAGATGCTGCACTCGATCCGCGTCCGCTACGGCATGCTCGTGGCCAAGGGCTTCGCCGCCAATCCTGAACCGGAGTTCGGCAAGCGCCGCGGATACGAGAAGAAGGCCCACAACCTCCTTGTGCGCCTCGATGCCCAGCGCGCCGACGTGCTGCGCTTCTGTGCAGACTTCCGAGCGAGCTTCGACAACAACCAGGCCGAGCGCGACATTAGGATGGTGAAGCTTCAGCAGAAGATCTCGGGATCGTGGCGCACACTCGACGGTGCCCGTGACTTCTGCGCTATCCGCAGCTACGTATCCACCCTGCGCAAGAACCAACGCGACATTCTCAGTGGGCTACGCCTGCTGTTCGAAGGTCACGCTTGGCTACCTGGCGGGACCTGAATAGTTACCGTCGACGAAGAACGGTTATTCGGGAGGTGGGTCGGAGGTGGTCTCGATCAAGTCGGACCAAGTTCCAGTGCGCCGACGGGCCCGGCTTTGCTTGGGCCTCTCCATCGGCACTCCGCGTTCGTCGAGGGCGTGCTTAGCCCGGAAGCTGCGGATGCGATCGAGGTTGAACGCGGCGAGAGTGAAGCCGAGCATGACTGTCATCTTGGTCGTGCCCAGAACCCTCATGAACCCGCGGCTCAGGTCGGTGAACACGCCCTTCAGGGCGGCGTTGACGCTCTCGACAAGCTGTCGACGTCCCATCGAGATCCGCCACGCGGTAGTTCCATAAGTGATCCGCTGCCACCACGCCATTTCGGCGGCCTGGGCGGTCAGGATGCCGTTGCAACACCTGTCACAACCATCGGGGACCGAGACAAGAGGGACGGTCTTCGACCGGCGCATCGTCCTTGAGAAGTTCCTCGCGCGTAAGAAACCCGAACAGAACGGGCAGCGCCACCGGGTCGCACCGTCACCGTCTGGTGGCGAGTGGCGCATCATCCGCCAGCGGGCCCTCAGGTTGAACTTGGACTCATAGCTCACCTTCTCCTGCTCCGATGCTCCTCTGGGAGGAGATGGCAGGTCACGAAGTCCCTCGGGGAGAAGAGGGGAGAACAGCTGCCCGTCGATCAGTAATGCGTCGCCTGAGAACGGTCGGATGCCGCGCTGGTGGGTGTGGGTGCCGAGAATCCCATCCACGGCCTCTGACTAGGTCATTGTGGCGAACCGGAGGGCGGGACAGGGTCGACGCGGGAGCTGATGCCCAGATTCGTGCAGACGTGACCGTAGGTGACTGTTGCCTGGTTCGTCTAAACGCCGGGAGCCCAACCACGGCCGTACCTGAGAAGGCGTACTCCAACCCTCCAGGAGTGCGCGAGAACCGTCGTTCTGGCACCGCCTGTGAGGCGTGAGCGAATTTGTGACGGCTCCAGATATATCTCGTTCTGCAGGTTAGGCGCTCAGTCACAAACATCGGAGCATCATCCACCGAGCCGGCGCCTGTAGCGACTTTCCGCCGTGAGTCGCTCTCCTGGTGAACGACGTGTCTTGGCCATCCAAGCGTTGGCGACCGACAGTCGTGCCGTCTTCGAACCCGTCTCAGTCGAAGATCACATCGATCGACAACGGGCCGTCGTAGTAGTTGCCGTCGAGCGCGTGGAAGGTCACCACCAGTTCTTGCTGCACTCCTGGTGAAACGTCGAAAGGGGCCATCGGATCAGTGCCGATAACCGAGATGGGACCACCCTCGCCCTGCAGTTCGACCTTCCCGACTGTATATGGCCCATCAGGAGCGAAGCTCCCGTCGGGGGTAGTGCACCCGGGGGTGAACTTCACCCAGGCGGTGAAGTCTCGGGTGGGATCCCCGCCTGGCGGACCAATCACCTGGCTGTTCCAAGTGGCGCTGGTGTTGAGCGGAAGACACTTCGCGTACTCGCCCTGGAAGATGGAGTCGGGCGCCGCGTAGAACCCCCACGACACGGTTGTGACGGTCACACAACCAAAACATGATCCACCCGATGTGCCGCCACCACCCTGCTTCCCCGTTTGATTGCCCGTCGATGTCGGATTGGTTGTCCCAGTTACCGGAGAGGTGGGTTCGGTCTGTCGGGATGGATTCCCCGTAACCGGAGGTGAAGCCGGAACACTGGTCCCCGTCACGCCATTTCCTGACGACACAAGCGGAAGGTCGAGGTCGCGACGCACGGCGTTGTCATTCGTCTTCACGGTTGTGACGTCACGAGTGAATGTCGCGCGCCAGTCTGCGACATCAGCCGCGCTCAAGCCGCTTAGAGCCTGCAAGTCATCCACCAATGGCGTGACGGAGGCGGCAAGCTTCGTGACGTCCCGGCTTGCTGCAGAAGGCCATGCCATGTGGAGAAGCTCCTGCCTGAAGGTCCGCAGTGCAGAGACAAGGGGCTGAGCCTCGCTCTCGGCCTGTGAGCCTGTGGTCTGGTTCCACTGTGCGGCTTCATTGGCGAATGCATCTGAGGCACTATTAATCGGACTGATGAATCCGAGGTATGCCTGTGCAGCTGCTGGAATGCTGAGCTCGGTCCCGGTCGTGTGCGCTCGAGTCGGCTTCTCGCCGATCACGGCTCCCACGACGGCGAGAATCACGACACTGGCGATCCCGACCCAGCCGAGCACGATCCCGGCAACCGCCACTGCGCGCCCACCTTGTCGGCCGGCAGACCGGTCGATCCTGTGCTTCGCCACGTAGCCGAGCAACAGCGCGAACACAGAAGCCAGGCCGAAACCCCAGAGGATGCCCAGAACCAACGAGGCGATTGACAAGCCGCTGGTGCGTTCGCGCACTCGTCGGTCGTCCGGGTAGTACGGCGGAGGAAGAGAGAAAGGCGAAGGCGAAGGAGAGCACGGGGGACTGGGCAGAGATGGCGTACTCGTGGCGTCCGAGACTCGCCGCAGCTTGATCCACGATCTACCCTTCGTGCACAAAGCAACGACCGTGTCGAACAAGGCAGTGATCGCCGAGCCCCTCGGCTCACATGCCAAGTGGGCCACCTCTCCCACCCCGACGTCGAGCGACAGGAGGTTGCTTCCCGCCCAATCGAGCTTGATCCTTACCTCGTGATGGCCCGCAGAGATACCGAAGTCTGTCGTCTCGCCGTTGCGTACCGTGCCGACTTCTGCGCCGTCGGCGAGAACCTTGTAAGAGCGGTATCTGTCCCGCCAGGGCGCAGGATTCCGTGTTATGCGAAGAATCGCCTTCGCCGAGAGAGCTCCATCCTCGCCAACGGAGAGAGGCCACCGCCTCGATTGCTCTATGACATCGCTCATGGAGCGCCCCTCCTCCGTTCAGGAGATACGTGAGATATCGGCTGCCGGACGGATCTACCTGAGCGGCAGAAGCGCCCTTGCCTGGCCCGATAGAGCAGTACCTCTCGGCCGTCTCGGGCGGTCTCGCCGAGGGAACCCTCTGGCAGTCCACTTGCAGTCGGGAACGACCTGCTCGCCGAGCTGGACTTCTTCGGCTAGACGCGTTCTCCGCCAAGCCGACACTTCCCACTGGTGGACGCGCGTGTACCTGCATGTCTGCGTCGCCTTCGATCACCCATCTCTGCGAAGAGTCGGCGTCGAAGACGTCGAACCCACCTTGGGTCGGTCTGTCAAAGGCAATCGGTGCGGCAGCCACCGTCCCCTTCTTGACCAAGCGTTCCGGTGGACACCCAAGACGTGGGTGCCAACGGCGCTGCACGTGCCCGACCGTGTGGGTGCCGAGAAACTCATCCAAGTCCCCCACCTGGAGGTTCGCGAAGGTGACGCCGTCAGGAAAGCTGTGCCATGGCGCTCTCCTTCTTCTACCTAGCGTTCGTCCGAGTCCTCCAGTTACTACGACTCTTTCGCTATGAAGACAGTGAACTCGCCGTCGAGGTCGTCATGCTTCGCCATGAGGTGGCAGTGCTACGCCGCCAGGTGGCGCGCCCCGCGCTGTGTCCTTCTGACCGAACACTGCTCGCCGGGCTCAGCCGACTCCTCAAGCGTCGACACGTCGGGCAATTGTTCGTCCAGCCCGAGACCCTGCTCCGCTGGCATCGAGACCTCGTGCGACGCCGATGGACCTACTCCCACAGCCAGGGTCGGCCGAGCCTGCCAGGAGGTACGGTCGAGGTAGTACTTCGGTTGGCAAAGGAGAACCCAACCTGGGGGTAAAGGAGAATTCATGGCGAGCTGGCCACGATGGGCGTGCGTCTCGCACCCTCGAGTATCTGGGGGATCCTTCGCCGCCATGGGATCGAGCCGTCGCCGAGGTGGACGGGCCCGAGCTGGACACAGTTCCTCCGAGCCCAAGCGTCATCGATGCTGGCCTGTGACTTCTTCACCGTCGACACGGCCCTGCTTCGCCGTCTCTACGTGCTCTTCTTCATCGAGATCGACACCCGAAGGGTCTACGTCACAGGAGTCACGGCAAACCCGATAGGAGCATGGGTCGTCCAACAAGCTCGCAACCTGAACTCGGCACTAGCGGTGCGAGCACGACCTATCAGGTTCCTCATTCGGGACAGCGACACCAAGTTCACCTCGAGCTTCGACGAGGTGTTTCGCGCGGACAGAATCCGAATAATCCGAACGCCTGTCCGTGCTCCACGGGCCAATGCTTTCGCCAAACGCTTCGTCGGCACTGTCCGCCGGGAGTGCCTCGACCGAATGCTGATCTTCCACCGCCGCCAACTGGAGATGGTGCTCGCCGTCTTCATCGAGCACTACAACACCCATAGACCGCAGCGCTCGCTCGACCAGACACCTCCGCTTTCGATAGTGCCAGCGGCGCGGCCAACCTCGCACCCTGATGCAACGCAACTCCGAAGATCCGACAGGCTCGGTGGTCTCATCCACGAGTACAAACTTGCTGCGTGAGGCCTACAGATGAGGTTTTCGGCACCCACACGATCGCGTTCGGACCTGAGGCTCGATCAGGGCCCGCTCGAAGATCGCGTGAATATCGACCCGGCACCAAAAGATGTCGGCTCTCCTGCTGCGTGGCTGTTGCCGTAGTCGAAGGTGTACCTCGATCGTTCTCAACATCTTCAGAGCCTGGCGCGGCTTAGTGGACGCGATCGCTAAACGCTCTTATGAGATCGTCAGGCCGCCTTTGAGGCCTGGAACCTCACCAGGAGTCCGGATGCGGCATGGCGTGTGTGCGGTTCGGTCACCAAGAGATCCTTCAGCTTCGTCTCCAGCTCACCTGGTTGCATCAGGCGGGTCCCGTGCCCCTCCCTTTGGTGCAAGAGCCGGAACAGCGCAGAGTCGAGCAAGTCGTAGCCGACGAGACGCCCGCCGGGGCGCAGCACTCGCACCGCCTCGGCTAGCGCCTTCTCCCACTCGACGACATGGTGGAGCATGGCGAAGGACAGCACCAAGTCGAAGCGTCCGTCTTCGAAGGGCAGGGCAGTGGCATCGGCCTGTTCCACGACTGCCCTGTCGCCGAAGCGAGCGAGGGAGGCGCTCGCGACCCTAACCATGTCGGGGTCGTAGTCGGTGGCCACCAATCGAAGGTCTGGATGGGCGGAGAGGAGCTGGGTCGCCATAGCCCCGCTACCAGTGCCGATCTCGAGGGCCTCGCCTGTCGGCCGCACCCCCTGGAGGCACCACGGCACGAGCACCCGGCGGGCGAAGGCCCGGTAGGGCGGGCTGGTGCAGAAGGCTTTGGCCAGCGCCGACATCTCGGGCACGAAGAGAACGGTAGCCGGGTCGAACTCACGCGCCGGCATCGTCCATCTGCATGGAGACAGACCCTCGACGTTGAATCCAAATCCCGCGGACCTCGCATGATCACCTCTCCAGGGCCGAACATCGTGTAGAACGAGGCCCGTGAACAAGCGCGAACTCTCCAAAGCTGTAGCTGTCCATTCCGACATCGACGTGACGACGGTGTCGAAGGTCCTCGAGGGATTCACCGACGTGGTCACCTCAGTGGTGTCCAAGGGTGAGTCCGTGCTGATAACCGGGTTTGCCAAGTTCGCCAAGGTCGAGCGAGCAGCTCGTATGGGGCGAAACCCAGCGACTGGAGAACAGATCCACATCAAGGCTTCCAAACGGGCGCGGATCACGCCCGCCAAGACGTTCAAGGACGCCATCCTTTTCCCCACCGGCGCACCGAAGTTGGCTCGCGGCGCATGGCCCGTGGACGCCGAGGTGCTCAAGCGGGCCGGCAAGAGCCATGCTGCGACTGCTCCAGCAAAGAAGGCTGTTGTCACGAAGAAGGCTGCCGCTGCGAAGAAGGCCCCCCGGAAGGCCTATGCGAAGAAGCCTGTTGCCACGAAGAAGGCTCCTGCGAAGCGGGCTGCGGTAGCGAGGAAGACCCGTGCGACCAAGAGGATCGCAGGGGCTCGGAAGGCGACAGTGAAGAACGTGACGACCAAGCGTTCGGCTGCGAAGAGGGTCGCGGGGCGTAGGCACGGCCGCTCGTAGTGCCCTGAAATGCATAGAGCTGATCAGATGTCGTCCATGACGGTCATCAAGATCAATGCCATCACGGTGCCAGAGGATGCTGGCGACGAACTGGCCCGGCGGTTCGCGGCGCGTGCAGGCGCCGTCGACGGACAGGACGGCTTCGAGGGATTCGAGCTGCTCCGACCGACCGACGGCCGCAAGCAGTGGTTGGTCGTTACCCGGTGGAGGGATGACGAGGCGTTCCAGGGCTGGGTGGGCTCACCCGCCTTCGCCCATGGCCACGCCGGTGCCGACCGCCCCGCACCGCATGGAGGTCCGGTTTCGGTGTCGTCCGAGCTGTGGTCCTACGAGGTGGCTGGTGGTTCGCCCGGCAGCACCGCCGGCTGACTCCCAGTCGAGGCGCTCAGATTATGGAGCGCGCGCTCTATATGGCGTGGTCTACAAGCGTGCGGCACGCCGGAGCCCGTACTGTCCGAAAAATCGATCGCGCCGTTGAATAGGGACTTCCGCGGCCCGAATCCTTCTCGACTCGGAGGGCTGATCTACGAATACGAACTCGCTGCGTAATAGGCACATCGAGTTTTCGGACACTACGCCTTCGACACCCTGTTCGAGGCCAAGGTGCTCATCGAGGACTGGCGCCTCGAATACAACCACTACCGGCCACACATGTCGCTCGGGTACTTGACCCCAGCAGAGTTCGCCCGCACGTGGCGGGCGGAGCATCAACATGACCCAGAACTCTCATAAGGACCTGACCGAAGATTGGGATCCGGTCACATCCACGGGCTCTGACCAGGGCGTTGTGGTGACTCCCCTCCTTGCTAGAGCGCGTCGAGTATTCGGACCTTACGCCTTCCATCCATGAGTACGAACTTGCTGCGTGAGGCATACGGATGAGGTTTTCGGCACCCACAGGCTCGAGCGCTCTGGCGCGTCGCGCCGAAGACGGACGTCGCGATGACCACGCAGAAGAACGAAGGGACCCCTCGCGCGGCCAGGGACTGACGCGGGCGGGCTCGCCCTCTCGTGCCACGCGGTTGTATCGGCCGCGACGCCACGAGCGGCGGTTTGAGTGACCGCGAGGCCCCGCGTTACCCTTGCTCTACCGCAGATCGCACCAAGGGAGCGATATGTTCGACACGCCGCTTACCGAGCTGATCGGAACCGAGTATCCCATCCTCGGGGGAACGATGATGGATCTGTCCACGCCGCCGTTCGTGGCCGCTACCAGCGAGGCGGGCGCGCTCGGGATCATCGCCTCCGCCATGTACCCGGACTCCTACAAGGACTACCGGGACGCGATCCATCAAGTGCGCAATGCCACGGACAAGCCCTTTGCCGTCAACATCAACCTCTTCCCGATGATGCGCAAGCTCGACAACGTGAAGTACGTCAACATCGCCGCCGACGAGGGTGTGCGCATCATCGAGACGTCCGGGTTCGCCCCGCCCGAGGATGTCGTATCGGCCATCAAGGGCCACGGGATGATCTGGCTCCACAAGTGCGTGGGTGTTCGCTACGCGTGCAAGGCCGAGTCGATGGGCGCCGACGGGGTGACGATCGTCGGCTACGAGAATGGCGGAGCGACGGGGAACCTCAACGTCGCGACGCTGATCTTGGTCCCGTCGACCATCGACGCGGTGAAGGTTCCGGTGATCGGCGGGGGCGGCGTGGTGGACGGGCGCACGATGCTCGCTGTGCTGTCTCTCGGCGCGGCCGGCGTGATCGTCGGCACGCGGCTGATGCTCTCCGAGGAGTGCCCGTTGCACCGCAACGTCAAGGAGGCGCTGCTTTCCGCGACGGAGCTCGACACCGACGTCATCATGCGCTCGGTGGGGTTCGCTCACCGCATCTGGATGAACACTCCCGCCCGCAAGATCGCCGAGATCGAGGAGAGCAAGGGGAACCTCGAGGACCTCCTCCCGCTCGCCTCGGGGTGGGCCGCCAAGAAGATGTACGAGATGGGGGACACCGAGGCCGGGACGGTTTCCTGCTCGCAGGGAGTCGGGCTCATCCACGACATCAAGCCGGTGAGAAAGATCATCGCCGACATGGTCTCCGAGGCGGGCCGGATCCACGAGGCACTTGCGCTGTAGCGAACCGGACGATCGCCTCGGGGTCGACACGGACGGCGTCTTGGCAAGCTCTCACCGGTCAGCCTGATCGATTGACATTCGGTGATGCTCGGCTGTCGACCGGGCATCCCGGAAACGTCGTCGAGCTTGTTGACGGGGTCGTCGCCGACATAAGCGTAAGGCTGGCCCGTGATGTCAACCAGGAGATCCGACGAGATGAACTGGTCCCTGTGGGTGCCGAGAAACCCATCCAAGTCCCCCACCTGGAGATTCGCGAAGGTGACGCCGTCAGAGAAGCTGGGCCATGGCGCTCTCCTTCTTCTACCTAGCGTTCGTCCGAGTCCTCCAGTTACTACGACTCTCTCGCCATGAAAGCAGTGAACTCGCCATCGAGGTCGTCATGCTCCGTCACGAGGTGGCAGTCCTCCGTCGCCAGGTGGCACGCCCTGCGCTGCGTCCTTCTGACCGAGCGCTGCTCGCCGGGTTCAGCCGACTCCTTTCGGGGGTTCGCCAGGGAAGTTTCTTCGTCCAGCCCCAGACATTGCTCCGCTGGCATCGGGATCTCTTGCGGCGACGATGAACCTATCCCCACCGCCCAGGTCGACCAAGCCTTCCCGCGGGCACGGTCGAGATCGTCATTCGACTGGCAAGGGAGAACCCAACCTGGGGATACCGGAGAATCCAGAGCGAACTGGCCACGATGGGTATCCAGCTCGCGCCCTCGAGCGTCTGGACGATTCTTCACCGCCATGGCATTGCCCATCGACGAGGCGGGCTGGCCCCAGCTGGATCGAGTTCCTTCGAAGTCAAGCGTCATCGATGCTGGCCTGCGACTTCTTCACCGTCGACACGGTGCTGCTCCGTCGTCTCTACGTGCTCTTCTTCATCGAGATCGACACCCGGCGGGTCTACATGACGGGGATTATTGCCAACCCCGTTGGAGAGTGGGTGGTCCAACAGGCGCGCAACCTGAGCTTCGTGCTCGCGAAGCGAGCACGACCTATCAGGTTCCTCATTCGGGATCGCGACACGAAGTTCACCTCCAGCTTCGACGAGGTGTTTCGAGCGGGAGGGATCCGGATCATCCGAACGTCGGTCCGAGCCCCGCGGGCCAACGCCTTCGCCAAACGCTTCGTGGGCACTGTCCGCCGAGAGTGTCTCGACCGAATGCTGATCTTCCACCGGCGCCAGCTCGACGTCGTGCTCAATGAGTTCATCGAGCACTACAACAGCCATAGGCCGCACCGTTCGCTTGGTCAGACACCTCCCCTTTCGATGACATCAGCAGTGCCGTCGAATTCACGCCCCGATGCAAAGCAACTACGAAGAACAGACAAGCTCGGCGGTCTCATCCACGAGTACGAACTCGCTGCGTGAGGCATACGGACGAGGTTCTCGGCGCCCACACATCTGGCTGGAGCGCCCAGCACCCTCATGCTCTGCTACGACATCCAAAATTCTGCGACATATCGTGCCTGCTGCGACCGTTGGCAGAGCACGAGCCGGAGAGTAACATTCCGCCCTAACACGTCGGCCGGGTGCGCAGGCACATTGAGCTGTGCGGAGTTCAAGACAGACGTCGCGCCTGGAGGAGTCTAACATGCAAGCACTCGTGCACCACCGCCCCGGCTCGCCGTCGTGGGAGGACTTACCCGGTCCCGCGGTTGACGAGGATGGCGATGCCGTCGCGGTGGCTCGGTGGCCGGAGCGACGCGTCGGCTGGCGGCGGACACAGACGTGATCGGGCGAGATATCACGCCGCTGCCGGACCTGTTGCACGGTCGGCCCCGGGCTGGTCCGGTCCGGGTGCGCAGCCCCGTCTACGTTGACCTCTTGCCTCCGTGCAACGCCGCATGTCCGGCCGGTGAGAACATCCAGGCCTGGCTGGCACACATCGAGGCCGGCCACCACGAGCAGGCGTGGCGTGAGCTCGTCGCCGACAATCCGTTGCCGGCGATCCACGGTCGCGTCTGCTACCACCCCTGCGAGAGCGACTGTAACCGCGCCCAGCTCGACAGCGCGGTCTCGATTCACGCGGTCGAGCGCTTTCTAGGAGACCTCGCTCTGGAGCGGGGGTGGGCGTTGCCCGCGTCGCCGGCCCGCAGCGGGAAGCGCGTGCTCGTCGTCGGTGCGGGGCCGAGCGGGTTGTCGGCCGCCTACCACCTGGCCCGGCGCGGCCACGAGGTCGAGATCCGCGACACCGGTGGCGAGCCTGGCGGGATGATGCGCTACGGGATCCCGGCCTACCGGTTGCCCCGTGAAGTGCTCGGCGCCGAGCTGCAGCGGATCGAGGCGCTCGGTGTGCGGATCACCTGCGGACATCGGGTCGAGGACCTCGCCGCCGAGCGGCACGAAGGCGGCTTCGACGCCGTCTTCGTGGCAGTGGGAGCGCATCTGTCCAAGCATGTCGACATCCCGGCCCGCGACGCCGGGCGGATCGTCGACGCTGTGTCGTTTCTGCGCAACGTCGCCTCCGGCGAGCGGCCGGCGGTCGGGCGGCGCGTCGCGGTCTACGGGGGCGGCAACACGGCGATGGACGCCGCCCGGACCGCCCGGCGGTTGGGCGCGGACGACGCGATCATCGTCTACCGACGTACCCGCGCCAAGATGCCGGCGCATGAGGAGGAGGCCGAGGACGCCGAGCGCGAGGGAGTGCGCATCAACTGGCTTCGAACGATCACCGCCTTTGACGGCCCGACGCTGACGGTCGAGGCCATGGAGCTGGACGAGAGCGGGTTTCCCCAGCCCACCGGGCGTTTCGAAGACCTCGCTGCCGACACCCTCATCGTCGCCGTGGGCCAAGAGGCCGACACCGCCTTCCTCAAGGCCGTGCCGGAGGTGGAATTCACCGAAGACGGCACCGTGATGGTGTCGAGCTCGATGATGACCGGGTGTCCCGGTGTGTTCGCCGGCGGGGACATGGTGCCTGACGAGCGCACGGTGACGGTCGGAGTGGGGCACGGCAAGAAGGCAGCTCGCCACATCGACACCTGGCTACGCGGCGCCACGGCTGCGCTCGTCCCGAAGCACGAGTCGGCGACGTTCGACCTATTGCACTTGTGGTACTTCGGCGACGCGGCACGCCGCCGTCAACCCGAGCTCGCGCTCGACGTGAGGGTCACCGACTTCGGCGAGGTACTAGGCAGTCTGTCACTCGAGGAGGCGAGCTACGAGGCAGCGCGGTGCCTGTCGTGCGGGAATTGCTTCGAGTGCGACGCCTGCCTCGGGGCGTGCCCGGAGGACGCGGTGATCAAGCTTGGCGTCGGACACCGCTACCGGTTCGACTTCGACCGCTGTACCGGCTGCGGGACGTGCTTCGAGCAGTGCCCGGTGCACGCGATCGAGATGATAGCGGAGGGCGGCTGATGCGGGCGACGCTGGACGGAAACGAGGCGGCGGCGTCGGTCGCCTACCGCCTGAACGAGGTCTGCTGCATCTACCCGATCACACCGGCCTCGCCGATGGCCCATCTGGCCGACCAGTGGGCGAGCGAGAAGCGGACGAACGTCTGGGGCTCCGTGCCCGCCGTGGTCGAGATGCAGAGCGAGGGCGGGGCGGCCGGTGCCCTGCACGGTGCCCTGCAGGGCGGGGCGCTGTCGACGACGTTCACCGCCTCCCAGGGCCTCCTGCTCATGATCCCGGACATGTACAAGATCGCCGGTGAGCTGACGCCAACCGTGTTCCACGTCGCCGCCCGCTCGCTCGCCACGCAAGCGCTGTCGATCTTTGGCGACCACTCCGACGTCATGGCGGTCCGTCAGACCGGCTTCGCGATGCTCGCGTCCTCCTCGGTCCAAGAGGCGCATGACCTGGCGGCAGTGGCCCAGGCCGCGACGCTCTCGGCGCGGGTGTCTTTCGTGCACTTCTTCGACGGCTTCAGGACCTCGCACGAACTGAACACGATCGAGCTGCTCACCGACGACGACCTGCGTGCGCTCGTGCCCGAGGAGCTAATCCGTGCGCATCGCCTGCGGGCGATGTCGCCGGAGCGCCCGTTCATCCGGGGCACCTCGCAGAACCCCGACGTCTACTTCCAGACGCGTGAGACCGCGAACCCCTTCTATGCCCGCACGCCGAAGCTGGTCGAGGACGCCATGGCCCGCCTCGCCGAGCGCACCGGCCGCCAATACCGCCTCGTCGACTACTCCGGGCATCCTGAAGCAGAGCGAGTGGTCGTCGTGATGGGATCGGGTGCGGAGACCGCGTGCGAGACGGTCGCGCACCTCGCTGCGTCGGGTGAGCGGGTGGGGGTGGTGACGGTGCGCCTCTACCGGCCGTTCCCGACCGAGGCGCTGCTCGACGCGTTGCCGCCGACGGTGTCGCGGGTCGCCGTGCTCGACAGGACGAAGGAGCCCGGTTCGCTAGGGGAGCCGCTCTACCTCGACGTCGTCAGCGTACTGGCCGAGGCGCACGCGAACGCCGAGCTCGCGGTCATGCCACTCGTCATCGGCGGTCGCTACGGGCTGTCCTCGAAGGAGTTCACGCCGGGAATGGCCTCCGGGGTATTCGAAGAGCTCGGACGGGAGCAACCCCGAAGGCGGTTCACCGTCGGCATCACCGACGACGTCTCGCGGTTGAGCATTTCTTACGACGCGTCGCTCGACATCGAGCCGCCCGACACGCTGCGAGCGATCTTCTTCGGCCTCGGCTCCGATGGGACGGTCGGTGCCAACAAGAACACGGTCAAGATCCTCGGTTCCGAAGAACGTCTATATGCCCAGGGCTACTTCGTCTACGACTCGAAGAAGTCGGGGGCACAGACCGCGTCGCACCTGCGCTTCGGGCCACAACCGATCCGAGCACCGTATCTCATCGACCAGGCGAGCTTCATCGGCTGCCACCACTTCGGACTGCTCGAGCACGGCGAGGTCCTGAGCCGCGCCGCACACGGCGCGACCCTGCTGCTGAACTTCCCCCATCCCGCGAGCCGGCTCTGGGACGCGCTGGCCCGCCCGATCCAGGAGCAGATCCTCGCCAAGGAGATCGAGCTGTACGTGATCGACGCAGGCAAGATCGCGCGCGAGGCGGCACTCGGCGGACGGATCAACACGGTGCTGCAGACGTGCTTCTTCGCCATCTCCGGGGTGCTCGAGCGCGGCGAGGCGATCGCCAGGGTGAAGGCGGCGATCGCGAAGAGTTACAGCCGGCGTGGCGCAAAGGTCGTGGAGGCGAACCAGCTGGCGGTCGACCGCTCAATCGAGGGGTTGGAGCGGGTCGAGGTGCCCCACGCGGTGACGTCCAGCATCGAGCTGGCTCCGCTCGTGCCTGCGGACGCGCCGGAGTTCGTTCAGAGAGTCACCGCGATGATGATGGCCGGACGCGGCGACGAGCTGCCGGTGAGCGCGCTGCCGCCGGACGGCACGTGGCCGAGCGGAACGGCGGCATACGAGAAGCGCAAGATCTCCGAGCTCGTCGCACTCTGGGATCCCGAGCTGTGCATCCAGTGTGGCAACTGCAGCTTCGTCTGCCCGCACAGCGTCATCCGCTCTAAGTACTACGACCAGTCGCAATTGGCGACGGCGCCAGAGGTTTTCCGCTCTGCACCTCTTCGAGCTCGGGGACTCCCCGACACCGGCTACACGTTGCAGGTCTACGTGGACGACTGCACTGGATGCGCGCTCTGCGTCGAGGCCTGCCCGGCCGTGGCACCGGACGACCCCACTCGCAAGGCGATCAACCTTGCGCCCCTCGAGTCGCTCGTCCCGGCCGAGCGGGACAACATCGCGTTCTTCGAGACGCTGCCGGTCGCCGAGCGCTCCCGGCTGGACTTCGGCACGGTGCGTGGCACCCAATTCCTGCAACCGCTGTTCGAGTTCTCCGGTGCTTGCGCCGGTTGTGGCGAGACGCCTTACCTGATGCTCCTCTCCCGGCTGTTCGGCGACCGGGCCGTGATAGCCAATGCGACGGGCTGCTCGTCGATCTACGGCGGGAACCTGCCCACGACACCTTGGACGACCGATGCCGAGGGCCGCGGCCCGGCGTGGTCGAACTCGCTGTTCGAGGACAACGCCGAGTTCGGCCTAGGTCTGCGCCTCGCTGCCGACCGCCACGTCGAGCTCGCTCGGACACGCCTCGGCGAACTCCGAGGCGAACTCGGCAGCGAGCTCGTCGACGCCATTCTCGACGCACCGCAACTCTCCGAGTCGGAGCTTCGCTCCCAACGCGAGCGTGTGGCCGAGCTCAAGCGTCGGCTCGGCGCGCTGGACGGGCCCTTGGCTGTCGATCTGGCGAGCGTCGTCGACCACCTCGTCCGGCGCAGCGTGTGGATCGTTGGCGGCGACGGCTGGGCCTACGACATCGGTTTCGGCGGGCTCGACCACGTCCTCGCCAGCGGGTACAACGTGAACGTGCTAGTGCTCGACACGGAGGTGTATTCGAACACCGGCGGGCAAATGTCCAAGGCGACGCCGCTCGGTGCCGTCGCCAAGTTCGCCGCCGCAGGCAAGACCGTGGAGAAGAAGGACCTTGCCCTGCAGGCGATCGCCTATGGCAACGTCTACGTGGCTCGGGTCGCGATGGGCGCCGACCCTGAGCAGACGCTGCATGCTTTTCGTGAGGCGGAGGCATACGACGGCACATCGCTCCTGATCGCATACAGCCACTGCATCGCCCACGGCATCGAGATGCAGACTGGGCTCGACCAGCAGTACCGCGCCGTCGCGAGCGGGTATTGGCCTCTCATCCGCTACGACCCGATGTTGCGTGCCGCCGGCGGCAACCCGTTCTTGCTCGACTCGCCCAGACCGCGCATCGCGCTCACCGACTACACGCGTCGAGAGCTGCGCTACTCGGCGCTCGCCAATTCCGATCCCGCCGAGGCCGAACGACTCGGCGGTCTGGCCCAGCTGGCAGTCAGGCAGCGCTGGCAGACCTACGAGGAGATGGCGACGCGTCCCGCGCAGCGTTTCCCGGCCGACGCCCGCAAGGGCCACTGATGGACCTTTCCACGGGCTACATGGGACTAGCTCTGCGCAATCCGCTCGTCGCCTCGGCGTCCCCCCTGTCTCACACCGTCGACGGGGTCCGCCGGCTCGCCGACGCCGGGGTCAGCGCGGTCGTGCTCCACTCGCTGTTCGAGGAGGAGCTGGCCGAAGAGGCGGCGCGCAACGCGCGGCTGGTCGAGGCCGGCACCGAGAGCTTCGCCGAGTCGCTCTCCTACTTCCCCGGGGCGGCAGGGGACGAGTGGGGTCCTCGCGCTTACCTGAGCCTGGTGGAGCGTGCCGTAGCCGCTGTCGAGATCCCGGTGATCGCCAGCCTGAACGGCGTCACACCCGGCGGGTGGACCACCTACGCGCGGGCGATCCAGGATGCTGGCGCCGTCGCGATCGAGCTCAACGTCTACTACCTCCCCGGTGCCCCGAGCGTCTCGGGCCGCGAGGTCGAGCGGCGCCATGTCGAGATCCTCCAGCGCGTCAAGGGAGCGGTAACCTTGCCAGTCGCGGTCAAGCTGAGCCCGTACTTCAGCTCGACCGGGGAGATGGCGCGGCAACTCGACGCGGCTGGCGCGGACGCGCTCGTGCTCTTCAACCGCTTCCTGCAGCCCGACATCGACCCTGAGTCGCTCGGGGTGGGGCCCGGCATCGGGCTCTCCAGCCCGGTGGAGGCCCGGCTTCCGCGTGCCTGGATTGCGCTACTCCACGGACGGCTGCACGCCGCGTTGGCCGCGTCGACCGGTGTCGAAGGTCCGGATGACCTCGCCAAGTACCTCCTCGCCGGCGCGGATGTCGTCATGACAACCTCGTCGCTGCTACGCCACGGCCCCGAGCACGCGGTGGTGCTGCTCGACGGCCTCTCCGCCTGGATGGCGCGCAAGGGGTTCGACACGGTCAGCGACCTGCGCGGGAAGCTCGCCGTGCCACCCGGCGTGGACGAGACGGTTCACGAGCGCGCGGGCTACGTGACCGCCATGCGGGCAGCCAACGCGAACCCGTACGGCCCGTGGTGACCTGCTGCTTTCCTCGGTTACCGGGAGCTGCCGACCCGTACTGCCCGAATATTCGATCGCACCGTTGAGCAGGGACTTCCCCGGCCCTGGTTCCTGTGGGTGCCGAGAAACCCATCCAAGTCCCCCACCTGGAGATTCGCGAAGGTGACGCCGTCAGAGAAGCTGGGCCATGGCGCTCTCCTTCTTCTACCTAGCGTTCGTCCGAATCCTCCAGTTACTACGACTCTCTCGCCATGAAAGCAGTGAACTCGCCGTCGAGGTCGTCATGCTTCGCCATGAGGTGGCAGTCCTCCGGCGCCAGGTGGCACGCCCGGCACTTCGGCCTTCTGACCGAGCACTGCTCGCCGGGCTCAACCGGCTCCTTTCGGGGGTTCGCCAGGGAAGTTTCTTCGTCCAGCCCGAGACATTGCTCCGCTGGCATCGAGACCTCTTGAGGCGACGATGAACCTATCCTGTGGAATGCCAA
>Ga0224558_1002171_pt1 | contig 18620 bp, 15 predicted proteins | sample 714S32024metaG_FD_180682 | JGI IMG/M metagenome (GOLD analysis project Ga0224558, IMG submission 180682) | Peat soil microbial communities from Stordalen Mire, Sweden - 717 S3 20-24 | ecosystem: Environmental > Terrestrial > Soil > Wetlands > Peat | place: Sweden: Norrbotten County, Stordalen...
AGCGGGCCTGTTGTTCCAGGAGCTCAAGCGCACGCAGCGCGAGATCATCCAGGGCGACATGGACGCCGAGCACGCCAAGCGCGAGCTGATCGAAGCCAACTTGCGCCTGGTGGTCTCGATTGCGAAAAAGTACACCAATCGCGGCTTGCAATTCCTCGACCTGATTCAGGAAGGCAACATCGGCCTGATGAAAGCCGTGGACAAGTTCGAATACCGCCGCGGTTATAAGTTCTCAACCTATGCCACGTGGTGGATTAGGCAGGCGATTACTCGCGCCATTGCGGATCAGGCTCGTACGATTCGCATCCCGGTGCACATGATCGAAACCATCAACAAGCTGATCCGCACGTCAAGGCAGTTGGTGCAGGAACTGGGACGCGAACCTACGTCGGAAGAAATCGCCAAGCGGATGGACATTCCGGTAGCCAAGGTCCGCAAAGTCCTGAAGATTGCGCAGGAGCCGATCTCCCTCGAAACGCCAATTGGCGAAGAGGAGGATTCGCATCTGGGCGACTTCATCGAAGACCGCGCGGTGGTTTCGCCGGCCGAGGCCGTGATCAACGTCAACCTGAAAGACCAGACTTCGCAGGTATTGCGCACCCTGACACCGCGCGAAGAAAAAGTCATCAAGATGCGCTTCGGACTGGAAGACGGCAGCGAGCACACGCTCGAAGAAGTTGGCCAGTCGTTCGCAGTTACTCGCGAACGCATCCGGCAGATTGAGGCCAAGGCGCTGCGAAAGCTGCGGCATCCATCGCGCTCAAGAAAGCTGCGGGCGTTCATGGATGGAGTAAGAGACTAGCAATGCTCACGTAGGGGCGGACGCATTCGTCCGCCCCAAGCGAGCGAAGCTCCGGAGGGTTTTTAAGGGCGCAAGCGATCGCGCCCTTTTTTTGTTGGGCGCGGGCAGCCTCACCCTCGCCGAAATGGATTCCGAATCCGCACGCTCCCATACAACCGCCCATGCTCGAAGTCCTCGGAGACGATCTCCTCCAGACCATAGTGTTCGGCGTAGGCCCAGAGGTGCGCATCGAACCACGAAATCCGATATGCCGCCGCTCCTAAGAGCGCCGAATGAACAACCGCCGCGTTCGGATAAAGGATGGGGAATTGCGTCATGAGCTCTCCGACTTCGTGGCGCGCTTCGTCCAAGGATAGGAGGGAATCAGAGCCGACTCTTGTGCATGTTACTACAGACACAAACTCGATCAGCGCCTGGTGGGGAATTCTGGCGGAGTCATCTCTGAGTCCCCGATGCAGAACATCACGAGCAATTCGCTGCTTCTCCGGATAACGGGCATCAAAACGGTAGACCAGCACATTTGTATCAACGAGGAAGGCCACGATCGTAAAGGTCCTCTCTCGTCCAACCGCGGTTTGAGGGTTGGGCTCCGAGCGCATGCTTCTTGCGGAATGCAGCGTTTCGCTTTTCCTGGCGGGCCGTCGCCTGCTCAAAAAGTCGGAGGCGTTGCTGGAGCGTGGCAGCCTCCGCTCTGCGGGATGCGGACCGCGACCGTTTTACGACCCGTATCGCCTCACCGGCAGGCAGCCACTCCAGATCGTCTCCCGGACGAATTCTGTACTGGTCGGCAATCGCCTTCGGAAGCGTAAGCTGGAGCTTGCTCGTAACTTTGGCCATATTTAGAAGCATAGCAAGGATTCTGTCCTTGTTCAATCCTTGTTAAAAGTTACGCCGAGAACTTCGCCTGAAACATTCATCACGCAACGTCTCACCCGCCGCACCGCCTGCTAGAATCGACCTATCTCCATGGAAGCCGCTCGCATCCGCAATTTTGCGATCATTGCGCATATTGATCACGGGAAATCCACGCTCGCCGACCGGCTGCTGGAGCTGACCGGGTCGCTGGCCATGCGCGAAATGCAGGAGCAGGTTCTCGACTCGATGGACCTGGAGCGGGAGCGCGGCATTACCATCAAGGCTCATGCCGTCCGCATGTTGTACCCGGCGAAGGATGGACAGATTTACCAGCTCAACCTGATCGATACTCCGGGGCACGTGGATTTTTCCTACGAGGTCTCGCGCTCGCTGGCCGCCTGCGAAGGCGCGCTGCTGGTGGTGGACGCGTCGCAGGGCGTGGAAGCGCAGACTTTGGCTAACTCTTATCTGGCGATCAATCACGGCCTGGAAATTATTCCGGTGATCAACAAAATCGACTTGCAGAGCGCCGACGTTGAGCGCACCAAGGAGATGATCGAGAGCGCGGTCGGCCTCGATGCGTCGGATGCGTTGCTGGTCAGCGCGAAAACCGGCCAGGGTGTGCCCGATGTTCTCGAGGCGATCGTGAAGCGCGTTCCGCCGCCAAAAGGCGCACCGGAACGGCACCTCCAGGCGTTGCTGTTCGATTCGTGGTTCGATCCGTATCGCGGCGTGGTGGTGCTGGCCCGCGTCTTCGAGGGCAGGTTGCGCAAGGGGCAAAACATTCGGCTGTGGTCGAACGGGCACGTTTTTCAGGTGGAAACGCTGGGCGTGCTCACGCCGAAACCGGTGGAGGTCGACGAACTGGTGGCGGGCGAGGTTGGATTCCTGATGGCGAATATCAAGAACGTCGCGGATACGAAGATCGGCGACACCATCACGGACGATGACCGGCCGTCGCTCCAGGCATTGCCCGGGTTTGAAGAAATCAAGCCGATGGTTTTCGCCGGACTGTACACGGTGGACTCACACGAACACACGGCACTGCGCGAGGCGCTGGAAAAATTGAAGCTGAACGATTCGTCATTTTTCTTCGAGCCGGAAAGTTCGGTGGCGCTCGGATTCGGCTTCCGCTGCGGCTTTCTGGGCCTGCTGCACATGGAGATCATCCAGGAACGGCTGGAGCGCGAATACAATCTCGACCTGATCACGACCGCGCCGGGTGTCCGCTACCAGATCACCAAGACCGATGGCGAGGTGATCGAAGTGGATAATCCCTCGCGCTGGCCCGATGTGAGCGAGATCGCGAAAGTGGAAGAGCCGGTGATTCTCGCCGTGATTTTGACCAACGAAGAATATGTAGGCGGCATTCTGAAGCTGGTCGAGGAAAAGCGCGGCAAGCAGAAGAGTTTTGAATATGTCAGCTCATCGCGCGTGATGTTGCAGTACGAGCTGCCGCTGAATGAAATCGTGCTCGATTTTTACGACCGGCTGAAGTCGGTTTCGCGAGGATACGCTTCGCTTGACTATCATCTGTCGGGCAACTGGGTGTCGCCCATGGCCAAGCTCGACATCATGGTGGCGGGCGAGCCGGTCGATGCGCTGTCGACCATAATCCATCGCGACTTTGCCTACGATCGCGGACGGGCGCTGGCGGCGAAGATGAAAGAACTGATCCCGCGGCAGATGTTTGAGGTGGCGATTCAGGCGGCGATCGGCGCCAAGATCATTGCCCGAGAAACCGTGCCGGCGATCCGCAAGAACGTGATCGCCAAGTGCTACGGCGGCGACATCAGCCGCAAACGCAAGCTGCTCGAAAAGCAAAAGGAAGGCAAGAAGCGGATGAAGCGTATCGGCCGCGTGGATATTCCGCAGGAAGCGTTCCTGGCGCTGCTGAAAGTGGGCGAGGACAGCGGCTAACTCACCTTCCAGAAGGAGGTTCCATGTCAACGATCGGAACGATAGTCATGCTAGTCGCGTGTTGCGCTGCAGTTGCTTCCGCTCAAAATGGTGCTGGCGCTTCGTCACAGGCCCCTCAAAACCCAGCTCAGCCTGCTCGTCCGCAGATGATTCGCGTTTCCACCGGAGTGATGCTTGGCCTGGTCGAACACAAAACGATGCCGGTATACCCCGACGAAGCGATGAAGAAGAGGATTCAAGGCGACGTAATTTTCGAACTCGAAGTCGATGAAACCGGAAAGATCACATCCAGCGCGCCGATCGACGGCGACCCTCTGCTTATAGCTGCTAGTAAGGATGCATTGCGAAACTTCCGCTTTCGTCCCTACCTGCTCAACGGAACTCCAACCAGAATCGAGAGCCAACTGGGATTCCACTTCGCAGTGGAAAAAACTGCCGACGGAGTGAATGGGCATGTCGAGTGCATGGCGTCGATTCCTAATCGACCGTAATTCGAACGTGCGGTTCACTCCCTTTGCCCGACCACCTCGAACTGCCTGGTCTTCTTGTCGGGGAACAGAAACTCATAGACCTGAAGGGAATCGTACGCCGTCTTGTGCTCATCTTTGACCAGCTTCGCCCTGTAGTCGCCGAACGCCAATAACCGGCCAATGCGCAGCTCAGACCCCAGTTCATATTTTTTCCCGTCGATGACGGCATTCAGTAACTGAAAGCCGCGCTCTATGTCTATGCTCGACGAACTGACGTGGACGTTGATGGTGTAGTCGGCCGGGTTAGGATCTCCCCCGGCCCAAGCCAACGCGGAGAACAGTAACAGCATAGCAAGCACGATCTTCTTCACATTCCCTCATTTCCGTCTGCGGAGATACCTGGCAGTATATCGCTGGTTTCGGCGCAGCCCTCCCAGCCTGCACTTGATCCCTTCACCAATCCCCGTCGCCCGCCCTCACGCGTGGCGCATTCGCGTGTGCTGCTAATAAAGCAACCAGTCGAGTGGTTTAGCATCGGTATATCGAAGGAGAAATCCATGAACCAGTCAAGTTCCGCAATCGCACTCCATGACGAAACACAGTCAGACGCCAAGAAAACTTATTCAGCAAAGGTCTATTCCGCGCGAAGCGCAACTTCGGCGCTCGCGCCGGGCTCCATCCAGCGCCGCACCCCGCGGCCGCAGGATATACAAATCGAGATTCTCTACTGCGGAGTTTGTCATTCGGATTTGCACCAGGCCCGCAATGAATGGGTGAGTGTCATGCCCACGGTCTATCCCTGCGTTCCAGGCCACGAAATCGTCGGCCGGGTGGTGAAGGCGGGCAGCGCCGTCAAGAAGTTCAAAGAGGGCGACATTGCCGCGGTGGGCTGCATGGTGGATTCGGACCGCGTCTGCCCGAGTTGCCGTGCTGGAGAAGAGCAGTATTGCGACGGTCCCGCGACCTTCACCTACAACTCGGTAGATACGCATATTGGCGGCGTTACCTACGGCGGCTACTCGGAGAGCATTGTGGTGGACGAAGCCTTTGCTCTGCGAGTATCCAAGCAGCTCAATCTGGCGGCTACGGCTCCTCTGCTCTGCGCGGGGATCACGACCTACTCGCCGCTGCGGCACTGGAATGTGAAAAAAGGGCAGAAAGTGGGCATCGCGGGCCTGGGCGGTCTGGGCCACATGGGGCTGAAATTCGCCCATGCCTTCGGCGCCAACGTTGTGTTGTTTACGACCTCTCCCAACAAGACGGAAGATGCGCTGCGCCTGGGGGCTCACGAAGTGGTGATTTCGAAGAATGAAGCCGAGATGCAGAAACATCTCGGGAGCTTCGATTTCATCCTGGACACAGTATCGGCTGTGCACGACTTGAACGCCTACATCGATCTGTTGAAGCGGGACGGGACGCTCACGCTCGTGGGCGCGCCTCCGACGCCGTCGCCGATTCTCGGCTTTGGCCCGCTTGCCCGGCGGCGGCAGCTCGCCGGCTCCATGATTGGCGGTATTCGGGAGACACAGGAGATGCTGGATTTCTGCGCCGAACACGGCATTACCTGCGACATCGAACTGATCCGGATCGAGCAGGTCAACGAAGCCTACGAACGGCTGCTTAAAAGCGACGTGAAATATCGGTTCGTCATCGATATGGCATCGCTGAAGTAGACGTCGCAAAACTGTACTTCCAAGGCACGGAGAAAGGGCATGGCTTCCGGTGAAGCCATGCCCTTTCAAAGCCACCTAATCAGAGTTGCCCTAGCGTATTCCGGTATGAATGAGATCGTGCTCGGGAGCCTCCTCGTAGGCATGTTCGCCGTGGATGGATTCATCGAGGCCTATCGCCTCGCTCAATTCGTCGACTTTCACGGGCGTGAAGCCATCGATGATTCGTAACATCGCGTAGGTAAACACGAAGGCCCATACCGAAGCGAAAGTCACGGCGACGACCTGTTTCAGGAGGAACGTCGGATCGCCGTAGAGCAGTCCGTTGGCGCCAGCTGGATTAAATTGCTTGTTGGCGAAGATTCCCAGCATGACGATGCCGAGGAAGCCGCCGACACCGTGGACTCCCCAAACATCCAGTGCGTCATCCCAGTACAGTTTGTTTTTCATCTCCACGGCGTAGTAGCACACGACTCCAGAAACCAGGCCGATGATGACCGCGGTGGTGGGAGAAACATACCCAGCCGCGGGAGTGACGGTCGCCAGTCCGGCAACGGCTCCTGTGAGCAAGCCGAGGAGCTTAGGCTTTTTTTCGTTGAGCCATGCCACAAACAACCAGGCGACAGCCGCAAACGAAGCGGCCAAATCGGTATTGAGAAACGCGGTCGCGGTCACGGAATCGACTCGCATTTCACTGCCGGCGTTAAAACCATACCATCCAAACCAGAGTAGGCCGGTTCCGAGGGCAACCAGTGGGATGCTGTGGGGGCCGCGATCCGCAGTGTGTCGCTTCCCCACGTACAGAACGGACGCTAGCGCGGCGACGCCCGCGATGTTGTGCACCACGATGCCGCCGGCGAAGTCGAGCACGCCCCATTTCTGCAAGAAGCCTCCGCCCCAGACCATGTGCACAAACGGGAAATAAACAAAGGTGAGCCAGCCGGTCAGGAACAGCATGTAGGCCTTGAAGGTGACCCGGTTGGCGAACGCGCCCGAGATAAGCGCGGGAGTGATGATGGCGAACATCATCTGATAGGCGATGAACACAAACATCGGGATCGTGTTATTCGGCGACGCGGTCGTCAGATCGACGCCGCGCAGAAACGCGTTGTGGAAGTTGCCGATGACCCCGTGCCAGTCGCCGCTGAAACACAGCGAATAGCCGTATAGATACCAGATCACCGTCGTCCAGCCCATCGAGACAAAGCTCTGAATCATGATGGCGAGCACGTTCTTGCGCCCTACCAGGCCGCCATAAAAAAATGCGAGACCGGGTGTCATCAGCATGACCAGGCTGGTGCATAGAATCATGAAACCTGTATTACCAGTATCGAGATGCAGCATAGAAGGTTCTCCGGGAAAAAGGATTAGAAGGCATAAGCGCTTGCGGTCCGACCATGAGGAAACGTGAAGACCAGAACTTGCGTGTACGGAAGGGCTGGACGAGAAGAAAACGCCAGCGCTCTCCGGAGCCACGCTGACTCAGACCAGGAGGACATCCAGTCTCCTCCTTTCTGTAAAAGGGTATGCCTTGGCGAGCGCCGACGCCATGAGGCACGTCACGGTTGGTTGTGACCAGCAAACGCTAAAACCCCAGTTTCTTCGCACCCTGTGAGGCCCTGCCGGGCGGTTTACGCAGGTGCCAGCCGCTGGAGATGCGGGGTACCTCCTTTTGGATACATGTGCAAATCTCAGTTATCGTGACGAAAGTGCTGATTCGCAAGCGGTTCCGGCGAACGCCGCCGAAAAATAGTTAACCAACTTAGAAACATAGCCTTAGGAACGCCGGGGTGGTGCCGCAATATCTCGACCAACCGGTCGATGCCGATGGATTCCGGGCTTCGTCCCTAGCATCCACAAAGTTTTCCACAGGGTAGAGGTGTCTCAGACTCGAGCCAGGTCTTTAGTTCGTGACCGGTCGCCGCACCCGGTCTATCGGTCCTTCTGGAGGCCGGTTCCGGCTCAGTCGCCCGGTTCGTTGTTGCCTTCGAGCATGTTCGCGAAGCGCGTCGAATTGTGCAAAAACGCCAGATTGAACTTGCCGATTGGCCCGTTGCGCTGCTTGGCGATGATGATTTCGGCGCGGCCTTTCAGGTCGGGATCGTCCTGCTTGTAGAGTTCTTCGCGGAAGATGAACATAACGACGTCGGCGTCCTGCTCAATCGACCCCGATTCGCGCAGATCGGAGAGTTGTGGCCGGTGGTCGCCGCCCCGGCTCTCGGGAGCGCGGCTAAGTTGCGACAGCGCGAGCACGGGGACCTGAAGTTCTTTGGCGATAGCTTTCAGTCCGCGCGAGATGGAGGAAACTTCCTGCGTCCGGTTTTCAAACCGCTTGCTGCCGCCCGACATGAGTTGCAGGTAGTCGACCACCAGCAGGTCAAGGCGTCCCTGCGAATGTTTGAGGCGGCGGGCCTTGGCGCGCATTTCGCTCAGGGTGATCCCCGGCGAGTCGTCGATGAACAGGAGCGCGTTGGAGAGTTCCTCCATGGCGCGGACGATTTTTTTCATGTCGTCGCCCCAGAGCGAGCCCGTGCGCATCTTGTGCGCGTCGACAATGGCGCGCGAGCACAGCAGCCTTTGCAGCAGCGCCTCACTCGACATTTCCAGCGAGAAGATGCCGACCACCTTGCCGTCATCGATGGCAGCGTTCTCGGCGATGTTCATGGCGAGCGCGGTCTTGCCCATGGAAGGCCGCGCCGCCAGAACTACCAGATCCGACTTCTGGAAGCCGCTGGTCTTCTCATCGAGATCGGTGTAGTGCGTGGCCAGTCCGGTGATGCGCTGCCCCCGCTTGAGCAGGGCATCCACCGATCCGAACGAGTTGCGGACGATCTCCTTGATGCCAAGGAATCCTTTGCCAATGCGCTTCTCCGAGAGCTGGAAGACGGCGGCTTCGGCCTCGTTCAGAATTTCGTCGGCGGGATCGGCCTGCTCGCTGGCCTTGGCGATGGCGGTATTGGCCACGTTGATCAGCCCGCGCAGAATGGCCTTGTCGCGGACGATTCGAACGTAGTGCTCGATGGAAGGCCGGTCAGGAACGCCGTCCAGCAGCCCGGAAATGTAGCCCACATCGCCGACCGCTTGCAGATCCTTCTTCTGCTCCAGTTCTTCAACCAGCGTGATGATGTCAATGGGCCGCGAAGATTCGGCCAGATCCATCATGCTCGAATAGATGCGCCGGTGTGAGTCAATGGAAAAGTCTTCCGGCTTAAGGTGCTCGGCAGCGTCGTTGAAGGCGTGATTGTCGAGCAGCACAGCGCCCAGAATGGAGCGCTCGGCCTCGATGTTAGCGGGCAAACGGCCGATGCTGGTTTCCAGAGTAGCCACGATGTTTAAGTGAGTGCGCTGCATCGTAATTTATTTCCGCCTGTGGACGTATGAGGAGCCAGCAGGAAAACCAGTCCGAAAACAAATTTTTACGGCATCTGCTGTGCCCGCGTAGGGACGGCCGCCTCGGCCGTCCAGCCGAGCGAAGCCCGGCTGCCCTCCGCACCGCAGTATGTCACAAGGCGAACAAAAAGCAAATAACTTCTCGAGCAACAATCCAGCAGGGCTGCGGGTGCCTTTTTCGCGTACCTTGCGAAAAGGGTGGGTGACGGGCAGGCGGGCGGTCATCGGCAAGATGGCGAAGTTTCGCTAGCGACGGAGCGCCATCACTCCCAATCCAGATTTCTCCCGTGAGATGAATAAATCTCTGGCTTCTATGGCGTCCGCTTGAGGACGAGATCCAGGCTCGCTCCGGCTTGGTTTATCGTGCCCGTGATCGTTGACTTGTCCGCGCTCATGGTTCCGTCATAAACAGTCAGGCTGGGGGTACTTTCGAAGTGCAGAATAGAATTCTTGTAGGTGATGCCGGTGATTTGAATGCCGGAAGTGTCTTGGTCAGGGTAGTCGATCGTGCCACTCAGAGTTCCGTCCTGCGCAGCGGCGATGTGCACAACAATTCGTTTCTTAGGTTGGGCGCCCGGATCCAGAGTTCCGCTCCAATCTCCGACGATCGAACGTGTAACCTGCGCCGTCGTGAGAGCGGGCACCAAGCCCAATGCGAACGTCACCGTTAATCCCGCGAAAAGCGCGAACGATGAAGCGCGAGGCTTTTTCATGGTCGAACTCCCCTCTTGCGAGACTGTCATTCCAGACAACTATTCTCCGACCGCTGGTAAGGGATTGTCCAGTCAGCGCCGTCCTATTTCGGCTGTTCTTTCGGCTGTGCGGAAGGTGCGGAAGGCGCGATCTGAACCTGAATGGCGTGTATGTTGTCGGACTTTGTCGTGTCCACCGAGATCACTGGAAAACTGCCGTTGGCATCGCGCGCTTGAATGGTTCGCGTGGCCTGCGCTCCGGAAGCGCCCGGGCGTACCGTATCGATGGTGACAGTGGTCACCTGCAGACCGGAGCCGGGATCGCCGGAGTTAGCTTGCTCCACTTGCTGTTCGGTGACTTGCTGACCAGTCGAACTCGTCTGCTGGGAGGTGATTGCGCGCTTAACCAGGTGCAGGCTGCCGTCCCCAACCGCCCCTGGAATACTCACGGAATAGGTTTCCACTGTCTTGCTCTTGTCTCCAGCGGCAGTCGCCGCTTCGTTGCTCACCGTACGAGACACTTCGCCGAGCTTGCCTTCAGAGTCGGGGAGGGAGATTTGCTCATCGGTGCTACGTTGGTCACCGTCTTGCCGGGTGCTAACTCGCCGTATTTCGCCCACCGCCCAGTTTCCGGCGCCGTCGGGAAGCAGCGTAGTTTCTTGAGAATCAATCGTGCCATTCGCGCCTTTTTCGCGGCGCTCGTGCACCTTCACCGCCGGAGCGAGACCGCCGTTGACGTCAGGCAGCAGCACCGTGGTTTTGCTGTCCTCTACATTCGGACTTAACTTTTGTGTCTCTTCAATCTGCCGCCGAATCACTTGCAGATCGCCGTTGACGTCGGGATCGGACGTCGAGCGCACTACCTTCGAGTCACCGCCAGCCAGAGTGTGCTTTTCTTCTTCGACTACCTCCACCAGCGTTCTCCCCCCATCGGCATCGTGAGCGAACGTGCGAGTGGTGGTTCGCACCGTGCCATCGTCCACTTGCACGGTTTCTTTTTCGATGTCCTGGTAAGGTACGAAACCTCCATCCGTCGCGCGGCGCTGCACCATTTGTTTGTCGAGCGTGCGATTGCCGTTCTGGGTGTGAGTTTCGATGGTGCGTAAGGGCTCCGCATTTTCACCGTTCGACTCGGTCGTGGTCGTCCACGACTTGTTCGCTCCGTCGCCTTGGGAATCGGATGTTTGCGCCCAAAGCCCGAGGCCACAACAAAAATAAGCCGTGATCGCGAGCAGCGCGGAAATCTTGGTGGTAGGCACGTCCATCATTCTCTCGCTGCGGGCATCCGAGGTCCAGCAAAAACGATCCAGCAAAAATGACCGGAGTAAATTTACCCGGAGGATGACAGCCGCAGCCAGCAGCCCTCAACTTGTCGTCAATGAAGCTGGCGGGTGGCCCGGACTAGCGCAGTCGTTTGAACTCACGAGGGTGCCCCGTCCAAGCTTTGCTTGGGCGGGGCCGTTGACCTTTTTCATCACAAACGCGATGTGCGAGCCATCACAGACTTGCACCCCCAATCGATGCGAACATACCTCGACAGTGCACCATCGAGAACTGCGCCAGTCTCCAGAGACGAACGCATTTCCGGACGCAAACTTTTCACCGCTATTTGACAACATATGGCCCCGGACAGCACACCCGCAAGTGCACGCCAAACAGAAAAATCAAGCGCTAAGTCCCATCTTTGTAACACGTTACATGTAACTACCTTACTATCATCGACTTAACTCTTTTGGGGGGGGAGGGGGGGTACCCCCTACAAATTTCTGAATTCTCACGCTGATTGAGAGATCTGAAGGGGCAGACCGAGGTGTCCCGTCAACCAAGACGGCCCTCGAAGCTGCCCCAAACCCATTTTCAGCGTTCTTTGACAAGCTAATTTGAGGCGTTTAGCCGGCGTGAGCGAAGCGGGAGCCCGCTGCCGAAATCCTGAGCGAAGCGAACGGATCTCATAAGTCCTTATTCCGGAATATTTTGCGTATAAGTCCTTTAGACTCAAAGATTTTGCGGGGATTTACTCCTAACCCTATGATTCCAATAGGTAGGGGGGGAGGGGGTACCCCCCAGTACCAATTGGTAAACAGGCCAGAAAAGAGAAAGAGACAGACGTTCCGGAATAATGCGGTTCTAGATCGCCCGATGACCCGATGACCCGATCACCCGATCCGCTCAGACCCGTAGCTCCACCACCGTAGCGCCGCCACCACCCTCGTTAATAGGCGGTTCAGTAACTGACTCCACGTGCGGATGCTTCTGCAGATACTGGCGCAGGGCTTTGCGCAAAATGCCCATGCCGCTGCCGTGGACGATGCGCACCCGCGTCATGCCGGCCAGAAACGCGCGGTCCACGAATTTCTCGACTTCGCTGGTGGCTTCGTCCACGGTGCGGCCGATGACGTTGATTTCGGTCGGCATGTTGCGGCCGCTGACTTCGCTTTGCAGCGAAACGCTGATGCCACGGGCGCGCGCGGCTTCGACCGGCGAGTCGGAGACGCGCATCTGCACTTCCGCGATATCTTCGCGGGCGATGCGCATTTTCATTGAGCCGATCTCGACATCGAAGTGATTGTCGCCAACTTTCTTTTTGACGACGGCGGCGCGGCCCATCGACTTAAGCTTCACCGTGTCGCCTTCGGAGACGTGCTTGACCAGGCTGGGCTGTGCGTTCGGGTCGCCGCGATCGGCGCCGGTCGCGTGCGCGACTACGGTAGCATCGAACTGCTCGCGAAATTCGCGTCGCATTTTGGCGATGCGACGCTCGGCGTCTTTCGATAATTTCTGCGCGGCGGCGCGGTCCTGCACGGCGTTTACGGTCTCGCGCGCGTGGTACTCGAAGTCGCGGAAGAGAGCTTCGAGCTTCGTCTCCATCTCGCGAATCTTGGCCTGCTGTTCCTTGCGGCCCTCGGCCGCGAGTTGCGCCTTCTCGCGGTCGAGTTCTTGTTCGCGGGCTTGCATGCGAGCCCGCTCTTTTTCGAGATCGCGAAGGTCGGCGTGCAGACGGTCGAGGAAGCGCGCCACATCTTGCGTCTGCGAACCGAGGCGCGAGCGCGCCGAAGCGATGATTGCCGGATTCAGTCCGAGCCGTTGCGCGATGTTGATTCCGGCGGATGCTCCGGGGACGCCGATCTTCAGTTCGTAAGTCGGTTGCAGCGTGGTTTCGTCGAAGCCGACCGAGGCGTTGGTCACTCCGGGCGTATTCGCGCCATAAACTTTGAGCGAAGTGTGGTGCGTTGCAATCACGATCATGCACCCGGCTTTACGAAAATGCTCGGCGATCGCAACCGCCAGCGCCGCGCCTTCTTCGGGATCGGTCGCGGAACCTAGTTCGTCGAGCAGCACCAGCGAATTTGCAGTCGCAGTGCGAGAGATGAAATCGATGTTCGTGACATGCGCGGAAAACGTCGAGAGATTCTGCTCGATCGATTGATAGTCGCCGATGTCGGCCAGAACGGAGTCGAAAACCGGCATGTCGGCGCGATCCGCGGGGACGGGAATGCCGGATTGCGCCATCAGAGCGAGCAGGCCAACCGTTTTCAGCGAGACGGTTTTGCCGCCGGTGTTGGGGCCGGTGATCACTAGCTCGCGGTGGTCACCTTCCAACTCGATGGTGATGGGGACAATCTTCGCGTTCTTCAGTTTTAGATTGCGCTCCAGGAGAGGATGTCTTGCGCGATGCAGAATCAGCCGGGCTTCGCCCGGCTGGGGCGGGCGAATGCGTCCGTCCCCACGTGAGTCTTGCCGATCTTCAGACAACGTCACCGCTACGCAGTTGTAGTCTTCAGCGAAGCGGGCTTTGGCGAACTGGAGTTCCAGTTCGGCCAGAATCTCGGCGGCGGCCAGAATCGCGTCGGCGTTTTCTCCGATGTGGCGCGTCATCTCCAGCAGGATGCGATGAATCTCGGCTTGTTCTTCATCCAGCAGGCGGACGAGTTCATTGTTCTGCTCGATGGTTTCGAGGGGCTCGACAAACACGGTCTGTCCGCTGGAACTGGTGCCGTGGACCACGCCCTGCACGCGGCGTTTCTGCTCGACTTTGACCGGGATCACAAAGCGCTCGCCGCGGATGGTAATCAGTTCGTCCTGCACGGCGCCGCCTTCGGCGAGTTTCCGCAGGTAGCCGCGCAGCGATTCCTGGATCTGACGCTTCTGCTTTTCGATCTCGCGGCGAATGCGGCTGAGTTCGGGCGAAGCGCGATCGTCGAGTGTGCCGTCGGGCAGGATCTTGTTATGGAACGAACGCAGGAAGCCCGTGAAATCCTCGATGCCGGCGGAAAGCGCGGCCACGGCGGTCCACTCGGAGCGCATCGCGGCCGGAGGTTGACGCACGATTTCGCGCCACTCCGCAGCGCGGTCGGCGACCAGGACAACGTCGCGGATCTCGCTGGTTTCAAGAGCGGCTCCGGCAATGCGGGATTTTTCGATCAGCTTTCGGACTTCGGGCAGCCCGGCGAATTCGAATCGTCCGCCGACCCGGCGATACTCGCGGATTTCCGTGGTGAGCTGGTGCTGGGTTTCAATCCATGCGTGGTCGAGCGAAGGCAGAAGTTCGGCGAACCGGCGCTGGCCCAATGGCGAAGAGGCGTAGCCGGCCAACAGGTCGCGGAGCGTCTCGAACTCGAGCAACCGCGAACTCGTGTGGGGCACGGGATGGGGCACGAAGGACATGCGGTTTCATGGTACAACGCGGGGCGGTGTAGAGGTCAGAGGTTCGAGGTCAGATTGCGGAGGTAATGAGGCGGCCTCAACTTCATTGCGGCTTGCCCGCAATTCTTGGTAGCGGTGCCCAAACGGCACCACTGCCCAATTTTTCGATTCGTTCAGTTGCTGCGGTGTAGAATCTACAACGGCGGACGGCCCCGTAGCTCAATTGGATAGAGCATCAGACTTCGGATCTGAGGGTTGGGGGTTCGACTCCCTCCGGGGTCGCCATTGGAAAAGCCGGTTGTGCCCATGCTGCAAGACTCTTGCAAACGACAGTTCCCGATCCGCGTCATCTCCGGCACCTGAACTGTGGTTACTTGCTCGGCCTCCCTGTTTCGCGGTGCAATAGCATCTGTAGGAGCGAATTATGGGGCGTGTTTTTGGATTTGTGGGCACGATCGCCACCATGGCGATCGCTATGTACATCTACTCTCTGCAGGTCAAGACCCTGACTCCGGGCGCTGGGAGCGGCAATCCTGAGGAATTTGCCACCATCACGGGCGTGAAGACCGATCTGATCGGCATCGCCAACGCCGAGCGCGGCTACCTGGCGACACAAGGGAAGTATGCTTCGCTTGATGAGCTGGTTTCAGGCAACTACATCAGCATCAAGGGCGAGCGCCCACCGTACATTTACGATGTCGAGACCACTTCCAGCAGCTTTCGTGCGACTGCCACTCGCACCACGAAAGGCGCTCCGGCACAGCTCTGGATTACCGAGACCATGCAGGTTCAAGCTTCGGAGTGACAACTCCTGAAGCTTTTCAACCAGCCCCTGGAAGGCGGCTGCGCGACCGGGCGGGTCATGGCTTTTTCCAGTCAGTCAAGGACATGAGTTCGTCCATGATTTCCTGCAATCTTTGGAGTCGCCGTTCCTGATCGGAAGCTCCGATCGTCTTTTTGCCACCTTGCAGGTACAGGCGGTTCGCTGCACTGATTTCCGCGATTTCTTCTCGTAATTTTCCAACGCGTTCTTTGACGGACTGCGGCATAAGGATTAGGCTCGCAGAGCATTTTACAACGTTGTTAAGTTGTTTTTCGAACGCTGCTGACAGGGCTATTGCGCGAAGCGCAAGGCCACCGGGTGCTATCATTATCGGGCTCACCTTCTGTTCGCAGCGGATGAGCCCGTACCCGCCGAAATTCGATGCGCATTCGACGACGCCTCCTCATCCCCCTGGCCGTTTTGCTGATTGTGGCCGCCGTAGCGTTGATCGTGGTCCTGCGCATGCACGCTCCGCCGGAGGCGGCCCGCCTGCTCCCGGGCGCCGACGGCTTCCTCTACGTCAATCTGAAGTGGATTCGGACATTCAACGCCACCGGCCAACTGCCGCCGGTTTCCCGCGAGCCCGAATACCAGAAGTTTGTCGAGGAGACGGGTTTTCAGTTCGAGCGCGATCTGGACCAAGCCGCCTTCGCCGTCCACTATCCGCAGAGTTGGGGGAACGTGACCGCCGGATCGGCTTCAGAGCCGCGCTTCTCAGAGGTTTTCATCGGCAAGATCGATTCCGGCCGGCTGACTGCGTACCTCAGGAAGCTGTCTTCTTCCATCGACGACTACCGCGGTTTTGAGATCTACAACATCCCCCTCGAAGGTCGCACCGTTCGCGTCGTCATTCTCTCGTATGACAGCGTTGCGGTTTCGAACCATCCGAACCCCAACGTGATTCGTGGCATGCTCGACCACTCCCGCAAACTGGCGTCGCCTTTTGGCGGACCGTGGTTGCTGCGAAGGTTCTACGGGAAGGTTCCTCTGGCCAGCCTGTGTTTTGCGATTCTGCGCGTGCAGCCCGCCGAAATGAGTTCTTTGGGCGGACTGAGCAGCTGGAGCCTCCTGTTTCCGAAGCCTGCGGTCGCGGTAATTTCTGCGCGATATCTCCGCGCTCTCCACCTGCGAGCCGAAGCGTTCACCGACAGTGAGGCGGACGCGCAGGCCATCACCGAGAAAACCGCTGCCTTTCTCAGCATCTTTCACGCCGCCGAAAGCAGCGTCGGCACACAGGGTACGGATGCGGATGTAAAGATATTCTTCGACAGCCTTAAAGTCGAACAGTCCGGAGATCGCGCCATTCTCACCGCTACCGTCCCGCCCGGCTTCATCTTGAAGGTTCTGAAGGAAGCTCCGCCCGCGACGCCGCCCAAGGAACCGCCCGCCCCGAATCGGCCACAAAAGCCTGCGGCGCAATGAAGGCAATCCGATGACGGCAAGCAATGGACGAAGGAGGAAATGCTGTAACAATTCCACTCTCCGCTGCATCTTCATAGGTGAGGCGTGATTCTTCCTCGGTCGTTACAATCGGGTCGCTACAATAGAGACATATGACGAGTTTGCCATTACCGCTGGCCGCTTTCGTCGCAGGACTGATCTCGTTCCTGTCGCCATGCGTGCTTCCGCTTGTCCCCGGATACGTTTCCCTGATTTCGGGAGTAGGTGTCGAGCAACTGAAGCTGCAAGAAGGGCAACTTTTCCGCAAGGTGATGCTCAATTCCGCCGCTTTCATCATCGGCTTTAGCATCGTCTTCATCACGTTGGGCGCGATCTCGACGGAGGTCGGCCAGATCCTCGCACAGTACAAATCGCTGCTTGCCCGAATCGCCGGTGCGGTCATCATTCTCTTCGGTCTTCACCTGACCGGCATCTTGCAGATCAAGGCGCTGCTGGCCGACACGCGACTACATGGCCTCAAAGGCAGTTCTTCGGCGTGGGGCGCGTTTGTCATTGGATTTGCTTTCGCTTTTGGATGGACGCCGTGCGTCGGTCCGATTCTCGCGGTCGTGCTCGGATTCGCCGCCGCTCAGGACACCGTCTGGAAAGGCATCTTTCTTCTGGCCATCTACTCGGCCGGACTAGCGGTGCCTTTCCTGCTGACTTCGCTTGGCATCGAGCGTTTTCTAAAATTCTACAACCGCTTCAAATTCCACATGCACGCCGTGGAGGTAGCGAGCGGAGGATTGCTGATCGCATTGGGCATCCTGCTGGTGATGGGCCGTTTCGCGCTCATCTCGGGCTATTTCTCGTTTTTGAATCGCTTTGCGCTGTAGCTGGGTGCACACGCAACACCCATAATATGAATTGTCACCCCGAGCGAAGCGAGGGATCTGCATCTTGCGACGAACTACAGATCCCTCGCTTCACTCGGGATGACAAACTCTTGATAGCGGCAGATAGTTTTGAAGGAGCGCGGCTTCAGCCGCGCCGTAAGTATCGCAAAATCAATGGCGGCTTTTTAGCCGCCGAGGTTATCAGTGAAAAGAAATCCTCTAATTCTGTTCTTCATCGCCGCCGTTGTCGCGGCGATGTTATTCGCCGGCATTCGCATCGCTCGTAACAACCGCGCGAACGGTTCCGCTAAGGGACAACTCATCGGCAATGTGGCGCCTAACTTCGTACTGCAGACGCTCGACGGCAAGAACCTCAAGCTCTCGGATCTTCGCGGCAAAGCCGTTCTGCTCAATTTCTGGGCGACCTATTGCGGTCCCTGCAAGATCGAGATGCCGTGGTTTGTCGAGCTGCAAAAAGAATACGGCCCGCAAGGATTCCAGATCGTCGGCGTAGCCAATGACGACGCCAGCGCCGAAGACATCGCGAAATTCGCCAAGGAAATGGGCATCAATTACCCCATTCTGATCGGCAAAGACTCCGTGAGCGATCGCTACAACGTCAGTGTGCTGCCGACCACGTTTTTTCTGGATCGCGACGGCAAGCTCATCGCCCGCGAATTCGGCTTGGTGAGCCGCAGCGTGTTCGTGGACCACATCAAGAAGGCCATGAGCCAGGGCCAGGCGGTACAGGCTCAGAAGTAACTACGACCCGTACCTAAACCTGGAGTACCCTAGAACTGGGTTAATTAATGAAAGTTTTTCTCGCGAGCGCGCTTCTCTTGTTCTCCGCGTGGGCTTGGGCGCAGGACGATTTCGGCCCGCAAGGTCCCGCCGTAAAGATGGCGACTGCTCCGGTCTTGACCGCCGTGCAGGGCAAACCCGACACCATCTCGCTTCAGTTCCGCGTCGCTAGCGGATACCACATCAATTCCAACCAGCCGAAGTCGGAGTTCCTGATCCCGACCGTGCTCAAGGTCGAAGCCACCACCGACATTGTCATCGGCAAAACCACCTACCC
>Ga0224558_1002172_pt1 | contig 18614 bp, 21 predicted proteins | sample 714S32024metaG_FD_180682 | JGI IMG/M metagenome (GOLD analysis project Ga0224558, IMG submission 180682) | Peat soil microbial communities from Stordalen Mire, Sweden - 717 S3 20-24 | ecosystem: Environmental > Terrestrial > Soil > Wetlands > Peat | place: Sweden: Norrbotten County, Stordalen...
CGACCAGGGCCAACATTGAATATGACTAAAACCAACGGTGGTCCAGCCAACAAAGCAACCGCAAGCCATTGCAATGGTGTAAGTGTTTTCTTTGGCATAGCGCGTCAAATGTGGCCTAACAATTATTAGGCCACAGCTTCTTACTCATCGGATTTCCTCTTGGTGAATAGCTCAACTATCGTCCGTCCTGTAAGCCATCGCACCGCTTTAGCAACTATCGCTATCAATAAAAACTCCAATGATAGAACAGCCAAGAAACTCAGACTAATGGAATGGCCGCCAATAACTGAATCTTGCGCCCTATTTATCCAGCGACCAGGGCCAACATTGAATATGACTAAAACCAACGGTGGTCCAGCCAACAAAGCAACCGCAAGCCATTGCAATGGTGTAAGTGTTTTCTTTGGCATAGCGCGTCAAATGTGGCCTAACGTAGAAAGCTGAGCCACCGCCGACTCGCGACGTGAACCGCGACAGCGGAACTGCAAGCGCCAACGGCGGTTGGCTCCGGCGACTTGTTAGGCGGCTTGAATCCCATTTTATTGCCTTTGGCGGAGGTCACTCCCAAGGTATCCACAGGCTCGACACTCGACGCGAGGATCATTCTCCCCGCGATCAAAGACATAACGAGCAAGTTTGCAGTGGCATTTCTTGCACTCGCCTACAAAGTAGTGAAGGCTGCCGACACCTTTGTAATACCAAGAGGCATCTGAATCATCACGGAAGCGTCCAGGCGCTTCATTCCATTCGTCTTGTTGGCTAATCCTAAATGTTGTCCTGCACTCAGGACACATATACCGCACGCTGCGTTCCTGATGTTGTCTCCCTCCGCTAAACACTCCCGATTCAAGGAACTCCCATTCCCCTCGCACCACCAATTTGCTGTGCGTGCGACATTTCGGACAGCCGTAGGGGAACACAACAAGTTCGTGAGCCGATTCAGTCGAACCGGTCGCCGCTACTGGCGAAGGAGCCGAGTGCGACAGTGCCGACTGGCTTGCCGGTTCACGCCTGCTGAATAGTTTTCTCCAAACACCCATATTGTATCATTTGGCCGTTGTTGTGTGTAGCCGCCTAACGAAAAAAGCTGAGCCACCGCCGACTCGCGACGTGAACCGCGACAGCGGAACGGACCGCGCCAACGGCGGTTGGCTCCGGCGACTTGTTAGGCGGCAAAATGTCCATAGGTTCAGCCTTTATTGATGGTATAGTCTAAAATATTGCTGCGCGTTGGTTGCAGGAACAGTTACGCTGTAGCTACTGCCAAGAACTACTGGAACATTTGTCACCGCATTCCAAGACGACGCCGGCAAAGAAAAGGTCGTCACCAGCGCGAAGCCGTCGGCATTGGTTGGCCATGAAAGCGCCGCTTGGGACGGTGCGGGCACTGTGATGCGAAGTGTTGGCAACCCAGCGACGACACTGAAGTTGTCAACCACAAACGTATTGTCATTGTAGCCAGACTCCGGGCTTTCCTCAATCCGTAAGCGCAGGGCGCTTCCTGTCCCAAAGAAATTCGTCGTCACATGGTGGACCGGATGCGGCGCATTGCCGTCGTAGTAATAAAATCCAACAAATAGCGCGTTGCTCGTCACCGTATCAGTCACCGAGATTTTCAACGGATTCGCGGTGGGCGCGGTATCATAACCCCAGCTTTGCCAGTCGAAGTCCAGCGTGTAGCTCACGTCCGCCGTGGTGCCGAAATTTTGGTAGAAGTTGGCATTGTGCCCGTTGTAACCCTCGCCGTCCGTGTTTGCGCTGAAGGAATTACTGATGACCAAATAAGGCCCAGACGAGATGTGAATGGTCACGGCATGACTAGGCTCAATCGTCCAGCCTGGTATTTGGCTGCCGGTTAGGGCCGTATATCCTCCGTCCTGGCTTACGCCGTTGCCCCAATTGGGTTCGCTCTCGAAGTCACCGTTTGCCAAAAGATTGGTAGTGGCGCGGGCCGGTATCGGCAGCAGGCAGACAACGAGCAATCCTATCCATGTGATGAGTCTCATTTTGATGTTTTTCATTTTGTTTATTCGGTTATTTTGTTGTGTTTTTGCAGCACTACGCGTGTAGGGAAATCTTGCCGCCTAACAATTAATATACAACAGGTTGGTCGTGTATTACAATGGCCAAATGAATACCGAAGAAGCGGTGCGGCGGCTTACGGAAGTTGTTCGACGCAAACATCTTGCGCTCGCGACCGAGCGCACTTACTGCGCCTGCCTCCGGCGATATTGCGACAACCTCAAAGGGCTTCCGGTTCATTTGTCGAGTGAACAAAAATTGGAACGGTTTCTGACCGTCCTAGCCCAGAAGCATGTCGCGGCCAGCACCCAAAATCAAGCCTTTAACGCGATTATCTTTTTCTACAAAGAGGCCTTGGGGCTGGAACTGGGGCAAGTGTCGGTTCTCACTTTTTAAACTTTCGCGCTTCCGTTCCACAACCAGCAGATTGGAAACGTGCGTCCAACTGCCCATGGCTAGATGTTCGGCGATCCATTTAAGGCTCATGGTCGTTTCCTGTCGGATCCGGACCGCCAGGCGGACTTTCCGCTCATCCCCTTTGCTGGCCCGGCGCAAGGCCGCCCGATCCCACCCCAAGCGCTGCATTTCCGCCCGCAGCAATTCCAACGCCTGGCTCGTCTGCACCTCCCGCCGTTCCGCACCATAGTGGGTGGCGTGCAGCGAGCCGACCGCCGCCGCCAGCAGTTCCTGCCGAAACGCCTCGCTGCCCAAGCACCAGCCCCGCTCGACCGGCTTAAACTCCTGGGCCAGGTCCGCCCGCCGCCGTTGTTCCGTCAGGCGCGCAAATTCCCGGCGGCCCGCCGCGCTGTCCCGCGGAATTCCCTTTTCCCCAAGCAACCGGTCCACCCGCAACCATCCTGGACGCTGGTGCCCCGGTCGCAGGTAGTCGCCATAGCTGCTCCAGGGAAATTCTTCCAGCGGCTGCCCGCCCTTCAGCAACCGCGCCCGGGCCGGATTGAGATGGACGTAATCACAGACCGTCCGCAAATACCCGTCCCCGCTGCCCTCCACGTGCAAAGCCTTATAACGTCCGGCGAAAAGATGTCCGCACTCCTTGTGCCGGATGTTGAAACGCTTGGTGTAAACCCCAAGCAACCATTTCATCCCCACCACCAGATTGGCGTCCGGGGTTTCCAGCACCAAATGAAAATGATTGCGCATCAGGCAATAGGCGTGAATCTGCCAGTGGGTCTTGCCACAGGCCTCGGTCAGCGCCGCCAAAAACAGCCGGCGATCAGCCGCATCACGAAAGATTTCTTCCCGGCGATCCCCCCGGTTCATCACATGGTAGATCGCCCCGGCGTACTCGCGGCGCAACTGACGAGGCATGACCACCAGTCTGCCAGAATCTTTCCGCCGCCGTCAACCCGTTTAATTAGTGAGAACTGACACTTGCCCTGAGATTCCGGCTTGGGTGTGGTGGTTGATTGCGATTGTAGTTTTGTATTTTATCTTTAAGAGTTGATGACCATGCTGCCTAACCACCAAAGGATTGAAATGACGCTCCGCTGCGCTCCGGTCATTTCAATCCTTTGGTGGTTAGGCGGCAGGTTTGTCATCATACAATATATCTCCGTATGCGTCCTATGCTTGCGCTGTCGAGCAAAGGAATAAGGCTAGTGTGCAACTAAACCAGCAAAAACAAAGATGGCACCAATGACAGCAACCACCAACCAGCCTCTATTTTGTCCATTCTCAAGAACTGCATCTTGGGGTGATTCTGGATTGTAGTAAACGCTAACCGCTCTGCCGACAGGATATAGCGCAACACGATCTTGCTTAGCTTGAAATGAATTGGAAATCATTGCGTATGAAACCTGGGTATTCTCAAATGTCTGCGACGCGACCGTATACCGATAACGAATTAATACGGAAATATCTTTATCAGGGCCATTGCCCACAAGGGCTGATTGGATGATGACACCGTCGGTGGAAGGCCAACTCGCCGCACAGAGAGCCTTGTGACGCAAGTAGAGCGCGAAGGCGACTGCCGCAACTCCTAAAGCTATGAAGAGGTAGTGCATTTTTCGCCTAACGAAAAAAGCTGAGCCACCGCCGACTCGCGGCGTCAACCGCGATAGCGGAACTGACAGCGCCAACGGCGGTTGGCTCCGGCGACTTGTTAGGCAGCACGGTCATATCTCACTGAATAGTCTTAATAAAATCTTCAACGTCCGACTTCGCTTCCGCCAAGCCAAGACCTGTCTGCTCACGATGCAGCGCCAAGGCTTCTATCTTATGATGATCGCGGGCAAGCTGCTGAACCTCATCGGAAAGCTTCGCCTGCGGTGGCAGAGAAACTCCCTGATGCTTTAGCAACGCATCAAGCTTCCGCTCTATCCGTCGTAATCCCGATTGGCGGCTCGTATAAGCTGCACCTGCTCCGGCAAAGACAAGAACAATCCAAGCGATGATGGCAAAGTCACCGAACCCAAGCGAAGTGGCAAGTATAGGTGTCATAAAACAAATGCGCTAGTGCTGCCTAACGAAAAAAGCTGAGCCACCGCCGACTCGCGACGTGAACCGCGACAGCGGAACGGCAAGCGCCAACGGCGGTTGGCTCCGGCGACTTGGTCAAATGAATGCCGATGAAGCAGTGCGGCGGCTTACGGAAGTTGTTCGACGCAAACACCTTGCGCTCGCAACCGAGCGCACCTACTGTGCCTGGCTCAGGCGATATTGCGACTTCCTTAAGGGGCTGCCGTTGCAGTTGCCAAGTGAACATAAACTGGAGCGGTTTCTGACCGCTCTGGCCCAGAGTGATGTCGCGGCCAGCACCCAAAATCAAGCCTTTAACGCGATTATCTTTTTCTACAAAGAGGCCTTGGGGCTGGAACTAAAAAACGTCCAAGCTCTGCGGGCCAGACGCCCTGCCCAAATTCGCCGCGCCCCGACGCCGACCGAAACCTGGCAGTTGATCAAGACGGTTCAGGCTGACAGCGATTTTGCCACCAGTCTGGCGGTACGGCTGCTTTACGGCTGCGGATTGCGCGTCTGCGAACCGCTCAACCTGCGAATCAAGGACGTGAATGTGGAATCAGCGCAATTGGTCATCCGCGCCGGCAAGGGTGGCAAGGACCGCATGGTGGCCATTCCGTGCTCGGCGCTGGAGGACATCCGGGAGCAAATTGAATCGGCTCGGGTGGTGTGGCAGCGCGATCAACACGACGGGGTGCCAGTCGCCTTGCCGCATCAACTGGCGGTCAAGTATCCGGCGGCGCAATTTGACTGGCATTGGGCCTGGCTTTTCCCGGCAAACAATAGTTGTTTTGATCCGCGCACGCGAAAGCTGGTGCGCTGGAGATTGCACGAGGCCAACCTGCAACGGGCGGTTCGCAAAGCCTGCCAGAAAGCCGGGTTGTTCATCCTGCCGCATGAACTTCGTCACGCGTATGCAACGCATTGCCTCAATCGCGGAGCCAATCCGCGGGCGATCCAGGAGGCCATGGGCCATCAGTCGCTGGAGACGACGATGGGTTATTTGCACGCCGAGGCACTGAGTGTGGCGAGTCCCTTGGACGCAGTTTAAGTCAAGCAGCGATTGATTGGGGGTCGTGCCGGGGCAAGCAATCGCAGTGGGGCCGCGCGGACCCTGAGAGCGCATAAGCAACTGACTCGGCCAATGGCGCACGAAAGCGGCACCCGGCAACAAAGGTTCCAGCACGCGTCCGACGAAGCCAACAACCCACTCCTAAAAGCAAAGCGTTTGCAGACGGCCACCAACCCGCAACGCGACGGAAGCGGCGGTTGACTTTTCAATGCGCCGCTCGCAAATTAGGAAGATGAAATATCGAGTCGTCATTGAACCGGATGAGGACGGCGTGTTCGTGGCAGAGTGTCCCGCTCTACCGGGTTGCATCTCGCAAGGCAAGACACGCGCCGAAGCCCTGGCCAACATCACGGACGCCATGACTGGGTATCTGGCCAGCCTCAAGAAACATGGCGAACCGACGCCCCCACCCATCAGCGAGGAAATCGTCGAGATTCCGGCATGAGCCGCCTGCCTGTTTGCTCCGGCCAGGATGCCATTGGCGCTTTTCAGAAGTTGGGCTATCAAGTGGACCACCAAACCGGCAGCCACATCATATTGCGCCATCCGCAAATGCGCCGGCTCACGGTGCCCAATCACCGGGAGTTGGCCAAAGGGACTTTGCGGGCGCTGATTCGTGAAGCGGGCCTCACGAAAGATGAGTTCGTCAAATTGCTCTGAAAAACCGGATGCGGGTGAGCTTCGGATGTTTTTCGGATACACTTAGTCAAAATTCATTGGCCGTTTCGTTGAAATATCGTTGGCCGTTGCGGCAAATCTGCGGCGGCGGTCGTTCGTGGATGCGGCATTGCTGCGGCAAAAGTCGTTCAAGCCCGCGCCGCTTTTGAGGCAATGTTCGTTGGCGGCTGCGGCGGTTGTGCGGCAAAACATCGTCGAGGCCTGCGGCGGGCGTCGTTGACCAACAGCTAACGAACGTTAGAGGTCAGGCGTCCCTTCTGTTCTGGGGTTTCGCTTGCAGCGCATCTGCGCGCCCCGCTTCGAGCAATTTGACCGGCATTTGCGCGAACACCGTTTGCTTCGCGCCACGGTTTTTTCGTCGAGCAGCCGTCGCAATTGGCTTCAAGCGGATTCGTCACCGGCACAAGGCGGGGTAAGTGTCATCGGAAGAAATGCCGGTTTCGAGTTTGCGCTGAGTGCCCCGTTTGTGGTATGGTTTGGGCAATGAGTGCGACTGAAGTTTTGGAGCAAGTGAAGGCATTGCCGCCGCGAGAGCGCCGGAAGTTCTTCGCGCATGTTCACGAACTCGAAACGGCAAGTCAGGCGCCGCCGAACGGCAAACAGAAACGCCGCATTCGCTGGCCGGACACCGCTGCCCGCCGTCGCCGCATCTTTGGCGACAAGGTTCTTCCGAATCTGGTGCTCTTGGCGCGCGAGCTGGAACGCTACTAAGAAAAACATGAGCTATTTGACACTTGAAGTCGAAATTGACCACGGGCGCGTTTCATCGAAAGGAGCTGAGGCCCTGCCGGAGAAAGCGTCCGGGCTGCTCACCATCCTGAATCCGCCGCCACTTTCCCAGCCGCGTCCTATTGGTTTGGCCAAGGGCCAATTCACCGTGCCGGATGACTTCAACGCTCCCTTGCCGGAAGACGTATTGCAGGCGTTTGAAGGCAAATGAGGATTCTGCTGGATACCTGCGAGTTTCTTTGGCTCGTCGCCGGCGAGGCCAAATTATCCCCGGATGTCGCAGCCGCAGTGCGCGACCCACAGAATGCGGTATTTTTAAGCGCCGTTTCGTTCTGGGAGATTTCCTTGAAGCACGGCCTCGGCAAACTGCCATTGCCGCAGCCGCCCGCCCAGTTTGTCCCGCAGCAGCGCGAAAAGCACCTGATCGCGCCGTTGGCGTTGGATGAAGCCGCCGTTGCGCAATTGAGCGGGTTGCCGGGGCTGCATCGTGATCCCTTCGACCGGATGTTGATCTGCCAGGCAAAGGCACACGGTCTGACGCTCGCCTCGTCGGACGCCCTTGTGCGACAATATCCCGTCACTTTGCTTTGAACGGAGAAATTGTATATCCGATTTGTATATGGGTTGTGCTTTTTGTGGCAAAACGGAGCCAGCCATAGCAATCGCCGAATTCTGGAATGCCCTCGTAAATACAGGCGAAATCAAGCAGTGCCAAAGAAGGCAAAAGGCCGGTTTAGAATTACAATTGCTTCTTTGAAAATGCTCTTCCAGATGGGGATGATGGGCCGAAGGCGCAACGACGCCCGCCTTCGCCTGACGGCTCCGGCGCGGCGGCCTTGGCCCTCCGCTGCGCTGCGGGCGAGGGCTGGTGGAGCCGAGGGGAATCGAACCCCTGACCTTCTCATTGCGAACGAGACGATCTGTCGAGGTAAATAAATTTCAAAACAGCTTCGTTGCGGACTGTTGCGCTCTTTTTCCACGGCGGCTCCGGTATGAGTTCAGCTAAACGGTTCGCACCGTTGCGCGTGGACCAGTTCGTGCAGGAGCACCACGCCGCAGCGGTCAGGCGGCCACTCGCGGGATTCTTCGAGGAGCAGGACTTTGGGGTGCAGCACGCCCCAGGTCATGGGCATGCGGCGTTGCGCGGCTTTCAACAAGGCGACGCGGCGGTTGAAGCCGAGGCGTGTCAACAATTCGCCGGGCAAATCGAGCCAGGAGGACGCGGTTTCGCGCCGGGCCGACCGCTCCAGACGATGCAGGCTCAATACGCCAAGAGCAGGCGGAGTCAGCGTCTGCAAAACACCGGCCAGCCATGCGAGCAATCCGGCGCGGGACCAATCCATTGTGAGGCGTTCCGGGGGAGGATTCGGAGGGGTAAGGATTTGAAGTTGGCGCCACGGCAGCACCGCCCCGCTACCGTTTGCAGGGGGAGAATTTGGTGGGGCAAGCTCAGGAGTTGAGGGGAGCGCGGATTCAATCGGGGGCGGGGTTGGTGGAATTGTGGGACGGGGTGGACGGGGTGGATGAAGTGAACAAGCTGGACGCGCTGGATGGTTCGCGCAAGTCGGTCCAAGGTGGGAGCCCGCGCCAGCCGGGCAGGGCATAGGAGAGCAGCGGCAGCAGCGGCAAGCTGGCCACGGCCCGAAAACAAACCATATACCAGGCCGACGCCGACCGGCGCCTCATGCAAACCAACGCCACCCCGGCCACCGCCAACACCGCGACGCTCTTTGCACCCGCGTCCAACAAGATTCCGGCAATGTCCCGCATAGGCAGGACCAAGGCAGTGTCAAGTATAGTTATCATGAGAGCTTCTCCTTTTGCCTCGCCTGGCCGATGAGGGAGGACAGCCGGCTCGGTTCATCCGGCGGAATTTCCGCCTCGGGATCGCCCAGATAGGCGGCGACGGCCTTTTCCTGCGATCCGTCAAAAATTGTGCGGATGGCGCGATTGAAGTCGGTTTTGCCGACGCTGTCGCACGAATGAGTGGGCTGATAAACAAATTCGCGCCCGCGCTTGTCACACCCCCTGTGCGATGATGAGCGTGGATCTTGGGATGCTGCCGGATTTGGCGGGTCCCTGCTGAAAAGGAAATCTGTATGAAAGAAGCTTTGGAACAGGTTGTTGAACTGTTTCGTGCTCTGGCCAGAAACACCATTGAAATCAAGGATTGCAAGTGCATACGTCACCTCAAATAGTGGCTTGCAGTACCGGCACAGTACAAGTTTGCCTGTAATCATCATGCAATTGCCCATATAGTTGGCCGTCCGAGCCGCGGAGGCTCCCTGTTTGCAGGGGAAGCTGTCTTACGCGTGGAAACAGAAGTCTGAATTCGCGATTCAGGTTGATTAGGGGCAATCAGCCCGCTCCGGCCAGGGCATTGAGTTCTTCCGACAGCTTCAGGTTCTCGGCGAAATCCACCGGGCAATCAATCACCGTCACCTTGCCGCTGTCGAGCGCGGATTGCAGCGCCGGCAGCAATTCGCCGGCTGCCTGCACCCGCCAGGCCTGCGCGCCAAAGCTCTCGGCGTATTTGACGAAATCGGGATTCCCGAAATCGGTGAAGGCCGGACGCGCAAAGCGGTTGATTTGTTTCCATTTGATCAATCCGTAAGTCCTGTCATTCAACACCAGCGTGACAAAGCCTGTGCCCAAACGGACGGCGGTTTCCAGTTCCTGTGAATTCATCAAAAAACCGCCGTCGCCGGTGACCGCGACCACGCGCCGATTCGGATGAACCAGCTTGGCCGCGATGGCCCCGGGCACCGCGATGCCCATCGCCGCAAAGCCGTTGGAGATGATGCAGGTGTTGGGTTGATAGCACGGGAACAACCGCGCCAGCCAGACCTTATGCGCGCCCACGTCGGAAATGACGATATCCTCATCCTTCAACGCGCGGCGCAAATCCGAAATGATTCTTTGTGGTTTGAGTGGAAAGACAGGGTCGTCGCGGTGTTGCTCCAGTTCCTCCCGCAATCTTCCCCGAACCGGCAAACAAGGCATTTCCTGCCGCGGAACGCAAATCCGCGCCAGTTCGCGCAAGGAAGTGGAAAGTCCACCCACCACGCCGACACCAACGATGTAGGAGGCATCCACTTCCGCCGGGGAGGAGTCTATATGGATGATCGTCTTGTCGTGTGCCGGATTCCATAAACTCGGCGCAAATTCCACTAAATCGTATCCGACGGTGATCACCAGGTCGGCCTGGGCAAAAGCGCGGTTGATATGATCCGGTGCCTGCAATCCTATGGCGCCGTGAGCCAGAGGATGCCGATCTGAAACGATGCCTTTGCCCATGAACGTGGTGGCCACTGGGATGTTTAATTTTTCTGCAAACTCAATCAATGCCTCCCCGGCGTGCGCGCGGATGGCGCCGTTCCCCGCCATGATAATCGGCTGCCGTGCCTGAGAAAACAGACCCGCTGCCTTTTCGATTTGTTCTTCCAACGCCGGACCGGGATGGGGTGACTGGACCAACAGCGGAACGGCGTCAATCTCCGCCACGGCGATGTCTTCAGGAATTTCAATATGCGTCGCACCCGGCTTTTCCGTCTGGGCCAACTTGAAGGCCTTGCGAATAGCCTCAGGAATCATCGCTGGAATGCGCAGGCTCGTGTTCCACTTGGTGATCGGCCGGAACAGCGAAACCACGTCCACGTATTGATGCGATTCCTTATGCATGCGATCCGAGCCAGCCTGTCCGGTGAGGGCGACCAAGGGGGCGCGGTCCAGATTCGCGTCCGCCACGCCAGTGAGGAGGTTGGTCGCGCCCGGACCCAACGTGGCCAGGCACACGCCCGCTTGGCCAGTCAGCCTGCCATAAACGTCGGCCATGAAGGCCGCGCCCTGTTCGTGGCGCGTGGTGACAAACTGGATGGAGGAGCCAACCAGCGCATCCACGACATCCATGTTTTCCTCGCCCGGGATTCCGAAGACATAGCCGACACCCTCGTTCGCGAGACATTTGACGATAAGTTCAGAAGCTTTCATAGTTCCCCACTGGCCACCGGTTCTCGGCGGCCATTTCTATTCCAATTCAAACTCTAACCGCTGGGGCGTGTTCTGCAAATCGAAGTTTCAGTATTGGGCGTGAATATGCCCTGCTTATGCACTACCCTTTGCCATGTTTTTGACCGGACTTGGCACCGCCGTCCCGCCCCGGCGTTTCACGCAGATGGAATGTTGGGCGGCGCTGCAACAAGCGCCCCAGTTTCCGCAACTCGACGCGCGCTCCCGCGCCTTGCTCAAGAAAGTGTTGTCGGGTGAAAACGGCATTGCCACCCGACACCTGGCGGTGGCGGAATTGGAGGAGGCTTTTGTCCTGACGCCAGATGCCTTGCACGCCCGCTTCGCCCAGCACGCGCCCGCGCTCGCTGTGCAAGCCGCCGAACGCGCCCTGACCCAGGCCCGGCTCGCGCCGGCGGAGGTGGACGTGGTCATCATCAGCACTTGCACCGGTTATCTGTGTCCCGGACTCACCAGCTATGTCAGCGAACGGTTGGGGTTGCGCTCCGACGTGGTGGCGCTCGATTTGGTGGGGCAAGGTTGTGGCGCGGCCTTGCCAAACTTGAGGACAGCGGAAGCGCTGCTGGCTGCGGGCCGGGCGCAACATGTTTTGTCCGTCTGTGTCGAGATTTGCAGCGCGGCTTTCTATCTGGACAACGACCCCGGCGTGCTCATCAGCGCCTGCCTTTTCGGCGATGGAGCGGGCGCGGCCGTGTTGTCGGTTGAGCCAGCCCTTCATGCGCGTCGGGTGGAGTGGAAGAGTGCCAGAAGTATTCTCAGCCCGGCCGAGCGTGACCTTCTCCGCTTCGAGCAACACGGCGGCATGTTGAGGAATATCCTGGCCAGCCAGGTGCCCGTGCTGGCGGCCGGACACGCAGAAAACCTCCTCACGGAAATGCTCAACCGCGCCAAGTTAAAGCGCGCTGATGTGACCGGCTGGATTCTGCACGCCGGCGGACGCGAAGTGCTGGCCGCCTTGCAAAGACGTCTCGGCCTCAAGGAAAGCGATTTGCGCCGGAGTGCCGCAGTGTTGTCCAACTACGGCAATGTCAGCAGCCCGTTCGTGCTCTTCGTGCTGGAGAGGGCGCTGGCGGAGAGCGCTCCCGGTGGTTGGTGGTGGCTGTCATCTTTCGGCGCGGGGTTCAGTTGTCACGGGGCTCTGTTGAAGGTGGATTGAGCCATGTGTCGTGTTGTCGAACCGGAACTGCTGGACGACCTGCCGCCCTCCGATCCGCGGGCTATCGGGTCGCGGGCGGATTTGCGGCGATTGAATTCCATAATGGGACACGACGACATTTTGTCGCGGGCGTTTCACCATCATCTTGATGAAGCTCTTTCTCGCTCGCGACCGCTCCGTCTGGTCGAACTGGGCGCGGGGGATGGAACCTTGCTTCTACGGTTGGCGCGTCGCGTGTCTGCTCCGGGTCTGACGGCCCGGGTTATGTTGCTCGATCGCCAGAACATTGTTTCACCCGAAACGCGGCGCGCGTTCGCCGCGCTGAATTGGTCCGTGGAAAGTGTGGCGAACGATGTGTTTGCTTGGCTGGAGCAACCTTTTCCCGCCGTGGACATGATGATTGCCAATTTGTTTCTGCACCATTTCCCGGACAAATCATTGACGGCGTTGTTCCGGCTGGCCGCCGCCAGAACGGACCTGTTCATCGCGTGCGAGCCACGCCGTACACCTTTCGCGCTTACGGCCTCCCGATGGCTCCGGCTCATCGGTTGCAACGCCATTACGCGCCACGATGCCGTCGTGAGCGTGCGGGCGGGTTTTATCGGCCGCGAACTTTCCGCACTCTGGCCGGCGGATAACCAATGGCAATTGAGCGAGCAATCCGCCGGCTGGTTCAGCCACTGCTTCATCGCGACAAGAAATGAGTGAGAGCGTCACCATCGTGGGCGGTGGACTGGCCGGCTTGACGCTGGGCATCGGTCTGCGCCAACGCGGTGTGCCGGTCACGATGTGGGAAGCGGGTCGCTATCCACGACACCGCGTCTGCGGCGAATTCATCAGTGGCGGCGGGCAAAACTCGCTCGCACGCCTTGGTTTGTTGGAGGGGTTGCAAAGGGCGGGTGTTGGTTCCGCGGGGAGCGCGGCGTTCTTTGCCGGGAAGACGAGGGTCGCGGCGCGCCCGCTCCCAAAAGCCGCTTTGTGTGTTTCGCGCTTTGTTTTGGATGAATGGCTCGCTCGCGAATTTCAGCGCCTGGGCGGCGAATTGCGGCCGGGCGCGCGATGGCACGGGGAATTCGGAACTGGAATCGTGCGCGCGACCGGCCGTAGCGCAGAGCCGGTGACGGACGGCTGGCGGCTGTTCGGTCTCAAAGCTCACGCTCGCGGCGTCGCGCTGGCCGCCGACCTGGAGATGCACTTTGTGCCCTCGGGTTATGTTGGTTTATGCCGCTTGGCGGGCGGCGAAGTGAACATCTGCGGCTTGTTTCGCAGCAAGTCGGTTGTGCCCGACCTGGCGCAACGCTGGCGCGACTGGCTGGGCGGACCGGCCGCATCGGTACTGCATTCGCGCGTGGCGGACGCGCGATTCGATGAAGACTCCTTCTGCTCGGTGGCGGGGCTTTGCCTGCGTCCGCAGCGCGCGACCCAACGGAATGAGTGTTGCGTCGGCGATGCGTTGACCATGATTCCGCCCGTAACGGGCAACGGCATGTCCATGGCTTTTGAATCCGCGGAACTGGCCATCGAGCCGCTCGCGGAATTCAGCTACGGTCAACTGACTTGGGACGGAGCGCGGCACGAGATTGCCACGCGTTGCGACATGAGGTTTACTCCGCGACTGCGCTGGGCGGCGTGGGTGCAAAGAGCGTTGTTTCAGCCGCTCGCGCGCGCGGTCCTGATGTTCCTGGCCGCGCGTTCGGAATGGTTCTGGCGCGGGATTTTCGGGCGGACGCGGTGACGGCACCGAGCGCGCTCGACTGGAGACGCCATCCGCCGAGCCATCCGCGGAGGCAAGATCCAAAACCCACCCACACAACATTTTCAGCGAATTGCGCTGGTGGGCATTTTTCGCTGGACGCGTTGTCGGAGGACGGTGGCTCCCATAATCCGGTTCTTCCGGAAAGTTTGTGTTTTTGCCGGGTAGGGTAAGACCTGATAAGGCGTCGCTTGTGTTTGGGGCAAGGTCTGCTATTTTTACTGGATGGTTGACTGTAACATTGTCCCCTGCGGCAATGAAATCTAAACTCTGAACTTTAACACGCAAAAGCTATGGCCTACGTATTACCCCCCCTTCCTTATCCCAAAGAAGCCCTTGAGCCGCACATTGACGCGCTCACCATGGAGATCCACCATGACAAACATCACGCCGCCTATGTCGACAATGTAAACAAAGCCATCACCGGCAAACCGGAATTGGAAGCCAAGACGGTCGAGCAGTTGATCAGCAATCTGGACGCCGTTCCGGCGGATATTCGCGGCGCGGTGCGCAACAACGGCGGCGGCCACGCCAATCACTCGTTGTTCTGGAGAATTCTCGGACCCAAGGCGGGCGGCGCTCCCACCGGCGCGCTTGGCGATGACATCTCCAAAACCTTCGGCAGTTTCGCCGCTTTCAAGGAAACCATTGAGGTCGCCGGCGCCACGCGCTTTGGCAGCGGCTGGGCCTGGCTGGTGGTTCATCAGGGGAAGCTGCAAGTTTGTTCCACCCCCAACCAAGACAGCCCCATCATGGGCAAAGCCGCCGCCGGTTGCGAAGGTCAGCCCATTTTTGGCGTGGATGTTTGGGAGCACGCCTACTACTTGAAGTACCAAAACCGCCGCCCCGATTATCTCAAGGCGATCTGGAGCGTGATCAACTGGGCTGAAGTGGCCAAGAATTACGCCGCCGCCAAAAAATAGTCCCCGTGCGGCGGAGCCGTTGTCCGCCGCAATTTTTTCGCGGATATTGACAGTGCCCGTTTGAATCAGCGGGGATTGTCACCGTTCATCCACATCATCTCAAACAGAGCGAAGCAGCTTCAGCAACTCTTTCGCTACGGGTCCCGAGGAGGCCGGATTCTGACCGGTCACAAGCTTGCCGTCCACTTGGACATAGGGAGCCCAGTTGGCCCCAGCGCTGTATAAGCCACCGCGTTCCTTTAGCCGGTCCTCCAACAGGAACGGGACGACTGCGCTCAAGCCCGCAACTCCTTCTTCCGCATTCGTGAACCCTGTCACGCGCTTGCCTTTGACCAGATACCCGCCGTCCTTTCCGCGCACATTGACCAAGGCGGCGGGCGCGCGGCACACCGCGGCTACTGGCTTGTCGGCCTTCACGAAGGCTTCGATCAGCGCAATAGACGTCGCGTTATCGGGCATGTCCCACATCGGGCCATGTCCACCGGGGTAGAAGACTGCGTCGAAATCGTTCGCGGACACGTCGGCCAGATTTTTCGTGTTGGCAAGCAGAGCCTGTGCCGCGTTGTCTGTGCCAAAGCGTTTTGTTAATTCGGTCAGGTTTTCGGGGAGATCGCTCTTCGGATCGAGCGGCGGCTGGCCGCCCTTTGGCGACGCCAGCGTGATGGCCGCGCCAGCATCCCTTAACACGTAATAGGGAGCGGCGAACTCTTCCAGCCAGAAACCAGTCTTCTTTCCGGTGTCGCCAAGTTGGTTATGAGAAGTAAGAACGATAAGAACTGTCATTTGCGATCTCCTTTTGTTAAAGAGCATCCTCATCCGAGGTTATGCCAATGTTCGAACGGACTTTTCCCGGTCCCATTGCCGCGTCTTTGCCGCAGCAATAAATGCGTCTATGCTGCTGGCATCCAAAACGCCCGCGTCTTGCCCGACATTCGCCGCTGCCAAAAGCGATTGGCCGCCTTTGTCGGCCGCGATTGCCTTGAGATGACCGAAAGCATCGCGCACAAAATCGGTCGCGGCGCTTTCCATCGCCAAGGCCTTTGCGCCTTTGTCGGAGAGGATGACGGCAACAGCATCGAATAGCACAGAAGGCGTCCCAGCCAGTTGTCCGTCAGCGCCCAGCATCGAGCCATCCGCAAGCTTTGCACCGCCCACTTTGGGCGCGACGATCTTCACGGTGGCACCCGCATGGATAGCAGCCTTCTTCATCTTCTGGATCATGGCGCCGTCCGAACCATCCGCGATGAGTATGCCCACCGCGCGCCCCTGAAGCGTGTCTTTCATCTTGCCGATGATCTGCAAGGCGGGCGACGGCGCCATCTCTCGCACAGGCGCTGCCGCCACCGGCGCCTCGGGCATTCTGTCGAGCGCAAGCCCCGCCGTGACCCGACGGGCGAGATCTTCTTCGATGTGTCGCAGGTGGCCGACCATCGCCTCACGCACATGCAGATGTTCGACCTTCGAAAGCTCAAACACGAACGCCGAGGCGATGTGTGCCTGCTCATACCCGCTTTGGCTGAGATAGAACTGCCGCGCCTGGCTGTAGTGATCGGCGAAACTCTCGGCCCGGATGCGGCCTTTGCCGCCGGTTTCAGTAACCGCCGCGCTGTGAAAGCCGCCGGCCGGCATCTCGCGTGGCGAGTTTTCAGACAAAGAGTTAGGCTCATAGGCAACGCGGCCCGCCAGCTGCGCCATCTGCATGTGTCCGTCGCGTTGTTGGTTGGAGAACGGGCACTTGGGCGCGTTAATCGGAATCTGGTGGAAATTGGGCGACCCCAGGCGGGAAAGCTGAGTGTCGTTGTAGGAGAATAAACGGCCTTGCAACAGTGGATCATTCGAAAAATCAATGCCGGGCACGACATTGGCCGGACAGTAAGCAACCTGTTCGGTTTCAGCGAAGAAATTGGCCGGCCAGCGATCCAGCACCATACGGCCGATCACTTTCAACGGCACCAGTTCTTCGGGAATCAGCTTGGTCGCGTCCAGATGATCGAACGGGAATTTGTCCGCTTCCTCTTGCGTGAAAAGCTGAACCGCGAACTGCCACTCAGGGAAATGTCCCGTCGTGATGGCCTCAAACATATCGCGGCGATGAAAGTCCTGATCCGCGCCGGCAATCTTGACCGTCTCATCCCAAATAGTGGACTGCAAGCCGAGGATGGGCCGCCAGTGGAATTTGACGAAGGTGGATTGGCCGGTGGCGTTGATCAGCCGGAAACTATGCACCCCAAAACCTTCGATCATGCGGAGCGAACGCGGCAGCGTGCGATCCGACATGATCCACATCACCGTATGCATGGATTCCGGCGTGAGCGAAATGAAATCCCAGAAAGTGTCGTGGCAGGTCGCCGATTGCGGGAAACCCCGGTCCGGTTCCATCTTTACAGCATGGATCAGGTCGGGGAATTTGATGGCATCCTGGATGAAGAAAACCGGGATGTTGTTGCCGACCAGGTCCCAGTTGCCGTCCTTGGTGTAAAACTTGACGGCAAATCCGCGGATGTCACGCGGGGTATCCACCGAACCCGCGCCGCCGGCGACGGTGGATATGCGAGTGAACACGGGCGTCTTTTCCCCGACCTCGGTGAGTATCCGGGCGGTCGTGTATCGTTTCAACGAGGCGGTCAACTCGAAAAAACCATGCGCGCCAGTCGCTCGCGCGTGAACGATCCGCTCGGGGATTCGCTCGTGATCGAAATGCGTGATTTTTTCGCGAAGGATGAAATCCTCCAGAAGCGCAGGGCCGCGCGGATTGGCCTTGAGCGAGTTTTGATTGTCGGAGAGCGCGACGCCCTGGTTCGTGGTCAGCGCCGGGTGCTCACCGCCAGCGATCTGGTGGATCTCGCCGCCGGCCGCCCGTTGCAAGCCTCTCGCGGAACCCGCGTCCTTTTTCTGTTTGCGTTTTGTGGGATTACTCGTTGTCGCTTTCTTTCTCATAATTGCTCTCCTTTATTGTAATCAACCAGGCCTTGGACCCCGTGTCATGGGTCGCGTTTCAGCACGAGCGGTAACGATTGTCCCCACTTTCCGGTGAACACGAACTTGCCCAAGGGCTTTCGCTGCCGGAGCGTCAGGTCGCGCTCTTTTAGGGCATCCGGCAGTGTGGCCGGGTCGGCTTTGTATCCGATGGCCATGGCCGTCCAGGCTTCGAAATGCTTCGGTATCTGGTAAATCTCCCGCGCCTTGTCGGGAAGGATGCCGATCATCTGATGGACGGAAAGCCTTCGCGCCGTGGCCTCGGCTACCAGATTACCGGCGGCCAGACCCAGGTCGTGAACGGCGGCCCGATTGTCCTTATTGTTCTTGGCGAATCGCAAATTGACGACGCCCAGGACCAGCACCGGCGCGGCCTTGGCCCATGCCTGGTTTGCTTCCACCAGACAGGAAAGGAGTCGTCCGAACTCTTCGGGGTTACCCTGGGTCGCCACGAGATAGTTCCAAGGCTGTTCGTTGTAGGAGGACGCCGCCCAGCGCGCCGCCTCAAACAACGAACACAGGTCGGCTTCCGGCACCGGACGGTCATCGAAGCCATAGGGACTCCACCGTTCCGCCAGAACCTTCAGGATGGGATAGTCTGTCGCTGCATTTTTGACGTTCATAATCTTTGTATTTTTCGAAGGTTTCAGCACTTCATGGTTTTGGCTTGGAATCTGTTTTGATCACGCACCTTAGGGACTGTAACGAAATAAGTGTAGCAACTTTTTGAGGGGAATGATAGTTTTATGGAGTGACGACCAACCCTTTTATTAAACAACGATTCTCCCTTCTGAGCGGGTC
>Ga0224558_1002173_pt1 | contig 18611 bp, 16 predicted proteins | sample 714S32024metaG_FD_180682 | JGI IMG/M metagenome (GOLD analysis project Ga0224558, IMG submission 180682) | Peat soil microbial communities from Stordalen Mire, Sweden - 717 S3 20-24 | ecosystem: Environmental > Terrestrial > Soil > Wetlands > Peat | place: Sweden: Norrbotten County, Stordalen...
AGCCGAAGCGAATGGCCATCATCTGCTGGAGCAATGACCTCGACCGGGTGTGGCCGGTGATGATCCTGGCCACTACCGGTGCCGCCTCCGGCCTCGAGGTCGATGTCTTCTTCACGTTCTGGGGGCTGCGGGTACTGCAGAAGAACGACAAGCGCGTCACCGGCAAGAACTGGATGCAAAAAGCAGAATCGCTGTTCGACCACGGTGGCAGCGAGCACCTCAAGCTGAGCAAGGTGCACTTCGCCGGGGCGGGCACCTCCATGATCAAGTTGCTGGCCAAGCAGCACAAGGTCGCAAGCGTGACCGAGCTGATGGAGATGGCGATGGACATGGGCGTGCGACTGCACCCCTGCCAGATGACGATGGACCTGTACGGCCTGTCGACATCCGACTTCATCGACGGGCTGCAGCCCACTCTCGGCGCGGCCAGCTTCATCGACATGGCGGCCAAGGCGGATATCCAGCTCTTCATCTGAGATCACGACAGAGCCCGTCAGTCAGCAGGGATTCCGGGGTGACGCGGCGCTGAGTCGAGTGGTGCGCCGAGCCTGGGCAGTCACCAACTACCGAACCAGGAAACCGACCTCGTTCTGCACAGGCTCCGCGGTCACTTCCACGTTGTCGACCCGGGCCCGCGGAGGGCCCGTGCGACACCACGAGACCATCTGGCTGACAGCCTCGGCGGATCCCTCGAACACTGCTTCCACGCTGCCGGATGAGCTATTGCGCACCCAGCCCGCGACGCCGCGCGCCAGTGCTTCGTTCCGGCAGCTGTCGCGGTACCAGACGTTCTGAACCCGACCGGTGACGACCACACGCAGCCGCTGGAGGCTCATGGCGGTGAGGTTACCCGGAAGGTGCAAGCCCCACCGAAGGCGAGCACCGCCGCCGGAGACGCCTTCGCCGTCCCGGTTCGTGTCCCGGTACGATCGTCCCAGATGACGACCCTGGCAGCCCCGCCCACCCGCTCCAGGCGTCAGGCGATTGGCCTTGGTGCCTCTGCTCTAGCGTCCGTCGGCTGGGGCTTCGGGGCAATCTTCGCGAGGCTCGCGTCCGCGTCCGGCCTCGTGCTGTGCTTCTATCGTTTGTGGCTGGGCGCCGCACTGCTTTCGATCGCCGTGTACGCGTCCGGCCGCCGACTGAGCTGGAGCAATTTCCGGGCGTCGTGGCTCGGCGGTGTGTTCCTGGCCGGGGACATGGCCATGTTCTTCTGTGCTGTCAAGCTCACAAGCGTTGTCGACGTGACGGTCATCGGTGCCGTTCAGCCCGCCCTGGTTCTCATCGCCGCGCGTCCTCTGCTCGGCGAACGTATGGGACGGTGGGACGTCTTTTGGATCCTGGTGGCCATCGCCGGCGTTTCAGCCGCGGTGATCGGCCCCGGAGTGACGAGTCACCACCAGCTGTTGGGAGACCTGCTTGCCACCGGGTCCATGCTCTCCTGGTCGGCCTATTGGCTCGCGTCCAAGCACGCCAGGGCAACCCAGAACGCGTTGGAGTACACCGCCGTCGTCACGATCGTGGCCGCGGTCGCCTTGACGCTGATCGTGCTGGTGTCAGCGCAGTCGCTCTCTCGAGTGCAAGCCGGCGACTGGCTGTGGATCTCCCTGCTGGCCGTCGTGCCGGGAGGGGCCCATCTCTTGATGAATTGGGCTCACCGTTACGTCGACGCCTCGGTCTCGTCGGTGATCGGGTCGAGCAACCCGGTCGTCGCCGCTGTGGCCGCGGTGGTCATCCTCGGCCAACCCCTGACCTTGGTCCAAGTCTGCTGTGGTCTCGCGGGAATCGTGGCCATCGCGATCGTCGCCGCCCGGCACCGCCAGCCGTTGGAGTCGGCGCTGGAGTGACAAGCCGTGCGACCGGCCTGCACTCGCGTTCGGGTCGCCGTCGCTGCGGGTTGTGAGGCGTGGGGTCGTGAGGGTCACGAGCATGAAGCGAAGCAAACCCTGCTTAGACTCTCTGCCATGTCCGATGTGGCAGCGGGGGCCTCCTGGCCGTCCGCGCAGCTGCAAGAGCCGTCGGCGACCCGTCCTGTCACCCGTCGTGCGACCACCCCGACGCGGGTGCTCGCGGCCAATGCTGCCGGCACCGGCTTCGAACGGCCTGACCGCCTCGCCACCGAGGAGCCGATGGCGATCCAAGTGCGGGGCCGGCACCAGGAGCCCGTGAGCGTCGCGGTCACGATGCGGACGCCGGGCAACGACTTCGAGCTCGCCGCGGGGTTCCTCGTAAGTGAGGGGCTCGTCCACGACCTCCATGAGGTTGCCGGCATCCGCTACTGCGACGTCGCGCCCGAGGAGCAGCACTACAACGTCGTGACCGTGGATCTCACCGTGCCCTTCACGATGGACTTCGCCGAGCGGCACTTCTTTGCCTCGTCTAGCTGTGGGATCTGCGGAAAGGCTTCGCTGGACCAAGTCAAGGTCGACTGTCCGGTGATCGAGTCCGGGCCGGTGATCGCTCGCTCGACGATTGTCTCGTTGCCTGACTCGTTGCGCCGTTCCCAGCACATATTCGAGCAGACCGGCGGTCTGCACGCTGCAGCGCTGTTCGATCCCGAGGGGCGCCTGGTCGAGTCACGCGAGGACGTCGGGCGCCACAACGCGGTCGACAAGCTCATCGGTCACGCCCTGCTCTCCGGCAGGCTGCCGTTGCGGGAGCAGGTACTGCTGGTGTCGGGACGCGTGAGCTTCGAGATCGTGCAGAAGGCGGCAGTTGCCGGCATCCCGATCACCTGTGCGGTCTCCGCGCCTTCGAGCCTCGCGGTCGAGGCGGGCGAGCGACTCGGCATGACTGTCGTCGGCTTCCTTCGTGGTGACAAGTTCAACGTCTACTGCCACCGCGAGCGAGTGGATCTCGAGGCCTGATCCGCCTGCCGTGACAGCCGAGCCGGCGGGAGCGGGCGCTAGGCCGGCGTCGCCTCAGCAAGGAGATCGGCGGCCGCGATCACGAGCGGGTCGAAGCCGCCGCCGTGGACGCTGTCGACGAGCTCGCGTCGCATCGATGGCGGCCAGAACATCCGGATGTGGTCGGCCACTTCGGCCGCGGCCTGTGCGTCTGGATGGTGGCTGAAGTTCGCCGCAATCTGGTTTGCCATGCGCACCAGGTCAGGCCGTGTCATCTTGTACTCCTCAGTGCAACGCGTGGACATCGGAGTCCACCCGGTCCGACGGGGCACTCGGGGACTCCGGGCTGGTACCGGCGTGGAAGCGGGCACGCACCTGAACGGCGGTCACCTTGTACTCCGGGCAGTTCGTCGCCCAGTCCGAATGTTCCGTGGTCACGACATTGGCGCCCGTCACAGGGTGGTGAAAGGTCGTGTACACGACCCCTTGAGGTACGCGGTCGGTGATGTGGGCCCGTAGCTCGGTCTCGCCCGAGCGGCTCGCGAGCGCCACCCAGCCGCCCTCGACTACACCGCGCTCTTCGGCGTCGTAAGGGTGGATCTCGAGCAGGTCTTCCGGATGCCACGCGACGTTCTTCGTCCTTCTCGTCTGGGCGCCGACGTTGTACTGGGACAAGATGCGGCCGGTCGTGAGGATGAGCGGATAGCGGCGGTTCGTCCGCTCGTCTGTCGGGATGAACGGGGTCTCGACGAAACGGCCCTTTCCGCGGACGAACTTGCCGATGTGCATGATCGGCGTGCCGAGAGGAGCGGCCTCATTGCACGGCCACTGGACGCTGCCGAGTGCGTCGAGCTTCGCGAACGAGACCCCGGCGAAAGTAGGTGTCGTCCTCGCGATCTCGTCCATGATCTCGCTCGAGCTCTCGTAGTGCATCGTGTAGCCCATCGCAGTGGCGAGGTCGCAGACGACCTGCCATTCCTGCTTGCCGTTTCTCGGCGCCATGACCGGCCTGACCCGGTTGATGCGCCGCTCCGCGTTGGTGAAGGTCCCGTCCTTTTCGAGAAACGACGTCCCCGGCAAGAAGACGTGTGCGAACTTCGCGGTCTCGTTCATGAACAGGTCCTGCACGATGCAGAGATCGAGCGAGGCGAGAGCGGCCTGGACGTGGTGGGTGTTCGGGTCGGACTGTGCGATGTCCTCGCCCTGAACGTAGAGGGCCTTGAAGGTCCCCTCGACCGCACCGTCGAACATGTTCGGGATGCGCAGCCCCGGCTCTGAGTCGAGCGGGCGTCCCCACGTCTCCTCGAACAGGTGGCGGACCGTGTCGTCAGATACGTGGCGATAGCCCGGGAACTCGTGCGGGAACGAGCCCATGTCGCACGAGCCCTGCACGTTGTTCTGGCCCCGGAGCGGATTGACGCCGACGCCTTGCCTGCCGATGTTGCCAGTCGCCATGGCGAGGTTCGCGATGCCCATCACCATCGTGGAGCCTTGGCTGTGCTCGGTGACGCCGAGGCCGTAGTAGATGGCTGCGTTGCCACCGGACGCGTACAAGCGGGCCGCCGCCCGCAGGTCCGCGGCCGGCACGCCGGTGATCTCCTCGGTCGCCTCGGGGCTGTACTCGGGCGCGGAGATGAAAGCTGCCCACGTCGCGAAGTCGTCCGGTTCGCAGCGTTCGGCCACGAACTCGTGATCCACGAGATCTTCGGTGACGATGACATGTGCGATGGCGTTCACGACAGCCACGTTGGTCCCCGGCTGCAGCTGCAAGTGGTAGTCGGCCTCGACGTGTGGCGAGCGCACGATCTCTGTGCGACGCGGGTCGATCACGATGAGCTTCGCACCCTCTCGGATCCTGCGCTTCATCCGGGAGGCGAATACTGGGTGCGCTTCGGTCGGGTTCGCCCCGATGACCACGATGACGTCGCAGCTGTCGACCGACTTGAAGTCCTGAGTGCCGGCAGAGGTGCCAAAAGTCTGCTTCAGGCCGAATCCGGTGGGGGAGTGGCAAACGCGGGCGCAAGTGTCGACGTTGTTGTTGCCGAAGGCAGCCCGCACCATCTTCTGCACGGCGAAGACCTCTTCGTTGGTGCAACGCGAGGAAGTGATCCCTCCGATAGCCCCGACTCCGTGGCGAGCCTGGATCGATCTCAGGTGATCCGCCGTGAAGGAGATGGCTTCTTGCCAGCTGACCACACGCCACGGGTCCGTGATCGCGTCGCGGACCATCGGCGTGAGCACACGCTCCTTGTGCGTTGCGTAGCCCCAAGCGAAGCGACCCTTCACGCACGAATGGCCCTCGTTGGCGCCGCCGTCCTTGTAGGGCACCATCCGGACTACCTCGTCCCCCCGCATCTCAGCTTTGAACGAGCAGCCGACCCCGCAGTACGCGCAGGTCGTGATCACGCTTCGGCGCGGCACACCCAGGCTGATGACCGTCTTTTCTTCGAGCGTCGCTGTCGGGCATGCCTGCACGCATGCGCCGCAGGAGACGCACTCGGACCCGAGGAAGTTGCCGGCACCCGGCGCGACCTTTGAGCCGAAGCCGCGGCCTGCAATCGTCAGAGCGAAGGTCCCCTGGGTCTCCTCGCAGGCCCGCACGCAGCGCGAGCAGACTATGCACTTGGAGCCATCGAAGGTGAAATAGGGATTGCTCTCGTCCTTCTCGGCGTCGAGGTGGTTGTCACCGGCGTAGCCGTAGCGAACCTCCCGAAGTCCGACCGCTCCCGCCATGTCCTGGAGCTCGCAGTCGCCGTTCGCCGCGCAGGTGAGGCAGTCAAGCGGATGGTCCGAGATGTACAGCTCCATGACGCCGCGGCGGAGCTTGGCGAGGCGCGGTGTCTGGGTGGAGATCCTCATGCCGGCCTCCACTGGAGTCGTGCACGACGCTGGCGTGCCGCGCCGGCCGTCGATCTCCACGAGGCAGAGGCGGCATGAGCCGAATGCCGCCAGGCTGTCTGTCGCGCACAGCTTCGGCACGTCGATGCCGGCGAGCCCAGCAGCGCGCATGATCGAGGTGCCCTCGGGCACTGTCACGGCCAGTCCGTCGATCTCCAAGTCGATCGTTGCCGTTCCTGGTCGAGCCGGCGTCCCGAGGTCGTGCTCGTTGAGCAACGTCATGACTGATCTCCTCGGGTCATCGACGACTTTCGGTTTGATCTGAATGAGCTCCCGCTACAGGTCATTATGGCACCCTGGCGCCACGAAACTGGTCTCGCGCCTCACAGCGGGACCGCCTTGACCTGCTCGAAATCCTCGGGGAAGTGCTTCAAGGCGCTTCGTACCGGCAAGGGGGTGAGCCCACCCATCGCGCACAGCGATCCGTCAACCATTGTCTCGCACAGGTCCTCCAGCAGTTCCAGGTTGGCTTCGCGGTCGACCCCGGCGATTATGCGGTCGATGACTTCGACGCCGCGCACTGCCCCCACCCTGCACGGCGTGCACTTGCCACAAGACTCCTCAGCGCAGAACTCCATCGCGAAGCGCGCCTGGTGGCTCATGTCCACGGTCTCGTCGAAGACCACGATGCCCCCGTGCCCCACCATGGCGCCGGCTGCAGCGAAGGCCTCGTAGTCCATCGGCAAGTCGAAACGGCTCGTAGGCAGGTAGGCGCCGAGGGGACCACCGACCTGGACGGCTCGCACCGGTCGACCGCTCGCCGTGCCACCACCGTACTCCTCGACCAGCTCGCCGAGAGTGACGCCGAAGGCGGTCTCGACGATGCCACCGTGCTTGATGTTGCCTGCAAGCTGGAAGACTTGGGTCCCGCGCGAGCGCCCCACGCCGAGCTCCCGGAAGGCCTCGGCGCCCTTGGCGAGGATCGGAGGGACAGTGGCGAGCGTGAGGACGTTGTTCACGACAGTCGGCTTCCCGAGCAGCCCGGCGATCGCGGGGAGCGGGGGCTTGGCCCGGATCATGCCGCGCCGGCCCTCGAGGCTCTCGAGCATGGCGGTCTCCTCACCGCAGATGTACGAGCCGGCCCCGACTCGCAGGTGCAGGTCGAAGGAGCGGTCCGTCCCGAGCACCGAGGGTCCCACCCAGCCATTCAGATAGGCGATGTCGACCGCCGCCGACAACGTGGCGACGGCGTCGGGGTACTCGGAGCGGATGTAGATGTAACCCTCGTTCGCGCCGACTGCGAGCCCGGCGATGGCCATGCCTTCCACCAGAAGGAAGGGGTCGCCCTCCATGAGCATGCGATCGGCGAACGTCCCACTGTCGCCCTCATCTGCATTGCACGCGATGAACTTGAGGCCCGAGGGCATGTTCAGCACCGTCTGCCACTTGATGCCTGCCGGGAAGCCCGCCCCGCCCCGGCCTCGAAGGCCGGAATCGGTGACTGCCGTCACTATCTCCTGAGGCGTCATTCCGAGCGCTCGCCGCAGTCCGGCGAGACCCCCGGTTGCCTCGTAGTCCGCCACCGAGAGCGGATCGTTGATCCCGACCCTTGCGAACGTGAAACGTGTCTGCCGTCTCAGTTGGGGGATCTCCTCGGTCTTCCCCAGGCACAGCCGGTGCGGCGCGCCGTCGAGCATCCCGGCGTCTAGGAGCTCACCGACATTCCCGGCTTCGACCGGGCCGTAAGCGACGCGCCCTTCGGGTGTGGAGACTTCCACGAGCGGCTCGAGCCAGAACATCCCGCGTGAGCCGTTGCGCACAAGCCGGATGTCACGTTGGCGGACGGCTGCCTCCCGCACGATCGCGATCGCGACGTCGTCGGCGCCAACCGAGCGTGCGGCGGCGTCAAGAGGCACGAAGACGACGACAGGTCCCATCAGCGCGCCTCGGTCCTGGAGGCGGCGACGAGCTCGTCGAAGCCCGCTTCGTCGACCCTGCCTTTCAACCGGCCGTCGACAAGTACTGCCGGGGAGAGCGCGCAATTGCCGAGACAGAACACCTGCTCGAGCGTCACCGCGCCGTCGGACGTCGTGCCGCCGAAGTCCACGGCCAGGTGCTCCCGAGCGTGCCGGGCGAGCCGCTCGGCACCCATGGACTGGCAGGCTTCCCCGCGACACACGCGGATCACCGAGGTGCCCGGTGGTTCGGAGCGAAAATCCTTGTAGAAGGTGACGACACCGTAGACCTCGGCCTTGGACAGGTTCAGCTCCTCGGCCACGAGATCGACGGCCCGGGGATCGATGTGGCCGAAGACGTCCTGCAGCTCGTGAAGGATCGGCATCAGGGCACCACGTTCGGTGCGATGCCTCTCGAAGATGGCAACGGCCCGCTCCTGTGACCATGGCACGTAGGAGCTTCTCGTCTTCGAAACCATCGCTACACCTCATTCGGGTTGCGCAGCCCGGCTGGAGTGCGCGCCAACTCCGAAGTCACAACCTGGGTCCTTCGGCCATGTTAACGAGCGACACTTGATCGTCGCTCCTCCGGGATCGACACCGGCTGCTCGCCACACGACGAACACGCGCGGAGCGAGCCCGACGATCCGGGTGACCTGGCAACATTCTGCAGGGCTGCGGGTTCAGCCGTACTTGAGCGAGCCCGGAGTCGTGAGCAGCTCGCCCGTCTCGAGCCAAGTCTTGAGGCCGGAGCTGGTCAGGCGACGCCGGGCCTGAGAGACTGCGTCGCCTGAGTGAACCGGTCACCAAGCTTGTCATCGTCGGGCAGGTCGAGCACCGCGCAGAGCGCGGCCGCCCATCCGTGGCAGAACAGCTGCCAACCGTCGTGAACCTGAAGCTTGGAGCTCCTTGCTTGAATCCTGGCCTGGTCGAGAAACTCGAGGTTTCCCCGGTAGTTGAGCTCCCAGACGACTGCGCGCGGCGGGAATCGTGTCCGACCCGTGATGGGCGAACCGGGCCGGTCCTTGCCCATCCCGGTCGCATTGACGATCAGCGACCCGGGCGGAGCCGCTTCGATGAGATCATCCCAGGGCCCATCGCCGACGTGTCCGGTCACAGGGCGTCCCGCCGTCTGAGCGAGCTGCTCGACGGAGGAGCGAATCGGATCGGCGCAGACAAATCGCACGGATACGCGGGTCGTGAGCAGGTATTGGGCAAGCGCCCGCGCTGTGCCGCCTGCGCCGAGGCAGAGGACCTCTCCTTCTGACTCAGGCCAGATCTGGTCCGTGACGCGTCCGACCGAGACGGGGTCACGAGCCCAGCCGCGCAGCCCGTCGGGGGTGCGTCTGATGGCGTTGACCTCTTCACAGGCGAGAGCGAGAGGGTCGAGCTCGGCAAAGAGGCTTCGCCCGGCTTGCAAGACCCTGACTTTGTGGGTGGTGATGACTGCCCCTGCGGCGCTGTCATCCCTCAGGAGATCGTCGAGGAATCGAATGTAGGTGTCGTCATCAGCGTCGAGAGCGATGTCAACGCCGCGGACGTTGCAGGCCATCCCCAGTATCGGCTGCCACGCGGTCATCGCTTGATGGACGAGCGACGACCCGGTCGTGACGCCGACGAACACGACGGTGGCCATGCCAAGAACCTACTTGGCGTCGCCTGTGATGGGGCCATCGCAGCGGCATGGCGGGTCGAGCGCGATCGAACAACGTCGTTGTTCTGCCGGCGCCGTGCTGACAGACCGAGGGGCGACAGGGGCCTCAGCCCTCGGCGAGGAGTCCCTCGACCGCCTCGCGAGCCTTGTCCGCGAGCTCATGAGCGGCCTTCCAACCGCTTCCGGTGGGTTGGAGGGATTGGCCGACCACGAGGCGCATCGCGCCCCGTCGAGGAAGACGTCGGCCTGCCGGGAGAATCGCTCTGGTCCCGAGGATCCCCACGGGAACAACGGGGCGGCCCGTCTCGGCGGCAACGACGAAAGCCCCGAGATGAAAGCGGCGGAGCTCGGGAGTGACCGTGAGTCCCCCCTCGGGGAACAAGACGATGGAGCGCCCTGAGCGCACCACGTCTTCGAGCGTCGAGAGGACCGACTCGCCTGACGAACGACCCGTTGCCCCTTCGCTCTTGACGAACACGACCCCGATCCGGCGGAGGAACGAACCGGCGACCCGCTGGCGCGCGAGGACTCCGCCGGCCACGAAGACCACCGGCTCCGGAAACATCAGGCCGATCGCGAACGAGTCGAGGAAGCTCCCGTGATTGGCCACGTACACGCACGGTTCCCCCGCCAACGGCACGCCGCTCGTCTCAAACGCGATATCCAGGCAGGCACACAGCAGCTGTGCCGCGGCTCGGGTGAGCTTCCAGCGCCAGGAGAGCTTCGGCAGGACGAGGAGGGCAGGCCAGACCAGGGTCCCGAGAACGCAGGACAGAATCCAGCAGGCGAGGCCGTACAAGACGTCGAACACGTCGCGATCGCTGCCGGATGCCCTCCCCCGAACGGGCTGGGGAACGCCCGTCTCGGGTCGGGTCGTCGCGTCGCCGCTCGTCATCAATCGACTGACAGCGGCTTGCTCGCCGTCGAAAGAGGTTCGAACGCTCGCTCGGGGACCCGCTGTCCGCCGAGAGCGCCGGCGCCAAGAACTGCGTCGGTCCCGGCGATCAAGGAGGTCCTCAGCACCCAGCGATCATTGCACCGCTTGGCACTCGGCTCGGTGCGGGCCCCGCCTGACGCCGGGGTGTGCCTGGGCAATTTCATCCTTCCTCAGCAGGTCCGGGAAGGCTATAGGTTGTGGCGGGGCGTCGCCGCAGTCTGCGCTGCACCCGAGAGCGACGGAGATGGTGTTGTCTCAGAAAGTGGAGGATCGGGCCGGCGCTTCGTCACGCCAAGGCTGGTGCCCGTAGTGGTCGAGATGGACGACCGTGCCGATCGGCTTGCGAGCCTTGCGGCCGTAGTGGCCCTTGGGCCAGCCGAGGGTCACGATGCAGCACGGCTCGACGCTCCAGGGCAGCTCGAGGATCCGGCGGGCCACGGTGGTGGACCACAGCGGCAGAGTGATGAGCGCACCGCCCAAGCCGACAGATCTCGCTGCCAGCAGGAGGTTCTGGACGCTGGGGTACACGGACCCGTAGTGGCTCGACACGGCGATCGGAGGTTTGGGGACGAAGGGCACCCGGGCACCGCCCCGCAGGCAGCACACGACGAGAACCGGGATTTCCTCGAAGTGCTCGACCTGCCATTGGACGGACTTCAGGATCTTGGCCGTCTGCTCGTCGGTCTTGACCAGTCGGCCAAGTCCGCCGTACAACCTCCATGCCCGCCGGTATTGCGCTGCCAGCGATGCCTTCACCGTGCGATCCTTCACGATCACGAACTCCCAGCTCTGGCCGTTCGAGGCAGTCGGCGCTTCCAGCGCCAACTCCAAACATCGCAGCACGATGCTGTCGTCGAGAGGGTCAGGCTGGACCCGGCGAACCGCCCGCTGGGTGAGCATTGCCTCGGCTAGCGGCATAGCCAGGCGGGCCTCTATATCGCTGGGATCGCTGGTTGGAGCGAGGGTGTCGTCCATACCAGAGTTTGGCTCAACCTCGGGCAGCAATCCATCCAGTCCCCCAAGTGGCTGGGGATGGATCCGTGCCAGTTGTGGCGGTGCTCCTTGTCGGCGTAGGTGGCCAACCTCGTCGCGGCGCTTCCCGGGCGCAGTGCGGCGCACACCCCGACGACACTGGTCCTCCGGGCTGAGTGACGTCGTCAGCCGTCACGGAAGAAGACGGTCATTCAAGGGCCGAGTTCGCGATCCAGAAGTCGACGAGGCCGTGTGAGCCTTCGACGTCGAGGTCGGCTGCGGCCAACGAGACGCGCCGGTAAAGGACCAGCGAGAGCGTGGTCGTTGAACCTGACAACGCCGCCGTCGCTGAGCGCTCGCCGATGCGGAACTCGAACCGGTCCGGATGCAGCGCGACCGTCCAGGCGTGCCCCGTGTCCGTGGCGCGAAAGAGGATGCTCTCGCCGTTGCCTCGCAGGCGTGCAACGTTCGGGGAGAAGTACTCGGCGCTGGCGAGGTTGCCGAGGAATTCGTCGATCGTGTCGGCAGTGAGATGCGCAGGCGCCGACGGGCTGCGACCTTCGGCGAGCTCGAGATCGAAACGGTGGACAAGGGTCTCGTGGAGCTGTCGGCGCGACCAGAACCGCACGTGCTGATCCGCACCCCAAGCCCACATCGAAGCGGCCGGGTCGGCTGCCCGGAGCGTCCTCAGCAGGGCCTCGCCGCCCCGTCGAACCCAATCGCCGTCGACCGGACCTTCGTCCAGGCCCATCTCCGAAGACGGGACGCGCGTCGTGGCGCGGACGCGGACCAGTTGTTCCGCCCACCGGTGGACGGTGCCCAGGTGGAGGGCGAGATCATGGACGGCCCAGCCGGGGCAGCACGGCACTGACATCGACGGGGCTGCGGTCTCCATGAGGGCCGCGAACCGCTCGACTTCGCCCTCGAGAAGGTCGCAGTGCTCGAGATGGTCCATGCCTGTGGATTCTGTCAGACGAGCGGAACGAGCCTGAGGCCGAGTCAGGGACTGCGTCATCAGGCCTGCGACCGCGGGTGCCCGCCTGCCAGAGGCGCCAGCGGCATTACTACCAGGGCGGGCGGCGGCTCAAAGCTTCTCTGCCACCTTTACGAGGGCGGCAAGCTTCGACACAGCCGGGGTCTTGGTGTAAATGCCCGCCGAGTAGTTGTTCGTCCCGGATATGGCAACCATCCCTTGTAGGGTGATCCCTGTCTCGGTGAACGTGTAGTAGAAGGCGGTCATGCCGAGGCCGGAGTACGGGGTGAACTTCATCTTGAGCTTCTCTGCCTGACTGAGCGAGTACTGCAGCTCGGCTCCTGTGAGGGGCTTCGAGGTAACCTCGAGGGAAAGGACGACGTCCTTGGCGAGCGCGGCGACGCTCGTCGCCGCCCCGTAGGTGCAGGACCATACGACGGCAGAGATTTCGTGGTTTGCCTTGGTCGGCTTGATCTTGTCGGTAAAGAGCGAACCGGCAGGAACGGAGTGGCCGACGATGGCCGAGACCGACGCTGCGCTCACCTTGTTGCAGTACGACGACACGAGCTCTGTGCGCGACGAGGCCTGGGCTACGGCCGGCACAGCGACAAGACCCAATGCGACCGCTGCGCCGAGGAGGAGGGCGCGCCACCGGGAGGAGCGGTACGCCGTACGGTTGGTCAGGTTGGCAAAGGTACTGCTCGTCATAGGGTTCCCTTCTGACGTGGCTCTTGCCACGCGAAGCGAACGCCATCGCGCAGGCGCTCACTTTGAGACGCAACAAGGAGTGTACTGAGCTGAGGTCCCTGTGCCCTCAGCTAATGCGGGCCAGCCCGGACTTCGGGCCGGGAATCGATCGACCTCCTAGTCGAAGTGCTTGACGTTGCAGCACGACTCGCGGCACGAGCGCCGCGAATGTCGACTGGGGGTGCTTGACTGCGGAAGTTCCGGGTGTGGAACTCATCTCGCCAGGCATCTCATAAGTAACGGTGAAAGTGGCCGATGCTTCGGAGCCCTGTATCTGACTAGGCAACGCCTCGACCGATCTGTCGGGCGCCACCATCTCGATTGCATCGGAATAAGGGGGCACTGTCCAAGAGCCGGACGGCACCGTCAAGCCGAGGTCCGTGAAGGTCACCGACCCGAAGTCCGCGAGCGGATAGGGCAGTCTGGTGTTCGGATCGCCGGTATCCTCTGCTATCCACTCGGCGGATGTGCCGGGACCAGAGAAGGACTCGGCGGATGACGAAGATCGCACACTGGTGATATCGGCGATGTAGTAGTCCCAGTATCCCGACGGGTCTTGGTAGACCTCGGCGTCGATGACATCACCGGGAGCGACCGCAAAAAGGGTCTGAGCGGAGTAGTACGTAGCCGCGTCCGTCCACCAGGCATAATCGCCCTGCTGCCCGTTGAAGCAGTACGAAGTCGTTCCGTCCTGGAAAAGACCGCCCCAATCAGCACCAAGCCAGCCGTTGACACCCACCCAGTCCGATGTTTCGCCGTTTGGCACCAAGGAGCAGTCGACCGCAGGAACCGTCCACTTGGCACTTATCGCTTGATAACCGCCGCTTGCTCCTGTGAGGACATAGCCTGACCAGTTGGGCGAGGTCAAGCCGGGGGAGCCTGGAGGGGGCGGCGTTGTCGTGGTGGTCGACGTTGTCGAGCTAGTTGTCGTTGTCGTTGGGGGGACTGTCGTAGTAGTCGGTGTTGTCCGCCCTGCCTCAACGACCTTCAGGTGGTCGACCGTCGTGGCCTTGCCGCGTACGGTCAGGCTGAGCGTGTAGTCCTTCGCCTTGGTCAATGGGTTTGCCCCGAACCGGAACGAACGTTCGACGCGCCCGGACTTGCACTTCACAGTGGAGGCGAATCCCGCGACGCTTGGCGACGACGACCACGAGCAAGTCTTGGCGTTGTGGACCGTCACCGGCCACTTGACAGTGCCTCCCTCGGCGGTGACGTGGCGAGTCGGGACTGTCGCTGTGCCTGCAGCACTTGCCAGTGAGGGGACAGCGAAGGCGGCTAGAGCCACCGTTGTCACGAGAGAGCGGAGAACCGTTCGCATGTCAGACTTCCTCGGGTCACTTCTCCGTCAAGATTACGCTTTCCACAGGGAGCTCCTCCCGTTACCAGCACCCTGGTTCGGCGATCTCGTCGCCTCCAGGGCGATCCGGCCCGCGAGCCGCGGGGAAAAAGCCGTGGTTCCCGCAGCACCCGCACGAGCTGACCGAGGATCGCGCGAGCCGCTGGTGGCTGAGATCGCCGCTGGGGCTCAATCTCTCTGGAAGCGCGACGCCGCAGGCCATCGATCGAGCTTCTCATCCTCAAGGCTCTCGGCCACCCGGGCGAGGAAGGAACGTACGGTCGACTGGGCGACGCGGTACAACAAGGCGCGGTTGAGCTGACCTCCAAGCTGCCCGAACGGGGGCACATAGGAAGCAAAGAGGGAGACACGGCAGTGGTCCGGGTTCAGCGGGAGGAGCTCCAGGTCGCCGTCGAGCACAGGAAAGAGCGCAGGCAGCCCACTCGACTGCCAAGATATGGGCACGACCACCGCGATCCCGCGGTCGCGAGGAGGACCGAGTGTCAGCCGGACTTCACGTGCCACTCGCCCGCTCGCCCACGACGGTCCCATGCGGAGGTAAAGCGCTTCGCCGTCCTCCTCGGCTGCGCTCGCGAGTGGCGCGAACCAAGTTCCGTTACTGACGAAGCGCTCCCGTACCGCCTCGAACGGACGCGAAACCTCAACGGAGTTCTCAATGAAGAAACGCATTCCTCGGCCCCCCTTCTTGATGAGAGCAGGATAAGGGGCGCCTCCGGCCCGCGATAGGGGCGAAAGCCTCTTCGTCCACGAGGCCGAGACCCTGGCCAGGGAGACAGACCGCCCACGCGCACCGACAGGAGAGTGTCGCCGCAGCGTAGTACCAATTTTTGTGCGGGCGAAGGGACTCGAACCCCCACCCCCGAAGGGACCGGGACCTAAACCCGCAGGTGAGCGTCCGGGGATGTCCGTCTGGGTTCGAGAAAGTCCTTGTTTACTGGGCATTTGTGAGCTCACGTCCGTAGCCGTCCCCGTCTATTCGGATCCGTCCGTGCATTTTGGTTAGCAATTGGTTAGCAAATTGGGTGGGTCCTGATCGCTGTTCTGCCTCCGCCGGTCCTCTTATCCTCGACCGCTGTGGACCGCCGCACTCACTTCGGTCCTTCCGGAGAGTCCGGCGAAGTCGTAGGACGGCATCCGGGAGGATGACCCAACGGGCTCATGGTCTTCGCTGGGTGGTGCCGCTTGTCCAGCGTTGCTCTCGTCCGCTCCATTAGCGCTTTGCAGACTGTTTGCCTGGACTTTTGCGAACTACCGCGTACGTATTCGCCCTGCTAGTGCACGTCATGAACCTTGGCGACTGTGAGCGTCTGCGCGATGCACTCGCGATGAGCGTGGCATCACCAGCGATGAGCGGGGCAGCAAGAAGACTGCTCCCGAGTCTCTCGCCAGCTTGATGAGCTGCAGCTTGGTCATCGAGAACAGATGCCCGTTCGGACATTTCACCTCGAAGCTCTCGGTCACGGAGGAGACCTGGACCTCTGGCCAAGAACAATCCATCTGTACGGCACCGAAGTATTCGACTAACCGAAGTATTGGGAAGGTCCAGAAAGTCCGGCGAGTAGAACTGCGGTATCGGTGATCTGCCGTTCCCCTGTGAAGCGCTTGAGTCCGCCCCAAGGTGGACGGTGCGAGTACTCCGACGAGTGCGGTGGGTCGAGGGTTCGGGCCTGCACGGCCACCAGCGACCCGTTCGCGGACGACCCGGCTTGCCGATACCTTCCCTCGTAGGCGACACTCGCGAAGTCGCCACGCGCGCTGCGCGACTGGTCCGAGTCGAAGGAGAGCCGAACATGGGCGTAACTGTTTCAGGCGTCAAAGCCGTGGAGATTCTCGACTCCCGAGGTAACCCGACCCTGGCGGTCACCGTGACGCTCGGCGACGGCACCATTGCGCGCGCAGGCGTACCATCCGGCGCATCGACCGGTACGCGGGAGGCAGTCGAGCTCCGGGATGGCGACCCGGCCCGCTACGGCGGCAAAGGCGTTCTCGGAGCTGTCGGCAACGTCAACGGTGAGATTGCCGATGCAATCAGTGGACGGACGTTTGCTGATATCGCGGAGCTGGACCGCACCCTGATCAAACTCGACGGCACCGAGAACAAGGCTCGTCTCGGAGCCAACGCCACCGTCGGGGTGTCGATGGCCGCCGCCCGGGCGATGGCCGCCTCCGCCGGAGTGCCGCTGTGGCGCGCCCTCAACCCCCCAGGAGTGACGCCGCGGCTCCCGGTCCCACACTTCAACGTCTTGAATGGCGGGGCTCACGCGCCCAACAAGCTGGACTTCCAGGAGTTCATGGTGGCGCCGATCGGCGCCCCGACCATGGCGGAAGCCGTGCGGGCCGGCGCCGAGGTCTACACGGCACTGCGCAAGTTGCTTACGGGCAAGGGTTTCGCGACGGGGCTCGGCGACGAAGGGGGCTTCGCTCCCGAGATCGACGAGCCCGAGGACGTCCTCGACTTGATCGTTGAGGCAATCAACCAAGCCGGCTACAGCCCCGGACGCGAAGGCGTGGCGATTGCACTCGACCCGGCCGCTAGCGAGTTCTTCGGCGACGGCGGCTACCACGTTGCCGGGGAGACCCTGTCGAGCGAGGACATGATCGATCGCTACGCCGAGATGAGCGACCGCTACCCGATCTGGCTGCTGGAGGACGGTCTCGCGGAGTCGGACTGGGACGGTTGGATTCGCCTCACGCAGCGCCTAGGTGACCGGCTCGAGATCGTCGGCGACGACATCTTCTGCACCAATCCCACCATCATCGCCGGAGCGATCGCCCGCAAGGTTGCCAACTCGTCACTCATAAAGCTCAATCAGATCGGCACTGTCACCGAGACGCTCGAAGCGATGCGGATCTGTCGAGAGGCAGGGTACGCGCAGTTCGTCTCGCACCGTTCGGGCGAGACCGAGGACGCCTTCATCGCCGATCTGGCAGTCGGCACGGGCTGCGGTCACCTGAAGACCGGTGCACCGGCCCGTGGAGAGCGGGTGGCGAAGTACAACCGCCTCATCGAGATCGAGGTGGCCGAACCGATGCCTTACGGTCTGGTCGGCTGACCTCGCCGGTGTTCGGCGGACTCCTGGGTACTCGGCGGCCAGTTCTCAGATCGGATCGTCGGTTTCCTGGCAGCGAGCCGGCGGGCTACTCACACCGACGATGCCAGTGGCCCGCGTTGCCTCCCATCCTCCGACGCGTTTTTATAGGTTTTCGCCGTAGCTCGTGGACAACGGCTCACTTTCGACGAACCTGAAGTCGCGCTGCCCATGGCCTGCCGCTCGGCCCGGAGGCAGAGAACCGTGTCCAGGCCCTGCCGGTAGAAGGCCTCTGGCAGGGTCAACAGATGCTTCAACGGCTTCAGGTCGCATTCCTCTCGACGGCAGCGGTGGCCTGGAGGATCAAGTCGAGGTTGAGGTTGGGGTTGAGGTCCGAGGAGACCTTCGGTTTTCTCGGTCCTCTGTGGCCTCGCGACTTGCCTGGCTGTCAAACAAGATGCTGTGAAATGCTATGTCGGGTCCCTCCCGGTCAAGGCTGACCTGCGAAGACGATCGCCAGGATCGCCGTGAGAGCTGCAAATACGGCGAATGCGACCAGAGCGGTCCGCAGCCCTTCCCTACGTGCCCGTGGTTTGGGGAAGCGGTGCAGCGCCTCGTCGTAGGAGATTAGGTAGGCCGTGCATGCGGCGATCGTGCTGACAACGGCTCCTAGGAAGACAAAGAAGGTGGTCAAAAGGAGACCCTCCACAGCCTGCTTGCTCGACAGAGGCCATCAGCCGTGCAGCAGCAGTTCCGGGTTATCCCGGCGGGGGCTTCATCCCGCTGAACCAGATCGTAGTCGTTGGGCATGTTTGTCTCGGCAGATCGCCGATGCCATGGATGTGGTTGTGATCTTGTCCGGGTTGCTCGAAGTCCTGAGGCTGTCAGACTGGATGGACTGATGCGAAGGAGGACGGCGCCTGTGGACATGAGGGGCGGACGGAAATGGTGTCGCATCACTCGGGCGAGAACCACGACGGCTCCAAGCCGGCCTAGCGGTTGTGACGGGTTTCGAACAGATCGAGAGCGACGCGCCAACACGAGGTGCGCTCGTCGAGAAGCACAAACGGGTGATAGAGATCTGGCGACGGCGAAGTTGAGTTGTGGAGTTCGACAACTGAGGTCGTCGGACTTGTCGGGCACCCTCGCCTAGCAACGCACAAGTCAGCTGAGGGAGACGTGATGAGACTCGGAAAGTGGCCGTACAACCAGGTCGAGATCGGAGACGAGCACCTCCTGCTCACTCAGCAATGCAGCGACAAGTTCGGCAAGGGGCTGCTTGCGATGGTCGCCGGACAAGTTCATG
>Ga0224558_1002174_pt1 | contig 18610 bp, 19 predicted proteins | sample 714S32024metaG_FD_180682 | JGI IMG/M metagenome (GOLD analysis project Ga0224558, IMG submission 180682) | Peat soil microbial communities from Stordalen Mire, Sweden - 717 S3 20-24 | ecosystem: Environmental > Terrestrial > Soil > Wetlands > Peat | place: Sweden: Norrbotten County, Stordalen...
CGCCGGTAACGGTGACCAGCCAGTACCCCGCGCCGTCCGGAGTCGTTGCGGCGGCCACGACCGGGTCCCGCCGCAGCCTGCCGCCGGCACCGCCCTCGTTCTCCGCATCCCCGAACGGGTACACGCCGCCGTCGGCACCGATCAGCCAGTAACCCTTTCGATCAGGAGTGGGCACCAGGTCGATGATGGGCGCGACCAGGTGCTTGCCGAAGGCGGAGCCGTAGTAGGCGGCTTTGCCGACTGCCACGACCCTACCGTTGGCCTCGGCTAGGTCATAGGCGAGAGTCTTGGGCGCCGGCATCAGCACTACGGCGATGGAGACGACGTATGAGGTGGTCGGCACGCCTGTGAGCGAGCCGCGATCGGTCGCCGTGCCGAGGCTCAAGACGGTGCCGTTCCGCTCGGCCATCCAGGCTCCTGTTCCGTCGGGGATGACCGCGAAACCCACGACGCGCGACCTGGCTTTCTCCCGCAATGCCAGGTGCAGCGCATCGCCGAAGCGGAAGACGCTCCCGTCTGCATCGACGAGCCAGTAGCCGCCGCCGTCGGGAGTCGCCGCCATGGCGACGATGGGCAGACCGGGGGTGCCGGCCTTCGCCAGGCCGTAGAAGAGGGCGTCGCCGAAGTTGAAGACTGCTCCGGTGCTGGAGGCGATCCAATATCCCTTGCCGTCGGCGGTGGCCACTATCGCGACGGCCCGGGCCCGCATCGGTTCCGTGATCGAGCCGTAGTCATTTGCGTCACCGAAGGCCATCACTTGGCCCCTTGAGGTAACAAGCCAGTACCCGCGACCGTCGGACGTCGCCGCTGCGGCCACGACCGGGTCCCGCCGCTCCTTACCCCCGGCACCGCCCTCCTTGTTGGCGTCCCCGAACGGGTACACACTGCCGTCGGCGCCGATCAACCAGTAACCCTTGCGATCAGGGGTGGGGACGATGGAGACGATGGGAGCGACCAGGCGTCTGCCGAACCTGGAGCCGTAGTAGGCGGCTCCCCCGATTGCTGCCACCTTGCCGTCGGCCTCGGCGAGGTCGTAGGCGAGAGTGCTGGGAGGTGGCACCCATATTGCAGCTATGGAGGTGACGTGTGAGCCGGTCAGCAAGCCGGTGATCGAGCCGTGGGCGGTCGCGGTGCCGAAGTTGAGGACAGTGCCGTTCCGCTCGGCCATCCAGGCTCCTGTTCCGCCGGGCGTGACGGCGATTCCCACGACGGGCGACGTGGCTCTCACTGGCGAAAACGTCGGCAGTCGCAGAGCGTCGCCGAAGCTGAACACCGTCCCGTTTGAGTCGACGAGCCAGTACCCGCCGTTGTCGGGTGTCGCCGCAGCGGCGACGATCGGGAGGCCGGGGGTGCCCGCTTTTGCCGAGCCGTAAAACCTGGCATCGCCGAAGTTGAAGACGCCTCCGGTGCTGCAGGCGATCCAGTATCCCTTGCCGTCGTCGGTGGCCACCATCGCGACGACGTGGGCCCTCATCGGTTTCATGATCGAGCCGTAGCTCTCGGCGTCACCGAAGGCCATTACCTGGCCGCGCGAAGTGACAAGCCAGTACCCGCGACCGTCAGGCATCGCCGCGGCGGCCTCGACCGGGTCCCGCCGCACCTTGCCCCCGGCACCACCCTCGTTAGGAGCGTCGCCGAACGGGTACACGCTGCCGTCGGCACCGATCAGCCAGTAACCCTTGTGATCAGGGGTGGAGACGAGGGCGACGACGGGAGCGACCAGGTGCTTTTCGGACGCAGAGCCGTAGTAGGCAGCTTTGCCAACTGCGACGACCTTGCCGTTGGCCTCGGCGAGGTCGTAGGCGAGATCATGCGTGACGGCGGCTTTCGTTGAGCTCGGCTTCGACCCAGTAAGCGTCGTGGGTCGGGCAGTCTTGGCGAATTGGCCGGTCGCGACGGTGCTGAGCCGTGACGTGGCGCCAGCATCGGTTGCACCGAAGAACGAACCGGTGCCGATCCCGAGCCCGAACGCGATCGCTACAACCGGGATCATTGCAAGATGGCTCGGCCGGCGCCGGCCACTCATGATCGATGTCGTTGCCACGGCGCCTCATGATTCAGGGCGTTACCTTTGCCGACGGCCCAAGCGGTGAAGCACCGGCCACTCGCCGACGGGTTCAGAGCGCTGTGTGGGATCTCCTGGTAGGCGTGAACCGGCAACGCGAGCAGTCCGCAAGGCGGCAAGAACCGGTTGGCGGGAATGAGACCGTTCTCATGCCAGGCAGAGACCCTTGGTTGGAGGAGTAAGGCGAGAAAGGCGGAAACCAGCAAGAACGGCACGACTGGACCGAAGACACCGGCGGGAGTGCACAATAACAACGCGACACCAGCAGGTCCGCCCGCCGCAGCGATCAAGACCCAGCGACGGAGGAATGAACCCCGATCTCGCAGTGCCGGACGTGAGCCCGATGCGGAGCCCGGCCAGCTGGCCACGAGCCGAACAGCGTTCGCCACTTTCGCCGACAGCGCCGGAACGACCGCTGCCGGTAGCGTCGGACAGGAGATCAGCGAAGTGATGCCACCAGCAGACCCCGCCGTCCCAGCCGGCACTCCAGCACCCCGTAGCAGCACGGCGTCAGCGGTCGAGGTCGAGATCTCACCGACGTTAGATCGCCGTCGCCGCTTCGGGCCCGCGGGAGGTCAACCTTCAACTCGTATCTCTGACTAAAGCGCTACGTGGGCGAGCGGTGGTGGCTTGTGGTTGCTGGAGCTCTGGCTCCGAGGCCGGCCCCTAGCCATCCAGGGTTCAACGTGCCACGCTTCAAGTTCGGCGCGGAGGCGTCGTCCACGAGTACGAGCGGGCAGCCTGACGTTCAACACCAGCTGGAGAGACGACTCGACTCGCATCGTCGCAGAACCTCCCGCAGCCCGGCTGCCAGAGTCGACTCGTCGAGCGCCACCAACGCGGCACCTGCGCATCGAGCGTGCCCGACCACGGCGCCGCCGCGTTCCCCCTCCGATCCGACTTCTCGAGGGCGGAGGTGAGTTTGTGCACCGTTCAGGATCAGGACAGGACCTTTCGGCGGAAGTTGTGCAATCCGATGCTGAGAAACAATGCGCAGAATCCAACCAATACTGGATAGATGATGTAGAGATGCATGTGCGACGCCTGAGTGAAGGCAGCTCGCATCCCCTCGTTTATATAGATAAGTGGATTGATCAGCACGATGGTCTGGAGCCAGTGCCACTCGCCGATCTTCACCGGGGTGAGCCTCGTCCATTGGTAGTAGGTACCGCCGAGGAAGGTGATAGGGAGTATCACGAAACCGAACATCAGGCCGATATTTCGCGCTTCGAAGGACGTTCCGAGCACGAGGCCGAGGGATCCCATGGTTATGCACGCCAGCGGCACGAGCGTAACGATGATCCACCAGTGAAGTGAGACGTTGGCCTCCACGCCAGCGGCATGGACGACTGAGGCGATAGGCAAGACGATTGCGGCCGAAATGAGCCCCTGCACCGTCCCGGACAGAACCTTCTCGACTGCCACCAACCAGATCGGGCATGGTGCCTGTACGCGATCCTCGATCTCGCGCGTGAAGCCGAACTCCTGGGCCATGCTCAAGGCGATGGACTGCACGCCTTGGAACATGACCGAAAGGCCGACGACGCCAGGTACGAGCACGGTCGCGAACGCGGACTCCTCCGTCGCCCCATGCCCGCCGATGCCTTGGCCGATCTTCGGGAAGACGAAGAGAAACACGAAGCACAGAAGGAACGGCTGGACCAGGGTGCGGATTACAAACTCGCCGAAGTGCTTCTTCAGCACAACTAGGTCGCGTAACAGTAGGGCCGCGAGCGTGACTCTGCTCGCCCCGAGGGCCGAGCGTTGGGGACGTACCTCGATGCGGCGTTGTGTCGCAGAAGCGTCGGCCATCATCAGTCGCGCAACTCCTTGCCGGTGAGACTGATGAACACGGTTTCGAGGCTCGGCTCGGCAACCGAGAGTTCAACAACGTAGAAGCCCGCGGCCTCGGCGCTGTTGACGATACGTGGGACAATTCGGTCGGAGCCTTTGACGTCGATCTCGAGTCCGCTGGCGACCTCTCGTGTGCGCGTCACTCCCTCGACGTCTTTTTCCAGTACTTCGGCCAGCAGATGAGGGTCGCCGGTCGTCTTGATATTGACGATCGTGTCGGCGCCAACGCTTTGTTTCAGCTCCGCCGGCGTGTCGAGGGCCAGGATCCTTCCGTGATCCATGATCGCGACGCGCCCGCAGAGCTGGTCGGCTTCCTCCATGTAGTGGGTCGTGAGAAGGATGGTCTGTCCCTCGCCATTGAGCTCACGCAGAAGCCCCCAGAGTGCGAGGCGACCCTGTGGGTCGAGGCCGGCTGTCGGTTCATCGAGGAATAGGACCGCGGGGCGGTGGAATATTGCTCGGGCCACCATCAGGCGCTGCGCCATCCCGCCCGAGAGGGCATAGACAGAAGCCCTCGCGAAATTGGAGAGCTGGAACTGCTCGAGTAGTCGGTCTGCCTCCCGACGCGACTCTCGGGCTCCCATGTCGAAGAGCCGCCCGTGAAAGTAGAGGTTCTCCCACACTGACAGCTGGCGGTCGAGCGTGTTCTCTTGACTGACGACCCCCAGGATCTGCTTCGCGAGTGTCGGGTGCGCCACGACGTCGATGCCGCCGACGAATGCCTTGCCCGAGGTCGGGATGACCCGGGTGGTGAAGACGCCGACGGTTGTCGTCTTGCCTGCACCGTTCGGCCCGAGGAGGCCGAAGATCTCGCCAGCGCCGACAGTGAGATTGAGTTCGTCGACCGCCCGAAAGTCCGTGCCCTGATAGACCTTGGTCAGATCCACGGTTCGGATGATGTAATCGGGAGCGCCCACCGACTTGGACAGTGGGGCAGCGGCAGTATCGGTCACGGCTCGGTTCAAGCTAGTGCAACCGTTGAGTCACGGAGACCACCTGAGGGAATCTCTCGCCGAACGCCGCAGAGGAACGGGAGGTAAGAGTCCGCTGTGACCGCGAGGCGCTGGCGCGCGATTGGCAGTTCACATCTGTCACCTATGGGACCGCGTGACTCCCCCTGCCAAGGGCTCGATAGCATCGGCTGGCACAACGACCAGGAGGAATCATGGCGACACGCCCTGCGGTGACGAAGCGGGAGACTGCAGCTGACAGGGGACGTTCTCCCAGTGACTACGTCGTTCCCGTGGTCCACGTCCACTTGCCCGAGCCCGTGGTGAAGGCCGGCTTTTACGGTGGGGTGGCCGCGGCGCTAGCGGTGGGCGCAGTCGACTGGCCCCTGGCTCTGCTCGCCGGGGTGGGCGTGGCGATTGCCCGTCACCGGCGGGCCTGAAGACTTTTTTGCCTGATCCTCCGGCCACTTCTTTGCTCACCGGTTGGCGTACGCGAAGCCTTCATCCAAAATTCGTCCACGTGTCGGCTGGAGGCCGCCTGACGTTCATATCACTTCTTTACCATCAGCCTCACCAGTCACTCTGTGTCGAGACAGGAGGGGCCCGGTGGAGGTTTTTCTGGAGCGGTTGCTCGTGGAGGTCCTGGCCCTCGCCCTGCAACTCGCGCTTTGGCGCCTGTTGGAGTGGGTCGGGGACCGGTCGGGCGCTCGCGGCCAACCGGTCGCGCTGCCAACGACCGCCTAATCACGTTTCCCACAGGGGAACCGGCCCGACGCAACCGGGCCGGTGAACCCCCTCAGGCTGCTGCGTGAAGGCGCGGCGGTCCCCGGCGCGGCCTTAGGCGGCGCGCTCGACCGTTTGAGCCCGGGTCGGCGGCGACGCCGGCTCTGGGTCGGTGTGGGCAAGGCTCACATCGAGGTGCGCGGAGTCCACGACCCCGCGCGCAAGCTTCTGGTGCGCGACGTGGAGCGGGCACTGCACGCCTTGCCAGGCGTGCAGAGGGCGCAGGTGAATGCCGTTGCCGGCCGAGTCATTGTGGCCTTCGACCCCGAGGGCCCGTCAACCGAGGACCTGCTCGGCGTCATCGAGGGCGTTGAGGAGGCACACGACGTCCACAATGGGCGTTTCTCCCACGAGCGCCCCGATCATCCCGGCGACATTGAGCCAATTCGCCGGCAGGGGATCGCTATCGGGGCAGACGTCGTCGCGCTGAGCGGAGGCGTGCTCGGTCAGCTGTTGCGCGCGGCGCCCATCCCTGCCGAGCTTGGCTCGCTCGTGGCGCTCGAGCCCCGTTGTACTGGCGTCGACGCTCGCATCCGCCGGCGTGCTCGTTGGGATCGTTCAGACGCCCGGAGTCAGCCACTTCTTCGGATGCGCCCCGATGGGACCGGTCGGGTGGGGGATCGCCGTTGGTAGCGCGGCATCCGCAACCGGGGCCTCAGTGATGGCGCCATGGGCGGTCAGGCGCCTGCCTGAGTTGCCATCCCTGCTCAACGACTTGGTGCGATATGAGCGGCCAGGCTGACAATTCAAACAACTCATCAAACCCGCATTTAGCGTGGCCCCGGCCGTCAAGATACCGGACTTCGCCACGGCCAGCGAACGGTCTACAAGGCCACAAGTGAAAGATCGCGGAAGGTGACCTGGAAGCCGTTGCCCTCAGGCGCAGCACACATGGCTCCGGCCAGTGCTGGCGCATCCGGTGGAAGGTGTACGAGTGCCGCCAACTCTTGAGCACCATGGTCGATGCGGTAGCGGACCTCGAGCGCGTCTCGGCGCCGAGTGAGCAGCAGGGCGAGCTCGCTGGTCGACTCCGGAAGCTCGGCCACGACCCAGCTCGAGTATTCGTAGGTGACGACGGTACTGAGCCGCATCCTTCCCTCGAAGTACTCGATGCCAGTCTTGATCCAGTTGTGCTCGTCGATTCGCACCATCGCACCCGCCTGGTCGTACTGCGCGGAGTAGGAGCCGAGCAGTCGCATCGAGAGGTCGAACTCGCCGGCGGTTACGTCACCGTAGAGGTGTCCGTTGTCGCGGTTGTACCCGTAACCGGTGGTTCGCCAGAAGTCTGTACCAGCATCCGCGGTGACACGCAGCACGTCGGACTCCTCGGACCAGCTTGCCGGTTCATTCAGCCAATGCACGAGGTTCTCCTGGTTGCTTGCTGCTGCACGACATGTCTCGACGATCGGTTGAAGGCTACCCGGGCCAGCGACCGTGGCGATTCCCGTCAGCGGATCTGTCGGATGGTCTCGCTCGTTCCCCAGTTGTTGTCCGCTGTCCACACGGTGGCACCCAGTCGCTGTCCGAGCGCAAGGCACAGTCGGTCGGCGAGAGACATGCCGCTGCCCGGAGTCCATGCGATGGCAGCCTGCTCGGCATCGTCGACCGTGACGGGCTCGAGTTGCAGGTCGTAGCTCGCGAGCAGCGACCGCGCCAGCGGCCAGTCGCGGCCATGCGCCCGGATCTTCTGAGCAATCTCGGACCAGTTCGCTGTGCCGCACGCACCGCCGTTCCTGAGTCCTTCCTCGACGGCAGCGGAGCCCTCTTCCCCTTGGAGGAACGCCAGCAGGGCGGATGCGTCGAAGACGTTCATGCCGCGTCTTCAGCGTCCGCTCGGTGGCGCCTGTCGGCCAGCAGTTCACCCACGAGGTCAATCCCAGCGAGGTCGGCACGAACGAGCGACTTCAGTTGTTCTCGGCTGACGAGCACCACTCCGCCCGGCGTGTCGATGAGCACAACCGGCGTGCCTTCGACAAGTCCCGCCTTGCCCCGGAGTTCGGCGGGTATGACGAGGCGCCCTCGATCGCCCATCGTCACCGAGTATGTCCCATGCATATCCCGACCGTACCACTTCCGCTTGGTATGTGGGACACGGTCCACAACTCCAGGCGAAGGCCGCACCGACGCCGTCGCGTTAGTAGACCGCTCTACCGCAGGGGAACACAGCCTGGACGCAGCAGACGGCATCGTGGACGGAAGACCACGCAACGGACCTCAAGGCTTCTGGCGAACGTTTGCCAGAACCTTGCCGCGGTGAGGGTCGCTGGTTCGAATCCCGTCGTCCGCTCCAAGTAGAACCCCTAGCTCCTGCAGCTCGACGGAACCGGCTCCAGAGACCTGGTTGGCACAACGTTCACCTTGCTTGTCCAGTCCAGCGGAGTGAGGGCTTGCAGCCTTCTTGGCCACTGACCGTATGGAGGGGCACGCTGGTGCCGAAGTGCTCCAGCTAGCTCTTCAGGTAGGCCTCTTCACCAGGCGCACGTTCGGGCACCCCGTGGGCGCTCAGCGCGGCGTCGGTCTACAGCCACCTCGACTGTACTGGACGCCTGACCTGGACGACGAAAGCCGAGGCACTTTGCGGGCAGTGGACTACGGCGCCCACGACACGGCGGCGGCGGCGTTCATGTCCGCGAGCGGTTTCCCGTTCACACTGAGTGGCCCGGAGGCGACTTCTTCCATTGTGGGAGCCTCTGTTCCCCCGAGCTTGATGTGCCCGGCCTGGTAGGCGAGATCGCCGCTCGCCACAGTAGCTACCAAGGCGCCGATCTTCTCGCCCGTCAGCACTCCCCGAGGAGTCACCCAGAGCACCGCCGTGCGCATCGTGGTCTTTTGAGTGCAGTCGACCATGGTGGCATCGAGCGTGTCCTTTGGGTCGAAGACGAACGATTGCACCCGCCAGCGCGGTCCGGTGGGCAGGGAGGCCCGGCTGATGTTGCCCGTCGTCTCGTTGACCATGAGTATTCGCGACGCGGGCCCAATCCCGCACCCGTCGGTGTGGTCGCCAAGCTCGGCAGCAAAGACGTCGCCGTCGGGCGAGACGGCGGTCACCTCGTAGGGAGGCCCGTTGGAGGCGGGTTTGGGCAGCGCCTGCAGCTTGGTCACGGCGCCGCTGAGGCTGACACGCCACAGCTGGGTGCCGGACTTGATGTCCGGCCCCATGATGAAGCCACTGGAATAGCCCACAACGTTGTCGCTCGTGGGGACGGCCACTGACCGGTGGCTCACAGTTCCGTCGACCTTGTAAGTGGTGAGCGTCGAAGGTGAGCTCAGATCCTCGCCGGGCACAAGGACTGCCAGCCCGGAATTGCTCACGGACCAACCCTCGGAGTACTGGACCTGGACTGACCACGACATTCGCCGGTGAGAAACGGTGTCGTACCAGCCGATCGCTCCCCGGCCAGTGTTCGGGTTGCTTTGCTCCCAGCCAAGGTAGCGCCCGCTGGAAGACCACTGGAAGTCCGTCACGGTCATCGGCTTGGCCGTGCCTCTGACGCCGACGGGCCCGATTGCGGTGGGCGCGCCGTTTTGCACGAGTGTCAACTTGCCCGCTGCAAGCACCGCGAGCGCGGGAGTATGTTTTGCGGCCAGCGCCTGGACGGTTTGGGCCGCACCGGTGCCCGACAGCAGAGAGAGGACGAGTACGGCGCTGACTACGCCGGTGAGAGAGTGGCACGCCGCATTGGCCCAGCGTGCGCGGAAGAAACGTGTCAAGTTCACGCGCGCAGTCATATCAGGACTTAACGGCTACATCAATACCGCTAACACATGAGGGCGGCACACACGCTGGTCGAGCGGCCTGGCGCCAGAGCCGCGCCTCCAGCACCTCCGTTGTCGGGGCGAGAGGCCTACAGATCAGGGACTGGCAACGCTCGACGGCCGCCGTCGTCAGATGGACGATTCGTCCGGCACCGACCACGAGGAGGTCGCATACCTCGGACCCGGCGTGCTCGGACGCACCAGCGAGGCCGAGCACGACGTAGCCATCGGAATTGCGAAGCGGTGAACCGCCCGGCGCTACCACCAGCGGCAGATCGGAAGGCGGCACCTCGAGTTGGCGCAACATCGCCCTCGGTCCAGGGCGGGCCAACGACCAAGGATCCCCGTGTGCACGGGAATTCAGGGGGTTCCGAAGACCCAGCCCGCGATCGTCAGAACCCGGTCATGATCATCTTCGCGCCGTTACCGGATACTCGATTCGACTCAGGTCCCCGAGAGCGATCGGAGATGCGCGAGACGTCGCGCATCTCCGTGAAACGTCGCTCGCCCACCGTCACTTGAGGATGTCGAGGGTGTTCGTGGCATCGTCGACGAAGTACACGCCTTTTCCCCCAGGTTGGATCGCCAAGCCAAAAAGTGCTCCGGCACCTGCCGGTGAGCCTGAGTTGTCGACGGTCGGCCACTCGGGCTGCCCACCGGTGAGAGTCGACTCGACCATCTCACCGTTGCCACCATTCACGCTTAGCAGGTCGCCATCGATTGCCAGGACGAGACCCAGCGGGGCGCTTAGGAAGTCTCCGGAGGAGACCGTCGTGCCGACTCCGGCGCTCGTGGAGCGGAAGAGGCCGTCTTCGACCGCCGCGATCCGGTTGGTGACGGTATCCGCGACGTAGACGGTCCCGTTCGGGCCGAGTGCCAAGCCCGTCGGGCCGACGACGAGGGCCGCGGGATCGGTCTTCTCGCCGAACCCCGAGGCAATGACCACCCGTTGCAGCACCGTCGGCGGCGAGTTCGTGAGGTCTAGGACCAGTCGTACGACGTTCCCCTTGTGGACCACGGAACCGCCGGCTGCAACGGTGCCGTTAAGCACGTTCGTGACGAAGAGGACGCCGAAGGTTCCTCCGTCGTAGGAGGCCATGTCCCACGGACCGTTGACGTCGTTGCCGCTGATCGTCTCCACGAGCCGGCCGTGGCTGTTCAACACGTAAAGTGCTCCGGCCGTCGCCGTCTTGGCCGTGCCGTCGGTAGTCGGCAGGCTCCCGACGACCACATAGCCGTCGCCGAAGACCGCGAGAGCGGTCGTGAGGCCAAGGCGATTCTTCGTCTGCCCGGCAAGGTTTGCGAAGACCACTGATATCCCTGATGGCGAGATCTCCATGATCGTGGTGCCGGTCCCCTGCAGGTTGTGTGAGTTGTTGAAGTTCGAGATCAGCACGTCTCCAGCGGTCAGATGACCAACGGTCTTCGGCACGACGGCGACTCCATACGGGTTGACGTCGCCGTTCGACGGCACGGTCGAGGCCACCTGACAGACGGTGGTGAACTTCCCGAGGAACCCACCACTTCCCGCCAGCTGCGCTGGGTGGCAATGAGTCAAATGTGAGGTCCTGGTGCTGGCTGGAGACGAGGTCGCGCCCGACGCTGGCGATGTGCCGGTCAGCGCGACGATGACCACGCTCGCACAGGCCCCGCCGAGAACTCTGGCGAGTGCGATTCTTCTGATCTTTCCCATTCTGTTCTCCTCTTGTTCTTAGTGTTGACCGTGGATGGCCGTTCGTTCGCGTGTCGAACTGTTAAGCGTCGGCTTCCCGAACGACTTAGGTCGCGAACTCGGCGGCTGCGCCAACCTGCCTGGAGCGCTGGTCCGGGCTGATTCCCAGCAAAGTGAGATCACTTCCGAGGTCGATATAGGACCTGTTCTCCCTGACTTACGGCTGGCTGGCCGAATTGGATTGTCGGCTCGATCGCGCTCTGGCCCGTCGGACTCTGAGCGGCATGCCCGCGAGAAGCAGCCATCTCGTGCCACAGGCCCCCGTTCAGGTCGAGCCCGTTGCCGTTGGCCTGGCCCGGGGCGGAGTCGCCGATGTAGGTATATAGCGGATGGTGATCGTATGTCGCCTGTATCGAGCCGCCAGACCGCCTGATGGTGCCGAGTTTGCCGGTTACGCCAGGACCGGCCGTCGGTGTCCCGATGACAGGAGGCCAGTAGGCGGCGCAACTCCCGTAGCAACGCGAGTTGGACGGGCTGTCGGGAGCGAACCAGTAGAGCGTGAAGCCCCTGTCGTTCGTGAACACGGTCGTGCCGCCGACCTGCGCGATCATCAGTTCGGTCCGTCCGCCGGCAGACGGCGGGCCGGCACTGCCCGCGGATGTCACGCCGATCCCGAGCAGCGTCACGGCAACGAGCGAGGTCGCCGCAATCGCCGCCTCGAGAAGCCGGACCCTGGGGCGTACTCGTCCAGCGAGATGCCGCGCTCGAGGTGCTGAGCTGGTTCCCAGTCGATCTCGCGGGTCGACTGCGACGAGGGCCAGCACAGCGAACGCAGCCACCTCGATCAACCCAGCCACGATTCCGGCCGTTGTGCGCGTCTCTTTGAAGTTGAACAGACCGGTCCAAAGAGAAAGGAGATAGCCGCCGAGGGTCGATACGGAGAACCCGGCTCCTGTCGCCGCAACGAGCCGGTTGCGGGTCGCTGCGATAAGCACGGCCAAGCCGAAAGCAGCAATGACTTGGAGCAGGAAGAGCCAACCGATTGTCGGGATCGACCGGTAGCCGGTCAGATACAAGTCGAGATGAATGGCCCCGGTCGCAGCGACGAGCCCGGATCCCGCTAGCCGACCGAAAAGCTGCCGATGATCTGTCGCCTGGGGTTCGTAGTGCATCACTGTTCCTACGTTGGTGCCGAGCGGAAGGATTCCTCGGGGTTGGCGATGCTCCCGCGAGTGTGCAGGCACCAACGAAAGCCGCAGGGTCAGGCGTCCCTACCGGACGTCTCATTCGGACGGGTTCCTGCCGCGACGTGTGCGGTGAACGGTGGATTCACGTGGGTTCGGCGTTGACGATCAGCAGGCTGCAGGGCGAGTGACGGCAACCTTGTCTGGGACGCTTCCGAGCACGAAGCGCGTCACGCCGCTCATGCCGCTGTTTCCGACCGCGATCAGGTTTGCACCGACATTTTCAGCGTCGCTGATCAGGGCGTCAACCCTTATGCTCCGACAGGAACGCGAGTTCTGTTGACAGTAGTGACGAAGCGGCGAACTCTGCACGGTAGTCCGTCGCGCACGAGCCATTGTGACCATCCCCGGGTTCGATCGTGAGCAGCAGCACCGGCTATTCTCGTTCCCCCTTGATGGCCTCCGCTATGCAGCATTCCCAGTGAGTGAGGAACGACGGGTAGTTCGTCGCAAACCGGTCGAGTTCAGCGTTTGCCTCGCTTCTCAGTGCCGTGAGGTCATAGCTGACCGTCGCCTTCGTTCCGCTTGGAGAGGGTTCGCAGGTGACGGTGACGAGTCCACAGCTCACTTCTGGTGTCGCCACTGCGTACCCAATCGAGTGGCCGAGTTCGCAGCGAGCCACCGTCCATATTGACTCTTGGCCACCGTGAATGGTCCGAAAGACGGTTCCGGGCTCCGTTTCGTCTGCGCTCGGGCTTGGGAAGCTGGGATCCCAGCCATGCGCCCAGGTCCGTTCCCCGCTCGGGGTGAACATGAGGAAGGCTTGTTCTGCAGGAAGAGCGATCTCGACCGTGCCGATCAAGCGCACGCGTCTACAAAGGACGGTGCTCATCAAACCTGACTCCCTTATCGTCTGCTTCGCACAGGTCGTGGCTGTCTGCGGCCGTTAAATCCAAGCCATAGACCTCTTTGAGCCTCTCGACTGTGGCGACGGTCGCGTCGTCGAACGGCAGCTTCTGTTCGAACGCGTGAAGCACGATGCCTTCGAGCAAGTCTCCGAGGGAGAGGTCGAGGTACTCGGCGAGTCCCTTTAGGACCTTCAACAGCCGACGCTCCATCCGGACACCCGATTGGACCCGCTCTACTGTTACCATGGTATTATGGTACCTCAGAGTCCGGCATGCCACCAGGAAGGATGGGCTTGGAGCTGAGTCGCTTGTCCCTTAAGGGCCGCGCCCGAATCCTGTTCTTCGAGAGCCAACTCGTCGACTCGGTCGTCGGAGGTGCTCTCAGTGGAGATGCTTCTGCCAGTCCGGCGGCACGCGGCCGGCCGGACCGGGAACCGGCTGGTCGAGTGGGTGGTGCTCAGGTGCGGCTAAGGCAGGACCGTCACAGAACTGCTCGCTCGCGTAGTTCCAGAACCAGTCCTCGTTGGGCTCGAAGCTCCGGATGACGGTGTGGCCGGAGGCCCGGGCGTGCTTGATGGCGTGCTGGTTCGGGGAAGAGTCGCAACAACCGATGTGACCACACTCGGCGCAACGCCGCAGATGGAGCCACCAGCCTTCACTGGCCAGGCACTCGGCGCAACCGGTGCCGCTGGGCGGCGCTGTCGGGTCAATTCGGGTGTCGGACATCTCTTGAGCCTATGGTCGAGTCTTCATCGACTAGGCCAGGGCCTCTGGTGTTTGGAGGTTACGGGTTGGGGGCGGATCTGCAACTGCCAATCCAGTCGCCTGGAGTCGATCGAAGACGAGCCGGACGGCCGTCGAGCTTCGCCGATTGCAGTCGCCACGCGCTCTATCGAATGGCTCCTGACGTCGCGACGCGGTTGAAACCGCGTGAAGTGTTCGAGACGTTGGACCGCGCAGGAGTTCACCCTGGCGCAGTGGGAGCCCTTCCCCCTCAGCTGACCGCCTTGAACCGGAGCAACATCGCCGTGCAGGAGCTCGTCGTCAAGGGACACCTCGAGCGGGACAGGGAGGCTATCTACCAGGCAGTGGCCCTTGATCCGCTGACTGCTGCGGTTTGCTCCCTGGACGAAATATGGCAGATGACCGACGACATGTTCGGGGCGAACGAGCGTTGGTTGCCGCTATTTGCTTAGGCACGACGAATTTGGGTTCGGGTTCGAACACCGTCGTTAGCTCCCGAGAGACCCCAGTTCAGGGGCTACATCAGTGGCTCCCGGCGTCACCTTTCCCCGCAATGGGGTGCTCATGGTTATAGGTTCAATGACCATGAATCCCGACACAACGAAACCCGACGGCGCCGTCGGTGCCACCGCCCTGGCAGCCAACCCCTACGGTTACTACGACCCCAGTAGCCGGGAGTACGTGATCACCCGCCCGGACACGCCTACGCCCTGGATCAACTACCTGGGACAGGGGCGGTACGGAGGCATTATCTCGAACACCGCCGGTGGCTTCTCCTTTGACCGCGACCCTCGTGACCGCAGGGTGAGCCGCTACCGCTACAACTCGCTCCCGCCGGACCAGCCTGGCCGCTATGTGTATCTCCGCCGAAAGGACACTGGTGAGTACTGGGGCGCGACCTGGCAGCCGGTGCGGGCGCCTTTGGACGGCTACGAGTGCCGTCACGGCGCGGGCTACACGAAGATCACCACCGAGCGAAAAGGCACCTTGGCCGAGATCTTGTACTTCGTGCCTCCCACGCCACCTGACGACCCGTGCCCTGCAGAGCTGTGGGTGCTCCGGCTGGCCAACAACTCCCAGAGCAGCCAGGTGATCCAGACCTTCAGCTACGTGGAGCTGAGCTTCAAAGACGCCTCGAGCGACTTGCACAACCTCGATTGGAGCCAGCACATACTGAGCTCCCGTTATGACGAGGACCGCCATGCCATCGTGGCGGGGACCAGGTTCTCCCCGACAACCCAGTTCTTCGCCTCGGACCGTCCCCCGCTCGGCTTCGACTGCGATCGAGAGGCCTTCGTAGGGCCGTACCGGGGATTGGAGGCTCCGGCAGTTGTGGTCGCGGGCAACCCGAATGGAAGCGAGGCTCCCCGCGGCAACAACATCGGGTCGCTCTACCATGAAATCTGCCTGGAGCCCGGGGCAGAAGCCAGGATTGTCTATGTGCTCGGGATCACTGACACTCCCGGTGACATCAGCACAGTTACGGGGCGCTACCGTGACCCGGCCGAGGTAGGGCTCGCCCTTGAGGCCCTCCGCTCTGACTGGGAAGCCTACTTCGAGGCTTTCAGCGTGCAGACCCCGGACGCTGACACCACCGCAATGCTCAACTGTTGGAGCCCGCTGCAATGCCGCACCGCGCTGCACTGGTCACGTTTCGTGTCGGGATATGAGACCGGCCTTGGACGAGGGATCGGTACTCGCGACACGGCCCAGGACGCGTTAGGCGTGGTCCACGCCGCCCCCGGCGAAGTCGCCTCCCGCACGGAGCGGCTGTGGGGGGTGCAATTCGCAGACGGGCACACTTGGCACCAGTTCTTCCCTCTCACCGGCAAAGGTGGACCAGGTCTGGCCGCCGAAAGGCCCACTTGGCCCCAATGGTTCTGCGACGACCACCTGTGGCTGGTCCTAGCCACCTGTGCCTATCTGGAGGAGACCGGCGACTACGCGTATCTGGAACGCAGGGTTCCTTATGCACAAGAAGAGGCGGTCGGCTCACCGCGCACCGGGCAAGCCAGCAGCGAACCGGGCCACGTGGGGACTGACGACACGATCTGGGGGCACATGATGGCTGGCTTGGGCTTCACCCTTGCCAATCGGGGCCCGCACGGTCTCCCGAGATCTGGCTTCGCCGACTGGGACGACACCTTGAACGTCGATCACGGCTCGGGCTTGGCCGAGAGCGTGTGGTGTGCAATGCAGTTCTGCCGCGCGGTGCTGGAACTGGCGGAGCTGGCGGACCATCTGGACCGCCCAGAGGAGGCGACGCGCTTTCGGAGGTTGCACGACGAGATGGCGCACGCGATCAACGCCTGTGCTTGGGACGGGTCCTGGTACGGGCGCTCCTTCGACGATGAGGGCAGGTTGCTCGGGGTGTCTTCGGAGGATCGCCACCGAATCAATCTGATCCCGCAGAGCTGGTGTGTGATCGGCGAGGTTGCCCCGCTCGAGCGGGCCAAGCTTGCTATGGCCTCGGCTCACGACCTCCTGGGCACTCCCTATGGGCCCAGCTTGATGTGGCCGCCCTACGACGGAGGCGACCCGCGGGTGAATGGGACGTGCACCTTCCCGCCAGGCGCCAAGGAAAACGGCGGGATCTTCTGCCACGCCGCTGCCTGGTCGGTCGTCGCCGCCGCCCAGCTGGGCGACGGTGACCGGGCGTACGAGTACTATCGCCAGCTTCTCCCGTTGTCCCGGCCTGATGTCGAGCGGTCAGCGGTAGAGCCCTACGTCTACTGCCAGAACATCTGCGGGCCTGCCCATCCCCAGTACGGCTTGGGGCGCAACGCCTGGCTCACTGGCGCGGCGGCATGGATGTACGTCGCGGTCACCCAGTGGATCTTGGGTATCAGGCCCACCCATGCCGGGCTCCGAATAGCCCCGGCCATTCCGTCTGCCTGGTCCGGGTTCTCCGCAAGGCGCTTGTTCAGGGGCACCTGGTACGAAATCACCGTTACGCGGCAGGGTCCCGGAAGCGGGGTTTCGCTCACAGTGGACGGCAGGCGGGTCCCGGGAGACGTGGTGGCGCTGGTGGCACCGGGGACCTCACACGTCGTGGTGCTGGCCACCCTTGGTGAGTAGCGGCTGTCATCTTCAATCTGGCGATGGCGTCGTCCGAGCGGGTCTTCGCCATGTCCTCACTTGCGGATTCCGAGGTGGCCTCGGCAATCGCGGTGCCCACTGCAACGTCGTAACCTCAAACTGCTCCTTGTCCTTCTCCTGCTGATTATCGTTTCGGGTTAGCCAAACGAAGCGACGGCAGCCAGCCGTCGCCAGACAGAAACGGAAAATGACCCAACGTGACGCGCCACCTTCCTGTCGAGAACCGCTATGACTCCATGACCTACCGTCGCTGCGGACGCAGCGGCCTGCTGCTGCCCGCCCTGTCGCTCGGGCTCTGGCAGAACTTCGGCGACGACCGGTCGCTCGACGCCCAGCGCGCCATCCTGCGCCGGGCCTTCGACCTGGGTATCACCCACTTCGACCTGGCCAACAACTACGGGCCGCCGTACGGGAGCGCCGAGTCCAATTTCGGTCGGATCCTTCACTCCGACTTCCGTGACCACCGCGATGAGCTGGTCATCTCGACCAAAGCCGGTTGGGACATGTGGCCGGGCCCGTACGGCGATCTCGGCTCCCGCAAGTACCTCTTGGCCAGCTTGGATCAGAGCCTTCGCCGTATGGGTCTCGACTACGTCGACATCTTCTACCACCATCACTTCGACCCCGACACCCCCCTCGAAGAGAGCCTCGGGGCGCTCCACTCCGCGGTCCAACAGGGCAAGGCCCTCTACATCGGGATCTCCTCGTACTCCGGTCAGCGCACCCAGGAAGCCGTCGCCATCCTCAGCCGGCTCGGTACCCCGCTGCTCATCCACCAGCCGTCGTACTCGATGCTCAACCGATGGATCGAAGGCGACCTTCTCGACGTCCTGGGGACCGAAGGCGTCGGGTGCATTGCCTTTTCACCGCTAGCCCAAGGCCTCCTCACCGACCGATACCTCAACGGCGTCCCCGAAGGTTCGCGCGCGTCGAGGGATGGTTCGCTGTCCCACGGGATGCTCAACGACGAGAACCTGGCACGCGTGCGAGCCCTGCACGACATCGCGCAACGACGCGGACAGCTCTTGGCCCAGATGGCCATCGCCTGGGTACTGCGTGAAGCGCGAGTCACCTCAGTCTTGATCGGTGCGAGCAGCGTCACCCAGTTGGAGCAGAACGTCGCGGCACTCGACCACCTCGGCTTCTCCGCAGACGAACTCGCCGAGATCGACAGGCATGCCGTCGAAGGTGGCATCGACCTGTGGCGCGCTCCCGCCACCAGCTGAACCAGACGTCGGGGTTCGCCGCCGAACGCCGTAGGTGTCCAAGGCGGTCAGCCGAGAAGCGCTCGGCGGCGTTCTCCTCTACGAGGTCGAGGGCGACGCTTACCCGATCTCGGCGTAGCGCTCGAGATCGGCGAGCAGCTTGTCCTTGGCGCCGGACGGCAGCCATGAGATCTCGATCGCGTTGCGTTGCAGCTGTACAAGCTCGGCTGGCCCCAGACCTGCCGCCTCCTGCAAGACGACAAGGTTGTCGGTGACGTAGCCCCCGAAGTAGGCCGGATCGTCGGAGTTCACCGTGACCCGAATGCCGAGCTCGAGAAGCCGCTTGATCTCGGCTGCCTTGAGGTCGCCAGTCACCCACCGGTTGGATAT
>Ga0224558_1002175_pt1 | contig 18608 bp, 9 predicted proteins | sample 714S32024metaG_FD_180682 | JGI IMG/M metagenome (GOLD analysis project Ga0224558, IMG submission 180682) | Peat soil microbial communities from Stordalen Mire, Sweden - 717 S3 20-24 | ecosystem: Environmental > Terrestrial > Soil > Wetlands > Peat | place: Sweden: Norrbotten County, Stordalen...
TCCTCGACTTTTTGCACTGCCGCGCGAGCCTCCGACGGGATCGAATGCAAGTACACGTCTCGGGTCATCTCCGAAGAAGAATGCCGAAGAAAGTCGAATGCACGACCGTATCAATGGACATGCTGGACGCATTCGCGTGCTGGACCGTTTCTTCACCTATGCGCGGAGCCACGAAGACGTCTGGTTCGCTCGCAAGGATGAGATCGCGAAGTGGGTGCTGGACCACCGTGAGGATACACCGATCCTCGATCGCCGACCCAGCAGTACCGAGGGGCTTCCGGGTGGTCGAGCGAGTTGACCGTTGAGAATTTCCGAAAGGTGATTATGAAAGTCCAAAGGCTCTTATTTGGCACGGCAGCAGCATTCCGTGCCCGCTTGGGCATGGGGGTCAGTTTGCCGGTTTGAGCTAGAATCAGGCAACTCTCCGCTGCTGGCCATGAACGCCATTTCCTCAACCTCGGCGTCTCCCCAACCTGCCCAAACGCTGGGCTCCTATCTGCCGCGTTATCAGCTGCGGCTGATCGTTCAGGGTATACGTCCCGGTTCCGACCCGTTCGTCGAGAATCGTTTTGGGGCAATCCTGCTGGTCGATGTCTCGGGCTTCACCGCGCTCACCGAGCGCTTTGCCGCGCAAGGCGTGGCGGGAGCCGAGCAGCTTTCCGGTATCCTCAACCGCTACTTCGGGCAGATCGCCGACATCATTACGGCATGCGGCGGCGACATCGTCGCATTCGCCGGGGACTCCGCGCTTGCGATGTGGCCCGGGGAACATTCGGATCTGGCCGCCAACGTTGTTCGTGCCACGCAAGCTGCTCTCAGCATCCAGTCCGAACTCGACCGATACGAACCGGAGCCCGGAGCCCTGCTTCGCCAGCGTGCCGGTATCGGCTGCGGCGCGCTGCAACTCATGGAACTGGGTGGCGTCTCGGGGCGTTGGCAGTTCGTGGTGAGCGGCGACCCCATCGCGCAGGCGTCCATCGCCAACCAGAAAACTCAACCCGGTGAAGTCGTACTGTCCTCTGAGGCGGGGAACCTGGTCCGGAGCCGCGTTCGCGGAACCCCTCTGCCTTCTGGACTGGTGCGGGCAACGGAGGTCGCGGTTTCCGAACCCATTGCTAGAGCGCTGGCCGAGCCTGGGCCCACTCACGAGACACTGGAATCACTCTCCGTCCTATCCCACTATGTGCCCGCGGTGGTTGCCGACCGCCTGCGTTCCGGTCAAGAGCAATGGATCGCCGAGTTCCGCACTCTCAGCATGCTTTTCCTCAATCTGGCTGAGTCCCAAATCGACAGCCCCGCTGCGGTCGCTTCCCTCCACGAGGACTTGCGATGCATTCAGGGAGTCCTGGAGCGGTTCGAAGGCACACTCTACCAGTTCCTCATGGACGACAAGGGGCTGACCGCGGTTTGCGCATTCGGACTGCCACCGCGGGCCCACGAAAACGACCCTCGGCGGGCGGTTGAAGCGGGGATTGCGATGCGCGACCAACTGGCGCGCCGCGGAGTGTCGACCTCGGCCGGCATCGCCACGGGCACTGTCTTTTGCGGCGTCTATGGCAGCGCCAACCGCCGCCAATACACGACCCTCGGCAGCATCATCAATCTTTCCGCTCGTCTCATGCAGTCGGCGGAGGGCTCCATCCTGTGCGACGATCCCACCTATCACGCTGCCCGTTCCACCTCCACGCTGCACTTTCAGCCCCAGGGCGAGATCCCCGTAAAGGGCCGCTCCGCTCTGATTCCGGTGTTCGCGCCCGCGCTGCGATCGGAGGCCGCGCCAACGGGCGTTTCTACGACGGCTTCCGCTTCCTCCGAACCTCAGTTCATGGTTGGCCGTGAGGCCGAGCGCGCGGCGCTCGCGGAAGCTCTCGCCGCTCTGGTCGAGCGCAAAGAAAGCCGCAGCATCATCGTCGAAGGTGAGGCTGGCGTAGGCAAATCCTGTTTGCTCGAACATCTTTCCCGGGAAATCGCGACGACCAACCGCAATGCTCGCAAGATCACCTGCTGGCGCGCGGCCGCGGACTCGATCCAGCAGTCCACTCCCTATCATGTGTGGCGCGCCGTTTTCCGCGAGGTCTTCCAACTGGCCGCTGTCCCAGTCCAGGCGCAACGCGATCATGTCCTGGCACAACTCGCAAGCGAGCCGGATTTGCTACCGCTCGCTCCGCTGCTGAATGTCGTCTTGCCTCTTGGCATTCCGGAAAATGGCACGACGTCCCCACTGGAAGGCGAGGCCCGCGCGGCAAACACGCAGCATCTTCTGGTCAGCATCCTCAGGTCGGCACTCACCCTCTCGCCCACGGTCGTCATCCTCGAAGACGCCCACTGGTTCGACTCCTCCTCCCTGCGCCTCGCTCTGCTCGCGGCCCAACAGATCGCGCCGCTTTTGCTCGTGCTTTCAACCCGGCCACTCGCCGAGCCCTGTCCGGCCGAGTTCACGGCCCTGCTCGCTCTGCCTTCCAACCGCCGGCTGGTGCTGGAGGTCCTGGATTCCGGTCTCGCTTTGCAGATGGTCTGCCAGCGCCTCGGTGTAAACCGCCTCCCAGAGGAAGTGGCGCGGTTTATCCAGCAGCGTGCCGGGGGGCATCCTCTCTTCAGCGAGCAACTCGCCTACGCCCTACGCGACACCGGGCTGATGGAGATCAACGAGGGCAGGTGCCAAATCGCAGAAACTTCCAGCGGAGCTGCCTTTGACGCAGCCCTTTCTGCCATGCGTTTCCCTTCGACCGTGGAAGGCGTCATTACCAGCCGCCTCGACCGAATGCCCACCCCGATGCAGTTGACAGTCAAAGTGGCCAGCGTCCTGGGACAGAACTTTCGGCTTTCGACTCTGAGTGAAATCTACCCCGTCGAGGCAGCCCGCACACAACTGCCCGCCCATCTCGATCAGATGGAGAAGCTCGACCTCATTTACGGCAGGGATGACACCGATCCCGTTTACGGCTTCAAACACGCCATCACCCAGGACGTCGCCTACAACTCCATTCCATACACCCAGCGCCGGCAGTTGCATCGGTCGGTGGCGGAGTGGTACGAACGCGAATTCCAAAACGACTTGCCGGCCCACTATCCTCTGTTGGCGCATCACTGGAGCCGCACGGAAGTTGTGACGAAGGCCGTGCACTACTGCTCGGAAGCGGGCGCCCAGGCACTGCTCAATCATGCGAACCCGGAGGCGGTGCATTTTCTCAGCGAAGCTTTACGGCTGGATGAAGAAGAGAAGGAAAAGCAGGGAGAGATCCCTATTCCACAATCGGTCGCCCGCCGCCGTGCCGAATGGGAGCTGCAGCTCGGGAAAGCTTATGTCAACTGGTCGAAGTACGTCGAGGGCCGCACGCATCTCGAGCGCGGAATTGCACTGCAACGGCAGAAAATCCCAGCCGGTAACGTCGCTGCGGGGAGTGCGCTGCTCGCCCAAGTTGCGCGCCAGTGCCTGCTCCGTGCGCTGCCCGCTCGCTCGCAGGGTCGTGGCCAACGCGAACGCGAGTCGCTGCTCAAGTCCTCGCGCAACTTTGAGGCCCTCACCGAGATCTACTTCCTGCAAGACAAGCCTCTGCAATGTTTACATGCCGTTTTTCGTTGGCTCAACCTGGCGGAGTCGGCCGGGGCGTCGCCCGAGCTCGCCCGCGGCTATTCTTCCGCCGGATCGTTGCTGGGCTTCATGACTTTGCATCGCGCAGCCAATGCCTATTTCACGCTTGCCGGCAAGGTCTCCAGCGAAATCGACGATGCTGCCTCGCGGGCATGGGTTGCGCTCGCTCGCGCCGTGTATCTCGCGGGTGTTGGACAGTGGGATCTTGCCGCGACCCTGCTCAACGAGTCGATGCTGGCGAGTGACCGCCTCGGGGACCGCCGCCGCGGCGACGACGCGCGAATCGTGCTGACGCTGGTGCATCTTCTCCAAGGCAATTTCGAACAAAGCCTTGCTTTGGCTAACTCGCTCTACGACTCTGCGAAAGAGCGGCTGGACATCCGCATCCAGGCTGAGGCGCTGCATGGCAAAGCGTGGAATCTGCTGCTGCTCGACCGTCGGCAGGAACTCCCTGCCTGTCTCGAGGAGCTCGAGTCGCTGCGGTCGGCGCAAGCGAAAATCGGCGGGCGGCACCAGAAACAGGACGTCCATTCCCTATACGCGCTGCTGCATCTTTCGAACGGCGATCTCCCGGCAGCCAAACAAGCGATCGACCAGATCATCCAAAGTGTGAAGGGCACCTACTTCTACAACGACATCCTTGTGCTTTCCGCGATCACCGAGGTCTGCCTGGCCTTGTTGCGAAACGCCAAGCGTGGAAAACACGTCACTGCACTCCCGAAGTTCAACTACGATCACCTGGAAGCCGCCGTCCACCGAGCTGGCAAAAGTCTGCGGGGATATAGCCGCATTTTCCCGATTGGGAAGCCGATGATGTACCTGCGCCAGGGGCAGTACGAATGGATCAAGGACAACCGAACCAAGGCGGTACGGTGCTGGGAGAAGTCTTTGCAGGCGGCGACCACGCTGCATGCGGACTATTATCAAGGATTAGCTCATTTGGAACTGGGGGCGTATCTCAACTCGGGCCCGGCCGCCCGTGCTGCGGATCTGCGCGCGGCGCGGGAGATTCTCACGCGGCTGGGTGCGGCGCGCGACCTTGCACGACTGCCGATGGACGCTAACGACGAGAGTCCCTAAGACAAACGTAGGTCTTGACTTCCGCGAACCAGGCTGGTAGAAGTTATCTCCCGACGGGGGGCTGGGGCGGATGCTCGTCAGCTTTTTCTCCCCTCGCAAGCCCGACCCCGGGGCCGAGTCTCTCTCCGAGCCATGGACAACGCAAACCTGACTTCGCGCATATCTGCCGCAATCGAACAGGTCTGCTCAACTCTGCAGATACAGGCGCCATTTCTGTCTCGCGAGGTCTCCCACTGGATACGTCAGATTTCCCCCGGCGGCGATCCCTGCGCCCACTTCACACACGTGCGCATGTTCCCCATTTTGCGGCTGCCCGAATGGTTGGTGGATACGCTGGCAGTCAAGCCGGATCCAGGTTTCCAGCAGGCCTTGATGCATTCTTCCGTCAACGGCTATTACTGCATCCGGCTCACCGATGACGTCATGGACGGGGACCGCGACCACAAGCTCGAAGTCAGCATTCTTCCGGCAGCGGGTTTCTTTTGCAGCCAGTTCCAGTCTTTTTACCAGGTTTACTTCCCACCCGAACACCCATTCTGGCAGAGGTTCCGCGAGTTGTGGATTGCTTCCTGCGAAAGTGCCGCTCACGACAACAGCTTGCGCCATGTAAGTTGGCCGGACTTCGAGCGCGTCTCATCGCGCAAGTACTCGGCGGCGGGGATACCGATGGCCGCAGCATGCTATTACTATGATTGCCGGGAGTCGATTGCTCCGTGGCTTGAATTCACTCATGCCTTGGGCCGTTGGTCGCAGATGGTGGACGATGTGCTCGACTGGCACTCCGACCGCCGCGATCAGCGCGCAACCTACTTCCTTTCCGAAGGGGAACGACGGAACCGCGCTGGAGAATCCGTCGATCAATGGGTTGTCCGTGAAGGCTGCGCCTGGGGATTCGAGTTGCTGGAGCAATGGATGGGCGAGATGCGATGGAGGGCGGCCGAACTCGGCAGCAGCGGGTTGCAAGACTATCTGGGGCAGCGGGAAGCCTGGCTGCGGGGACAGAAGACCGCGATGCTGAACGGGTTCGCGGCGGTGTCTGGGCTTGCCGCGATCCTCAAGCGAGCTTGAAGGGACGCGCGTATAGTATTCCGTTGAAACTGAAACACTTTAAGGAGATAGAGATGCAGAAGATCACCTTTCCCGCACTGGTCGAGAAGGCGCTGCACGAACCGGCGTTTTTCGATGGACTGAAGTCGAACCCAGTCAAAGCGCTGAAAGCCGCTGGGTTTAAGCCAACGCCGGAGGTAGTGGCGGCGCTGAGGAATATCGACTACGACGCGATCAAGAGTCTGGCAATTGCGTGCAATCCTCTCGAAGGGCCTCTCTGTTAGAAAAGCCGGGACCGCTTGTTCGCTCGCGTTTTTTGGATTGAGCGCCGTGACTGCCGCGTTGGAACCGCAGCCTCTGGCATCTGCGGAGGATCTCCGCTGCTCCGCGCGCAGCCTATGCAGACGGGAGGAGATTTATGCCTTACAGACTGGTTCAATTTGTCGCCGGCGTCCCGATCTGGGTGGGAGTCGTCAACGTCCTCGGGGACGTGCTCTGGCTCGTGGCCTACATCCTGATTATCCGGCAGGGATTCAAGGACCGCACCTACGGCGTTCCCATGCTGTGTGTCGCGCTGAACTTCACCTGGGAATTCATTTACGCCGTGCAGTTTCCTTTTCCAATTACGATCATTGAGGCTCTGCGCTGGGCCTGGCTGCTCACGGACGCGGTCATCGTTTACCAACTCTTCCGCTACGGCCGGGACAGCCAGACCGTCCCGCTGATCAAGCAGTACTTCTTTCCCATCGCCATCGCCATGTTTGCGTCGACGTACATTGCCCAACTGACGTTCCATTACAGTTACAGTTTGATCGACAACTGGGGGGGCTTGGATGCTTACATGATCAACCTGGTCATGAGCATTCTGTTTGTCTTCCTGTATTTCAGCCGCCCCGGCCTGCAGGGGATTTCCCTGGGCGCCGCCTGGGCCAAGATGCTGGGAACCGGGGTTCTTTCTTTAGGGAGTTGCTTCCTGATCACGGACTGGGTGAAGTCCGGTTTCATGGTTTATCTGTTCTTGACCATCTTCGTTATAGATGTGACTTACATCGTGCTGCTTTACCGGGCACGGGCCGCTGCGGCGGGCCGAGCCGGAGATCGCGGCATACTCATTGCAGCTTGATCGGCGAAAAGTTGATCGCTAACCACGGAACGGCATTTCTTTCATGGCGCTTGCTCGCGGCACTCCCGCAGTTTCTCCGTTCCGGTTTCGTGACATTGCAGTTTGCGCCCGGCCGTATCCGCACTTTGAGGCGGCCGATTTTCTGGCAGCGGAATGGGCAGACTCGCTGCTCGGCTGGCTCGCGGAAAAAGCGCCGTGGCAGCCACGAAAGTTAGAGGGGTACGCCGGCTACTCCGACATTTCGCTGCAACCCGGAGATTTACCGCGCCGATGGAACGTCCTGCTGGCGCCCGAGGCCCTCGCAGAACTGAGAGTCTCCATGGGAAGTTTTTTCCCGATGGCGCGCGAGGGGTTCGTAAGGGTCACAGCGCACCGTTTGCTCGCGGGCAGTTCCCTGAAGCCCCACTGCGATCTCGCCCCGCTTCAATTCACCCATCGACTTCTCATCCACCTGAACCGGGGCTGGACCCGCGAGAACGGCGGGCTACTGTGTGTCTTCGACGGGGACCCGTCTCGGAAGAAGCAGACGAAGCAGAAGCTGATCCTGCCGGAACACCGCTCCGCTTTTGCCTTTGAGATTTCCAACCGTTCCTTCCATGCCGTGACGCCCGTCGTCACCGGAGAACGCTACACACTCTCGTATACTTTCTATCCGCCGAGTGCAAAACAAGCCTGACTACGATCTGCTTTCCGGAAGTCCCCTTGCGCTACGCCATCAATACGCGGAGCATGAGCAGACGCTTCTCACCCCACACCCACAGCCGTTGCGATCTCAAGTACCCTCGGATCCTTACGCACGGGGTCAAACACGGGACGCACCTTCAACCAGATCAGATCCGTCGCCCGCACTTGCCGAGCGCGCTGTAACTCGACGATCGCGTCCTCGGTCCGGTTCAACCCAAGCAGCACCTGCGCGAACAACACAGGCGACACGTACTGGCCCTGCGACTTTTCTCGAAGGGCCCGCAGCATCTCTGCGGCGCGCTCGGAGTGGCCGGCCACGGCTTGAGCACGCGCCAGCGCCGCCTCTATCTCGGAGCTGCCAGGGGTTAGCTCCAGCGCCCGCGTTAGCGACCGGATTGCCTCTTCATGGAGCCGCTCTTGTTCGTACGCCTGTCCGAGGAAGTAATGCGCCAGGGCAAAGTTCGCGTCCATTTCCAAAGCCTTCTGGTACTCGGGGACGGCCCTGTCGGGATCTCGCTCGAAATAGGCAATCAGGCCCACGGTAGTCAGAATGGCCAGCGAGAGTGGATTGTTCGCGAGCGCCAGTTCGACCTGCTCTCGTGCTTCGGCAAAGCGCCCGAGCGGCAGCAGATGATGAGTGGCATACCAGTGGTGCGCTGTCCCGTATTGCGGATTCAGGGCAATGGCTTTTTGGAAGCGCTCTTCCGCTGCCGTCCAGTTCCACTGATACGCCCCTTCGACGCATGCGAGGCTGGTGAAGGCTTCCGCCATCTCCGGATCAATCGTTAATGCTTTCAGAGCGGCCTCGCGCGCCAGCGGGAACACTTCCTGCGGATTCTGCGTCCCCTGCACCCCCTGGACCACGTGGCAGTCCGCCAGGCCCGCCAGTGCGGGAGCAAAATGCCCATCCTTCTGCAGCGCCTGCTGGAAGCTCTCCACCGCCTTCTGAATGTCAGCCGGAGCGCGGCGATTCCAGAAATAGCGCCCCTTCAAATAAAGGTTGTAGGCTTCCAGACTGTCCGTCGGCGGCCGGATCAGAGACTTCTGCCTTTTCAGTCCCAACTTCACCTGGAGCTGACCCACGATTGCCCCGGCAATTTCCTCCTGGATAACGAACACATCCCGCAGTTCCCGGTTATAGCTCTCGGACCAGACGTGGTAACCGTTCTCTGCGTCCAGCAATTTGGCATTGACGCGCAAATGGCTTCCGGACTTTCGCAAGCTGCATTCGAGCACCGTGTGCACCCCAAGCTGCTTTCCCACCTGGCGGATATCCACATCGTTGCCGCGAAACCGGAATGCCGAAGTCCACGCCGCAACCTGTAGTCCCTCGAGCTTGGCCAGTGCTCCGATCAGTTCTTCCGCCAGGCCATCGCAGAAGAATTCGTTTTCCGGGTCGGAGCTCAGGTTCGCGAAGGGCAGGACCGCAATCGATGGCTTCCCGCTCCGCGCCGGGAACGCGCCGGTGCCGGTAGGACTCGGCGCCAGCCCCTGCGAGGAGACCCGCTTCAAGTCTGCCAGCAGCTCTGCGCCGTTGGCATGGCGGCTTTTCGGATCTTTCGCCAGCATTCTGGTGAGCACCGTGTTCAGACCGCTCACCACCATCTCCTGCGACTCCGCGCTTTCGATCGGCGCCATCAGGATGGCGCTCGCTGTCTCCAGGGGTGACTTCTTTCGAAACGGGTGGCTTCCCTGCAGCAACTCATACAGCACAACGCCAAGGCAGAAAATATCGCTGCTCGCCGTCGTGGCTTCTCCCCGTACCTGCTCGGGAGACATGTAGTCGAGCGTGCCCACGATCTGCCCGGGGAGCGTGATCTGGTCAGGGTCGGCCTCGAGAGTCATTGCCTCTCCCGAGGTCGAGACTGTACCTGTGGGCCGCGTCGCCAAACCAAAATCCAGAATTTTGGCCCGGTTGTCCTCGGTCAGGAAGAGGTTCGCCGGCTTGATATCGCGATGCACCAACCCCCTGGCGTGCGCCGCCTTCAGACCATCCGCGATCTGGGTCGCCAATTCCAACACGAACTCCGGCGCAAGTTTGCGTTTTGCGATCACCTCCCGGAAGGTCACGCCCACCAGGAGTTCCTCGACCAGGTAAGGCCGGCCCTGGTGCTCGCCCAGTTCGTACACGGTGCAAATATTGGAATGGTTGAGTGCGGACAGCATGCGCGCTTCCCGTTGCAGGCGCTTCACCGCGTGACTGAACTCCTCTGAAGTTTCCGCAAGGAACTTAATCGCGACTTTGCGACCCAGGGTGACATCCTGCGCCTCGTACACTACGCCCATGCCGCCTCGACCCAGATGTCTGAGGATTCGATAGTGAGAGAGGGTCTCGCCGATCATGATAGAGATGCCCGGCTTCGGACGCTTCATCTTACGGCCCGGATATCCTTGCCGCCAACGACTACTTCATTAAACAAGACCAGCTTTTGGCCGGTGAGCCCAACCAGTCGCTCAGCTTTCATCGCTACCAAGAAGGCGGCGCCATTGGTGGCCCCATCGTGCACAAGAAGCTATTTTTCTTTGGGCCGCCGAGTAACGCGCCGATTCCGGGGTTGTGGAGTGGCGAGGAACGCGTCAGCGTTCCCCCTCGACTGCGATTGGAGTGCTCGCCGCCACCACATTCCATCCATCGACAGTCAGCACCAGTCCGTCGCCATGGTTTTTGTCAGACTCGAAGCGGGCGCTGAGCTCGCGCTTTTCCAGGGGCATCAGGGAGACATAGTTATCGTCCCAGAATATTGGCGCAGCATCCTCGCCACTTCTGCCCTTGGCCACCCGCAGATGAACCATGAAGGCGAGGCTGGAGGTCGGGTTTTCGACAAAAGCATGAACCACCGATTCCTTCCCCTCCCGCGAGAGTGAGCCGCGAACCGCAAGTGTTACCGGCGGCAACGTGTTTAACCCGCTCAGGTCGGCGTATGCGCTTTGTGGCGTGTAGACCTCCTCTAACTTCCTTGCCCAAGCAAGCTTATCGGGCTTGGTCGAGAGCCAGTAAAAATTGTCGCTCACCAGCTTGCCGGAGGCATCATGCAGTTCGAGTTTCAGAAAATAAGTCGCAGAGATGTCGTTCACTTTCGATAGCTTCAAGGCCCCAACGCTGCTATCTTCCGGGATATCGAGCGTTACATCCTGCCGCGCCTTTGCTTCTGCGTTTATGTCGTAGATCGTTGCCCTTACCGTCGCCCCTGCGAATGCGTGGTCATCGCCATTCACCACAGCGACTGAATCATCGTCATAGGAATACTGAATGTGCAGCGGCTCGCAGGCTTTCTTCGATCCGAAATAGGCGCCCCCCGGAACAAGATAGTAATCGTACAAGTTCCAGATGATCGAAGGCCAGGCATTGTTGAGCATCCACTGGATCACGCCGGTGGATTCGTACTTATTACGGCCATAAGCCTCGAACATGGCGCGCTGGGCTTCGTAGTTCATGGCTTCGGACTTGCGAAGAAAGTCTTCCAGGTTGGCGGCCTTGCCGTAACGCTGTTCCATGCCATTCACAAACCTGTCGATGGTGGTAAAGCGTTCGAGGCCGGCGTGGTAATTCCAGTAATCGTCAACCGGCCACAGGTGATCGGCCGGTATAAATCGCTTCAGGCTCGGCAACGTTGGGATCACCGGACCCGGACTGGCTTCGGTATTGAATCCGAATGCCCCGCCGGCTTTTTTGTCGGTGAGCCAGTAATTGGGTGGCTCGTAGTCGTAGGGGCCCGACATCTTTACCCCGGAAGCACCGGATGGCTTAGTGCGCTGGGAGTTCGCTGAGGAGATCGTGGGGTTAGGCCACCTCGCGTCCTTCAAAACTTGCAAGTACAGAGTTTCGATTTTGGCCGGCGGGGGATTATCGCTGCCGTAAAGCCAGACGAACACGCTCGGGTGGTTCCGCAGTCGCACGGCCTGATCGGAAAGGGAAGCGGCTGCGATCTTGGCGGTTTCCGGCGTCCATTTCTTCCACTTCTCCCAGAAGTCGCAGCAGGTCCATCCCGGCATGATCAGGACGCCTTGGCGATCGGCCAGGTCGAAGAATTCATCCCGCTCCATTCGCCCTTCGAGGCGAATCGCGTTCAGGTTCATGCCCCGCACGTAATCCATCGCCGCCGTGGCCCGCTCGGGCGACCAGCGCAGCAGCATATCTGGAGCCCACGCTGCCCCCCGGATGAGCAGGTTGCGGCCATTGATCTTGAACAACCGGTAGCCCTTTTCCGTCAGCTGCGAAGTCACTTCACGGATGCCAAACTGCACGCTCGCCGAATCTGAGACTTGTCCGCCCGCTTCGACCTGCAGCTGCGCCGTGTACATTTCCGGTTTGCCCATCTGATACGGCCACCACAGCCGGGGATGAGCAATCCGCAGTTGAGGATACCTATCGGGCGCAAAGACGACCGTCTTGGATTCCGAAGCCGCCAGTTCAACTTCTTGGCGCACCTGGATCCCCTCAATCTCGGCGTGGACGATACCCGTGTTCGGATGGGCAGCAGCATTGTGCAGATCTGCGGTGATGGTAAGAGATGCCGCCGTGTAGCCCGGTTCGAGCTTGGATTCCACAAATGGATGGCGCAAACGAACGGCGCCACCCGTCGTCAGGTAGACGTCTTTCCACAACCCCATGTCTTTGTCAGGCGGAGTTGGGTTCCAATCGACCCAGGTCATCGCTAAATCGGTCTTATCGGGCGCAAAGACTTCCACCGCCAAAGCGTTGGGTTTCCCGGCGGCGAGATGCTTGCTGACTTCGAGCTCGAACACCCGCATCATGCCGGCAACGTCCTGAGCGTCGCCAATCTTCTCGCCGTTCAGCCAGACATTCGCGCGGTAATTGATTCCGTCAAAATGCAGCCAAGTCGTCGGCGGATTCGCCTGCGCTGGGAGGCTGAACTCAGTCCGGAACCACCACGCGCAGCGAAACGGACTGTCTGCCGGCATGGTCTGATTCGCAAAGAAAGACTTGGAGGAGTAGTCCATCCCGGGAAATGATTTCAGGTTCATTCCGAAATAAGGGTCAGGATATGTACCATCTGCGACCAGCGCCGCAACCACCGTTGTAGGCACGTCGGCTTTGTGCCAACCATCCGCACGAAAACCAACGGTAGAAATCTCTCTCCCGGCGGCCTTCACTTCGCAGGAGGACTGAATCTGCCAATTTTCCGTGAGGAGTATTTTTGTAGATTGATCGTCGGCCAGGGTGCTGGCGCACATGCAGTGGACGGTGAGGAACAGGGCGGCTGAAGCCAGCAACTGAAATCGGAGCTTGACGAAGAAAAAATGCGAAAGGTCAAACAACGGAGCGCATGTTTGAATATTCGGCAAGGTAGTATCCCCTTCAAAGACTCCTAAACCCCAGCGGCTTGCGAGCGGAGCCAACAATTACGCGCCTGAGACTTACTCCATCGTGGCGATCTAAGTGTCGTCCGCGGGCAGATCAAAGTTGACCAGGTCTCCGCGGAAGCCACGCGTCTTCCAGGCACCGAAGGCGATGCCTGCTGCCATCCAGATGCTGCCGGCGATCTTGGCGGGAGTACTGAGGCTCAGCCAGAGCAATAAGCAGATCACGAAGCCGAGGACGGGCGGGAGGATGAACGACAGTGTCCTTTTCTGGTCGCGCACCACATAGCGCATGAACGCGGCTGCGTTCACGCCCATGAAAGCGATGAGGGCGCCGAAATTGAGCATCTCGGCGCCGAGACCGTAACTCATCACGAACGCGCCAATCAGCGCGATTGTGCCCACAAACAACACGTTATTCCGTGGCACGCGATGCTTCGCGTCCACCACTCCGAAAAAAGACTTGGGAAGCGCGTTGCTTCGCCCCATCCCGAAAAGCAGCCGGGCAGCGCCGATCTGCGCGCCCATGCCTGAACCGAAGTTGGCGACCAGCAGGGTGAATCCGATGATGCCGAACATCGGCTTCCAGGCGCGGCCGGCAACGTGAACGAAGGCAGTGTCGACGTCTGGAAAAGGCTGGGATGCGGGCCAGATCAACTGCGCGGCGTAGACCTCAACGGCAGAGAGAATGCCGATCACGAGGCAGGTCAACACCGTTGCCAGCAGAATATTGCGGCGCGGGTTCTCCGCTTCTTCCGAGAGCGTGGAGATGCCGTCGAAACCGATGTAGGTGAGCACCGCGATCGACGTTCCTCCGAGCACAGCCTTCGTGTTCCACAGGCTCGGGTCGTAGAAAGGGCGTGTGTAGAAGCCTGCGCCGTCGTGCGGATGCCCGAAAACGTAACGCGCCGCGACCACAAAGAAAATTGCGATCACCACTCCCATCGCCGCCGCCAGCGCCGAGTTCACGCGCGCCGAAGTTCTTACTCCCTGAATGTTCAGCAGCGTAAACACCAGCGCAAAGAAGACAGCCCACGCCCAGTACGGCACGCCGGGAGCAAACACGTGCGCCTGCTGGCTGCACCAGATGGTGCAGATAATCGGATTGAGCATGTAGTCCATGACCATGCTCCAGCCGGTGACGTAACCAAGCGCGGGATTGATTTCCTGTCCGACATAGGTGAAGGCCGAGCCAGCGCTGGGATAGGCGCGCGCCATGCGGCCATAGCTGATGGCGGTGAACAGCATCGCCACCATCGCGATCAGGATCGTCGTGACCACGTGCCCATGTCCGCGGTCGCTGAGCACCCCGAACACCGACATAGGGGCAACTGGCTGAATCACGATGACGCCGTACAGAATCAGGTCCCAGAGCGTGAGCGAGCGCCTCAGGCGCAGTTCGCCAGCAGGCGGGTTGGCAGTAGAACTCATTTCTCGATCTCAAAAATAAACCCCATTATCCTGCGGAGATAACGGGATTCGGGGGACCGGTCACTCGTGGCTCGCGGGGACGCAATAGAGCACCTCTATGCCATAAGTGCGGATGTGGAGTTCTCTGCAACCCAGCTGCGTGGCGGAGCAAGATGGATCCGAACTTTCAACACAAGTTCAACCCTCACAAGATTGATCGCATATCCGTGACCCAAGTGCTCACGGCTGCGAACTGACCTCGAGCAGCAGATGATCCTTGAATTCCGCTGCCAGTTTCGCCACGCCATTGGCCGCCGCGTCTACTGCGCCAAGGTCTTTTCCCTCGCCGTAGTCACTCACCCGATACTTCCCGGGCTTCAGCCCGCGCAGTTCGACTTCGCCTTTCCAGTGGGACAAGGTGAAGAACGCGTAATACATTTTGTTGTCTTTCGCGATGGCATATCCCTCGGGCGCGTCGTAACCGGTCACGTAAAGGTCCCTGAACTCTCCCTTGGATAGCATCTTCTGGTTGTACAAGCCAATCCATTTCTTCCAGCGCTCTTCTTTCGCCGCGGTCAGATAGACGTCCTTGAATTTCGGGCCGGGATCGGGCCAGACGAATTTCGTGCCCACCACGCCTCCGGCTCCAATCGTGGAAGCAAAATCGTCGCCGTGTTCTCTCCAGTCGTTGCCCACTTTTGTCATCGCGGAAAGTTCGACGTGATCACCGTAGACCGCCGATTCGGGTCCGAGCAATGCCTTATACATTTTGATCCGTCGCCGCACTTGCACAGCCCCCACCGGGTCGGCCGTCACTGCCTGATCCATGAACGGTAACCAGGCGAGCGATGGCGGCGTGCCGCACGGACAGCTCTGCGTCACGCTCTGCGGCTTGAGGGCGCGTGTCGTCTGGAAAATTTCCTTGTAGACATCCCCCATCGCATTCACCGAATCCTGCGGCGACTTGTGATGATGCGCCGGGTTGTAGCAGGCCGGAACGCTGTAGATGTTGTCGAGCTTGCTGCCGTCGAATCCCCAGTCGCGAATGAATCTTTCCGTAAGCTGCTTGTGATACGCCCGCACTTCGGGCACCGCCGGACACAGCGCCGCCAGACCCCGAGTCATGTGCGCATGCTTGCCGTTCTCGTCCAGGATCAGCCACTCCGGATGCTCCTGTACGACTTTCGAAACTGCGTACTTGTGCGACTCGTACTTTCCCTCGCCATCCTCGACCCCGAGCGGCAGCCACCACAGCTGCACCCGCATGCCTTCTTTGTGGAAGGCGTCCGTCATCTTCTTGATGGAGTCTCCGGGAAAAGTATCCGCGCGCGGATTCCAGTCGCCATAAACGTCGAACCAGCGATCGTCGAGCGTAACCCACTTGATGCCCATCTCCTTCAGTTTCGGAACCGTGCCCAGCATCTGCGCCGGGGTTACGTCGGCTTCGTATCCCCAGCCGCACCAGCTCACGTTGTAGGCTTCGCTCGATGGCTTCGGTAGCTCCCATCCTTCTTTCTGTAACACGCTGGACCAAATCCGCAGCGGCTCATAGAAGTCGCCCGCATAGACCGAGACGAAACTGCGCGGAGTGGAGTACGTCTCGCCCGGCTTCAGCGTGATATTGGCAGCGAAGTCCACTTCCGTGTTCACGCGTCCATCAGCTGCGACTTTTGCCGGGATCGCCGCGGATATCGGAATCGTCTCCACGTGCCCGACCGCCTCACCGACCTGCCGTGTCCAGAAAGCTACCACCGGGATCCCGCCACCATAGCCACCTTTGACCATCTCGCCCATGACGTTGGGCTGGGAAAAAGGCGGCGTCAGCTTTAGTACATCATCTTTTCCCCAGTCGTAGCTGGCACCATGAAATGACCACATCTCCCAGGGCCGCGCCTTCGCGTCGGCCAGGCGTGCGTTCAACCGGCGCCGCTGATTTACGCTTTCTTCGATCACAACTTCGCTCGCGCCAGTGTTCTTGTATTCCACCGTGCTCAGCAAAATGTTTGGGAACTTGTCATAGACTTCGAGCGCCAGAACCCGCTGCAAGTCGGTTCCCGATGGTCCCAGCGGACGCGCCGGAATTTCCACACGCTTGCCGACTCCCATCTTCCCGATCGCTTCATGCACCTCGGCCTGCTGGAAGTCGAGCGTGAAGTGCACATCCTTGCCCGCAACCCGCACAAAATCACTGTCCGAGGGAGCGCCGACGTTGGGTTCATCCAACGAAAGCTTCTTGCCGTCCTTTTTCTGTCCATCTGGCAGCAGAAACGCTTGCACATAACCATCCGGCGTCACCTGAAATTCGGCGGCGCTCGTCCTCAGCGTCACCGGTCCGCCTGACTTCACTTCCACGTTGATCGCGGAAGGCTGGGTGGGTTCTGGCTTGGCGGTCGCCGTCTTCAGCGGCGTTTTCGGCAACTTCGAGCACGCCGTCAGCATGAGCATGAGCATGAGAGCGAGCGTCGTGCCGAGCATCGTTGCGATCAGGGCAGTCCCGTGTTTGCGGGCGATCATAAAGAACCTCTCTCCTTAGAGTTCTACAGGATGTTCCACCGTCTGTGACACCGCCAAGCCTGCGCCACCGCGTTGCCAGGCAGCTCAGCCAGAATATCGCTGTTGACAAACGCTATCAAACGAAAGTAAAAGTAATAGTTCGTAATATTACACCGGAAGCTCGTAGTTCCAGCATCCGAATTTTGGCCTGGCCCAGCCAGGCCGCTTGCGAACATTCGCGCTTAGCGTCCAGGAGACTCGCCATGCCTATCCGTTTCCTCCGTCCGCAAACTCTCTCCGCCCTGTTCTTTTCTGTGTTCCTTGCGTCTGTGCTCCTTGCGCTGGCCACGCCGCTATGGGCGCAAAAAGATGCCGGAGCCATTGTAGGCCTGGTGCGCGACCCCAGCGGTGCGGTGGTGACGGGCGCCAAGGTCACCGTGATCGACGTGGATCACGGCATTCAGCTGACTCTCTCCACCAATAATGAGGGAGAGTATGTCGCCAGCCCGCTCAGGATCGGCCGTTACAGCGTCACCGTCGAAAAGGAGGGATTCAAGAAGGCCGTTGCTGGCCCGGTGCAAGTGAACATCCAGGATCGCGTCGGCGTGGATCTGAAGCTTGAGCCCGGCATGGCAACGGAAGTCGTCACGGTCACCGGCCAACGTCCGCAGCTCGAAACCGAAACTTCCGAACTTGGCCAGGTGGTGGACAGCCGGCGCATCAACGCGCTTCCCTTGAACGGACGCAACTACGCCCAACTCGCTCTACTCGGCGTCGGCGTCGCTGCCTCCGAGCCCGGGTCGCGCGTCGAAACTACCTCCGGGTTCAGCGCCAACGGCGCCCGCTCCCTGCAAAACAACTACCTGCTCGACGGCGTTGACAACAATGCCAATCTGGCCGACGTCCTCAACGGCTCCGCTTCTGTGATTGAGCCCTCCCTGGATGCCATCGCCGAGTTCAAGGTCCAGACCAATTCCTACAGCGCCGAATTCGGCCGCGGCAACGGCGCCATCTTGAACGCCGTCATCAAGTCCGGTACTAACCAGATCCACGGAGACCTGTGGGAGTTTCTGCGCAACGAAAAATTGGACGCTATCAATTACTTCGACACCAGCCAGCAGCCTTACAAGCAGAACCAGTTCGGCTTTACCCTGGGCGGCCCCATCGTCAAAAACAAAATGTTCTTTTTCGGAGACTACGAAGGCCTCCGCATTCGCCAGGGTCTGCCGCTAGTGTCCACTGTCCCCCCGCCAGCCGAGGTTGGAGGAGATTTCTCCGCATTACTCTACGCCAACAGCACCAACGCTCCAGTCCTAGTCACGGATGCGAATAATAATCCCGTTCTCGACTGCAATGGCAACAATACTTACCAGGGAGAGATTTTCAACTCGCGTCAGGCACAATACAGCACGGGCAATGCCACCGGGTTCTGCGGCGTCCCCATCGGTGGCTATGCCTCCGGCATATTTCCGAACCAATTGCCGACCAACAAATTTCCCGCTTCCCCCGCCGTTGGCAGCCCCGATCCGCTTGGCCAGGAACTGGCTAATTTATTTCCGGCGCCCAATACCAGCATTAACAATGCGCTGGTCGCGGGCAACTATCTGTCCGATCCCAAAAGGAGCGAAACGCAGAACAAGTTAGACGTTCGCTTCGACAGCACCATTAGCCAAAGAGATAATTTTTTCGCCCGCTACAGCTACGGCAAAGACAGTACTTTCGTGCCCTCGCCCTTCAACAACGTGATCGATGGCGGCGGTTTTCAGGACGGCTATAGCACCAACACAGTCCAGGGTCTGGCTGCCAGCGAGATCCACACGTTTAACAACAACCTGATCAACGAATTCCGCTTCGGCT
>Ga0224558_1002176_pt1 | contig 18597 bp, 14 predicted proteins | sample 714S32024metaG_FD_180682 | JGI IMG/M metagenome (GOLD analysis project Ga0224558, IMG submission 180682) | Peat soil microbial communities from Stordalen Mire, Sweden - 717 S3 20-24 | ecosystem: Environmental > Terrestrial > Soil > Wetlands > Peat | place: Sweden: Norrbotten County, Stordalen...
TCCGCAGCAACAAGCCACGGAGAAAAAATGGCTGGCAAACAAGAAATGTAGTGCCAACGAGCAAATTGAGTTTTCGTAACCACCTTTCCTAGAACCCCTACTGATTTCTCACTGTAGAAGATCGGTTTAAGGTGGCTTTGAGGTGGCTTTGAGGTGGCTTTAGGGTGGCTTTAGGGTCGCAATCCCCTGGCTATCAACACGCTTTAGGGTGGCTTTGATGTCGCATTGGGTGGCTTTAGTCGGCGTTCCGCGCCATTGACGAAGGCAACGCCGGCCTGAACATCTGATTATCCAACGCCCGCCTCGAGGAACTCCGCGGCCAGCGCACGCTCTTCGACCTCGACCGCCAGATCCTGCAACACAACCTCTACGGCGTGGACCTCAACGCCGAGGCCATCCAAATCTGCCAGCTCAGCCTCTGGATCAAGACCGCCGCGCGCGGCAAGCAGTTGACCAGCCTCGACCACACTATCCGGGAGGGCAACAGCGTCATCAGCGACCCGGCGGTCCAGCCCAAGGCCTTCGATTGGCAGGCCGCCTTCCCCGAACTGGCCTCAACAGCCGAAGTGGAGCCAGCCGCGAAAATGCGCAAGAGACGCAAAGAGGGAAAGAGTTCCTCCAATGAGGCCGCCCGGACGGCTGGCCTCACCTATCTCATTCCTTGCATCTATCAACTGGTGAGTGGCAACACAGCCTTATCCCCGTTGGACGAGGGATCGCAAACCGAAACCACGACCGATAGATTTTCGATCAAGAGTGCCGCCAGTGGCCAATACACTGAAACCTATATACTGGACAAACAAAGTGGGCAGGTCTGGATGATGCGAGGTCAGGTATCAAAAGGCCCATATCTGATTCCTTGTGTTTACCAACTCTCGAGTACCCGGACAGCCTTATCTCCCATTGACGGAACCTCCACGTCGGCTAAGGCTGGCGAACGCTTTTCAATCACCAGCGTGTCCAGCGGAACTTCTGCTGAAACCTACGTGAATGACATCCAAACCGGAGGCGCTTGGAAAATCAGGGGGCAAGTATCAAAACCCCCCTTCCTCATTCCTTGTATCTACCAACTGGTGAGTGGGAACATAGTCCAGACGCCCATGGAAAGAAATGCCGAGATTCGCTTGCTGGCGAACAAGCGCAGTCAAACTGCTCCAGCTCTGGACTCGCAAGCAACACCCGATACACCACAGGACCCACCGCCACAGTTATCTCCAGAGGCGCAGAAACAACTGGATGACAAGTTCAAGAAAATAGATGAGAGAATAAACGAAGACATGAAGAAGCTTTTCCCCAAATGATCCCAGCCTGGAATCCCATCATTTGTACTTCCCCAGTTCCTCAGCCACCTCTTTACCTACAGTTGCGCCCCACTGAGAACACGTCGTTGTCATTTCCAGCGAGTGTCAGTTCCCACTATTGACACTAATCCGCCGCCGGCCTGCACGCGTTGCGCGACGAACATGCTCAATGCAGAGCGCGGAGTGCGGAATGCGGAGTGAGCCTGCGCCAGAGGTCGCCCTGAGCTGGGAAACCGCCGCCATGGGTATTGCAGTTCTGGCACACGGGTGTTACCGTCAGGGCGTGAAAACGTTGACGATGAAGGTCCCAGACGGACTGCTGGGGTGGCTGGAGAATGAGGCCAAGCGCGCCCGGCAGCCGAAATCCGCCCTGGTGCGCGAGATTTTGCAGCAACATCGGCAGCGCCGGCACCAATCGGCTCTCGATCTGGCGGCGGACTTGTGCGGCTGTGTCCGGAGCGGATTGCGGGACCTTTCCCGCAACCGGAAGCACCTGAAAGGTTTTGGGCGATGACCGCCTGGCTGCTGGATACGGGGCCGCTCGTCGCCTTCTTCGATCGCAGCGACGCCGACCATGAATGGGCCAAGGAACAATGGGCGCAGGCGCCGGTGCCGATGCTGACATGCGAGCCCGTACTGGCCGGGGCCGCTTATCTCCTGGGCGAGCACGCGGGGTTGCCGAGTGAGAAGCTTCTCGCGCTCTTCGAGCGGAAGGTCATCACCGCCGCCTTTTCCCTGGAGGCGCACGCCGGCCCGGTGGCGCATCTGCTGGAGAAATACCATGATCAGGGGATGCAACTGGCGGATGCCTGCCTGGTGCGCATGTCGGAGTTGAAGCGCGACTGCCGCGTCTTCACCCTCGACTGGCGGGACTTCCAGGTCTATCGGCGCTTCGACCGGCAGGTGATTCCACTGGTCGCACCGGAGTAAAGGTGCGTGACCTGGGGCAGTGAAGTAGCGTGCCGGTCGGGAAGGGGATTTCGGGGGCCGTACCGGCCATCGGAAATGAACCAGGCCGAGGCACACTACCTGCAGTGTCAGTCGTCCTTGGGCGAGCACCAGATATGGTGTTATTTTTGGCGTTTCTGGCTTAAGGGGCTCTAGATTGCAGCGGTTGGGCTGGCGGACGGGGTTTCGGGACGGGGATGCGAATGGCGCCGAGAAGCGGTCAGAATCGCTTGCTTTAGCTGTGGCAATGGAGCACTTGCAACGCCGGAGGCGAGGGGAGGAGCGAGAGCAAGTGTCTTTGGCGCCCGACCCGACCAACAGCACGGTGTTCTTGCGCCTCTTGACGCCGATGATCAGGCCGACTTCCCGGTTGCCCCTCGGGACCCAGAACGGCACAGTGGGGGCATGAAAACCAATCTGAAGCCAGCCAATTCCAAGGCTCGTGCCTTGCTCAAGAAGCTGCTGGCGCTTGCCGAACGGGGAATTGACGGCGAGAAGGCTTCGGTTATGAGACTTAATTCTCTGGCGCTGTTTTGCCTGTTCGCGGGCTGTTGTGTATTTGCCGCAGAGGCGCCCTCGCCGGCTTTGCAGTCCATTCAGCAGGTGGACTTGATCCATTTCTCGTATACGGATTACGGATTCACCGATCACCCGGCGGTGTGCCGCGACATGCAACGCCGCTACCTCGATCTTGCGCTCGACGCGGCGCTGGCTTCGGCGACCGCTCCGGAGGGAGCGCGATTCAAGTGGACAACCGAAACCACCATCGCTGTCAACGATTGGTGGCAAGCCGCTAGTGTCGAGCGCCGCACCCAATTTCTCCAGGTCGTGCGCGCCGGCCAGATCGAGGTCTCCGCGCTACCGCTGAACAACACGCCCTTCCTCAACCGCGATCAATGGCACACCATGACGCATTGGCTGCCCGAGGATTTATGGACGGAACTTCGGCCTCAGGCCGCCGTGCAAAATGATGTGAACGGGTTTCCGCGCGCCGGCGCCAAGGAACTGCTTGATCGCGGCGTGCGCTATCTCTTCTCGGGCATCAACAGCGACAGCGGCGGCCCGCCGCTCCCCCGACTCACGGCGTTCTGGTGGAAGCAGCCTGACGGCCGGCGGTTGTTCGTCTGGTTGAGCTTGAGCTACGGTGACGGGTTCTTCCTGTTCGATCCCGTCGAATGGCGGCGCGGCCCGGTTCCGCTGGCCGCTGATGGGCGTTATCGCCCGCCGCGCCCCGGCGACATCCTCAAGTCCGACGAGGCCTCCGTCCGCGCCGCTCATCGGCATTGCGTGGAGCGGTTGAAGCAGTTCGAGCGCGACGGCTATCACCATTCCATCGTGCCCGTTTCCATGACCAGCATGTGGCGCTATGACAATGACCCGCCGTTCCCGCCGCTCGCGGATTTCGCTGCCGCGTGGAACCAGCTCGGGCTGCAACCGCGGCTCAAGCTCGTCACGGTCACGGAAGCCATGAAGGACTTGGAGCGGGTTGCCGGTCCGACCGCGCCGGAATACGCCGGAGAGTGGACCGACTGGTGGGCCAACGGCACCGCCTGCGCGCCTCGCGAGGTTGCCGCCAGCCGCGCAGCCAAGCGCTCTCTCGCCGCCGCGCAATCGCCCCTGTGGGGACCGTTGTCTCCGTCCGCGCAGCGCACTATAGACGAGCTGACCAAGGATCTATGCCTGTTTGACGAGCACACCTGGGGTTCGAGCATGAGCGTGGCGCTGCCCTACAGCCTTGATACCTAGGGGCAATGGAACGAGAAAAGCCGGCTCGCTTGGCGTCCGATGGCGCTCGCAGAATGGCTTCTTTCGCAGCGCGCCCGCAGCCGGCTCGTCGGTGAGGGCGAAGGTTTCTGCGTGGCCAACGCTACCCGGGCGCCCTTCAGCGGATGGGTCACGATGATCAGCACCTGCCTGCGCGATGATTACCGCTCTGTGACCGACCCGGTCACCGGCGCGCGCGCCCGACTGGAGTTCTACCCCGGTGTCCAGCCTTGGGGCCGCCCGCAGAGTCCGAAGGAATTCAGCCCTGAAGACATCTCCGCCGTGTTCCCGGACCAATCGCCGAATCGCCATGCCCGCTTCTGGGTGGAACGCCTCGACGCTGCCTCGGTCAAGCGGTTTCAGCTCAGCAAAGATGAGGTTCAGGACTCGCCGTCGTCGCCGGACAAGCCAACGGTCAAAGTGGATGAAAACGGCTGGCCGGTCTCGGCGGTGTGGGCGGGCATGAAGAAGCCGCTGTTTACCGCGGGCATTGGCGAATTCGTGTCGGTGAAAGTCAATGCCTTCGCGCCGCGCTGGGCGCTAGCGGACATCTGGAACACCGGCGATGCGACGAAGCGTGAAGAACTGCGCAAGGAGAAGTTGGAAGAGGTGCTCGCCAAGCCCGGCGGACCCGCGACCATGGAGGAGACGCCCCACAGCATACGCTACCGGCAGCCGCTCAAACATCCACGTCTTGGGTGGGCCACGCGCCAGCTTGAGGTCTGGAAACGCGAGCCGCGCGCGCGCCTCACGTTCCGGCTCAACCGCCTTTCCTCCTTTGCCCCCGAGATATTCTACATCGCCACGTCGCTGCCTTGCGACGGCACGCTTCCGCGGCTGAGCAGCGGAGGCCAGCCCTTCACCCCGTTCACCGATCAACTACCCGGCTCATGCCGGGACTACTTTGCAATCGATGGCTGGGCTGATTACTCGATACCTGACGGTCGCTGGCTCTGGGTCAGTCGTGACGCACCGTTGCTCACCTTCGATCGCCCACAACCCCTCGCGCGCCTCGACCGCCCGCCCCCGCGCACTGGGCGCCTGCTCGCGATGATCTACAACAACTTTTGGTACACGAATTTCCTCGGCGACGAACCGGGCGTGATGGAGTTCCAGTTTGACCTGGTCTGGCGCGGGGACGACTCGGGCGACGCCGCGGCATTGGCCGAAGCGCTGACGAGCGAGCCAGTGGTGGTGATCAATCCCGCGCTCCCGGAACAACCCTCCTTCCTCAAGCATCTCTACCAGCCTTGAGCACGTGAGCGGACAGGAGCCCTGGCTCTTTTCTGTTGAATGTCTCTGTGCCCGGCCTACCATCTTCTTCGCCAGGTCCTATGAATCGTGATGGGAATAATGCGAGGAATGAGAGTGAGGGGAGAACTACTCCCCGTTTTTCTCATGATTCCGACCGACTCCTCCCACCGCGTGGCGATTACCAGACGCTTCTCTCCTTCAAGAAGGCCGAGGTGGTCTTTGACCTCACCTTCCGCTTCGCCCACAAGTTTCTCTCCCGGGATGACCGCACCATTGACCAAATGATCCAGTCCGCACGCTTGGGGAAGAAGAACATTTTGGAAGGCAGCAAAGCCGGGCGCGCTTCCAAAGAAACCGAGCTCAAGCTCACCAATGTGGCCCGCGCCAGCCTCGAAGAACTGCTCGACGATTACCTTGACTACCTCCGCGCCCGCGACCTGCCACTCTGGGACAAGGATTCCAGGGAAGCGCAATACGTCCGCCGCTTGGGCCGCAAAACCCCGCAGACCTTTGAATACTACCGAGAGTTTATAGAAACCCGGCCTCCAATGGTGGTCGCCAACATAGCCATTTGCCTCATCCACCAAACCAACTACCTGATAGATCAGCAGCTTCTCAGACTGGAGAAAGACTTCCTCGAACAAGGCGGTCTGCGCGAGCGGATGACCCGCCTCCGGGCCCAATACCGCCGCACCCACCCTGGCCAATGACCGCCCATTCCTCCCATTCCTCCCATTCGTCCCATGCTCGCCCGCGAGGTGAACATCCATCACCATGAACCAGTTTAAGTCGCTGTGGAAATCACTAACTGATGCTTCGTCAAGTACTGCGCAGGGCTTTGTTGAACTCCAACACAAGTTCACGTCGCGCGCCCGGCAACTGCTGGCCCTCGCCGCGTAAGGAAGCCGACTGCTTCCACCACAACTTTATTCGACGAACAGAGCGAGGGGCTTGTCGTCTGTCCGATTCGCGCGACGGCCAGCGGCAATGCAGATCTGCGGCGGAGCAGGGGATGGCTTCCTCAATCGGACACGCTCCGGGGCGAGGCAGCCTATGCGGGACGCGAAAATGGCAACCCCAGCCCCGATACCACGGGCGCCATCAGGCTATCTACAAGGACAGCAGGTACGCGATCAAGGCCTCGAGCTGGCTGGATGATAGGTGCGAGGTGCGGCCGTGGCGGTCGGCAGGGTTGTGGTCCACGAGCACTTCGCGCAGCGTGGCAGCGGAGCCGTCGTGGAGATAGGGGGCGGTGCGCCAGATCTCGACCAGGGTCGGGGTGTCAAGGGCTTCGCCGGGCTTGTCGGTCTGGTTTTGCGTGCCGACGTCGTAATGCTGCATGTCGGTGTAGAGGCCGTGCGGGTGGCAGGTGGAGCAGCCAGTTTGGGGACTATTGAAAATGGTCTCGCCGGCTTTTATCGTGGCGGCGAACTTGTTGGACACCACGTTGGGGCTTGGCATCGGGGTAAGGCTCTTGAGGTAGGCGTCAATGGCTCGTGGGACCTCCTCGGGCTGGACGGTGAAGAGGATGCTGCGGAGACCGGCGCGGACGGCGGTTTCGGCGGTGTCGCGCACACCAAGGCTCATCGCCGGAGGGGTGCGGTGCGCTAGCAACATGCTCTTGGTGTTCTTAGGGTTCCCGATGCCGTCGTTCAGGAGGTCCCAGTTGAGGCCGTCCACGCGCGCATCGTCGGAATGGCAACTGGCGCAACTTTGCCAGCCCTGGAAACAGAGGGAGCCGTCGTTGAAGAAGAATTCGCCGCGGCGGTTTTCCGACATGGGCAGATCGGCGGTGAAGCGGGCCTCAACAAGAATGGGTGTGGGCGAGCGTTGCAGATTGATAACTTCGAGGGTGTCAGAGAAAAAGCCGGCAACAATGAGGCGGGTGCCTTTGACGACGGCGGCGCGAGGTCCTTTGCCTTTGAGCTTGATCCGCTCGCGGAGACCGGTGAGGAATGCCAGGTCGTTGGGAACGTCGGCCTTGACCCGCGAGCCGGTGGTGTAATCGGCGGTCAACCTGTCTTCGAGGTTCTCGGGCAGACGGGCGAGCCGGGCGAGCAGCCCGGGAAAGTCTATTAGGCTGACCTCGTGCGTGCCGGCATGGGTGATGAAGAGCGTTGCGCCATCCGGGGACCAGCCGCAGCTCCAGGGATTGGCCGCACCGCTTTCGGCGTTGTCGAGCAAAACGGTGTTGAGGACTGAAAGCGTGTCCAGGTCGATGAGGGTGAAGGCGTTGCTGTTGATCCAGCCGCGTTCCACTTGGGTGGTTGGAAGCTGAAACCGGGCGAGAACATGAGTGACGCAGGCATAACGGCCATCGGGGGAGATGGCCACATCATTGAGGATGCCGCTGCCGTTGGGGAGTTGGAGGTGCTTGAGCAGCTTGCCAATCGCTGCGTCAATGACGCTAACACGGGCGGCAACGCGTTCGGCGTCGGCCCGGCCACTGTGCAAATGGTTTGCGACCACCAGCAGCTTCCCGTTGGGGGTGAGGGCGGCGGCGACCGGCTCGCGGTCCACGGCGATGCGGGAGGTTTCTTTGCCGGAGACAAGGTTGATGACAGAGAGGTCGTTGTTAAAACGGTTACAGATGTAGATTGTATTTTCGTCGTGAGAAAGCACAGGGGCCATTGCCGTATGGCCGGCGGGAATGCGTCGAAGGATCTTGCGCTGGGCAGTATCCAGGACCAGCAGGGAACCGCCCGGAGCGGCGCAGGTGACGTAAAGCGTATGGCCGTTGGTCGAGAGCACCAGACCCGTGGGCGTGGCCGGAAGGGCGATGGAGGCCCTGAGGGCCAGCGTTTCGGAGTCTAGGACGAGAAGGCGGTGTGCGCGAGCGCAGGCGGCAAAGAGCTGACGTCCATCGGGGGAGATGGCGAGTGTGGCGGGGGCTTGCCAGGTTTGGCCGGGAGAGGGAGCGGCTGGAAGGGCCACGGGCGCGGCAAGATGCGCGGCCAGAGCGAGGGCGACCAGGGAGCCAACAGATTTCTGCTTTGATGTGAGCATCTTAGAGCGGACGGATCATGCCGGCTTTTGATTCAGAAGGCGAGGATAAGAATTCTCTGCTTGGGATTCTATGGCGCCTTGACTTGGAGGAGGGGAACAAGTTGCATACATGAAGCGGCCCGTTGAATGAACAATTGCGAATGAAGCCACCCAGCAGCAGTGTCGATGACATCTTTGGAATGAGCCCTTGCCGTAGGGCAGCGATCCGGCTCTGCCAGTCCCTTTTTCAGGCCATGACATATAAAGTTGGAGTTCTGTGGTCCGGCGTGACGGATATGTCCTTACGGAGCCGATTGCCTGGGCTCTTAGCGGGAGTGTGTTTTGGGCTTGCGCTCGCCGGGGCGGCTGAGCCCGACGCATTTCAACGGGCCAAGAAAGAGCTGCCGAAGCTGGACGTGCCGGCTCTGCTCCGAGCAGTCGAGGACCTCCAGGCGTCATATCCGGGCAAGTACCACGACGGCGCGGCGATGTTGGAGGGAGTCAGAGCGTTTGAGAAGGACCTGCCTTCGCTGGCGAAAGGGCTTGAGAGCCGCGATAAAGACGCGCTGGCTCGTTACTCGGCCCTGGTGGCGTTGAGGCAGAAGGCGCTGCTCGCCAATCCGTTGCTGGATTTCGAACAGATGCTGGTGCTAAGGCGCCGCGAGGACAATCTGGGGCTGCCGCAGAACTGGCAGGGGAATTCGAGCTTGAACCCGCATGTCGAGAACGAGCTTTGCCTGATGCCGGTGCAGGGTCCGGAGCGGCAGCTCAAGACATTCTACAAGCCGTCAAAGAACTACTTCGTGGGGGATGTGGACCTCAACTACGATGCGGACAAGCTGTTGTTCTCTTCAATCGGCAGCCACAACCGCTGGCAGGTGTTCGAGATTCGGATGGATGGCACAGGGCTGCGGCAGGTGACGCCCAGCGATGAGCCCGACATTGACAGCTACGACGCGGTGTACCTGCCGGACAACCGGATCATCTTCGACTCGACCAGCACGTTTGAGGGCGTGCCCTGCGTGGGCGGCAGTGATTACGTGGCCAATCTGCACCTGATGAACCCCGACGGTACCAATATCCGAAGGCTGTGCTTTGACCAGGACAATGATTGGTATCCGGTAGTAATGCCCAGCGGCCGCGTGATGTATCTGAGATGGGAATACACCGATTCAGCGCATTATTTCTCCCGCGTGCTGATGTCCATGAACCCGGACGGGACGAGCCAGGCATCGGTTTACCACAACAATTCGTATTGGCCGAACGGGCTTTGGTACGCGCGTCCGTTGCCGGGCCACCCGACAAAGTTCGTCGCGATCATCTCCGGGCACCATGGCGTTCCGCGGATGGGCGAGATGGTGCTCTTCGACATGGCCAAGGGGCGGCAGGAGGACACTGGGGCGCTCCAGCGCATCCCGGGCTACGGCAAGCCGGTCAAGAGTGTCATCAAGGATACCCTGGTGGACGATTCGTGGCCGAAGTTCCTGCATCCGTATCCGCTGAGCGACAAGTACTTCCTCGTGTCATGCAAGCCAACGCAAGCTTCTGCCTGGGGGATCTACCTGGTAGATGTGTTCGACAACATGCTGTTGCTGAAGGAAGAACCGGGCTATGCATTATTCGAGCCGCTGCCCCTGCGAAAGACCGAGCGCCCGCCGGTTATCCATGACAAAGTCAGGCTCAACGAAACCAATGCGACGGTGTATGTGCATGACATCTATGCCGGGACTGGCCTGCGGGGTGTGCCGCGGGGCACGGTGAAGAAGTTGCGGGTGTTTCAATACGAGTATTCCTATCGTGACCAGGGGGGCCACTACTTCGTCGGTATGGAAGGTGGCTGGGACGTGCGCCGGATGATCGGTACCGTGCCAGTCGAGGAAGACGGCTCAGCGATGTTTCACATTCCGGCCAATACACCGGTGTCGCTGCAACCGCTGGACGAGGAAGGCAAGGCCATGCAGCAGATGCGGAGCTGGCTGGTGGGTATGCCGGGGGAATATGTCTCATGCGCGGGCTGCCACGAGTCGCAGAACTCCACGGCCGCGCTGACGCCGGGCACGGCTGCGCGCAAGCCGCCCACAGACCCCGCTCCGTGGTATGGGCCAAAGCGCGGATTCAGTTTCGTGCGCGAGGTGCAGCCGGTTCTGGACCAGTATTGCGCCGGTTGCCACAACGGCCAACCGGGTCGGCCAATCCTCTCGGATCCGAAGATCATTCCTACGAGTGGAGGGATTTCGCCGTTGCCACATTCCTATGTGGAACTGCATCCCTACGTGCGGCGCAACGGGCCGGAGGGGGATTACCACATCCTGACGCCGCTGGAATTTCATGCCAACACGAGCCTGCTGGTGCAGATGCTGCGCAAAGGCCATTACAACGTGAAGCTCGATGGGGAGGCGTGGGACCGATTGCTCACTTGGATCGACATCAACGTTCCCGCTTACGGGACCTATCACGAGGTCGCAGCTATCCCACACAATTTCGAGAAGCGGCGCTACGAGTCAAAGAAGAAATACGCGAACGTGGATGAGGACATCGAAGCGATTCCGGACCTGCACCGCAAACCGGTGGCGTTCGTCAAACCTGAGCCGCTCGCGCCGCCTCCAGCGACGGTGACGCTGCCTGGCTGGCCAATTGCGCCGGACAAGGCGAAACAACTTCAGGGAGGCCTTGGCGCGACCGATTTGAGCGTGGACTTGGGTGGCGGGTTATCCATCCAGCTCAAGAAGATGCCGGCTGGGGAATTTGTCATGGGAGATGTGGAGGGTTATGCCAACGAATATCCGACAGCCGCAGCCAGGATCGAGAAACCGTTCTGGATTGGGGCGACCGAGGTAAGCCTGGCGCAGTATCAGCAGTTTGATCCCAACCACCGCAACGGCTACTACGACATGCATTACAAAGACCAGGTCAAACCGGGCTACCTGATGGATTCCCCGGACCTGCCGGTAATTCGCGTTTCCTGGGACCAGGCGATGGCGTTCTGTCAGTGGCTTTCCAGGCGGACCGGCAAAAAGGTGTTGTTGCCGACCGAGGCGCAGTGGGAATGGGCTTGCCGCGCCGGTTCAGGCACGCCGATGTTCTACGGGGGGCTGGACTCGGACTTCTCGACCTTCGCCAATCTGGCCGATGCCTCCCTTTCGAAGCTGGCGGTCAGCGGCGTGGATCCGCAGCCGATTGAGAACCCGGATAAGTTCTGGGATTTCGTGCCGAAGGAAGCGCGATTCAACGACGGCACGGTCCACCTGGCGCCGGTGGGAAAATACCAGCCGAACGCCTGGGGTTTGCATAATATGATCGGGAACGTGGCGGAATGGACGCTGGACGATTATCGGCCTTATCCCTATCAGCCGCAAACCGCCTGCGCCGGGATTGGCGCCGGGATGCGGAAGGCGGTTCGTGGCGGTTCGTGGTCGGACCGGCCAAAGGAATCACGGGCGTCGGCTCGGTGGGATTACCCTCAGTGGCAGCGGATCTATAATGTCGGGTTCCGCATCGTAGTGGCCGAATAGTTGGCCTGAAATGGACTGTGCTTCGCCCAACTCGCCCCGGAGCCGCATGATATGCCTGAGCCGCGCATTCGTTGCGGCGCTGGGTCTGGCAGGTTTCCTCGTAAACGCGCAGGCGGGGGGGGCGTCGATCGCCGGCCGAGCTTCCGGGCAGATTCTTGCGGCGGGAGACCGGCGGGTGATGGTGCTCTCGCCGGCGGGCGATGTTCTCTGGGAATATCCGACCAAGCTTACTCACGACGTTTGGATGCTGCCGAGTGGGAATGTGCTCTTTGCAGACGGCGACACAGTCACAGAAGTCACGCGCGAGAAGCAGGTGGTGTTTCAATATCGGGCGGCGGAGCAAATGGGAGGTGGCACCTACGCCTGCCAGCGGCTGCCAGATGGGAAGACGTTTGTCGGGGAGAACTCGACCGGGCGACTGCTGGAGTTGGACCCGGATGGCAAAGTGATTTTCGCGCTGCAGACCAGCCCTTTCCAGGCAGGCCAGCACCACAACATGCGGATGGCGCGAAAACTGGGTAACGGCAACTACCTCGTCTGCCACTCAGGGGCGCGGCTGGTCAAAGAATACACCCCCAAGGGCGAAGTGGTATGGGAGGTCAAAGTGCCGGGCTCGCTGGCGTTCGCCGCTATCCGGACTGCGATCGGCAGCACGCTGGTTTCATGCCTGGACCGGGTGGTAGAATATGATCCTGGCGGCAAGAGCGTCTGGGAATGCCGCACTGAGGATCTGGGAGCAGCCGTGACGGCACGAAATCTGACCGGGATTAACCTGCTGCCGAATGGTGATGTGTTAGCGGGTTGTTACCAGGCCTATGCCAATGGGCAAGGGTGCGGCATGCTGGAGATTTCCCGCGAGAAGAAGATTGTGTGGAGCTACTCGAAGCCCAAAGGGGACCAGAGCATGATGGCGGTGCAGTTGCTCTCCGCCGAAGGCAAGCCGCTGTCAAGAGATGTCCTGCGCTGAGCGGATTCTACTCGACACTAACTGTTAACCAATACTCAATAAACACATAAAAACATATGAAACGCAACATGATCGCTCGATTGGCGCTGGCCTCGGCGGTGGCTGTAGCCCTTGCGGTTTTCGAAGCAAACAGCATCGCGAAAGACAGCAGTAACAAAGCAGTGAAGACTATCAAACTCCCCAAATACAAGAACGAGGACTTTTACAGGGACGGCAAGTTTCAGGTGGACAAGGCCAAGCAGGCGTATTTCGACATGATGGCCGCTTACGGTTATCCGGTGCCGGAATCGCTCCGGACGAACATGTGGGCGACCGACTTCGGGCTGGGCGACTTCGTCAATGTCGGCATGGCAGGGATTTTCTGGATCAACTCCCAGGAGTCGGGGTACTTCGCGCATGAGATCTACCTCCTGCCGGGGCAGATGATTGTCGAGCATGGGCATGAAGCGACGGCGAAGGGAAAGGCGAAGATGGAGAGCTGGCATGTGCGCTACGGCAGCATTTGCACGCTCGGCGAGGAAGGCGAGCCGCTGCCCGCCGAGGTCAAATTACCGAAGAGCCAGGCCAAGTACATCACCGTGTCCAAGGGCTACATGATGAATCCTGGCGACATCCGCACCTTGAACCGCGTGGGGGCCAAGCACTTCATGATTGCCGGCCGCCAGGGCGCGATTGTCAGCGAATACGCGACCTTCCACGACGGCGACGGGCTGCGATTCACCAATCCCAACGTAAAGTTCTGAGCCATTCTGACCTCAAGAATAACTATCCTCACTAGCATCCCTATGAAGAAAGAGTTTCATCACATTGGCATTCCGACCAAGGCACGGCAGCCGAACGAAATTCACCTGGCCCCCAGCAAGCTGTTTATCACCGACGCCATGCAGAGCGAGCATCGGGTGGAATGGCTGCGGTTCGAGCCAGGGTGTCCGATGCCCGAGCTGCTGCAGACGGTGCCACACGTGGCCTTCACGGTGGACAACCTGGACGAGGCGCTAGCAGGCCGGAAAGTCATCGTGCAGCCATTCTTTCCCATGGAGGGTGTGCGCGCGGCGTTCATCGACGACGGGGGCGCTCCGGTCGAGTACCTCGAGTTCAGGAAATAGAGGGTCTCGCGACAAAGGACGGACTATGCCAATGAAGAAATTCATCAATGACCCAAAGGACCTCACCCGGGAACTGCTGGAGGGCTTTGCGATTGCGCACGGGGACGCCATCGCTATCAAGTCCGAGAAGATCGTGTGCCGGGCGAAGCCCAAGCCGGCGAACAAGGTGGCGATCGTGACGCTGGGCGGCGCGGGGCATGAGCCGGCCCTGAGCGGGTTTGTGGGCCCGGGCATGCTCGATTACAGCGTGGTGGGCGATATATTTGCAGCGCCCGGGCCGCCGAAGGTCATTGAAGCGCTGCGTTTGGCGAACCGGCCGGCGGGGATCCTGTTCGTGGTGCTGAACCACGCCGGGGACGTGATGAGTGCTAACATGGCGATGGAGATGGCAGCCAAAGAGAAGATCCCGGTTAAGCTGTTGCTGACCCATGAGGATATCGCGCCCGGGGCGAATGCCCCGGCCGAAGACCGCCGCGGGTTGGTAGGCGCCATCGCGCTTTACAAGATCGCTGGGGCCGCCGCCGAAGCGGGCAAGAGCCTGGACGAGGTCTATGCTCTGGCCGAACGGTTCAGCAACAACATGGCGACGCTGGCGGTGGCGATGAAGACGGCGACGCATCCAGGGTCGGGTCTGGCCATTTTCGACCTGGCAGACGACGAGATGGAGATCGGGATGGGCCAGCACGGGGAGGCGGGCACCGGCCCGACGAAGATCCTGACTGCAGATCAGACGGCCGAACTGATGCTGTCGCGGCTTACGGCGGCGATCAAGGCGAAGGCCGGTGACCGGCTGTTGCTCTTGATCAACGGTAGCGGCGCGACGACGCTGATGGAGATGTACATTGTGCTTCGCGGGTGCAAGACATACCTGGATGCGAAGGGGATTTCGATTGCCGCAGTCCGTTGTGGCGAGTTTCTGACGGTGCAGGAGATGGCCGGCTTCCAGATGTGCGCCGCGAAGCTGGATGATGAGATGTTGGCGTGCTGGAACGCGCCATGCAACACCCCGGCGCTGACAGTCGCCTAGCTATGCCTGAGACAATCGGGTACCAACAGGTCTGCGGCATGCTCAACGCCGCTGCCGGCCAGATTCGCAAGAATCACGAGATGCTCTCACGGCTTGACAGCGCAGTCGGCGATGGCGACCACGGCACCACGATACTGCGGGCGATGGAAGCCATTAGCAAGACGGTGTCCGAGAACCCGGCATCGGATTTGAAGACGTTGTTTTCGACGATAGGCTGGGCCGTGATGTCGTGCGACGGCGGGTCCACGGGGCCGCTGCTGGGATCGTTCTTCATGGGAATGAGCGACGGCGCCGCTGGGCGGACGGAGCTGGACTATACGGGAGTAGTGATGGCGTTCGAGGCCGGCATCGCCAAGCTGCAACTTCAGAGTCGTGCCCAGTTGGGAGACAAGACAATGATGGACGCCTTCCTGCCCGCGCTGGCAGCTCTGAAATCAGCCGACCGCTCCCGCGGAATCAAGGCCGCCCTGGAGGAGGCTGCCGCGGCAGCGGCCAAAGGCGCTGAAGCGACCCGGAACATGAAAGCCAGATTCGGGCGCGCGCGGAACCTAGGCGATCGAGTGCTCGGTCACGCCGACCCGGGCGCAGTCTCCGTCTCGCTCATTTTCAAAGGGTTCAGCGAGGGGCTATAACACGGATGCTCCGGCTCGTGGTCTGGCGGCAGGTGATGTTGGAGACTTCGAAACGGATTACAATAAACCAATAAGCATTATGGCAGAAAAACACAATAACAAGGATGCCGCCGATTACGGGATTGGCGTGCCAGTCAAGAAGCACGGGTTCTTTCTCAAGGGCCTCGACCATGTGGATTGGGGTATGAAGGACCGGCTAAGCCGGATCTTCAACCCGAAATCGGGCCATACGGTCATGCTGGCTTTTGATCACGGATATATCATGGGGCCTACGTCGGGCCTGGAGCGGATGGATCTGACGATCACGCCGCTGATTGAATACGCCGACTGCATCATGTGCTCTCGCGGGGCATTGCGCTCGGTCGTGCCGCCGACGTCGAACAAGGCAGTATCCTTGCGCTATTCGGCAGGGACCACGGTGCTGACCGACCTGAACGACGAGTGCATACTGGACATTGAGGATGCGATTCGGGTGAATGCGTCCGCGCTAGCAATCATGGTGGCAGTGGGGAGCAAGTTCGAGGCAAAGACCATCGAGAACCTGGTCCGGACAGCGGACCAGGGCAATAAGTACGGAATCCCGACCCTTGGCGTGACGGCCGTCGGCAAGGAACTGGTGCGTGATGCCCGCTACCTATCGCTGGCCTGCCGGGTCTGCGCGGAAAACGGAGCGACATTCGTGAAGACCTACTTCTGCGAGCCTGACTTTGAGAGGGTGACCTGCTCCTGCCCGGTGCCGATCGTGATTGCAGGCGGCAAGAAGCTGCCGGAACGGGAAGCCTTGGAGCTTGCCGCCGAGGCCATCCAGCAGGGCGCCTCCGGTGTGGACATGGGCCGGAACGTGTTCCAGGCGGAACATCCCGTAGCGATGATCCAGGCCATTCGGGCCGTGGTCCACGATAGGACGACTCCGAAGGATGCGTTCGATCTATACAGCACGATCAAGAACGCGAAGTCATAAACAGCGCCGCCAAGCGATAGGACGGTGTAGCCTGACCGTGCCGGATTCGGAGCAGCAAAGCTGGATCGCAGCGAGTCGAGCTATCCCTTCCCTTGGAGGAGGCGGCGAGCTTGCGAGGCGGCTCACCTTCACTGGACCTCAAGCTTGCTTCTTGCGGGCAGAGATGATCACGCGGGCGGCACCGGCGACGACCCCCATTAGGAGTCCCACTACCGCTGCCAATGTCAGATTCAGCGGTCGGTTGGGACGGAACGGCCTTGGGGCCGGCGTTGCCCGGTCAATGATTTCAACCTGAAATGCGCCCGGGGTAGAAGTCGCGGAGTCGGAGGCTGTGCGGCGACTCTGGTAAGCCTGCTCGATCTCGTCGGCGATCTTGTTGGCGATCTTCGCGGCTTCCTCCGGCCGGTCGTCGGTGACGCGGATCTCGACGACGCTGGTATTGCGAACCGCGTGCAGATTCAACCTCCCCCTAAGGAGTGCCAGGGTTTCCGCCTGTGTGAGCTCGCGGCCACCTGCATACTTCCAGCTCCACTGCCGGTTCAGGTCGAGAGTCTTGATCACACCGCCCAGGACCTTCTCGGACCGCATGAGTTCGAGCTCGGTCTGAATGCGATATGGATCGTAAGAGCCGGTGCCAGTGTGCTGTCCGTCCGTCCCGGCACTCTCGGGCGCGGCAGGAATCAGGTTGACGCGTGCGGTGCTGGCGAAGGCATTGTGCAAGACCGAAATGATGAACGAGCCGGCGCCGAACACCGCGAGAAACGCGACCAGGAACGGCACGAGAAACTTGCCGGGGGCCTGCAATTTCCGAATCAGCAGGACACTGGCGATGCCAAGGGCAAGCGCTGCCGCGAGGGCCACCAGGCCAATTCGGTAGCTCGTAATACCTCCGAGAGCGCTGCTGGCGCAAACCACCAGGAAGGCCGCCAGCAGGACGACGAGGATGGCCGTCAGGCGGCGAGGGTGGGCGTGAAGCTGCGCCTCGGCGACCGCGGCAGAGCCGTAATCTGCCGGCTTCTCGGCGCTGGCCTGCGCTGTCGCGAAGATATCTTCGTAAGCATACATTAGGGCCGCCAGTGAAACGGGGAAAGTGAGGAAGACGCCGACGCAAAGGAGCAGGACGCCCACGAGATTAAACAGCACCAGCACCATGCCAAATCCCAGGAGCTTCCACCAGTGTTTGGAGACCGTCTTGCGGCTCAGCCGCATCGCAGGCCAGAATTCAAGGCGTTTGTCAATGACCAGGGGCAGGGTGAACATCCATGCTACCAGCAGGTAGATAAAGGGAAGGACCAGGCAGATGAAACCGAGCCCCAGAAGCACATGGGAAACGAAGCTGGCCAGGAAGAGCTGAAGGAAACAACTGCTGAAGCCGGCGAAAGCCGTCTCCACCCGGGCTGGCTGGCCCCGGATCTTCTTGAGGAAGAACAGATACAACCCGCCCATGAGCGGGCCGCCCAGGAGGATGCCCAAAAGCGATGAAGTCGCATGGAAGCCCCCGCGTTGGTAGGAGTAGATCGGCTCGGATGAACTCGCGGCCCAGAGCAGAGCCAGCACGAGCGCAGTGACGCCCACAATGGGCCAGAAATCGCTCTTGACCAACTCCCATCCCCGTTGCAGGCAATCACGGATGTTCAGTTCATAATCCCGGGCCAGGATTTGCTCCGTCAGCGCAGTTGCGTCCGGAGGCGGGGCAGGGGGCTCCGGCGGGGCCGCGGCGCTCCCTGCGGTCCGTGCCGACGGGGAGGAAGCGATCGTTTCCACGGCGGTCTTCACCTGGCTGGCCTGCTGGTAGCGGAGCTCCGGCTCCTTCTCTAGCGCGTGCAGGACCACTTCGTCCAGGCGCACATCCACTTGCACCTTGCGCGACGGCGGCGCGAATCTGCCCAACGGCAACTCGCCGGTGAGCATCTCGTAGAAGACCACGCCGAGGGAATAGATGTCGGCCCGATGATCCACCGTCTGCGGCTTTTCCAGTTGTTCAGGCGCCATGTAATGCGGGGTGCCAACGACATCCCGCGCGCCCGTCAAGGTCGTCTGCCCTGCCGCCAGACTGAGCATCTTGGCGATGCCGAAGTCGGTGATCTTCACCCGCCCCTTTTTGTCGAGGAGCAGGTTTTCGGGCTTGATGTCGCGGTGG
>Ga0224558_1002181_pt1 | contig 18555 bp, 11 predicted proteins | sample 714S32024metaG_FD_180682 | JGI IMG/M metagenome (GOLD analysis project Ga0224558, IMG submission 180682) | Peat soil microbial communities from Stordalen Mire, Sweden - 717 S3 20-24 | ecosystem: Environmental > Terrestrial > Soil > Wetlands > Peat | place: Sweden: Norrbotten County, Stordalen...
TGTAGACCCAGGTGCCGTTGGGCACGCCGGTCTCTTGGCAGCTCACCGTGCCCGAGGTGATCGTGCACGTCGCCGAGGTCGTCGTGCCGCTGCCCCCCGACGCCAGGTACCGGGTGACGATGTAGCTGGTGACGGCCACGTGCCCGGTCGTGGTCGACACCTGCGAGAAGCTGAGGCCCACCGTGGACCCGTTGGGAGCGTCGGTGGTCGGTGCTCCCGGTGTGGACCCCTGGGGCAGCGAGTCTGCCGCCGCCGCCGCCGGGTTGGAGCTGTCGGTGGCGATCCAGAGACCGAAGGCCACCCCCGCCCCCAGGGCGACCAGGCCCACGACGAGTCCGAGGGCGACGGCGACCTTGGCGGTGCGCCGGCGGGGGTCTTCGGGGACCATGGCGGAGGGAGTCACGGTGCTCATCCCTGTTGCACCGTGATCGTGACGGGGATGTGGAAGGTCGCCCCCTGGCAGCCGTCCGACGACGAGGTGCTCATGGAGGCGGCCCCGGGCAGGTCGACGAGCTGGCTTCCCGGGGTCACCGTGATGTCGGGGTTCGAGGGGGCGGTGAAGCTGACCCCGGTCGTGGTGCAGCTCCCGGTACCGCCAGACCCGCTGATCGTGCCGTTCTGGCTGATCGACACCAGGGAGACCGCATAGGAGTTGGGGTTGTCCACCCGCAGTACGACGTCGGTGGCCGCCCCACCGGGAAGCAGGGTCGAGGTCGGGGAGTCGCCACCGGCCAGGGCCTGCACCGTGACGGTCTGCAGGGTCCCGTTGCTGGCCGTCCCCGTCCCCGACCCGGTCGACGTGAAGTAGGCGTAGGCCACGCCCGCGCTGATGCCGAGCACGAGGGCGGTGACCGCCACGACGACGAGGCTGCGCCGCTTCATCCCGTTGCGCTCCCCGAGTAGTGCAACGTCAACGCGGCACCCTCGCAGGCGTCCTGGTTGGCGTGCGTGTCGACCATGGTGACGACGGGCCAGTTGGACTGGGCGATGCCGAGGTCGGAGAGCGACTTGGTCGAATTGGCGGGAACCGTCACGGTGGCGGTGAGCCCCTGGGTCACGGTGAAGTTGGGAGAGACCGGGCATCCGGCCTGGGTGGTCGTGATGGTGATGGTGACGGCCCCCGAGGCGACGGAGATGGGTGAGGGATTCGGGTTGGTGAACGTCAGGTTCACCTTCTGGCTCGTGCCGGGGTAGAGGAGGGAGGCGTTGCCCGAGATGGTGAAGTTGGCGCTGTTGATCAGCGAGAAGGTCGCGGGCGTGACGACCCCGGTGACCGCAGCCGTCACCGAGTAGGCCCCGGCCGTTCCGTTGGCGGTGAACGTGGAGGCGGTGGCCAGGCCGCCCGCGTTGGTGGTGACCACGCACGAGTAGGCAGTCGGGTTACCGCCCGAACAGGACACAAAGGCCCCCGATGCCCCCGAGGCCGGGGCGGTGAAGGTGACAGCCACGCCGGACACCGGGTTGCCCTGCGAGTCGGTCACCTTGGCCACCAGGGGTGACCCGAAGGCGGTGCTCACCGTGGTGAACTGCGGCGACCCCGAGGACACGTTGACGGCCGCCGGGACGGCCCCGGTGATGGCGAAGGGACTGCTGATTGCCGTGACCGGACCGTCGGCGGCATCGGCGGCCTGCAGGGCGTAGCCGGTGCAGGCGGTGGTGATCTGGAGGTTGGAGAAGGTGGCCACCCCGGCCACCGCGGCATGGGAGGTGGTGCCGGCGAGCGTTCCGGCACAGGGGTTGGTGGAGAGGGAGAGCGTGACGGTGGTGGTGTCACCGGTGACCACGTTGCCGAAGAGGTCCTCGATGGACACCGACGTGGAGAACGTGGACGAGGCCGGCGTGCTGGCCGGCGGCTGGGTGGTGAACACCAGCTTGGAGGCGGATGCGGCCACGACGGTGAAGGCATTGGTCGTGGCCGTCCCGTGGGCCGGAGTGGAGGTGGCGCCGATGGTGTAGCCGGAGCCGGCCTTGTTGAGCGAGCAGGTGAAGGCGGCCACGCCCCCGCTGACCGCCACCGGGCCGCTCCCACCGGCGTCGGTGCACGACAGGGTAGACCCGCCGGGGTTGGCGGACACGGTCAGGTTCACCTGGGTCGAGTTGTCGGCCGACTCGACGTTCCCGTAGGTGTCGACCACGTCCACCGTGAAGGCGGTGGGCGACCCCGCCGTGATCTTCTGACCGGACGCGGGCTGGGTGGCGAACACCAGGTGGACGGCGGCCCCGGCGGTGTTGGACTCGGCGAAGTTCACCGAGCCGGTCCCACTGGCGCTGGCCGACACGTTGTAGGTGCCCGCCGTGGTGTTGGCCGTGAAGGCCCGCGAGGTGGCCAGGCCGCTGGCATTGGTCGCCGCGGTGTTCACCGAGCCGGCGAAGGTACCCGAGGCACCCGAACCGGGGGCGGCGAAGGTCACCGTCACCCCGGACAGCGGGTTGCCGTAGGCGTCAGTGACCTTGGCCACCAGCGGTGAGGCGAAGGCGGTGTGGACCGTCGCCGACTGCCCCGATCCGGAGGACACGGCGATGGTGGTGGCCGGACCGGCCGCATCGGTCAGGCTGAATTTGGCCGGGAGGGACACTCCCGAAACGGTGGCCGTCACCGTGTAGGGCCCACCGGCGAGGGTGGTAGCCGTCAGGGCCGATGAGGTGGCGATGCCGGTGGCGCTGGTGATGACCACACACTGGGCCGTAGTGGGATTGCCACCCGGGCACGAGGCGAAGGTGGCCGAGGCGCCCGATCCGGGGGCGGCGAAGGTCACCGTCACCCCCGACACCGGGTTGCCGTAGGTGTCGGTGACCGTGACCACCAGTGGGGAGGCGAAGGCGGTGTGCACGGTCGCCGACTGGCCCGATCCCGAGGATGCGGCGACGGTGGTGGCCGCCCCGGCGGTGTTGGACTCGGCGAAGTTCACCGAGCCGGTCCCACTGGCGCTGGCCGACACGTTGTAGCCGCCCGCCGTGGTGTTGGCCGTGAAGGTGGGCGAGGTGGCAATCCCGCTGGCATTGGTCGCCGCGGTGTTCACCGAGCCGGCGAAGGTCCCCGAGGCGCCCGAACCGGGGGCGGCGAAGGTCACCGTCACCCCCGACACCGGGTTGCCGTAGGTGTCGCTGACTTTGGCCACCAGCGGTGAGGCGAAGGCGGTGTGGACCGTCGCCGACTGCCCCGAGCCCGAGGACACGGCGATGGCCGTGGCCGGACCGGGGGTGTTGGACTCGGCGAAGTTCACCGAGCCGGTCCCACTGGCGCTGGCCGACACGTTGTAGCTGCCCGCCGTGGTGTTGGCCGTGAAGGTGGGCGAGGTGGCAATCCCGCTGGCATTGGTCGCCGCGGTGTTCACCGAGCCGGCGAAGGTGCCCGAGGCACCCGAACCGGGGGCGGCGAAGGTCACCGTCACCCCGGACAGCGGGTTGCCGTAGGCGTCGGTGACCGTGGCCACCAGCGGTGAGGCGAAGGCGGTGTGGACCGTCGTGGACTGCCCCGATCCGGAGGTTGCGGCGATGGTGGTGGCCGCCCCGGCGGTGTTGGTCAGGCTGAAGTTGGCCGGCAGGGACACCCCCGAGACGGTGGCCGTCACCGTGTAGGGACCGCCGGCGAGGGTGGTAGCCGTCAGGGCCGACGAGGTGGCGATGCCGGTGGCGCTGGTGGTGGCCACGCACTGGGCCGTGGTGGGATTGCCGCCCGAGCACGAGGCGAAGGTGGCCGAGGCGCCTGACCCGGGGGCGGTGAAGGTCACCGTCACACCCGACACCGGGTTCCCCTGCGCGTCGGTCACCTTGGCCGCCAGCGGTGAGGCGAAGGCGGTGTGGACCGTCGCCGACTGCCCCGAGCCCGAAGACACGGCGATGGCAGCGGGGGTGGTGGTGATGGTCCAGCAGTAGTTGGTGGCCGGACCGACGTTGTCGGCCTCGTCGACGGCGTAGATGGAGAAGCAGTGGGGACCGGGGGCGAGGCTCTCGTACTGCCACTCGTTCTCGCCGGCGGATTTGGGCTGGCGGTCGGGGTCGCCGCTGCAGTTGACGGCCGGCGACGAGTCCATCGAACAGAAGTAGGTGACGTTCGGATAGCTGCTGTCGGTGAAGACGAACAGCGGGCTGGTGACCGTGCTCGGGTTGGTCGGTCCGTCCACGATCACCGGCGCCGCCGGGGCCACGGTGTCGGTGGTGAAGGAGGCCGTGGTCTGGTCGGCTGAGGCGGTCGTGTTGCCCAGCGAGTCGGTGGCCTCGACGTACAGCTTGTAGACGCCGTCGGCGGGCTCGGCGAAGGGGTAGTCCCAGGAGGTGGTTCCCGTGGCCGTGGTGAACACCAGGGAGCTGGACGAGAACGACGACCCGTTCCAGTACTTGCCGGTGGACTTCTGGAGGATGCCGACGCCGACTTGGGCCACACCGGAACTGTCCGAGGCGGTCCCGCAGATGCCCGCCGGTGAGCACCCCGCCGCCCACGACGCCTGGTTGTAGGCATCGGTGGTGGTCGGGAAGGTGAGCGCGATCGAGGGCGGTGAGGTGTCGATCTGCCAGGTGTCGGTGGCCGGGGTGCTGAGCGGGCCGGCGCCCAGCTGGGCCTCGACGGCGAACGTATGAGTGCCTTGGGCCAGGCCGGTGTAGGTCGTGCCGCTCGACGGACAGGTGGTGTACTTCGCCCCGTCACGCGAGCATTCGAAGGTTGCGCCGGCCTGGGTGTCGAGGTAGGTGAAAGTGGCCGAGGTGGAGGCCGTCGGGTTGGCCGGCTGCGACGCGATGGTCGGTGTGGGCGTGGTGATGGTCCAGGTGGAGGTGGCCGGGACACTGGCCGGGTTGCTTCCCACCACGGCCTCGACCTCGAACGTGTGCGAGCCACCGGTGAGTCCGGTGTAGGTGGTTCCGCTGGCGCACGAAGCGAACGCACTGCTGTCGAGCGAGCAGGAGAAGCCCACGCCGGCCTGGGTGTCGCTGAAGGCGAAGGTTGCCGTGGTCGAGGTCGTCGGGTTCGAGGGCGACGAGGTGATCGTCGGCGCGGGCGGGACGATGGCCCAGGTGTAGACGGTGGCCGAGCTGGTCGAGGCGCCCGACACGGCCTCCACGCCGAAGGTGTGGTTGCCCTGGGCCAGGCCGGCGTAGCTGATGCCGCTCGCGCAGGAGGTGTAGGCACTGCCGTCGAGCGAGCACTTGAAGGTCGCCGCGGCCTTGGTGTCGCTGAAGGTGAACGTCGCCGTGGTCGACGTCGTCGGGTTGGAAGGTGACGAACTGATGGTTGGAGCGGCAACGTTCGCCGCGGCGAGGGCGGTGCCCACCAGGTAGCCGGTGGCGACGACCACGCCGCCGACGACGAGCGCGACGATGACCAGTACTCGCCTTGTCATCGTCAACCGCGCCAACCGCTGCTTCACCGAGACCTCGCAACCATCGGGCCCCGGGCCGCGGCGCCTCCGGAATCGTCCACCAGCGCGCGGCTGCACGGGGCCGCTGAGATCGCCGAGGGTGACCTCGCCGAGCTCGACCTGGCGTTGTGCTGACCGATCACGCGTTCGCTCCTGTCACCGTTACCTACCGACTCGTATCGGCTGGGCAGCCGGGCCGCGGAGAGGGCCTCCGCGGCCCGGCCATCCGACCGGGTCGAGCTGACGGACGGACGAGCTATCAGCTCACCCGTCCGTCAGGGCTCAGGTGTGTCAGCTGACGCTGAGGGTGATGTCGGGGGTGACGCTCTCGCAGGCGTCCTGATTGGTGGCGGAGTCGGACATGGTCACCGACACGGTGTCGGTGGCGGTGCCCGCAGCAGCGATGCTGGTCCCGGTGACAGGCGAGGGGGTCCCGGCGGTTGCGGTGAACCAGCTGGCCAGGCAACCCGGAACTGCAGTGCCGTGCGAGGTGACGTTCCCACTGCCGTCAGCGGCGACGGCCGCGGTCACCGAGCTGTAGGCCTGAGCACCGCTCCCGTTGTTGGTGATGGTGAAGGGGATGGTGGCGGTTCCCGAACCGGGCAGCATCGTACCGGTCTCCGACCCGGCAGCGACGCCCCACGAGGATGCCGTGCCGACGGCTGCCTGACCGGTTCCCGTGCCCGTCGAGGTGAAGAAGGCGGCGGCGATGCCGGCGCCCCCGAGGATGACAGCACCCGACAGCGCGACGGCTGCGATCCTCTTCTTGGTGCTGAACATGCTCTTCAGTCTGATGCTCTTCATGATCTTGCTCCTTGTGGATTGCCGGTTAGTTGACGAGGGCGGCGGATTCGCCACTCGCTCCCCACAGGCCAGGCGACCAGATTCGACTTGTGGATCAACGCTTCACCCATTGCTGGAACCACTGGTGGTCCCGTACGACAGGGCTTCTGAGCGAGTATCCCCCGCCACCCCACCCCACGCCGGATCCGCCAGCAGGGTCACCATAGAGCAGTTGGCTGGGGACTGCTCGGTGGACCTGAAGAGCCAGGTCACGGCACAATTGGTCGAACACGCTCGGACGGTGAACGACCGGACAACGTCACAGCGGGAGTTCCAGTCCGCTGTCCGTTGCGGCGGTCGTCGGCAATCTTGCTCGTTCGACGGACGAGTGTCCCGGCGACGTCCGGGTGACCGTGCACGACTCATCGTCGTCCATGGTCGTCGACGTCTCTGCCTGTTGTCGTCGACGTGGTGACGATCACCCGTACGGACCGGACCGACCTTCGGACAGGACCTCTCGGGACAGTGGAGCCGGCCGAGTGTAGTGTCGAAGCGTGGTACGGAAGGGGCCGTTGCCTGAGACACACTCTCGGTAGCACGATCGCAGGCGGCCTGCTCTACTCGGAAGGCGTGAGGTAACGATGAAGAGGAGCCGTCGCTTCCCTGTGTTCCCGCGGAACGGTCGGTTGATCGGCGTCGTCGCGGCGATCGTTCCCGTGTTGGGAACGATGGTCCTGCTGGTGTCCACACCGGCCACCGCGGCCACCGCCCCCACTGCCACGCCGCGGTCCAGGCTCCCAGCGGTACCGGATCCAGCCCTCGTCGCGGCATCCGGTGGTGGCGCGGCGCGATCGAGAGCGGGGGCGCCAGCGTCGAATGGCGGCTGGACGCAGGTGAACGAGTTCACCGGGGCGAACGACAGCGGGTTGGGATGGGCCGTGGCGATCAGCGGAACCACGATGGTCGTCGGTGCCCCGTTCGACCACTCCGACATCGGAGCCGCATACGTGTACACCGGTTCGGGCACCCACTGGACCGAGGTCGACGAGCTGACCCCGTCCGACGGCGTGGCCAATGACAGGTTCGGAGTGTCCGTGGCCATCAAGGGCGGCGAGATCGTCGTCGGCGCCGAATGTCACAGCTCGTCGGCACCGTCGTGCGAGGGGGCGGCGTACGTCTTCACCGGATCGGGAGGCAGTTGGACACAGCAGATCGAACTGGACGACCCGGGGCAGGCCACCAACGACTACTTCGGCTGGCCGGTCTCCATCGCCGGGAAGTCGATCCTGGTCAGCGCCACCGGTGAGCAGTCGGCTGAGGGTGCCGTCTTCGTGTACGCCCTGCAGAGCAAGCACTGGACCGAGAGTTCGCAGATCGCCGACCCCGCCGGAGTCGCCGGCGACCTGTTCGGCGTCGGAGCATCCGCGAGACGGAAGTCGCTGATCGTCGGCGCACCGGGAACCGATGGATCCGCCGGCGCCGCGTATGTGTTCACCAGGGGGAGCAGCGGCTGGACCAAGACAGCCACGCTCACCGCCTCCAACGGCCGGGGGTGCTCGTCGACGTGCAGCAACGGCCTGGGCTACGTCTACGGCGACTACTTCGGTGACGCGGTTGCCCTCAAGGGGACGACGATCGTGGTCGGCGCGCCGTATGCCTCGGTGACGCCGGCACCCGACGGCGTCGGGACGGGAACCGCCTACGTGTTCACCCGATCGGGAGGGGTCTGGACCCAGGATTCCGAGCTCTCCGTTCCCGCCGAGGTCTCCACCGGGCTCGAGGACAACTTCGGATTTCAGGTTGCGCTGGCGGGCAGCTCGGTCGTGGCCACGGCTCCGTACGACTACCAGGGTGCGAACAACTACGCCAACGGTGCCGCGTTCGTCTTTCCCAAGGAGGGATCGAACTGGCCGGATTCGAGCCCGGACGAGTTGGTCGCCACCGACGGGGTGTCGGGCGACTACTTCGGCTGGTCGGGCCTGGCGACGATCGGAAAGGGAATCATCGTCGTGGGCTCTCCGTACTCGGCCGACGGAGGCCTGTACTTCTTCCAGAACTGATCCCGGCCGGGGTGACCTGACGGGCTGGAGCGACAGGATCGCAGGGAGGACGGACGGGTGACACGTTCGCGGGTGACACCTACGGCTCAACCCGAGGAGTGGTCCTCCGGCCAGAGTGGCTGGTCGACGGTGAAGCCCACCGGCGCGCCCCACCGGTTGCGGTAGGAGACCTGGTGGGCTGGTCGCCGGGGGGCCACCCCCCACCGCCCGGTCGGGTATCCGAAGCTCACGCAGCAGGCCATCGACCAGTGCTCGTCGCGCGGGACGCCGAGGATGTCGAAGACCTCGTCCGGGTGGAAGAAGCTGAGCACCACGGTGAGGGAGCTGCCCACGCCCTCGGCCCGGGCCGCCAACTGGGCGCTCCACACCGCCGGGAAGATCGATCCCCCGGTCGGGTCGGCCTGCACGAAGCCGAACAGGAAGAGCGGCACCTCCTCGAAGTGGTCGGCCAGCCACTGGGCGGACCGCTTGACACTGACCACCTGACGGCTCTCCTCCGCCTCGGGATCGGCGGCGGCGGCGGCCAGGCGGTCGGCATAGACCGTCTTCCACAGCTGGTCGATGGCGTGCCGGTAGAGCGGTCCGATCCGGGCGATCACCTCGCGGTCGTCGACCAGAAGGAACCGCCAGTTCTGGGCGTTCCCCCCGGTCGGTGCCCGGATGGCTGCGTCCAGGATCTTGGCCTGTACGTCGAGGGGCACCGGGTCGGGCCGTACCCGGCGCATGGCCCTGGTGGTGTAGAGCGCCTCGCTGATGTCCACGGAGTCCTCCCCGGTCGGCCCACCCCGGCCGACGGCCGGGGTGGCGTGGCCGCCCACCGTACCGCCGAGCGGACGGCCCCGGTTCGGAGCCGCCCGCACCCGGTGCTATGACCGGGGCATGGCGCCGACGACCGCAGCGGGGCACGGGGGCGTCGATCACCGCCCCGACGACGGCGACGGGGATCCGGCCGGCGTCGTCCCCCCGCCCACCCAGCTGCTCGGCACCCGGTTGGAGCTGGTCGCCGGGGCGATCGCCGCCGGGGGAGGCTGTGTGGCCCGGGCCGGCGACGGCCGGGTGGTGTTCGTGCGGCACGCGCTCCCCGGGGAGCTGGTGGTGGCCGAGGTCACCGCCGAGACGACGTCCTTCCTGCGGGCCGATGCCGTCGAGATCGTGGAGCCGGCGCCCGACCGGGTGGTGGCGCCCTGCCCGCACGCCGGCCCCGGCCGGTGCGGCGGGTGCGACTGGCAGCACGTGGCGCTCCCGGCCCAGCGGTCCCTGAAGGCAGAACTGGTCGGCGAGCAGCTCCGCCGGCTCGCCGGCGTCGACCGGCCGGTCGGGGTCGAGGAGGTCGAGGGCGCGCCGGACGGTCTGGGCTGGAGGACCCGGGTGCGGTTCGCGGTGGACGGATCGGGCCGGATCGGGCTCCACCGCCATCGCTCCCACATCGTCGAGCCGGTGGCCCACTGCCCGATCGCGTCGGCCGCGGTCGACCGGGTCGACGTCGGCGGCTCGCTGTGGAAGGGGGCGCACCACGTGGAGGTCACCGCCTCACCCGACGGGGGCACCGCGGTGGTGTCGGTGGAGACCGGTCGCCGCCGTCTGGTCGGCCGACCGGGTGTCGCCGCCGGCCTGGTGGTGAACGGACGGACCGTCCGCCGGCCCACCCGGGTCCGCTTCGACGTGCTCGGCCACCGGTTCGAGGTGGGCCCGGGGGTCTTCTGGCAGGTGCACCCGGGAGGGGCGGCCTGCCTCACCCGCACCGTCCTCGACGGGCTCGCCCCGCGCCCGGGGGAGCGGGTGGCCGACCTCTACGCCGGCGCCGGCCTGTTCACGGTCCCCCTGGCCCGGGCCGTGGGGCGGCGCGGCTCGGTGGTGTCGGTGGAGCGCAGCAGCCGGGCCTGCGCCGACGCCGTCCGCAACGCGTCCGGCCTCCACCACGTGGAGATCGTCCGGTCCGCGGTGGACGCCAGGGCGATCGCCGACCTGGGGCGCCCCGACCTGGTGGTGCTCGACCCGGCACGCCAAGGGGCCGGACGGGGGGTGATGGCCGCCCTGGCGGCACTCGAACCCCCGCCCCGGCGCGTCGCCTACGTCTCCTGCGACCCGGCGTCGTTCGCCCGGGACATCCGGGTGCTGCTCGACGCCGGGTGGACGGTGCCCTCGCTGCGGGCCTTCGACCTCTTCCCGATGACCGAGCACGTGGAGCTGGTGGGAATCCTCGTCTCACCAGCGGGGTCCGACGCACCGGCCTGAGGAGGCCGCTCCGGGCTAGTAGCCGACGTTGGTGGAGTTGTAGCCGACCTTGCCCGAGGCCGACACCGTCTGGACGAGGGCAAGGCACATCTCGTCCGAGGAACCGTCGCCCCAGGTCACGAAGCGGGGTGGGAGCTTCCGCAGCTGGGGGAGCTCCTGGCGCAGCGTCGGGTCGTAGGTGCAGGTGATACCGATCTTGTCCCCGTGGGCGGTGGGAACCGGCGTCTTGAGGGTGTAGGAGCGCTGGTAGTCGAAGTCGTAGTTGGTCACGTCGAGCAGGGTCTTCGCTTCCGGCGTCCCTGGGTTGAGCACGATCTTCATGCCCCGGCCCAGGAGGTGCATGTGGACGCCGAGCCGGACGATGTCCTGGCCGCCGCGGATGCCCCAGGTGCAGGAGGTGGTGTCCCCGGCCGGCGGGTCGGCGGGATTGCGCCCACAGATGCTCTCGATGGCGCCCACGAACCCGATGGCGCTGGCGCCGAACCGCCGGCCCAGGTCGGTCAGCGAGGCGGCGCGGTTGCACAGCGGCCCGGTCACGCCGGCCGGGCACGGGATGTCCGGCGGCGCCGGCATGAGGTCCAGCGAGAGAGGCTTGAGGGGCGTGGAGGCCGGCACGGTGTTGAGGACCAGCCTGGCCTTGACCGGCTTGTCGCCCCGGAGGAGGTTGTAGTGGATCTGCATGACCACCATGCTCCCGGCCGGGAACTTGACCCCGGTGCCGGCCGGCTCCACGTCCTTGCCGTGACCGGGGGCCCACGCGGTCAGCCACGGGGTGTTGGAGATGTGGTTGGCGGCCACGGTGTCGGGCAGCGCGCTCTCGCCGAAGCACGTCCAGCCCTTCCCGTTCTTGTCGGCCTCTTTGGCCGCCTGGGCAAGGGCCGGCGGGATGAGGAAGAGGATGGCGTGGTGGACTTCGACGCCGTTCGGGTAGAAGTGGCTCGAGACGATGAACGAGTTGGACCTCACGTGGGGGTTGACCAGCGTGCAGTGGTAGTCGTCGGTGCCGCCCGCGGGGGCGTGGGGCGTGTAGGCGTGGGCCGCCTGCATGCTGATCGAGGTCACGCGGGGGGACGATGCCCCGGCCACCGAGCTGCTGACGCCGATGGCCAGGCCGGCGGCGGCGAGGATTCCGACGAGCACGAGGCGCGCCAAGCGGGAGGCCATGGGCGCGAGCCTACCGGTGGAGGACCGCAAGTGTCGGTCGCCCTGACAGATGGTGCTCCGGGTGGCCACCGGGGTGCACCTGCGCCCGGCCGGTCAGGGAACCGTCCGGGCCACCCCGAACGACATCCGGGACGGGCCGTACCGGGTGACCACCCGGAACCGCCAGAGACCGGGGGTCAGCACCACGAAGTCGGTGAAGTGGCCCGGTCCGACCTTCAGCTGTCGCAGCGCCTCGGCCGGCCCACCGCCGACAGCGGCGGTCACCCGGGGCTCGACGGTGGTGAGGTCGGAGGCCGGGCCGACGAAGACGAGGTGGAACTGGTTGACCCCCTCCCCTCCGGGGTCGAGGTACATCTCCACCGAGCCTCCCCGCGGCAGCGACCGGGTGGTGAGCGACGGAAGTGCCGGCAGGAGCGACTGCCCCCGGGCCGGCGACACAAGCTGGCTGACCACGGTCAGCCCGGCGAACAGGACGACCGGGAGCACCACCGAGACGGCGACTCCACGGCGACCGTGCAGGACCCGGGGCGGCCGGATCCGGTCCAGGCCCGACCGGCCCAACCGGGTGAGCCGCAGGCTGTTGAGGACCACGATGACGCTCGAGAGGCCCATGGCGATGGCGGCGACGAGGGGGTCGAGAAGCCCGCATGCGGCCAACGGCAGCGCGGCCACGTTGTAGCCCATGGCCCATCCGAAGTTCTGGATGATGACCGAGTACGTCGAGCCGGCGACGGCGATCGCCGCCGGGACGCCCTGGAGGTCGTTCCCCAGCAGGGCCACGTCGCTGTTGGCCAGGGCGGCCTCGGATCCACTGCCGATGGCGCAGCCCACGTCGGCCGCCGCCAGGGCGGGTGCGTCGTTCACGCCGTCCCCGACCATCACCACGCGGTGCGAGGCGTGGCGGAGGGCGGCCAACGCGTCGACCTTGCCCTCGGGGCTCAGGCCCGACCGGGCCGAGGCGATGCCGAGCTCGGCGGCGACCGTGCGCACGGCCGGCTCGCTGTCGCCGCTCAGGATGCTCGAGGGGAGCCCCATGGACCGCAGGTGGGTCACCGCCGGCTCGGCCTCGGGCCGCAGGGGTGTCGTGACCGCGATGGCCCCGAGCACCTCGCCGTCCCGTTCCACCACCACCACCGTCTCACCGCGCTCGAACCGCTCGGCCACCGGCAGGCGGAGGGGCGCCGGCAGCCGGGCCCCCACCAGCCGGCTGACCTCGACCCGGTGCCCGTCGACGGTCCCGCTCACCCCCGACCCGGGGATGGACCGCAGGTCGGTGGCCCGGGTGCCGGTCGGCCCGGCGGCCCGGATGGCCACGGCGATGGGGTGGTCGCTCTCGGCCTCGACCGCCGCCGCCGTTGCCAGGACCTCGTCGGCACCGACTCCCGGCACGCCGGCCACGAAGGTGACCTCGGCGTGCCGCTCGGTGAGGGTGCCGGTCTTGTCGAAGACCACCTGGTCGACCTTGGACAGCCGCTCGAGCACGTCACCGTTGCGGATGAAGATGCCGAGCGCCGCCGCCCGACCGCACCCGACCATCATCGCCACCGGGGCTGCCAGGCCCATGGCGCAGGGACAGGCCACCAGCAGAACGGCCAGCCCGCTCAGGACGGCCTTTCCGAGGTCGCCGACCACGAGCCACCAGGCCAGAAAGGTCACGGCCGCCCCGAGCAGCACGGCCGGCACGAACACGCTGCTGATCCGGTCGGCGATGCGCTGCAGCGGGGCCTTGTCGCGCTGCGCGTCCTCCACCAGCCGCTGGAGGCGGGCCAGCACCGACTCGGCGGCCACCGCCTCCACCCGGACCACCAGGACGCCGCTGCCGTTTCGGGTCCCCCCGGTCACCGTGCTGCCCGGGCCCCGGTCGACCGGGAGCGGCTCGCCGGTGAGCATCGACTCGTCGACCGGCGACCACCCCGCCACCACGGTGCCGTCGAGGGGGAGCGCCTCGCCCGGCCGGACCCGGACCAGCGCCCGGACCGGCACGCTCTCCGGCGAGACCAGCTCGCCCTCCTCGTCGTCGACACCGGTCACCACCCGGGCGGTGGGCGGTCGCAGGGCGAGGAGCGAGTGCATGGCGCTGGCCGCCCGGGCCCGCACCCGGGCCTCGATCGCCCGGCCGGTGACCAGGACGGCCACGATGAGGGGGGCCATGACCCCGTGGAGACGGGCGGCGAAGGCACCGCTCCCCCCGAGGTGGAGGTGCCGGCCCCCGAGGGCGATCGCTTCCACGGCGCTCACCGCCAGGGCGGCCAGGGTTCCCAGCGCGATCAGCGTGTCCATGCTGGTGGCCCCGTGACGCAGCAGGCGCGCGCTGTCCCGAAGGAACGGCCAGCCCCCGGCGATCTCGACCACGACGGCAAGCACCAGTACCGTCCATCCCGCCGTGGACGTCTCGGGGGACAGAACGGCGATGAGCAGGGCGACGATGGCCAGTGGCCACGAGATGGCTGCCCGCAGGCCCCAGTGGTCGGGGTCCCGGTCGCGCACCTCGGGCTGGGCCTCGTCGATGGTCGACGCCGTGTAGCCCACGTCGGCCACGGCCCGGCACAGGTCGTCGGTCGTCACCTGCGCCGGGTCGTAGGAGACGAAGGCCTGGTTGGTGGCGAGGTTGACCGCGGCACTGGCCACGGCCGGCACCTTGCCGAGGGTCTTCTGGATCCGGGTGGCACAGGCGCTGCAGTGCATGCCGCCGAGCTCGAGCTCGGCGGTGGCGAGGGCGGTCACGTCCTGATCGACCGGGGTCGGCGCCTCCGTGGGGGTCGTGACCATGGTGACGAGCCCGCCTAGCCGACCGGGGTCGCCGAGTACCCGGCCTCGGCGATCACCGCGGTGAGGTCGTCCGGCCCCACCCGCGAGGGGTCGTACTCGACGACGGCCCGTCCCGACTCGAGGTCCACGGACGCGGTACCCACCCCGTCCCGGTCGGTCAGGGCCTCCTCGACCAGGGCCACACAGGACCCGCAGTGCATTCCCTCGACGGCCAGGGTGGCGGTGGCACCGCTCGTGCCGTCGGCGCCGGGGGATGGGGACGAGGGGGCTGAACTCACCCGATCAGCGTAATTGCTCCCGGGCCCCTGGGATGCGGTGGGCCTACCCGTCGATGAGGCGCTGGAACTCCTCGTCGTGGACTCCGGCCGCCTGCTTGTCGGCGAGCGACTCCAGCCACTGCTGCGCCGGCTCGCTGGCCAGGGCCTCGACCATCTGCTTGGGAATGGCCCGCATCACGTAGTCGGAGGGCATGACCGGAGCGCTGCGGTCCCTGCGGGCCATGGCCCGTTCGATCAGGGGCTCCATGCGGAGGGCCTTGGCCCGGGTGGCCGCTTCGTCGCGCTCGAGGAACTCGGGGAGCACCTGGGTCCCGAACAGCTCGATCGACTCCATGATGTCCTCGTGGCGGTTGTGGCCGGCCTGCATGACGAAGATCAGCTGGTCCACGCCTGCCTCCTCGTACCGTCGGAGGAACTCCCGGAGTTGTGCCGGCGTCCCGATGGCGCCCCGCAGACCGGTGTGGTCGCCGGCAGCCGCCTTGGCTCCGAGGACCTCGTGCCGGCCGGCCAGTGCCGCCTCGGGCGAGTACCCCATCTTCCCCCTCCGCTCGAGGAACTCCGCCCAGACGTCGGTGGTGGCGGGGACGTGGTCGCCGAACACGTAGAAGTGGGCGAGCGAGTAACCGAAGAAGTTGGCCCCCTCCAGGCCGCGGGCCAGGGCGTCCTCCTCGTGCGGCGCACACATCATCGGGGTCACGCAGGCCACCTGCGGGTTGACCGACAGCCCCACCGGCACGCAGCGCTCCGCCAGGACGGCCTCGTAGTCCTCCACCCACGCCCGGGCGTCCTCGGGCTCGACGAAGGCGAAGCTGAGGGCACCGATGCCCTTCTCGGCGGCCAGCAGGATGGTGTCCCGGCGGCTGCACGCCACCCAGAGCGGCGGGTGGGGCTTCTGGACCGGCTTGGGGACGACGTTGCGGGGCGGCATGGACACGAACCGCCCGTCCACCCCGCCGAACGGCGTCTCGGTCATGCACCGGATGGCCACCTCCAGGCCCTCCAGCCACGCCTCCCGCTTGGTCTCCCGGTCGACCCCGAACCCGCCCAGCTCCGCCTCGGAGGAGGACTCGCCCGACCCGAACTCCACGCGGCCGCCGGACACCAGGTCGAGCATGGCGATGCGCTCGGCGGTCCGGGCCGGGTGGTTGTAGCCGGGGGCGGTCTGCACCACGCCGTGGCCGATCCGCATGCGCCGGGTCCGCTGGCTGGCCGCGGCGAGAAACACCTCGGGTGCACTCGAGTGGGAGTACTCCTCCAGGAAGTGGTGCTCCACCTCCCAGAGGTACTGCACGCCCACCCGGTCGGCCAGTTCGATCTGGTCGAGGGCGTCGCCGATCAGCCGGGCCTCGCTGGTCCCTGTCCAGGGACGGGGGAGCTGGTGCTCGTAGAAGATTCCGAATTTCATGCTCGCCCCCGGTGCCCGGTGCGGCCGCTCACCGGAGCAGGGGGCCGACAGCCGGGTCCGACAGCCGTCCGTCCTCGCCGCGGGTGACCGGGCCGAGGGAGAGCATCTCCTCGAGGACGTCGTCGCCGTCCGGCCGGCCGGCCAGCGCCAGTGCGATCTCGCCCAGGGCGAAGTCGAGGTTGTCCTGTCGTCGGAGCAGCAGCGAGTCGCTGACGGCCTGGTCCCACAGCAGGCCGACCATCTCGGTCCCCGGATAGGTGCGGGTGTCGCCGACCCAGGTCCGGTCCCGCATCTCCGAGAGCGCCGTGCGCAGCCAGGCCACGTGGGGGGTCTCGTCCGAGCGGATATAGGAGACGAGGCGGCCGGCGGCGCCGTCCCCCGCCACCAGCTCGGTGTCCCCCAGCACCGCCTCGGCCCACCGGAACCCGTGGAACGCGGAGATCTCGATCAGGAGCAGTCCGATCATCCGACCGACCAGGGCCTCGAGTGCGGCGTCGACGTCGTGGGGGAGGACCCGCACCGCCTCGGCCCCCCGGTGCCCCGGGTCGATCCGGCCGGTGGTCCTCGTCGTGCGCCCGATGCCCATCCGGTCAAGCATTCTGGAGGTCTCGTCGGCGGTGACCGGGTGGTCGAAGGCGATGTCCCGGGCCACGAACCACATGCGGTCGTGGCCGGCCACATCGGCGAAACCCGCCTCGTCACGGGCGTGCGCCTCGAAGAGCCCCCCGTCGATGTGGGCGATCGCCGTGCCGGTGACGTCCTCCTCGAAGCACCGCCGGAAGTCGGGGATCGGCAGGAGGCGGAGCATCCCGCCGAAGCCCTCGACCGTCCCGATCCGGGTCAGGGCGCTGATGGTCGGCTCCGGCGCGCCGTTGCGGATGAGGAACCCGGACTGCTCCACGTTGGGGAAGTTCTCGGGCCAGGCGTCGAGCGGCACGTCGAGGATCGGCGTGGCGAACTGCTCCCGCCGCTGCTCCTCCCAGGCGTCGATGGCCGGCCACCGGTGCCTCGTCCGGGGCGAGACGTACTTCCCCTCGGCGTCGAAGCCGCCGTGACACCGCACGCCGTCGGCGACGAGGGGCTCGACGATGTGGTGGTCGGCCAGCAGTTCCGCCTCGCTGAACTCGGTCTGTGCAGTGGTCATCGGACGCCGGCCTGCCTTCCCCCGTGGCCGGGCCGCTGCGACGTGGTGCGGCCCGTGCCCGCCGGATCGTGTGCCGGCCCCGACGAGTGTAGGTGAGCGCCCCCCCCCGGGGGTCGCTCAAGGGGCCGCGGCGAGGCCGGCGTACTCGGTCACCAGGGCGGTGGCCGCCGTCGTTCCGAGGGGGCGGGCCATGAGGTAGCCCTGGCCCTGGTCGCATCCCAGGTCGACGAGGTGGCGGAGCTGGCTCTCGTGTTCGATGCCCTCGGCGATCACGTCCAACCCGAGGCTCTGGGCCAGCCCGATGATGGCGGTGACCAGGGCGGTGCTCCCCCGGTCCTGCTTCACCAGGGGGTCGATGAACGACTTGTCGATCTTGAGCACGTCGACCGGGAACCGCTGGAGGTGGCTGAGCGACGAGTAGCCGGTGCCGAAGTCGTCCACGGCGATCCGGATGCCGAGGTCGCGCAGCTCGGACAGGGCGAGGGTGGCCCGCTCGGGATCCTCCATGAGGACGCTCTCGGTCACCTCGAGCATCAGCCGGTGGGGGTCGATGCCGCTCAGGCCGAGGACGGATCGGACCTCGTCGGCGAGGTGGGGGGAGATCAACTGCCGGCGGGAGAGGTTGACCGACAGGGTCAGGTGCTCGTCGGTCGCCTCGTTCCAGGCCGCCAGCTGCTCGCAGGCCTCGACCAGCACCCACCGTCCCAGCGGGACGATGAAGCCCGTCTCCTCGGCGATGGGGATGAAGCGGAGTGGCTGGATCTCGCCGAGGTTGGGGTGGTTCCAGCGGACCAGGGCCTCGAACCCGTGCAGCCGGTTGTCGGACAGCGAGACGATGGGCTGGTACTCGAGGAAGAACTCCGACCGGCCCAGTGCCCAGCGGAACCCGTTGGTCAGGTCCAGCCGCTCCAGCATGCGCGAGCGCATCGACGACCGGAACACCTCGACCCGGTTCTTGCCGGTCTCCTTGGCCTCGTACATGGCGGAGTCGGCCTCGCTCAGGAGCTGTTCGGTGGTCTTGCCCGGTTCGCCGTAGGCGACACCGACACTGATCGACAGACCGACCTGGTTGCCCTCGAAGTCGGGCGCGTCGCGCAGGACCGCGACGATGCGGTGCGCGAAGTCGACGGCCGTCTCGGGGCGGGGCACGTCGACCATCAGGACGGCGAACTCGTCACCGCCGAGCCGGGCCACCGTGTCGCCCGGCCGCACGATGGACGAGAGGAGCCTGCTGGCCCGTACCAGGACGCTGTCGCCGACGTGGTGCCCGAGCGTGTCGTTGACGGTCTTGAACCCGTCGAGATCCCCGAAGCACAGGGCCACCGAGGTGCCGGAACGCGGTGCGGCGGCCAGCGCGTGCTCG
>Ga0224558_1002182_pt1 | contig 18555 bp, 14 predicted proteins | sample 714S32024metaG_FD_180682 | JGI IMG/M metagenome (GOLD analysis project Ga0224558, IMG submission 180682) | Peat soil microbial communities from Stordalen Mire, Sweden - 717 S3 20-24 | ecosystem: Environmental > Terrestrial > Soil > Wetlands > Peat | place: Sweden: Norrbotten County, Stordalen...
CGCCTGGGACGAGCCTTTCGGTGTCAGAGGCAGAACTGGTGAAAACCTCGGAGCCAGGTTGAGGCATCGGCAGGGGTGCCGCTTGCCGAATGCCTGGAAACCCCAACCCCATCATGAATTGGCGCTGGGTCCTGGGTTTCTAAAGCCTTTTTCGCTTGCCTCCCGCCCCGGAATGCCTCCCACTTGTCCTCGGTTAACAGGAAACGGGCTGCTCCTATGAAAAGCCTCTCTGTAACGGTTGCGGCACTGGCCGCCGCGTTGGCCGCGGTGGATGCCTCGCTGGCGCAGGGCTGGGTGCAGCTCACTGCCCCGAGTGCCAACATCGGGCCGATCGCATGCTCGGCCGATGGCAGCAAACTCCTTCTAGCGGGCGGCTTTTTGTTTAACTTGTTTGGGGGGAGCGACGTTCTATACGTCTCGCACGATTCAGGTGCCACGTGGAAGGCCGCCGCCGTGCCGACCGGCGGCTGGCACGCAGTGGCCTCCTCGGCGGATGGGACCCTCCTGATGGCCACGGAGACGGGGAGCCGCGCCGTCTATATCTCGACCGACGCCGGCACGAACTGGAGCCGGGCGGCGCTTCCGGTCGCGTTGTGGCAAGGGGTGGCCTGCTCGGCGAACGGCGCGGCTCTATATGCCACAGCGTCCCGGACGACCGATGGCTCGCCGGAGGGAATTTACGCCCCAGCCGATGGCGGAGCCACGTGGTCGCAGGCTGGGGTACCGCCGGCGACCACTAGTGGCAATTGGGGCCCTGTGGCCTGCTCCGCCGACGGAACGCGCGTCATGGCCGGCGAAGGAGCGCATGTCTGGATTTCGACCGACTCCGGCGTGAACCTGCGGCTTGCCTTCACGCTCGACCCGCCGTACTGGTACGATAGCGACCAGTTCGTCTGCGCCAGCCTCGCCTGCTCGGCGGACGGCAGGAAGGTGGCGGTCGGCGCGCAATCCCTCGGCGGATACGTCTACTCCCAAGTGGCGGTGGCAACGTCAGCGGATTCAGGCGGGAGGTGGGCCTGGAGTCCGGGTACCATTCCAAGTAACGCCTTGTATTGGTGTGCGTGTGAGGGGTGCGGCTACTGGCTGGCGGTTTGCGTCTCGGCCGACGGCGGCAGGCTGGCTGGGGCCGGGTACGGAGGCGGGCCCGGGCCGGCGGGCGCGCTGCCGATAGGGCCTGTGCTCATGTCAGAGGATTCCGGGGCCTCGTGGTTCGTGCCTCCGGGCGTGGCGGACCGGTTCTCGTGGCCAGACGTTCCTCCGGGCACGTCGAACTCCGTGGCTTCATGGACCGGCTTGGCCCTGTCTGCCGACGGCTCGAGGCTGACGGGCGTGTTCATGGACGGCGAATGCTGCGGAAGCTGGAGCGCCGGTGTCGTGGCCCAGCAGGTGGATCTTGCGCCTGTGATTGACATAGGCGTTTCCGCTGGGCAGCTCGTCGTCTCCTGGGTCGTTCCGTCGGCCCATTTCGCGCTGCAGCAGAGCTCGGACATCGGAGCGGCGAGTTGGACAAACGTGGCCGCCGCGCCGGTATTGAATTACTCGACGCTCCGTGAAGAAGTGACTGTCCCCTCCTCAGGCCAGCAGATGTTCTATCACCTGGTCTCGAAGCCGTGACAACGATTTGGCGGAGCTGAAAAAGGTATGAGTCAATGAATATGAAACCTCTAATGCAATGGGTCGTGGCCATTGGCCTCTTCCTAGCATTTCCGATTTGGTCGCGCGCGCAGAACTGGATCCTGACATCCGCGCCGATGGAGTACTGGTCATCCATCAGTAGCTCGGCCAATGGCAGTAACCTGATCGCAGCCGCCGACGATGTGGCCCAGGGCGGTGTGGTTTACGTCTCCCACGACTCCGGTGCAACGTGGAGGTCGGCCGATCTGCCGGCCGGAAACTGGGTGATCACAACCTCGTCGGCAGATGGAACCAAGCTGGTTGTGGCGGCCTCACAAGGCGGCATCTCCACGTCAGACGACTCAGGAGCAACCTGGAGGTCAAGCAGTGTGCCGAACAAGTTCTGGGCAGCCGTGGCGGCCTCGGCCGACGCGACCAAGCTGTATGCAGCGGCATATAGTGAATATCCGGACGGTACTGATCTGCCGACCGGAATCTTCGCGTCAACGAATTCGGGAGGGACCTGGGTTCTGACAGCCGCACCGCTCCGCAACTGGGGCTCGATTGCTTGTTCCGCGGACGGGACCAAGGTCATAGCGGCGGATATAGCTTTGGTGGCGTCCAGTTCCCCCACTCCATCTTGCCTCTGGGTCTCGACCAATTCTGGCGCGGCTTTTCAGTTGGCGCGCAGCATGGACGTCGGCTTGTGGAATAGCGTCGCTTGTTCGAGTGACGGAAACACTGTCGTTGCAGCGCACAGCAGCGGCTTGCTATTGACCTCGAAAGACGGAGGCGGGAGTTGGCAAACAAATGCCGTTTCGGGGACTGCCTCGGGGGCCGCACGGAGGGTGGCCTGCTCAGCCGATGGAGGGCGGATGGCGCTGTCTTGGGTTTTCGAGGACGCTTGGATTCGTGACTTCTTTTATGGTCCCATTTACGTCTCCGCCGACTCCGGTGCTTCCTGGTTTGAAACCCCGCTGCCCCCCATAGGTTTTCAAAGCGTCTACTGGAACTGTTTCTGCATTTCGGCGGATGGCTGCAGGTTGGCTGGTGCACCAGCTCCATATGATATGTCTTCTCTTGCAGGTAGTATCTTCACCTTGCAAACAACACCTTCGCCGGCACTGACGGTTTCCCATCCCGGCGGCAATCTCGTTCTGACGTGGGTCGTCCCGTCGGCCAATTTTGCGCTGCAGCAGACCGCGGACATCGGAGCGACCAGTTGGACGGACGTGCCCGGCGCTCCGGTATTGAATTACTCGACACTTCGTGAAGAAGTCACCGTCCCGGCGTCAGGCAGGCAGATGTTCTATCGGCTGGTCTCCAGCCCGTGACAGCGATTTGGAGGGGCTGAAAGGTGCGTTGGGTTTATACAGTCTTTTCGCTTGCCTCCCGCCCCGGAATGCCTCCCACTTGTCCTCGGATAACAGGAAACCGGCTGCTGCTATGAGAAGCCTCTCTGTAACGGTTGCGGCCCTGGGCGCCGCCTTGGCCGCGGTGGATGCCTCGCTGGCGCAGGGCTGGGTGCAACTCACTGCCCCGAGTGCCAACATCGGGCCGATCGCATGCTCGGCCGACGGCAGCAAACTCCTTCTGGCGGGCGGCTATTTGTTTAACTTGTATGGGGGCGGCGACGTCCTATACGTCTCGCACGATTCAGGTGCCACGTGGATGGCCGCCGCCGTGCCGACCGGCGGCTGGCACGCAGTGGCCTCCTCGGCGGATGGGACCGTCCTGATGGCGACGGAGACAGGGAGCCGCGCCGTCTATATCTCGACCGACGCCGGCACGAACTGGAGCCGGGCGGCACTTCCGGTCGCGTTGTGGCAAGGGGTGGCCTGCTCAGCGAACGGCGCGGTTCTATATGCCACCGCGTCCCGGACGGCCAATGGCTCGCTGGAGGGAGTTTACGCCTCAGCCGATGGAGGAGCCACGTGGTCGCAGGCTGGGGTACCGCCGGCGACCAGTAACGGCGATTGGGGCCCTGTGGCCTGCTCCGCCGACGGAACGCGCGTCATGGCCGGCGAAGGGGCGCATGTCTGGATTTCGACCAACTCCGGCATGAATTTGCGCCTTGCCTTCACGCTCGACCCGCCGTACTGGTACGATAGCGACCAGTTCGGCTGCGCCAGCCTCGCCTGCTCGGCGGACGGAAGGAAGGTGGCGGTCGGCGCGCAATCCCTGGGCGGATACGTCTACTCCCAAGTGGCGGTGGCAACGTCAGCGGATTCAGGCGCGAGGTGGGCCTGGAGTCCGGGTACCATTCCAACTAACGCCTTGGATTGGGGTGGGGAGTGCGGCTACTGGCTGGCGGTTTGCGTCTCGGCCGACGGCCGCAGGCTGGCTGCGGCCGGGAGCGGAGAGTGGGGGGCGGTAGGCGCGCTGCCGATAGGGCCTGTGCTCATGTCAGAGGATTCCGGGGCCTCGTGGTTCGTGCCTCCGGGCGTGGCGGACGCGAACTGGCGCGTTCCTCCGGGCACGACGAACTCCGTGGCTTCATGGACCGGCTTGGCCCTGTCTGCCGACGGCTCGAGGCTGACGGGCGTGTTCATTCACGACGAATGCTGCGAAATCTACAGCCCCGGTGTCGTGGCCCAGCAGATGGATCTTGCGCCTGTGATTGATATAGGCGTTTCCGCTGGGCAGCTCGTTGTCTCCTGGGTCGTTCCGTCGGCGCATTTCGCGCTGCAGCAGAGCTCGGCCATCGGAGCGGCGAGTTGGACAAACGTGGCCGCCGCGCCGGTATTGAATTACTCGACGCTCCGTGAAGAAGTGATCGTCCCCTCCTCAGGTCAGCAGATGTTCTATCGGCTGGTCTCGAGGCCGTGACAACGATTTGGCGGGGCTGAAGGGCCGCGGCGTTCGCGGCCTGGCCCCGCCGCCCGCGCCGGGTCCGAAGGCCCGGCGCGGTTAATCCAGAAGAGATGTTACACAGGGCGATTCTCGTCAGTGGAACCATCGCGCGATCCCGCCAGAACGGAGCGAGTGGCGCAGCCCAGCCCAAATGCCGTCAATTCGCTGTAACCTGGGCAACACTTCCGGTGTCTATCTTTTAACGAAGCCCGGCGTATTCGGCTCGCTAAGCAGCGCGAAGGCTGGACCGAACCGGTGCTCGGGCTGGGAACGAGGCGGAAGAGAGAAGAAGGAAGCCTCAAAGAAGCCTGCAACAGGCTTGCAACATGCCTGCAACATCCTTGCAACTAAGGCGGTAGTCCAGCACTGCTACGGTGTTGCCGTGGCGCCGCTCACTGCCGGCGAATGCGTTCCTCCCGCCGGAAGGACGCGCTCCTGAGCTGTGGGGGCTCGGCCTCGCGCGGTGGTATTAGCAATGTACGCCCGTCCGGGCAGCATCCGCTACTCGACACTCGACACGCGGCACCCGCCGCAGTCATGTTGGTCCTGTATGAATCACCGCATCCGAAAATCCCTTGCCGCATCGTCATCATTGCGCCTTGCCGCTGCTGCCATGAAGTGTGCCCTGGCGGTGTGGGCCGGCGGGTGCCTGGCAAACGCCGCGCCGGCGGCAGGCGCCACGCTCAAAGCGGGCGTCGCGCGCGTCAGCATAAACCCGATGGAGGAAAAGATTCCCACACCGTTGGGCGGCTACGGGGCCCGCGAAGGCAAACCGGCGGCTGGCACGCTCGACACCATTTATGGAAAGGTGATCCTATTCGAGGTGGGCGGGCAGAAGTCGGCGCTGATCACGGTGGACACGTGCACGGTGCCGATTTGTGTGGCGGAGGAGACACTCAAGAAAGCGGGAATCGAGGGCCTGAAACTGGAGCGGTTGCTCATTTGCGCCAGCCACACCCACGCTGGGCTTGAGGGTTATGCGCTCGACCGCCGCAACGTCGCCAACAATCCGCACATTGGGGTCTTCTCCGAACCAGTGCTCAGCTTCGTTACGGACCGCCTGGCCAAGGCGCTGCGGGAAGCCCAGGGCACGTTGCAGTCGGTGAAGGCTGCTTCCGGGGCGGTGGAGCTGCCGGGCATGAACCGCAACCGGCGCGGGAGCAAGTCTGTGGACCCGCAGCTCACCGTGCTTCGGCTCGACAAAGCGGACGGCTCGCCCTGGGCCGTGCTGGTGAACTACACCGCCCACGGCACCTTTGTTGGCGCACAGGATATGCTGGTTTCCGCCGAATGGGCGGGCAGCATGCAGCGCACGGTCGAAGATCTGTTCGGCGGCGGGGTGGTGTGCCTATACGCCAACGGCGCTGAGGGCGATATCTCGCCGCAGGGCCGGTCTGGCGGAAGCGATTACGAGCAGGCATAAGGTGGCCGCTAAGTGAAACGGGGCTTCAGAACGTGGTAATGGTGGAGGATGACGGCGGAGAGGAAGAACAGCAGCAGGTAGTAGATGCTGAAGGCCACTTCATTCCACACCGTCCAAGGCCCGGTGATTAGTTGGGCAATCACGTTCTGAATGATGAGCATGAGCCACACGAGGCAGTAGGCATGCGGGAAGGCGTCACCCTCGAACGGCTTAGGCAATGGCCGCCGCCAGATCCGCACCAGTATCGCCAGCAAGCCCAGCACCATGAGGGGGCCGACGAGCTTCCACAGAACGCTGTTCCAATAATCCTCGTTACCGATATAGATGTTGCACCAGCCCTTCAAGCCATTCTTGATCGAGAGTCCCAAGCCGAGCAAGAGTCCAAGATAAACGCCCAGCCGTTCGAGATTCGGGTCGGTGCCAGTCCCCTGCTCCGCAAGCTCCAGCTCCGACATCCGGCCGTTGACGAGGTAATAGGCGACACCATAGGCGACGCCGATGCTGATCCCGCCCGAGGATTCCCAACAACGCCAGAAATTGAAGTGCCCGTCGGGCCACACGCGAGCCGCCCACTGCCAGTTCTGGCACATCGCCCAGCCCAGGCCGTTGAGGAGCCCAACGGTCAGAATCAACTTCACGTTCTTCCAATCGCGGCGGCCGACCTCGAAGATCAGAAAACCCAGGTAGAGCCCCAGGTGCGCAATGGCGGCGCGGTTGTCATTCACTAACCGGCGCAGGTTCGGGTTGGATTGAGAATCATGGTACTGGGCTTCAAGAGTTGAGTAGAGGGGCAGAAACACTTCCGGCAAATGTCGGAACAGGAACAAGGCCAAATACATGGCGCCGAATCCGCAGCCGAGCCGCACGGCCCACAACCAGGCCGGGAATGGACGACGGGAGCCGCACCAAGCCAACAGGCAAGCCCCGAGCCCGGCCCAAGGCATGCCGGCTATGAACAGCCAGATAAACCCATAAATCCGTGGGATGGGAACGAATTTGCCGGCCGGGGCATCGGTCATCAGCCGCCCATTGAAGAAGCTCGGCCATTGCATCCAACCTCGGGCTCCCGCCATGCCGATGCCCACGGTGAGCGCCAGGATGACCCATCCGGAGGCGTAACGGCGCGTCTGCTGGCTGCCAGGCTCGCGCGCGATAAACCACCAGGCAATGCCCCAGGTGACACCGGCAAAGATGCAACCCATTTGGCCACCGAAACCCGAGCACCCACGCACGGCCCAGGTCATGGCCCCGAGAGAGGCAAAAAGCAAGGTGGGCAGCAGCAACTCGTGAGCGAGATCCCGTTGTCGGTTGACCATGCCGCAGCATGCTTCAAATTAGCGGCGGATAGAAGACATTCTTAGCGAAAGCCGCTCTCAAAGCCATCGACTTGCAGCGTCCAATAAATCACTCGCGTAGGGCATAAAGCGGGATACAATGATGGAGAGGCAAACGTTTGAAAGGACTGACGTATGGCATTTACTGCAAGCAAGAATCTGATGCTCCCAGCTACGGTGACTGGCTCGTGGCCACGGCCACGTTGGCACAACGTGAATATGTGGGGCCGCCCTCTCGATATGCCCGCCTTCGCATGGCAGGAAGGCTACGCGGCATTTAGCGTCAGCGCGACATCGAGGGAGGCGGTAAAGCATTACATCGCCAATCAGGAGGAGCATCATCGTGTGAAGTCGTTTCGCGGGGAATTGGTGGAGACGCTCAACAAAGCGGGAGTTGAATATGATCCGAGATACCTGGATTGACGCGACGCTTCCCGAACCCGAAGGGTTCCCATGCCAAGCTGGAGGCTTGCCAGCTATTAGCCGGTGGTTGAGCGCAGCGAAACCACCGGAAGCAAGGGACGAAACGCAATGCATCCCGGAGGGATGCCAGCGCGGGGCGGGTGTGCGGAAGAGGTTCCGGGACGGGCCAATTCGGAACGGGCTGCGATCCCTCCGTGATCGGATGATTCGCGCGTGTAGGTTCCGGGGGTGTCGCAAGGCTCAACCCCCGGCTAATGGCTCGCATCCCTTCGGGATGGCATAAGCCGCCCGCGTGGGCGGACACCTGAAGCGTTAATGGCTATTTTGAAGAGAATCCTGAAAGGCGCTCTAGCCGTCCTCTTGGCGCTGGTCGTTCTGCTCTGGGTGTTTAAGGCCTATCGAGACGCGCATTATTTCGACAACTACGATCCCCGCGCGCCGCTGAATATCACTCTGGCGGAGACCACCGAGGTAAATAAGGAGATGCCGGGTAAGGGCTACACGATCACGCGGTTCACATTCGAGGGATACCAGGGTGAGAATGTGCCCGCATTGCTGTCCAGACCAATGATAGGCCGGGGCAAGCGGATTCCCGTTGTCATCTTCCTCCACGGCATCGGCCAGAATAAGAACTTCTTGAAAGAAATCACTGCTCCGTTCAATCAGACGGGGTTTGCTGTCGCGTGCTTCGACCAATATACCCAGGGCGAACGGAAATTGCGCGGGAAGCAGTCGTTTCTGGCGCGTCACAGGGCGTTTGCACAACGCGCCGCCAAGACCGTTAACGAAACTCGGCGGCTCATTGATTATCTCTCGGCCCATCCCGACATTGATCCGCAGCGCATATACCTGGTCGGCGCCAGCTACGGCGCCGTCACGGGCACCATCGTCATGGCCAAGGACAAACGTCTGCGGGCCGGGGTGCTGGTGTATGGGGGCGCTGATTACCGCAAACTGCTGGACTCATATGCCAACCATCTGGGCTTGGCGGCGGCTTTGGGCTTGATTGATGGCAGGAACCTCAATCCGGAGAAGCCGCCGCTGCCCAAACTGACCTTAGCCCAGGAGCGCAAAGTGGGCGTCGTCCTCGGCTGTATCATCCCGATTGCGCGCTATTTTCTTGGCGCGGCGGATCCGATTCACTACGCGCGCCAGATTTCGCCGACGCCCGTGTACTTTCAGAATGGCAGGCACGACGTGCTGGTGCCGGCGGCAGCGGGCAAGGCGTTGCAGGATGCCGCCCGAGAACCCAAGAAGATCACCTGGTACAATTCGGATCATGTGGGGATAGACTTGGAGCAGACCAAGCAGGTTCTGGCAGACGGGCTGAAATGGCTTCTCGAACAGGATGACCCCTACCGCGCCCCGGCAGAGAGGATTACCAACCTCCCGCCTTTCGAGGTCAATAAGACCTGAGACGCGCAGAAGGTCCCGCCAGGCGCTGAGACAGGAGATGGCGATTGCGTAACCTATTGCCTTTGTGGCACTTCCTCGGTCTTGCGAGACCTCTGCGTCTCCTGCGCTTGGCCCTTGGCGGCGGTGTATGGCCGGTGACACCCCGGCTGAGTCCCGGAATACTCCATACATTGATTGTGCAAGCTACTGCGGTTTTGGGAGTTACGGGCCGATTTATGGTTCTTCGATTCGATAGAGTGGGGGGAGTCGTGTCCCCTACTACCCGCTCATCTCCACAGCCTCGCCAGACGCTCACCGGAACCTCACCGGAACCTCGCCGTAGCACCTCTTATCGGGGATAAGAGGTGCTACGGCGAGGTTCCGGCGAGGCTCCGGCGAGGCTCGCGGGATGGTCTGGTGCGGAATCCGATGAACAGAGGCCAGAGGTTCGGCTGTTTAGAGCGCCAAGCTGGGTTCCGAGGTATCACCGAGACGGGGGGAGACGCGCAAACGGCCAGAGTCGGGGTGCCGTCTAGCGCATGATCCCTCAGAGAAGAGCCGAGTAACCATCCAATGGGTTCTCTATCCCCCCTTCTCCTAGCTTGAATGCGATAAGCGTTTCTGGTCCCCTTGTTCCATGAAAACGAAGCCGGCCGGTTTTGTCGGAACTGATCACTCCACCCGAAAGATGCACCGACAAGGGCTGGATCGTCGAGCCTTCCTGCTCCAATCGCTGGCCATTACGGGGGGCCTGGCAGTTTGTCTCCCCGCAGTCACATCCGGGCGGGATCAGGGTCAGCCCAAGCCTTTGGGCGTAGCGAAGGGCATCCACCCTGGGCGTGTGGTTTGGGTCCACGATCCCGAAGTGACCGAGTGGAAGGGCCCCGACGATGGCCACTGGTGGGAACCGAAGAATATGAAGCAGGAGCGCGTGGACGCCATGATGGCGCGGACGGTCTGCGAATTGACTGGCGAGGCAACCGTCGCAGGGGCATGGTCCCATCTGTTCCGTCACTTGAACCAATCACGTGGCAAAGGTGATGTGGGCTACCGCGGCGGCGAGCAGATCGTCATAAAGCCCAACTGGGTGGGCATGATCTTCGGGGAGGGCCACGTCAACCTGGACACCTATGGCTTCATCAGCCGGCAGGATTACATGAATACCGCCCCGCAGATGATTCTCGCGCTGGTGAGCCAGCTTGCGAGCGTTGGGGTGGCGCCTCAGAACATCACGGTTTGCGATACCCTCGCCTGCCTGGTCCATGAATATTATGACCTGCTCCACGGAGCATTTTCGGCGGTGCGTTACGAAGACCACGCCGGCAAGTTTGAGCGCGTCAAGGTGAAGCCCTCCCAGCAGCCGTTGTACTGGAGCAGTCGCCCGCACGAAAAGGCTCAGGATTATCTCCCTGTTTGCTTTGCCGAGGCCGAATACCTTATCAACGTTGCCAACCTAAAGGCGCACACAGGCGGCGGCGTGACGCTCTGCGCGAAGAACCATTTCGGCTCGCTGATACGCACGCCAGTCCAGCGGGGATATTACGACATCCATCCCAACTGCTTTTCCAAAGACACCGGGATTTACCGCCCGCTGGTGGACTTGGTTGGGCATTCCCACCTCGGCGGCAAGACGGTGCTCTACCTGGTTGACGGGTTGTTCTCGGGTGTGCATCCGCGCGACCCTGTCCCGCAGCGCATGCACTCGCCCCCGTTCGAGGGCCAATGGTCGTGCAGCCTTCTGGCGTCGCAAGACCCGCTTGCGATTGATTCGGTCGGCTTCGACTTCCTCGCGGCCGAGTGGCCGGACATTGCGGGCAAAGGCGGCGTGGACGATTACCTGCACGAGGCGGCGCTGGCGAACGATCCGCCGTCCGGGACGTTCTACGATTCCGACCATGCCACGCCGACCAGGCGGTTGACCAGCCTGGGCGTCCACGAGCACTGGAACAACCCGCAGGACAGGAAATACTCGCGCAATCTCGGGACCGGCGAAGGCATCGAGCTGGTCAGCGCTAAGCTGGGAGCCAGGGGCGGGAAGTCCATCTGACTCCGTTTTGTGCTGCGATCCTTATCGCGGTCGGCTTTCCAACCGCTTCGGAACCCACTTTGATTTGCACGCGGCCTGCTTATTTGGCCGAAAAGACCGGCCTTGGAAATTGGCCTTCGGCCATTTATCCTCCTCCAGATGAATATTATGGACGAACTGCAATGGCGCGGTTTGCTGGCCGATTGCACTGACCCGCAGGAGCTGGCGAAACGCATCAATGCGGGCCCCATCACCCTTTACTGCGGTTTTGACCCGACCGCCGACAGCCTGCACGTCGGCAGCCTCGTGCCGTTGCTGGGATTGCGCCGGTTCCAATTGCTGGGACACCACCCTATCCCGCTGGCCGGCGGGGCGACGGGCTCCATCGGCGACCCGAGTGGCAAGACGCAGGAGCGCCAGTTGCTGACCAAGGAAGTTCTGGACAACAACATCGCCAAGGTGAAGGAACAGCTTCGCCGCCTGCTCGATTTCGACACCAAGACCAACCCCGCCCGCCTGTTAGACAACTCAAGCTGGACGGCGCCCGTCAGCTTTCTCGATTTCCTGCGTGACATCGGCAAGCACTTTTCCGTCAACCAGATGGTCGCCAAGGAAAGCGTGCGTTCGCGCATGGAGGACCGCGAAGCCGGGATCAGCTTCACTGAATTCAGCTACATGCTGCTCCAGGCGTTCGATTTCTACGTGCTATGCCGCGACTACAACTGCGAGCTCCAGATTGGCGGCAGCGATCAATGGGGCAACATTACCGCGGGCATTGACCTCACCCGCAGGAAACTCGGGCGCACCGCCTTTGGCCTCACCCTGCCGCTCATCACCAACGCGGACGGCACCAAATTCGGCAAGACCGTAGCCGGCGCGGTGTGGCTCGATCCGGGACGAACCAGTGTCTATAAGTTCTACCAGTATTGGATTCGCACGGATGACCGCGACGTGGTCCGTTACCTTAAGTTCTTCACGTTCCTCAGCCAGGAAGAGATTGCCGCGCTGGAAAAGCAGCACAACGAGAATCCCGGCGCCCGCGCGGCGCACAAGGTGCTGGCCAAGGCCGTGACCGACCTGGTCCACGGCCCGGACGCAACGGCGGAGGCTATGCGCGCGAGCGATATTCTATTTGGCGGCGATCTGGCTGGGATCTCCGAAACCACCTTCAATGAGATAGTGGGCGAGGTGCCGACGAAGGAAATCGGGAAAGCCGAACTTGACGGAACGGGCAAGCCGCTGGTCGAACTGCTAATGCATGGCGGCCTTTGCTCGTCCAAAGGTCAGGCGCGAAAGGACATCGAAGGCGGAGGGGTGTATGTCAACAACCTGCGAGAAGCGAGCTTCCAGCGTGTGGTGGCGGCGAAGGATTTGCTGTTTGGCAAACACCTGCTTCTGCGCAAAGGAAAGCGCAACTACGTCGTAATGACTGCGAAGTAACGCCGTATCCATGACCCTCTATAACCTCTTTCCCCTCCTTGCCGGCCCATTCTCCCGCTGGGGAGAGCATTTCACGCGGGCTGCAGCGATGGGTTTCGACTGGATATTCGTCAATCCCATTCAGCAATCGGGCGCCTCGCGCAGCCTCTATTCGATCGCCGACTATTTTCGTATCAATCCTGCCCTGCTCGACCCGCACAGCGCCGCGCCGCCCGAGGAACAGGTCCGGCAAATGGTCGCGCAAGCCCACGCCAGCGGCCTCAAAATGATGATAGACCTCGTCATCAACCATGCCGCCATAGACTCGCGGCTGACGAGCGAGCATCCGGAATGGTTTCTGCGCGAGCCGGATGGCCGCGTCGCCAACTCGTTCTGCCAGCACAACGGCGAGAAGGTCGTTTGGAAGGACCTGGCCCAGTTCGACCACCCGCATACCCGCGACCAGGAAGGCCTCTATCGCTATTGCCTCAGCGTGGTTGAGCATCTGCTGGCCCTTGGGTTCGAGGGCTTCCGCTGCGACGCCGCCTATCAGGTCCCGAGCAATTTCTGGCACCGGCTAATCCGCGACATCAAAGGACGCCACCCCCACACCTGTTTCGTCGCCGAAACGCTTGGCTGCTCCGCCGATCAAACGCGGGACACCGCCCGCGCCGGATTTGATTACGTTTTCAACAGCTCCAAATGGTGGGACTTTCGCGACTGGTGGTTGATCGAACAATACGACCTCGTGCGCGAGACCACTAGCTCGATCAGCTTCCCGGAAAGCCACGACACCCCCCGTCTTTGCGCGGAACTGAACGGCAACCTGGCCGGGCTCAAACAGCGGTATCTGTTCGCCGCCCTCTTTTCCGCCGGCGTCATGATGCCGATGGGCTTCGAATATGGCTTCCGCAAACCGCTGCACGTGGTCCATACCACCCCGGCCGACTGGGAGCGGACCGACGTTGACCTGACGTCCTACATTGCAAAGACAAACGCCATCAAGAAAGGCCACCCGGTGTTTCGTGAAGAAAGCCCCACCAGCATTTTCCCGTGCCAGAATCCGAACATCCTGCTGATGTGGAAGGCCTCGGCCAAGCGCAAGGACGAAGCGCTCCTGATCCTGAACAAAGACCAGCACCAGCATCAGGAATTTACCACCGACCATTTCCGGCACTTCGTCCAGGCCGGTGCCCCCCTGCGCGATGTGTCCCCGGAATACCCACTTGAATACATCCACGAGCCGTTCCATTACTCCCTGCGTCCCGGCCAGGGAATCGTGCTGGTGACTTCACGGACCTGAACCGCAGGGCTGCTGTCAGCTTTTACTTCAGCAATTCTTCGGCAATCTGCACTGCGTTTAGGGCGGCGCCTTTCAGAAGCTGATCGCCGGAGACCCAGAAACAGAGGCCGTTGTCCAGCGCGCAGTCCTTGCGGATGCGGCCAACGGCGCAATTGTACTTCTCCGACTGGTAAAGCGGCAACGGATACTCGCACTTGCCGGGATTATCAACCACATCCAGGCCCGGCGCTTTCTTGAGCACCTCCAGCGCGGCCTCGACGGTCGCCGGCTTCTCGAATTCGGCGCTGACGGCGACGGAGTGCGCGCGATAGACCGGCACGCGCACGCAAGTCACACTCGCCCGGAAGCTCGGGTGATGCATGATCTTTCGGCCTTCGTTCTCCATCTTCATCTCTTCCTTGGTGTAGCCGCTGGGCAGGAAGGAGTCCACGTGCGGCAGCACATTGAAAGCGATCTGGTGCGGATAGACCTCGCGCGTCACCGGCTGCTTCTTCACGACTTGGTCCACCTGGCGTTCCAGTTCGGCGATGGCTTTGGCGCCCGTGCCGGAAACCGCCTGGTAGCTGGAGGCGAAAATGCGTTTGCAGTTAAACGCGGCGTGTAGCGGGTATAGCGCCATCAGCGTGATGGCCGTGGTGCAATTCGGGTTGGCGATGATGCCTTTGTGCCACTTCACGTCAGTGGCGTTGATCTCGGGGATTACCAGCGGGACTCTGTCGTCCATGCGGAAAGCGCTCGAGTTGTCCACGACCACGCAGCCAGCTTGCGCCGCAACGGGAGCGAATTCCCTCGAAATACTGCTCCCGGCGCTAAACAACGCGAGGTCAATGCCGCCGAAAGAATCCTTCTTCAGCTCCCCGACTGTGATTTCCACGCCGCGATACTTGAGCTTCTTGCCCACCGAGCGGGCGGAAGCGAGCAACGTCAGTTTCCCCACCGGGAAATCGCGTTTCTCCAGCGTCTTGATCATCTCGATGCCGACAGCGCCCGTCGCACCGACCACAGCCACATGCGGTTTGCGGTTCATATAAGGGACCAAGAATATACCGAGTGCCTGGGTGCCTTGTCAATTTACAGGTGATGGGGGTCAAGCGCGCAATCTGACGTTGAATGTCAGGCAAGATAGTTCATAATAGGGGTAGCGATATGAATGACTCGGCTGACCTGCGCAGAATTTTGAAGGCTTGGCCGTACGACCCGGAACACGATGCGCGCATCATCTGTGGCGAGGATGGCCGGGAGGTTCTGCAGGTACGCACGCCGCTTGGCCTCGAGCAATACGAAATGGACGGGCGGCCAGATGGTTTGCGCCCGCACGGAATGGAGTCCGCCCTGGAGTACCACCTGCACCGCCTCAACCAAGACAAGTTCTCGGGATGCGAGGCCGACTTCGAGCTCGATCCCGAGCAGTGCAGCGCGCTCTTCCAGGAGGGCACGCTCTACTACTTCCGCTATGTGCGCCTCTTCCAGCTCAAGGACTGGGCGCGCACCGTTCGTGACACGGCGCGCAACCTGCGCGCGTTCGATTTTCTGCACCGATACGCCCGGCGCGAGGAGGACCAGCAGTTCCTCGAGAAATGGCGTCCTTACGTCCTGCGCGTCAACGCCAGCGCCGCAGCCATGCTGGAAGTGGATAAGGGCGGCTACGACGACGCCTCGAGGGTCACCTGCGAGGCGATCCGGAACATAGAGTCCCTGGAGGACCTCGAGGATGAGACGTTTAGGTTCGAGCGGGAGAGATCCCTGACAGCCTTGCGCGAACTCGAATCCCAAATCCAGAAGAACCGGCCCCTGTCGGAGTTAGAGAAACTGGAGCACCAATTGCGCCGGGCCATTGATACTCAGGAGTTCGAGCGCGCCGCCCGATTGCGCGACCGGATTCGCGAACTCCGGCAACAGCACATTTGCTAAGCGGTTTTCGCCGCCGCTGAGGCGGGTTGCCCCGGCTAGCGTCCGGCAAAAATGCGGTTCGCCTCTTCGAGTGTCTCCTTCGACCCAATGTCGAACCACAGGCCGGGGACCCGCCACGTATAAACGGGCACGCGCGGGTAGAGCCACTGAATGAGCCGCCCTGGTTGATCAGGGTTGTTACCCTCTGCGATGTATTGCCGGATGAGCGGAAGGGCGGACTTGGGATAATAGTAAAGCGCGATCCCGGTGAGCGTGCTGGTCGGGTTCTTTGGCTTTTCCTCGAAGAAGTTGATGCGTCCGCTCTCGTCCAGAGTGATGGAGTTGTACTTCTTGATTTGCTCCAGATCGCCGACATCATAGACCGCCAGAACAGGAGCGCTCTTCTCGCGGCAAACGCGGCCAAAGTCCGCGAGCTGCTCGCTGAACAGGTTGTCGCCCGCCACGACGATGATGTCGTCCGTAACGTTCTGGGTCTTCAGGACGAAATGAATGTCGCCGATGGCGCCAAGCTTGTTGCTGTCGTCGGTCGAGAGGTCGTTGACGATGGTGAAGTTTAGCTTGGCCTTGTTGGCGCGGTAGTCAACAGACCACTGCTGAAAATGGCCGGCGAACTTGGCGTTGGTGACCACGTAGATGCGGTCAATGCCCGGAATGGGCGCCAGGTTGTCGAGCACATAGTCAATCATCGGCTTGCCGGCAACTGGAAGCAGCGGTTTGGGCAACGTGAGCGTGAGCGGGTACAGGCGAGTGGCATAACCAGCGGCTAAGATAATTACTTTCATTCTTTGTCCTCGAATAAGCTCGGGGCAATCTCTCCGGTGAGTGCCTGGCAACGAGCCAGGATCTCGGCCGCGCTCTCGCATTCCAAGGCAAAGGCGGCCAGTTCCCGCGCCTCGCTCAGTTTGAGGCGCCGGATAAGATACTTCAGCGATGGGACCAGCGACGGCGCCGCGCTCAATTCATCCACCCCCAGGCCAAGCAGCAAGGGCGCCAGCACCGGGTCGCCCGCCATCTCACCGCAGACGGTCACCCGGACGTTGTGCTTGTGCGCGGCATCCACTGTGCTCTTGATGAGCCGCACGATGGCTGGATGTGTCGGCTCATAGAGGTGGGCGATCTTCTCGTTCATGCGGTCCACCGCCAATGAGTATTGGATCAAATCATTGGTCCCGATGCTGAAGAACTTCACGCGTTTCGCCAGCGATTCCGCGACAATCGCGGCGGATGGCGTCTCGATCATCGCGCCGACCTCCAGGTGTTCGTCGAAGGGAATCTTCTCCTCGCGCAGCTCGGCCTTATATTCCTCCAACAGTGCATTGGCCTGTTTCAATTCATCCAGTCCCGAAATCATCGGGTACATCACCTTGACATTACCCTCGGCGCTGGCGCGCAGGATGGCGCGGAGTTGCGCGCGGAAGATGTCGCGTTCCTGTAACGATATCCGAATTGCCCGCCAGCCGAGGAACGGATTCAGCTCAGTCGGCATCTGCATGTGGGCCAGGAACTTGTCGCCTCCCAAATCCAGCGTGCGGATGACCACTGGCAGCGGTTTGAGGGCCGCAGCCGCTTCGCGATAGTCCTGGTATTGCTGCTCTTCACCTGGCAGGTGCTCGCGATTCAGGAAGAGGTACTCGGTGCGGAACAGGCCCACGCCTTCCGCGCCGTTGGCTTTGACTTGCTCGGCATCGGCGGCTTGCTCGATGTTGGCATTGAGCAGGACCCGATGCCCGTCGAGGGTGACGGCCGGCTCGGTCAGGAGGTCCTGCAGCCGCTGCTGCAAAGTCGCTTGCCGAAGAATAAGCTGGCCGTATTCATAGAGCGCCTGGTCGCTCGGATTGAGGATGAGAACACCGTTGAACCCATCCAGCAGCGCGTATTGGCCGCTCTCCACTTGCCCGCTGACGTCTTTTAATCCCACCACCGCCGGGATGCGGAGTGACCGGGCCATGATTGCGGTGTGCGAGGTCTTGCTGCCAACGTCGGTGGCAAACCCGAGCACTTTGCGCTTGTCGAGCTGCGCCGTGTTGGAGGGCGTCAGGTCATGGCTGACGATGATGCACGGCTCCTTGAGATGGCGAAGATCGGCCTCCTCTTCCAGGCCCAGCAGGTTGTTCAAGACCCGCGTCGTTACGTCACGCATGTCCGTGGCGCGCTCTCGCAGATACTCATCTTCGATGGCCGCCAGGGTGGCGGCGTAGCGTTCGGCGACCGTGTGGAAGGCATGCTCGGCGTTGACCTTCTGCTCCCGGATAACGCGCACCACTTCGTCGAGCAGGGTGCGGTCTTCCAGCACGAGCAGATGGGCGTCGAAGATGCTGCCTTCCTGGGCGCCCATGCCTTCCCCGACCTTGCGCTGGATCTCCAGAATCTGGTGACGCGTCAAGACAAGGGCCTTCTCCAGCCGCTCAACCTCCTGAGCCAGCTCGGCCTCAGTCAGTTGCATCTTGGTGATGGGAGGTCGAGCGCGGCCGAGTAGAAGGATCTTGCCGCGGCATACGCCGGCCGAAACCGGTATGCCCCGGTAACTCTTTTCGCCCTTAGACCGGGACTCTGGCATGGATGAGTCTTATCTAAAGCAAACCCGGTTGAAAAGCAATACTTTACGAGTTCCGCTTATTCCCAGGCCGGGTTCAAGAAAGCGTAACAGCCGACGTAAGGAGGCTCTGGACTACTCGGTGCTCGAGAAATGTGCCTTCCGTCGGCTGCTACGCTTTCGCGGTTTCCTGAATCCGCCTTACGCCACTCCTAGGGCGCGTCCGTCCTGCTGCCCAACCATTTAGCAATTGAAGGGTTAGCGCTATTTGCGGGACAACCCGCCCCCACTTTCTTACCCTGCGGGGGAATGCAAAAAAGC
>Ga0224558_1002183_pt1 | contig 18549 bp, 16 predicted proteins | sample 714S32024metaG_FD_180682 | JGI IMG/M metagenome (GOLD analysis project Ga0224558, IMG submission 180682) | Peat soil microbial communities from Stordalen Mire, Sweden - 717 S3 20-24 | ecosystem: Environmental > Terrestrial > Soil > Wetlands > Peat | place: Sweden: Norrbotten County, Stordalen...
ACATGTCGCCATGGACCTGCTCGTCGCAGTCGGAACCGACCAGCCGCCCGAGCGTCTCGCCGCCCGGGCGCACCACATCCTGACGATCCCTCTCGCCGAGGTCACCCCGGCGTTGGTCGCCGAGATTCGCGCGCGAATTCCGCGGCACGTCGCGGTCGTGGGCCCGGGCGCCGAAGCGGTGGCCGCGAAGCTGCGCAGCGCGGGGCTGCCGACGGAGCTGCACACCGACGAGGACGTGTCGAAGCGCAAGGACCTGGCCGGCGTCGAGATCGTGCCGTTGACCGACCGCGGGCCGAAGATGGAGGTTGCCGACTCGCTCCTCGACCTCGTCGGCAACACCCCGATGGTGCGCCTCGACCGGGTGGGCCGGGACCTTCCCTGCCCGCTTGTCGCCAAGCTCGAGATTCTCAACCCCGGTGGGAGCGTCAAGGACCGGCCCGCCATGACGATGGTCGAGGCGGCCGAGCGGGCGGGGCTGCTCAGGCCGGGATCGACCATCGTCGAGGGCACCTCGGGCAATACCGGCGTCGGGCTTGCGATCGTCGCCGCCCGGCGTCGCTATCGCTGCGTGTTCGTCATGCCCGACAAGATGGCCCCCGAGAAGGTCGCGCTGCTGCGCGCCTATGGCGCTGAAGTCGTCCTGTGCCCTACCGCGGTCGCGCCGGATCACCCCGATTCGTACTACTCGGTGACCTCACGGCTCGCCGAGGAGATCCCCGGCGCATTTCACCCCGACCAGTACCACAACCTCGAGAACCCGGCCGCCCACGAACGGACCACCGGACCGGAGATCTGGCGGCAGACAGCCGGGCGCGTCAGCCACTTCGTCGCCGGCATCGGCACCGGCGGGACCATCTGCGGCATCGGCCGCTACTTGAAGTCGCAGAAACCCGACGTCCAGATCGTGGGTGCCGACCCCGAGGGCTCGGTCTACTCCGGGGGCTCGGGAAGGCCGTACCTCGTCGAGGGCATCGGAGAGGACTTCTGGCCGTCGACCTACGACCCGGAGGTGGTCGACCGTGTCGTGATGGTGAGTGACACCGACTCGTTCCTCACGGCCCGGCACCTCGCCGTCGACGAGGGGATCCTCGCAGGAGGCTCGTCGGGCACGGCCGTCTGGGCGGCGCTGCAGCTCGCGCCCGAGTTGCGCCGCGACGACGTCGTCGTCGTCCTCATCCCCGATTCGGGCCGGGGGTACCTGTCCAAGCTGTACAACGACGAGTGGATGGCAGATCACGGTTTCCTGAGGACGAGGGGGCGCACTGTGGCTGATCTCCTCGAACGCAAGGGCGCCCGCCTTCCCGGGCTGATCCACGTGCACCCGAGCGAGACCGCCCGGCAGGCAGTCGCCGTCATGGCCGAGTTCGACGTCTCGCAACTCGCTGTCATCCAGGCCGAGCCCCCGCTCGCGGCGGCCGAAGTCGTCGGCGCCGTCCATGAGCGCGATCTCATGCAACGAGCGGTGCGCGACCCGGAGATCCTCGACCGGTCGGTAGCAGAGGTCATGGGCCCGCCGCTCCCGTCGGTGGGCAGCGGCGAGAGCGTTGAGCTCGCCCTCCGGCGCCTGGAGGAGTCGCCGGCGGTGATCGTGCTCGACAACGGGCATCCGGTTGGCGTCATCACCCGGTCGGACGCGCTCGCGTTCCTGGCCCAAGCCGACTCGCCGAGGGAGACTCGATGAACCCTTCCAATGACCAGGCAGGAAGAGGCCCTGGGTTCTCGACGCGAGCGATCCACGCCGGCCAGGACCCCGATCCGCTCACCGGAGCGGTCGTGACCCCTATCCACCTCGCTTCCACCTTTGCCCAGCAGGCCGTGGGCAAGCACCGGGGCTTCGACTACTCGCGCACGCGCAACCCGACGCGCGTCTCGCTCGAGGCCACGATCGCCTCGCTCGAGGGGGCGAGCCACGGCTACGCGTTCTCGAGCGGCATGGCCGCCGAGGACGCCGTGCTCCGTTTGCTCAGGCCGGGTGACCACCTGCTCATCCCCGACGACGCCTACGGCGGCACCTATCGGCTCGTCTCGAGCCTGTATGCCGCGTCCGGTGTCACCTTCTCGGCGGTCGAGCTGCAAAGCCCCGACGCGCTGCGGGCGGCGTGGCGCGACGAGACCCGCCTGGTGTGGGTGGAGACGCCGAGCAATCCGAAGCTCAACATCGTCGACATCGAGGCCGTCGCCGCGGTCGCTCACGCTCACCGGGCCCGCTGCGTCGTGGACAACACCTTCGCCACGCCCTACCTCCAGAACCCGCTCGGGCTCGGCGCCGACGCCGTGGTTCACTCCTCGACGAAGTACCTGGGCGGGCACTCCGACGTCGTGGGCGGGTTGGTCGCCACCAGCGACGAGGAGCTCGCGACCCACCTCGGGTTCGTCCAGAACTCGGCCGGGGCTGTCCCGAGCCCATTCGACTGCTACCTGGTGCAGCGCGGGCTGAAGACCCTCGCGGTCCGCCTCGAGCGCCAGTGCGTGAACGCGCGCCTGGTGGCCGAGCACCTGCTCACCCACCCGGCGGTGCAGGAGGTCCACTACCCGGGGCTCGCCCAGCATCCGGGCCACGAGCTCGCAGCACGTCAGATGCTCGACTTCGGCGCGATGGTGTCCTTCACTTTGCGAGGCGGCGAGGCTGCCGCCCTAGAGGTCGCCGCGGGCACCCGGCTGTTCACCCTGGCCGAGTCCCTCGGGGCTGTCGAGTCGCTGATCGAGCTGCCTGCCAGGATGACCCACGCCTCGGTGGCCGGCTCCGAGCTCGAGGTCGATCCCTCGCTCATCCGGTTGTCGGTGGGCCTCGAGACCGTGGACGACCTCATCGAGGACCTCGACCGTGCACTTGCACTGGCCCGATGAGCCGGCGTCAGCTCCCGCGACCACGGGGCCAGATCGGCAAGCACCGGTCCTCCAGTCTGCCCAGCGCGTAGCTGGGGTACATCCCCCAGAACAGCGCGCGGCACTTCTCGGACCAGGCGAGCGCAGCCGACGAGGACAGCCGGCGGTGGACCTGCAGGATCCCGCCCTCGAAGACCCGGTACTCGGCCCAACTGCCCGGGAAGTCCTTCACGCACGCGATCTCCCCGAAGGGGACGTCACCGGTCTGGGCGAACCTCCGCACGCGGTTGCGGTGGGTGTGCCCGGCGAGATACCCGCTGATGGCCGGGCGTCTCGCGATCACCTCGACAAGGCGTTCGGAGTCGTTCGGGTTGATCCCGAAGTAGTCCGGCGCCCGACTCGCCGAACCCGGTCTCCAGGCGTGATGATGGCCGAGCACGAGCACCGGCCTGTCCGCACGCGCGCCGAGCTCGTCGAGCCACTCCAGCTGCTCGCCACGGACCTGGCCGGTGTCCCGGCCCTCGATGACCGTGTCGAGCAAGGCGAGAATGACGCCGGGCAGCGCCAGCTCCTGGCAGGGCTCGGACGCATAGTGGCGGCCCGTGTAGGCATCGTGGTTGCCACGTACGTGCAGGAGCCGGTCGCCGAACGAGCCCAGGTAGCACTGCAGGAAGGCGTCGTACTCGGCCAGCAGGCCTGACGAGGTGAGGTCGCCCTTGACAACGACCGCCGACGGGTCGATCGCGGCGATCTCGATGACCGCGGCGCGGCTCATCAGCTCGGGATACGCCATGGCCCCCTCCGGCGACGAGTTCACCACGACCGGACCGAGCTGTTCGAGAAAGGCCTTCAGCCTGTCGCTCGCGTCCGCCATGTCTCGCGAGTCCGTTCCGGCTGTCGCGATCTCGCCGATCGTGTCGGAGATGTCGGCGAGGTTGCCGCACTCGGTCTCGCCGAAGTGAACGTCGTTGACCGTGGCGAACCTGCAGAGGAGCTCGCCGGGTGGCCGGTCGAGTGTGCGCGTCTCGATGCCATGGCGGAGCACGGGCGTGCCGGGCCGCAGAGCGCTGATGACTTCGTAGCCCGGCCCCGGCCAACCGCCGGGTACCCCGCCCGTCTCGAGGGTGCCGGGAGAGTGGAGATGGAAAACGACCTCGTCCTCGGCCACAGTCGTGAGGTCCCAGACCTCCGGAGCGGCGCTCACCGCCACACCTGTTCCGCCCATGGCCGATCCCGGCGCATGGACACCGGCCCGCGCCACCATCGCCCCGAGAAACGCCACTCGTGCTCCGACGCGCTCCTCGCCGGCTTGCGCCTGCCGCGCCAGAGCTCGCCCGGATCTGTGCTCGGGGCCCTGGGCCAGCAGATCGCCACGGCCGCGGCAATCGCGTCGGCCACCTCCGCAGGAGCGCTCAGCGGTCGAGCCGGGATACCCGAGCGTGTCCGACGGGCGTTGTTCAAAGCGGCAAATTCCCGTGCTTGCGCCTCGGGAGCTCCTCCCGCTTGGAGGCGAGCAGCTGAAGGGCTCGGACCAACACGCGGCGAGTATCGGCGGGGTCGATCACGGCGTCGACGTAGCCGCGCTCAGCCGCGACGTAGGGGTTCGCGTAACGCTCGATGTAGTCGTCCACGAGCTCGGCCCGGCGGGCGGCAGGGTCCGGCGAGTCCACGAGCTCCCGCCGGTAGACGATCTCGACCGCACCCTGTGGGCCCATGACCGCGAGCTCGGCCGACGGCCACGCGTAGGCGAAGTCGGCACCGATCGATTTCGAGTCCATGACGACGTAAGCGCCACCGTAGGCCTTGCGGGTGATCACCTGCACCCTCGGCACCGTCGCCTCGCAGTACGCATAGAGCAGCTTGGCACCGTGGCGGATGATGCCTCCGTACTCCTGGTCGGTTCCGGGCATGAATCCCGGAACGTCGACGAAGGTCACCAGCGGGATGTTGAAAGCGTCACAGGTCCGCACGAACCGGGCGCCCTTCTCCGATGAGGCGATGTCCAGCACGCCCGCGAGCACGCTCGGCTCGTTGCCCACGATCCCGACGGCGCGTCCCCCGATCCGGGCGAAACCGCATGTCAGGTTCATCGCCCAACGCGGGAAGTACTCGAGGTACTCGCCCCCGTCGACGACGCCTGTGATCACCCGTTTCATGTCATAGGGCTGGTTCGGGCTGTCGGGGACCACGTCGCGAAGCCCGATGACCTGCGCGTCCAGGTCCTCGGGCTCCTCGAAGTCCGGCGGCGTCTCGAGGTTGTTCGAAGGAAGGAACGAGAGCAGGTAGCGGACCTCGTCGAGGCACGCCTTCTCGTCGGGAGCAACGAAGGTGGCCACACCCGAGCGCGTGGCGTGGCTCACGGCTCCGCCGAGCTGCTCGAGGGTCACATCCTCGCCGGTGACGGTCTTCACGACATCAGGTCCGGTGATGAACATGTGACTTGTCTCGTGCACCATGAAGATGAAGTCCGTCATCGCCGGGGAGTAGACGGCCCCGCCGGCACACGGACCGAGGATGACACTGATCTGGGGCACGACGCCGGACGCGAGGACGTTGCGGTGGAAGATCCCGCCATAGCTGTGCAGCGAGGCGACGCCCTCCTGGATGCGTGCCCCGCCCGAATCGGCGAGGCCGATGATCGGCACCCCGACCGAGAGCGCCAGGTCCATCACCTTGTGGATCTTCTCGGCGTGCGCTTCGCCGAGCGCTCCTCCGAAGACGGTGAAGTCCTGGCTGAACACGCTGACGCGCCGCCCGTCGATCGTCCCGAAGCCGGTGACGACCCCGTCGGTGTACGGGCGGGAGCGCTCGAGGCCCATGCCATGCGACCGATGCCGCACGAGCAGGTCCAGCTCCTGGAACGACCCCTCGTCGAGCAGGTAGTCGATCCGCTCACGGGCCGTCATCTTGCCCTTGGCCTTGTGCGCCTTGACCGAACGCTGTGATCCTGCATTGATCGCCTCTGCCCGCCTGGCCTCGAGCGCGGCAAGACGGGCGGCCATCGAGTGGTCGGCCGTGGGTTGCTCCGGCATGGCGCGAAGGTTACCGGCCGGGCGGGTGGCCCGAATCGCACGGCCCCGGCCGCCGCCAAGCACCGGATCGGTCGCGCGCCCTACGCTGCCGGCGTGAGCGATGACGACCTGGTGCGCCGGCTGCGCGCGGGCGATGAGTCCGCCTTCGCGGAGGCGGTCAACACCTACCACTCGTCAATGGTCCGTCTTGCGCAGACATTCGTCTCGAGCCGGGCGGTCGCCGAAGAGGTCGCCCAGGACACCTGGCTCGCCGTGCTGAAAGGCATCGATCACTTCGAGGGGCGGTCGTCGCTCAAGACCTGGATCTTCCGCATCCTGGCGAACAGGGCACGGTCAACGGGCGTCCACGAGCAGCGCACGACGCCTGTTGACTTGACCGACGAGGCGACGGTGGACAGCCGGCGCTTTGATGCAGTGGGCGCCTGGTCCGACCCGCCGGCTCACTGGTCCGACGAGGTCGTCGACCGGCTCTCGAGCGGGCCCCTGGTCGCCCAGGTGCGGGCCGGCATATCCGAGCTGCCCGAGGGCCAGCGTGCGGTCGTAACACTTCGCGACCTGGATGGACTGTCCAGCAAGGACGTATGTGACGTGCTCGGGATCAGCCAAGCCAACCAGCGGGTACTGCTGCACCGCGGCCGTAGCCGGATACGAGCCCTTCTCGAACTCGAATTGGCGAAGCGATGAGGCTGCCCACGCTCCGCAGGGACGTCGTGTGCCAACAGGCGGTTGAGCTCGTGACCGACTATCTCGAAGGCAGGCTGTCGCGGCGCGACGCCCGGCAGTTCGAGGCCCACCTTCGAGCTTGCGACGGCTGCGAGGAGTACCTACGGCAAGTCAAGGCGACGATCACGGTGCTTGGGAGCGTGCAGCCAGACGACCTCGCGCCAGAGACCCGGCAAGGCCTGCTGGAGCTCTACCGCCAGTTCAGAGGCGAGTGACCTCACGGAGGCAGCTTGCTTCTCGAGCTACTCCTGAACCAGCTCGATGAGCGTGCCGAACGCGCTGCGAGGATGCACGAATGCCACGGTCGTCCCGCGCGATCCGGCTCTGGGCGTCGCGTCGATCAGCTCGGCACCGGCGGCCAGCATGGCCTCGACGGCCGCGGCGCAATCGGGCACGCGGTAGCCGACGTGGTGGATGCCCTCACCTCTGCGCTCGAGGAATCGCGCGACCGGGGAACTGTCGCTGATCGGGGTGAGAAGCTGGATGAACGACTCGGCGACTGTGAGCAATGCCTCCTCGACTCCGTCGTGCTCGATCCGTTCGCGATGCGCGACTCGGGCGCCGAGCGCCGACTCGTACCAGGCGATCGCAGCCTCGAGATCGTGCACTGCAATGGCGACATGGTCGATCTCGGTCATCATCGGGGACGCTGGTCGATGGCCGCTCACCGGCCCATCCTCCTGAAGACGGTGATCTTGTCCTCGCCGATCTCTTCGCGCAAGGAGGGATCGTCTATCCCCAGCCCGTTCTCCGGTGCCAGGCAGCGGACGCCGACCTTACCCTCGTGCTGGTTCGAGTGGACCTGCATGGCCGCCTCGCCTACTTCGCTCAACGGATAGACCACGGACAAGGTCGGCTGGACACGCCCCCGCGCAATCAGCTTGTTGGCCTCCCACGCCTCCTTGTAATTGGCGAAATGACTCGACTTGATCGTCTTGAGCTTGGTCCACAGGTGGCGGTTGTCGTACTCGATCATGTAACCGGACGACGCGGCACAAGTGACGATCGTGCCTCCGCGCTTGGCGACGAAGACCGAGGCACCCATCGTCTGGCGGCCGGGATGTTCGAAGACGATGTCGGGATCATCTCCGACCAGCGACCGGATGTCTCTGCCGAGGCGCCGCCACTCCGCCTCGTCCTGGGTGTGCTCGTCGCTCCAGAAACGGTAGGCAGCGGCGCTCCGGTCGATCACCGCCTCGCACCCCAGTGCCTCGAGCAGCTTCACCTTGGAAGGTGAGGAGACGACGCCGACGGGGATCCCCCCGCCGTTCAGCACGTGCTGCACGGCATAGCCGCCGAGGCCCCCGGTCGCGCCCCATACGAGGACCACGTCGCCTTGTCTCATCCGCGCTCCGTTTCGGCTGACGAGCATCCGGTACGACGTGGAGCTGCACAGCGTGTTGGCGGCCGCCTCTTCCCATGAGAGATGTGCGGGTTTTCTCATCAGCTGATTCGCGCGGACTACGGTCAGGTCCGCAAGACCGCCGAAGTTGGTCTCGTATCCCCAGATCCGCTGGTTCGAGGCGAGCATGGCATCGTCGTGGGACTGAGGATCCTCCGAGTCGACGTAGTTGCAATGGACGACGACCTTGTCGCCGGGATGCCAGTTGCGAACTGCGGAACCGGCACCGACTACGACGCCGGCTGCGTCGGAGCCGACCACGTGGTACGGCAGGTCGTGGCGCCTGCCCCAGCTGTCTTCGCGGCCGAGCCGCTCGAGGAAGCCGAAGGTCGCCAGCGGCTCGAAGATCGAGCTCCACACCGTGTTGAAGTTGATCGCACTTGCCATGACCGCGACATAACACTCGTCAGGCGCGAGCTCAGGAGTCGCGACCTCCTCCACGTGCAAGGACCGCCTCGGGTCCTTCTCCGTGCTCGGGAGACCGATGAACATCTCGGTCTCGTCCCTGCGCACGAAGGCCGCTCGGTAGGACTCCGGGATCGGGATCGAGGCCAGCTCCTTCCCGCTTGCGCCGGCGAGGACCGCTTCACCGAACCGCTCCATGAGCGGGACTTTACCGGGAAGGCCGCTCGACTCGCGAGGCGGTGGCGCCGGTAGTCTCGAAGGACTCGAGCGGAGAAGGTGATCCTCGCTCCCGATGTTGGGGAGGTTCCGATGTCCGGTTCGCTGATCGTCTCGGGCGCGCGTACGCCGATCGGCAAGCTCCTCGGCGCCCTTGCCGGCTTGTCGGCAGTGGATCTGGGCGCCCTGGCGATCGCGGAGGCACTCGCAAGGGCGGGCGTCGCCCCCGAGGACGTCGACTACGTGGTGATGGGCCAGGTGCTCGGGGCCGGCCAGGGCCAGATCACCGCCCGCCAGGCCGCGGTCAGAGCCGGCATACCGATGGTGACGCCCGCGACGACCGTCAACAAGGTATGTCTGTCGGGGCTGAACGCCATTCATCTGGCCGACCTCATGATCCGCGCCGGCGAAGCCGCGATCGTGGTTGCCGGTGGCATGGAATCGATGACCCAAGCGCCCTACCTGCTGCCCGGCGCCAGGGCGGGATACCGCCTGGGTGACCGCAGGGTCGTCGACTCGATGATGAACGACGGCCTGTTGTGTGCCTTCGACCACGTTGCGATGGGTGTGAGCACGGAGAGCTTCAACCGTGCGCTTGGGATCTCCCGCGAACGCCAGGACGCGCTCGCGGCCTTGTCCCACCAACGGGCCACGGCCGCGATCAAGGACGGGCGGCTTGCCGAGGAGATCGTCCCGGTCTCGGTGCCCCAGCGCAAGGGCGATCCGGTCGTGGTCGACACAGATGAGGGAGTGCGGCCCGAGACCAGCCTCGAGTCACTTGCCGCGCTGGGCCCGGTTTTCGACAGCGAAGGCACGATCACGGCCGGCAACTCGAGCCAGATCTCCGACGGCGGCGCAGCGGTCGTGGTCATGTCGCCGGAACGCGCCGATGAGCTCGGTGTCACGCCGCTCGGCGAGATCATGGGATACGCACAGGTCGCCGGGCCGGACACTTCGCTTCTGACCCAGCCGTCCCATGCCATCCGGGACGCGCTGAGTCGTGCCGCGCTCGAGGTCAAAGACGTCGATCTCTTCGAGATCAACGAGGCCTTTGCGGCTGTGAATGCCGCCTCGATGGACGACCTGGGTGTCCCCGGTGACATTGTCAACGTGAACGGTGGCGCCATCGCGCTCGGCCACCCGATCGGCATGTCGGGAGCGAGGCTGGTGATCACCATGCTCCACGAGCTGCGCCGCCGTGGCGGCGGCCTCGGTGCCGTCGGGCTCTGCGGCGGCGGCGGCCAGGGGGATGCTGCGGTACTCAGAGTGGTCTCGTAGCGGCGCCACCCCTGGAGCTCAGCCGCTCACCTCCCGACGGCCCTCGATGGCGCGCCCGAGTGTGAGCTCGTCGGCATACTCGAGGTCCCCGCCCACAGGTAGCCCGCTCGCGATACGCGTGACCTTCACGCCGAGTGGCACCAGCAGCCGCGCAAGGTACATCGCGGTTGCCTCTCCCTCGAGGTTGGGGTTGGTGCACAGGATCACCTCGACGACGCCCTCGACGCCGAGCCTCACCAGCAGCGGCCGTACCCGCAGCTGCTCGGGGCCGACTCCGTCGATAGGGCTCAACGCACCTCCGAGGACGTGGTACGTGCCGTGGAACTCCCGAGTCCGCTCGACCGCGACGATGTCTCGCGGGTCCTCGACGACGCAGATGACGCTGCGGTCGCGACGCGAGTCGGAGCAGATGGTGCAGAGCTCGGTCTCCGCGACGTTGAAACATCGCTCACAGAGCCGAATGCGGTCCTTCACCTCCACGATGGCCTGTGCGAGGCGGAGGGCACTCTCTCTGTCCGCCTCGAGCAGGTAGAACGCGATGCGCTGAGCCGAGCGCGGTCCGACACCGGGAAGGCGCCCGAGCTCGTCGACCAGCTCCTGGATCGGCAGGGCGAACACTGGCCGGTCAGGCCTCAGGCTCGTCGTCGAGGGCCTCGTCGACTTGGTCTGCGGCGTACTCGTCGTCGTCTTCGCTATCGCCGTGCTCGCCGAGCCCCGCGAGCGCACCGAGATCCAGGCCCATGCCCAGGTTCCCCATCAGGCCCTCGAGGTCGACGCCCGCCAGGAGACCCTCGAGATCGAGGTCGCCCACGAGACCGCCGAGATCGACCCCGCCCGCAACGGCAGGATCAGCCGGAGTATGCAGCGAAGCCCTGAGCTCGATGACCCGGCCGAGGGCGTCGTGAAGTGCCGCGAGCACGGCGTCCTCGAGAAGTGTCGGGTCCGCGGCGTCGATGATCGAAGGGTCGATGTGCACGGACTCGGCCTCGAGTGACCCGCTCAGCCGCACGACGACGGCGCCGCCGGCCGCGTGGCCCTCGACCACGGCCGCGTCGATCGCTTCTGCTTGCGCCTCGAGATCAGCCCGAGCCTCCTGGAGCCGGGTGAATAGGTCGCCGAGCCCTCCAGCCGGGGACGAGTCGCCTTCCGCCATCTCAGACCTCCTCTGCTCCGGGAAATGCCTCCATGACCCGGTCCTGCGCCCAGGAAACCGTGTCGCCGGCAACGCTTTCGGCACTTGGATCGAGATCGTCCGGGTCGAGCATCTCGCCATCGACGTCGTCCGCGTCGCGGCCCACCGACGCCATGTGGGCAGGTACGGCTCGGCGTGGGCCACCCGAGGCTGAGGCCGGGCCGGTATCAGCACCCCCGGGTCCAGATCCTGGGGACTCACCCCGCATCCCGGCCGCCGGCATGCGCCTTGGCAGCGTTGGGCTGTAGGCGTCGCCCTCGGCTTCCGAGGTTCCTCGACCGCCGCGAGCAGTCGAGGCGGGCTGGAATGAGGCCCCGAGGCCGGTCTCGGCGACAAGCCGTAGGTGGACGGGGCGTCCGAAGTACCGGCTGAGCGCTTCTGCGACCTCCTCGCAGTCCAAGCCTGCCCGCTCGACGTGGGCGGAATTCGGCAGGGCCAGAATCGCAGTCGCGCCCTCGGTCGCCAGGAACCGGCCCACCGCGAACACCGCGCGGACCCGGGGACGAAGTTGGCTCAGCACGTGGTCACCCCACGCCGCGACGATCTCGTCCCGTGTGGGCGCAGGCATGTCGGTCTCCGGCGGTGGCTCCTCCACGGGGCCGGCGCTCACCGACAGGAGCGGGGCCTCCCCGATGCCGGGGCTCACCGGTGGTAGCTCGGTCGCTGCGAGGCCGGCGCTCACCGGCGGCGGGGCCGCGGATGGCCGAGAGGCCGCGGATGGTTCGGAAGAGCCCGGCTGGTTCGCGCCAAGCGAAGCGACGCCGGCTCCGAAGGCGCCGAGCGCCGGTTGCGATCCCAAGTCGTCGTGACTTACGGAGACCTGGTCGCGCGGCTCAGCGGCTGGAACGGCGGGGGGCGGTGGCTGAAGAGTCGGCGGGGGGGGCGGAGGAGGGGGGGGCGGCGGAGGCAGCAGAGGCGGCGGCGGAGTGCCGACGGGCGCCGTGAGGTTCTGGATTCGGCGTTCGAGGCGTTCGATCCTCTCGAGCAAGGCACTCGGGTCGTCATCGGCCTCCGGGTGGGTGAGCCGAACGATGGCGACCTCGAGCGTGATCCGGGCGTCGAGGGCGTCTCGCATCGCCACCAGCGCCGTCCCCAGCACCTCCATGGCACGCACGCAACGAGCCGGCCCGAGCAGGAGAACCTGCCCGCCGTCCGGCGACGCCGGGGCGGACGCCCGAGACGCCTGGGACGCCTGAGACGCCGGTGGCTCGCGCTCTTCGCCCTGTTTGGCCAGGCCGGGCGCCACGGCCGAAAGGAACTGGCCACGCAGCTCCTCGAGGAGCTCAGCGGCTATCCGTGGGGCGTCGCGGCCTGCAACGAGTGCGCGCTCGACGACCTGCAGGGCACGCGCCGTATCACGCTCGGCCAGCGAGACGAGCAGCTCATGCAGCAGCGGGCTGTCATCCTCCACGACTCCCGATGCAACCACCTGGTCGAGAGCAGAAAGGGCGTCGCGCGCCGAGCCCCGCCCGCGGCGAACGGCGGACTCCACGGCCGAATCCGGCAGCTCGAGCTGAGCATCTCTCACTATGTCCGCGAGCAACGACGCCAGCACCTCGGCATCGAGCAGATGGAACTCGTAGTGCTGCGTCCGGCTGCGGATTGTCGGAATGACCTTCTGAGGATCGGTTGTGGCAAGCACGAACACGACATGGTCAGGGGGTTCTTCCAACGTCTTCAACAGCGCGTTGGACGCTGCCTGCGAGAGCATGTGAACCTCGTCGACGATGTAGACCTTCCAGCGCCCGGGCGTGGCGAGGGACGCCCGCGCGACAAGGTCTCGCATGGCATCGACCCCGTTGTTGGACGCCGCGTCGAGCTCGTGGACGTCGAACGAGGCACCCCTGGTGATGTCCACGCAGGAGTCGCACACGCCACAGGGCTCGCCGTCGACCGGGCTCCCGCAGTTCAGAGCCTTCGCGAGGATCCTCGCCGTCGATGTCTTGCCCGTCCCGCGCGGCCCGGAGAAGAGGTACGCGTGCGCGACGAGATTGTCCCGCGCGGCATGCCGGAGGGCGTTGACCACGTGGTCCTGACCACGAACCTCGGCAAATCGCTGCGGACGATAACGCCGGTAGAGCGACTGGAAATCGACCACGATCCGAGCCTACGACTTGCCGGAGGGCGCTTGGCTCCCCGACCCGAACTCATGGCATTCGGCTTTGGTCGAACCTCCGAGGCTCTGGCGCTGTCGTGCGCAGCAGCCAGGTCGCCTGCGGCACACAGACGAATCCGCTGAGAGCTGCTGCCTTCCGGCCCTGACCCGATTCACGGTCGCCCGTTGCGCAGAACCCGGCTACTGCGCGCGACAGCGCCAGTAGGTGCAACGATAGCGGCCTGAAGCCTCTCGGAGGAGTGCGAGAGCGGCCGAATCGGCACGATTGGAAATCGTGTGACCTGCAAGGGTCCGTGGGTTCAAATCCCACCTCCTCCGCTGCAAAGTCCCTGGTGAGGAGCTTGTGACCGCCGCCTGTGAAGCTTGCCGCCGAGGCGCAGAAGCGTTTTGACCACCAAACTGACCACCAAACTTCGCAGGCGGCCACGCGGTCGGAGCAGAAGTCAGCCGCCCACCGGAGACGCCCGTCACGCCGCAAGGCGATTCATCGTTTTCGCGTTGTCAGCCGCGGCGCTGCTTGCGAGGTCGTCCCTTGACTGGAGAGATCTGCCCCAACGGTCGTCGTACGGGACGGCGGAAGGGTCACCGTCTCCTCCGCAGAAGTCCGTGATCCTTCCCTCGTAGACGCCTTGGCGGCCCGGAAGGGGAAGGATCAGACAGCGGAGTCCCGTACCGGAGACGCAAGCTCCTGTGGGGCGAGCGCACGATCGATCGCCGCCGCAGCGTCTCGGAGCGCGCTCGCGTACACATGGGCGTAGGTGTCCATCGTCAACGAGTACGAGGAGTGACCAAGCGTTTCCATGACGACCCGAGGAGCCACGCCCTGTGCGAGAAGGAGGCTGGCTGCGGTGTGTCGACAGTCGTAGAGGCGATGGTGCGCAACGCTTGTCCTCTTCAGCAACAGGGTGAACTGCCGTGACATCTCGCTCCTGTGGAGCGGTGCGCCGCTCTCGGAACAGAAGACGAGATCGAGGTCATGCCAACTCTCCCCCGCCCGGAGGCGATCAGATGCCTGTCTGATTCGATGACTTTTCAACGACTCGAGACAGACACTCGGGAGAACGATCGTGCGCCGGCTCGTGCGAGACTTCGGCTCTTTGAACCGATAACCGTCGGGGCCACGCTCGAGGGCCCGGCGAACATGCAGTAGGGATTGGTCGAAGTCGATGTCGGACCACGTGAGTCCCAGTGCCTCGCTGGGTCGCAGTCCGAGGGCCATGGCGACGGTGAAGAAGCATGCCAGTCGGTGAGATCGTGCGGCTTCAAGTACCTGCCTTGCTTCATCCGCGGTGAACGGAACAACTTCCTTACGCTTGACAGTGACCGGCTCCACGACGGACGCGACGTTTCGCTGAATTAGTCCCCATCGCAACGCGACATTCAGCGCGGCGCGCAGAGTCGCATGAACGTACTGCACCGTCCGTGGCGCTAGTCCCTGTCGTCGTAGATCGTTCAGCAAGCGCTGCACCATGGCCGCGGTGAGCTTCGTGAGCCGAACGTGGCCGATCGTGGGAACGATGTGCCGCCGGACATTGGTTTCGTATCCGCGCCAGGTTGCCAGCTCTCGCCTGGGAGCGACAACCTCCGTGAGCCATTGGTTCAAGAAGGCACCAACCGTGACGGAGTCATCGCCGAGCACCCCGGACTGATCAAGGGTCGTTTGAGCGTCCCGCAGCGCCTTTGCGACTTCCCCCCGTGTTCTGCCGTAGATCGACTTTCGAACCCGGCGGCTATCCTTCCACCCAATCTCGACCCGTGCTTCCCATCGTCCGTCAGGACGTTGGTGAATGAGTCCGTCGCCTCTTCCCCGTCGTGGCATGAGCTTGTCGCGCTCCCTATCCGTGAGGATCAATGCCGATGGGCGCTCTGGACGGAGCGCAGCCGATCGACAAATTCGTGGAGGGCGGAGACCGGGATGCGGCGACTTCCGCCAATACGGATCGAAGACACCTCTTCGCTCCTCAGCAAATCGTAGACTTTTGAGCGCCCGATCGCGAGCACTTGCGCGGCCTCTTCCGGCGTGAGCAGGAGGCGCGCACTGTCGAGAGAAACTCGCTGCAGGGCGACCGGTGTTCCGTCACTCCGAAGTTGGTCGGACAGCGCGGTCCTGAGTGGCATCTCGGCTCCTTCTGTCGGGAGGGCGGCCCAGAACGTCACACCCTCTACTAAGGACGCACTAAGGACTCCAGGCTAAGAGGACGCGGCTCCCGTAGTGGCGAGATTGACCTGGTAGAGGCACGAATAAAGGCTTTCCGCGTCTGAGTCGGGAGAGCCCATCCGGCGATCCAAGTCGGCTGCGGCGGGCTCACCCGATCCAGGCGACCTGCCGCAGCCTCAGTCTCGCCAGAGCACTCCTGTAAAGAAGAGCATGCACACGGTGAGCACGATCAGGAGGTCGACCGGACCACTGAACTCACCCTCGATGGTCAGGCTCTCGTCCGCACTCTCGACGAGCAGGGCCACGCTGCGGTCCCCGACCTTACCTCGGAGCCCCCCGCGTCGAGAGAGCCGCTGACCGTGCCGTCAAGTGCGACCCGATCATCGCCCCACGAGCCCTCCGCGCACACTGTCGAACTGCTCAGCCCTCCTGAGGCCGCCGCAATCTCGGCCGTGATGCGCCGTTCACCTACGCGACCCTCGACCGTGCCCTCTCGGAAGAGCCCTGGAATGAACCGGTTGAAGCGCCTCGCAGCTGGGTCCAGTTCCACGTCGTCCAAGAACAGACTGCGGCCAAGATAGAAGCGTCCGGCCAGGTGCAGCTCAGCATCTCCGAACGTTCCCGTTGCCTCGGTCTCGACGGCTTTACCGGGGGCAAGCTGATAGTTGCTCGAACTGTGCCACGTTGCCTTAACGATCACGGTTCCCACTTCGCCGGAGACCACGCCGGGTGTGATCTGCGGACGAACCTGCTCGGCGCCCGCGCTCCCCTCAAGCACGCCGTGGTCATAGGCAAACTGGACCCACTGTGCCGCCGTCGACAAAGAGAAGCTCCTCTTGCGCCCGAGAGCGCTTCTTGGGATCGGGCGCATCGTAGGTCGTCTCCTGGACGGCCGTGCCTCTCAGCACGAGCGGCCAACTGGCTCTCGCCACTTCAACGCGAAGAGCCCGAATAAGGCGCGAGGCGGCCCTTCACTGCCCGGTGGCACCGTTGCGGCGCTCCCGCGCGACACGCCCCGATCGTCGCCGGACCGGCGGGCCGGTTCTACTCGAGAAGCAATACGAGCACGGGAGCAGGCAGTGCCCACGCCGGATGCGCCAGGTCGAGCACGGTCCGGCTGGCCACGACGCCACCGGCGAACTTGGCCTCGATCGCTTTGGCCTCGGACCGCCAACCTGATGACACCCACTTCGACTCGATCGGCACGGAGAGCATCGACCCGGACGGCGACGGGATGGGCACCGGGGCGAGGTCGATCTCGTTCCCTCTCCCAGTCCGCAAGTAGCCGATCGAGTCATCCGCCGTCCACCGGCCCGACTCCAGTCTGTCGATCGCCCGCGCGAGCGTCGTCCCGATTGTCGTCTCCGTGAGACGCGTGAAATCCGGGCGGGGCAGCCCACTTCTGAGCCGCGGGCCGACCCACGCAAGAAGGGGGTCCGTCAGGTAGAGCTTCGACTGCGCCCCGACGACCCGGTTCCCGTCGTCGTCCACCTGGTGACACCAGAGGGCAGCGAACGCATGGACGAGGCGTGCGAGCCTCCGGTCGAGCGTCTGCCGGTTGGCATGGCCGAGGTCTGTGGAGAGCGCGTTCCTGTTGAGAGGCGAGGTGCAGCGCCTCTCGATCTCGGCGAGCAGCTTGGGCACAGAATCCTCCCCGGCTTCGGGATCCACGTCGCGATGCAGCCACGCCGCGAGGTCCCGGAGGAAGGCGTCGCTGACCTCGCCGGTGCGGTGGTGCTCGGCCACGGCCCTTGGGAAGCCGCCCGAGGTGAGGTACGCCTGCCACGCGAGGTCGAGCTCGTCGACGAACAGCTCGAGCGTTTCGGCGACAACTCGCGTCTCGGCCTGCTGGAGAGCCCATGGCGGAACGTGCGGCGGCAAAGGTACGTCACGGCCAGTCGCGCTGAGCACGTCTCGGAATGACATCGGATGGAGTAGCCGGGAGCGCGCCGTCGAGGCCGTCCCTGCCCGGCCGGCGAACAGGTCGCGCTCGACTTCCGCTGCCTCGTCCCAGGACGACCCGGTGCACACGACCGTGTCGGCACCGAAGGCGGTGTTGTCCCGTAGGTACTTCACCTGCTGGGTCCAGTCTCGGATCCCGGTCACCTCGTCGAGGAGCCACACCCGGCGCGCCTCGCCCACCGAGCGCGTGAGATCGCGACCGATCTTCGCCGCACGTCCCAGGTCGCGCGCTTGCATACCGTCCGCAGGCAGGTAAACGAGCTGACGCGGATCGAAGTCGTCCCGGGAGCACAGCGATGCCGCCGTGTCCTTGAGAAGCACCGACTTCCCAACCCTGCGCGGGCCGCGGAGCACGATGAGCTTGTCGTCGACCGGATCGTCGGTGACGTCGTTCAGTAGATCGGAGCGATAGCCGAGGTCGAACGGCGCACGGGCGGCGAGAACCGGGTCCGTCGCCCTCCACGCAAGGCGATCGCCCCCGGTGGCCGCGGCACGCCACCATGGGTTGCTATCCGACAGTCGCTCGCGCAGGTCGCCGTCTCGCATGACTTGAGCGTACCGGAACCCCCCCGGTTCTGGTACGCCGGGACATCTGGAACCCCCCGGTTCTGGTACGGTGCAGACACACCTCCTCCAGGGCACGACCACGGGTCTAGGTCGCACGCCGCGGCGGTTTAGGCACCCGGGCCGCGAAAGCAGTCCGTTGGCGCGCGCCCAGTGCCCGACCTCGGGGACGGGACGCCGGGGTCGGTCCCCCAGGCGACGGGTCGGCGTGCCGGGCGGCCGGGTCCGAGCCCAGGGCCGGGACGTCGGCGGTCGGAGGCGTAGGTCCGCCCGTCGCCGCCGTCGTGGTCGCCGTCGTGGTCGTGGTCGCCATCGTCGTCGTGGTCGCCGCCGTCGTCGTCATCTCAGCCGGGCTCGACTTGATCGCCATGCTCGTCGGCGTCGCCCTAGGCGTGATGTTCGTACCCGTCGTCGCGCACGTCGCCGCCGACGCGCTCTGCTTTGCAAGTGCTGCCGCGAATCTCGTCCTCATCGAAGTCGGCGCCGCCAAGTTGTTCAGCAAAGCGTGCTCAGTTTCCGCGGCGCCGTGCTGTCGCAAGATGATCAACGAACGCGTCGCTCAACACCCCTCTCCGCCATCACCCCTCTCCGCCATCACCCCCCTCCTCCAAACCTCCCCCTCCTCCAACCTCCCCCTCCTCCAAACCTCCCCCTCCTCCAAACCTCCCCCTCCTC
>Ga0224558_1002184_pt1 | contig 18548 bp, 19 predicted proteins | sample 714S32024metaG_FD_180682 | JGI IMG/M metagenome (GOLD analysis project Ga0224558, IMG submission 180682) | Peat soil microbial communities from Stordalen Mire, Sweden - 717 S3 20-24 | ecosystem: Environmental > Terrestrial > Soil > Wetlands > Peat | place: Sweden: Norrbotten County, Stordalen...
TGAGAAACTCGACCGCTAGGTTTTGTTCCCGCGTTCTTCCACTGCGGATTGCATCGCAGAGCGCGAGAACTCCATAGAACTTTGGATCGAGCAACGCAGCTTTGGGCGCTCCCTTGTAGAGCGGGGCGAGCGACATTCCTCGAACCTTTCCTGCTGCATACGGCCAAACCGCAGGAGGCTCACCGTCCTCCAGAAAGCGCGATTTGAGCGGTTCCGCCGCAGCTGCCGTGGGGACTCCTCGAACGAGAGATCCCTTGGCGGGTGGAAAGACGTACTTCAATCCATGCGCCAGAAACTCCATGAGCGCAGATCGGTTTACCATCTTCTCTCCGCTAGACACGTAGAGCAAGCCTGAATCCGCACACCGCTTCAGAGCCTTCGACACTTCGGAAGGAGAGATGAATAGACTCTGCGCCAGGCTTTTCGAGGGCATCTGCGGCTCATTTTGGATGGCGAGTTTGAGGAGAAGCGCAATGTCTTGTCCTTGCATATGTTCATTGTAGTCCCATATTTCCGATTTGGAAATTGGAAATTCTGTAGGAGGTGAAGTATGGCCGCAACAAAGTTTACGGAAACCGAGCGAGAGAAACTCTTCGCCCAGCTCGAAGTGCCATTCGATCCGGCGCAGATCAAATGGAGGGTCATGCGCCGCTCGAACGATGGGCGCTCGGGCCTGGTTCTTCCATTCGCCGATCCCCGAGCCTATACAGATTGCCTCAACCAGCACTTCACGCCGGCCGGATGGACGCGTGAATACAGCATTAGCACTGTGCCTTCCTTGACGCGGGTGGACAAGGGAAGGGTAGTGGTGACGAGCAAAGTGTTAATCGCGACCACCGTGACGATCAATCGTCTTGGCAGCCACACTGGAACCGGAGAGGAGTGGGCGGACCGGGAGAACGCCGTTACTGCCCTGACGCACAGGCATTTAAGCGCGCTTGCAGCTGCTTCGGGCTCGGGCGCTATCTCTACAGCTTCGGCGAATCCTGGGTGAAATTGAACCAGCGTGGCGAACCCGTCACGCTTCCTGTGCTTCCAGCGTGGGCGCTGCCGCCGTGAGTGACCGTGCAGCCGATAAGCGGCCAATCCGTGGATGTACGCGGCCCTGTCGATCACAAATTGACGGCCCAGATTGAGGGCTTTCGCAATGCATTGGGAGTGGACATCTACAAGGAAATCTTACGGCGGGCGGGCCACAGTAAAGATGCTCGGACGATCCCGAATGCCGACCGGCAGAAGAATGTCGTCGAGTGGATGCAGGCAGCGGCGCGGGGATTTGAGCGCCTACATGGGCTGGTTGAGATGGCCGGCGACGCCAGGTTCACCGCTGCGATGGACAGCCTGAAGTTCAGTACGACCACGTGCCTTCCCAGTCTGGCGGCACTGAAGCAATTGGTTGAGGAGCTCGAATCACTGACCAACCAGAAGGTCGCGTAGCGAGCCAGATTGCATGGAGGGCGTCATGGGGCAGATCAGCATTCTTCGTCCAAAGCGTAACCTCGTCAGCATCCCGGTCAACGAAGCCGTCTACTGCGAGAGTTGCGCGTGCGTCTCGAATTCAGTTGGGGGATGTTGCGGCCTTTGTGGCAACATCCCGGTTTGGGCGCTGGCCGAGCTTGTCCCGGAGCCACCAAAAAGCCCGAACTCCGGAGCTAAATTGGTCGGACGGTCGTTTTCAGTCTGGTGCAGCGGATTGGCAAGAGCGGCATAATGAAATCAGCAGTATACAAAACTCTGCTCTCCAAGAATGATAATAAACTGCAATTTGAATGGGATTTACCTGATATTCTACGCGTAATTGTGCGATAATCTCTGTGGAAGCTCCACAAGGAGGTCCGCTATGGCTACTTTGGCGACTGCATCTCTCCCCAAACCCGACCTATTCGCCCACCGGGAGGCGCTACGACTTCCCGCTGCGAAGGTCGTTGAGAAACTGGTTGACATTGTCGGGCGAAAACTGACCGCGTATATTGGCGGCGTCAAGGACTCGCGCGCCGTCGATCGCTGGATCGCCGGAGGCGAGATCTATGGCGATGCGGAGACGCGGTTGCGGTTTGCCTTCCAGGTGGCGCGCACCTTGAGTGAACACGATTCGCCCGCCGTGGTACAGGCCTGGCTGACGGGTGTGAACCCGGAACTGGGAGACAGAGTGCCGCTACGCCTGATGCGCGAGAATGATATTGATGCAGTGGCGCCCGCAGTTCTCAGCGCCGCCCGCGCGTTTCTTGCCGGAGGATAGGCCTGTGGAACTTGAAACCAGTCGGCCCGAGGGGCCTGTCTTTCGTCTTGGCCGCCGTCCCGATGCCTGGCAACCGCCTGATTGGTTTCTGGCGCAGAGTGATGGCACCTTCGGCAACCGCTTCGACGACCCGGACGGATACTATCGGGTTCTCTACGCCTCGTCGCAGCGTTTGGCCTGCTTTATCGAGACGCTGGCCCGCTTCCGTCCTGACCTGTCCTTGCTCGCTGAACTGGATGAGATCGAAGGCGACAACGATTTTCTTCCGACGGGAACGCTGCCGCGCGAATGGCTCGTCGGCCGGATGATGGGCAAGGCCACGCTCAATGGCATCTTTGCCGACATCTATGCGGCGGCGTGGGTTAGTCATCTGCGTAGAACATTGGCTTCGGAAGCATTGCGGATTGGTATACGGGACATCGACCTGAGTGCGCTGGAGACGGCTGAACCACGGCGTCTTACTCAGCTTGCATCGCGGCAAGCCTATCGCATGAACTTTGCGGGTGTCTTCTATCGATCGCGCTTCGGCCACTCGCTCGAAAACTGGGCGATCTTCGAGCCGTTCCCGCTGGAGAATCCTCAGTCCGAGAATCTTTCCGAAAACGATCCGGACTTCCTGGAAGCTCTGCGCATCCACGGTATTCGCTTGGCCTGAACTAACAGAAGCCCTTCACTCCAATCAAGCAGCCTTCTTCTTTGCCTTGGGCAGCGACGCAACAGTAGCGTTCATATTCGTCTTGGAAGAACCTTTCACCGCAGCCCAACGCTTGATTTGTGCCTGCCAGATGCGTTCGCGTGCCTCGGCGCTGAGTTTGCCGCGCTTTCTGGCCTTTTGAACTTGAGGGGCCGCAAAGGAAGCCACCTTAGCAGGACGGCAAGGCTTGTACTTGGCGACAACCACGCCTGATGCTTTCAGCAGTGCCCCGGCTTGTTTGAGACGGGCAATCTCAGTATCTATCTCGGAAGGAATCTTCTTCATCATGGTGCGCAAAGCACCTCCGGCCGAGGAATACACGACCTGACTCACAACCCAGAGTTCATCGCCAAAGGAGGAACCATGGCGCGTAATGTCGCGCGTTTGAAGATGGGCTTTTACCCACTCCCAGAGAGCGAAGTTATCAATCTCCGCGCGCTCCTCACGTTCACAGGACCGGCATCGGTGGTCGATCCTTGCGCGGGGCAAGGCGTGGCTCTCAACCTGATCACCCAAGGTGTGGATGTGCGCCGTTACGGTGTGGAACTTGATGCCGAGCGAGCGCTGGCCGCAAGCGCCAAGGGCATCGCGACCATTCAGGGCAATACTTTCGACGCCGTTGCCAAGCCTGAATCCTTCTCGCTGTTGTACTTGAATCCGCCCTACGACTCCGAAATCGGCTCGGTTGGCAACAACCGTATGGAACGCCTGTTCTTGGAGCACACCTTCCGCTGGCTGGTGATGGAGGGTGTGCTGGTGTTGATCATCCCATTCGAGCGCCTACACGAGTGCGCCGGGATCTTGAGTTCACATTTCACCAGTCTGAACATCCTTCGCATGACCGACGAAGAATCGGTCCGCTTTCGGCAGATAGCCGTCCTGGGAGTCCGCCGCAATGTGCGCGGCGTGGCTGTCGAAGAAGCGAAGCGGCTACTCCAGCGCATCAGTCCATATGGCAGCTTTCAGGCGTTGCCAGAGCTGGCGCCGGGAGCGTGTGAGCCGTATTCCGTGCCTCCAACCGGCGAGGCCGCGCTGAGTTACCGCGGGCTGCCATACGATCTGCTCGAAGACTTGCTTCCGCTGTCTGGAGCATGGAAGCAGACGTTGCCGTTTCTGATGCCACGCGAAGATGTGGCCACTGGGCGGCCGATCACGCCGCTGCATGGAGGCCACGTCGGGCTGCTCTGCACGGCGGGCCTGCTGAATGGCGTCTTCGGCCAGGGTGATGATCGACACATCGCGCGATGGAGATCGGTCAAGCACGTGACCGCCTTCGTCGAGGAGGACGGCGATGAGCAGATCATCCACCACCGGGAACGGTGGGCAAACGAGTTGCGATTGGTCTATGCCGATGGAAGAACTTTGAAGCTGACCGAGACGCCGGCGAAGCCAGAAGGAGAGGACGATGGAGAATGCTCACTTGAGGCTCGGGTTGCTTGAATACCATCGCATGACGGAGAAAACCTCGACCCGGATTCGGCTGCGGGTGGACCGCTATGTGGGGGAAGGCGAACAAGCGCACCTTATCAGCGTATTCGGCAACGACTCCGATGTTGGCGCGATCACCGCGGCTGTGCACGAGAAGGCCACCTTCACTCTGACTTTTCCAGACGGTGAGGTGAAGGAGGTCTCTCTCGGCGAACACGCCTCCTGCTACAAGGGAGCCGTAAGCTTGTCGGACCGGAAGCATCCTGTGCGGCACCTGGTGGCTGTCTCGGAGGAACTGTACACCAATGGCGGTGTGGGACGGACGATTCTGCTTGGATACCAGCGGGATCAGGCATGGGCAACGCTGGTGAGCTTTCTTGGGCTCCCTGCCGAGCCGTCATGGGCCGAGCACGTTCTCGGCGTCGTCGAGGCGGAAGAGCGCATCAAGCCACTCGACGGAATTGGATGCCAGCCAGTACTGATCTCGGCGACGACGGAAGAAGTGCTTGGGTGGATCGGGGAAGGCTTGCGGTCTCAGGCGCTGAGCTTTCCAGAAAAGAATGGCCCGATCCTCTGGCCAAACCGTTTATGGCAACAGGTCATGAGCGCCGAGTTGCTTGCTGCATGACATCACATTTCCTGTAATACCCCCGCTGGACACTCTCACCCAGATTCCACGAGGTATCTCAATGGAGACCACCTTCCAGTATTTGCGAACTCACGCCACGGAGCTTGGGTCCAGAATTCTCGAAACTTATCCCCCGCTTCAAGGCACGAAAGACCCTGTAGCACCCCGCATTACAACACTTCTGCGCAAGGCTCTCCCCGCTCAGGCACTCGCCATTACCGGCACCGCGAAGTACCTCCGCAAAGCCAAGGCGGCGCGGATCGTGGCCGAGTGCGGAGCAGGCAAGACATATATGGCGTTGGGCACGATCCATGTGCTGGCAGGAGGGCGGCCCAGCACCACGCTGGTGATGTGTCCTTCGCACATTACGCACAAGTGGGCGCGAGAAGCTCTGCTGACTGTGCCTCGCGCCAGAACCTTTCTGATCGAGGATATGCGCAACGGCGGCGATCCCAAAAAGCCGCACGGCGTCTGCGAAGTCAAGCTGCGCAAGGGCAGGATTGTGTATGAGGGGTTGCGCCTGTCGCTTTCCGAGTTGCGACGTATGGGGCGCAAGGAGTGGCGCAAGCGTTGCTCCGCTCCAGTGTTCTTTATCACTGGCAAAGATAAAGGGAAGCTAGGCTACTACTGGGAGCACGCGTACTTGAAGGCGAAATCTGGGCCGAATCTCGGGGGCGTTATCAATCCCGACACCGGCGCTACGATTCTGGGCTCAAAGCAGCAAAAGCTCACCTATCTCGACTTCGTCGATAAAATCAAGCTCTCCGAATCGCTGACTCTGCCGCATGGGGGAACAACGCGCTATTCCGCACTTTGGCAGGCGGATCGCGAGCGCATTCAACGCATGGCGCCGATTGAGTACATTGGCCGGTACATGGGCGGATGGTTCGACTTCGCTATCGCGGATGAACTGCACCAGTTGGCCGGCGACACGGCACAGGGCAACGGCCTGGGAGTGCTGGGACGCGCGGCCAAGCGGCTGATCGCTCTTACCGGCACGTTGATGGGCGGCTATGCGGACGATCTCTTCAACATCTTCTACCGCATGGAGCCGCGCACGATGGCCGGCGAAGGCTTTGCCTATGGTGGTCAGGGCCGGCGCGACTTTCAGCAGCAATACGGCGTGCTTGAAACCATCGAGAGGGTGCGCGGTACCGACAACGCCTGCTCACGGGCAACGAAGAAGACGATCCAGGTTCTGAAGAAGCCGGGCGCGTCGCCGATGCTGTTCGGCAAGTTTCTGATGACCACGACGGCGTTTCTTTCGCTCGAAGACATCGCAGACAACCTGCCGCGATACGACGAGAGCGTGCTTTCGGTCGAGATGGACGAGGAACACGCCAAGGCCTACGAAGAACTCGAAGAGGACATCAGGGCGGCAATGCGGGCGCATCGGGGCAACAAGAGCTTGATGAGCATTCTGCTCAACACGCTTCTGCTTTATCCGGATCATCCATTTGGCTTCAAGGACATCTGGGCGCGCGCCTTTGATCCGCAGGCCAAAGAATATGTGCGGTTCCTGGTGACGATGCCCCAGAACCTGAAGGAGGCTGGTCTCTACGCGAAGGAACGAGCCATTATCGCCGACATTCGGGAGGAACTACGGCAGGGTCGGCGCTGCCAGGTCTATGCGACCTATACGGGCGCGAAGGATGTCACGCTACGGCTGGAAACTGTCCTGCGTCAAGCGGGATTCCGGGTTGCCGTTCTCCGTTCTTCGGTCGCTACGGACAAACGCGAGGACTGGTACGAACGGCAACTGAAGGCTGGAGCCGAAGTCGTGATCTGCCATCCGAAGCTGGTAGAGACAGGCCTCGATCTGTTGGCCTTTCCGACACTGTATTTCTACGAGACCGGCTACTCCCTTCACACGCTGCGCCAGGCAAGCCGCCGTTCCTGGCGCATCGGCCAGCGGCACGCGGTGCGTGTGAAGTTCGTGACCTATACGGGACGATGCAGGAGACCTGCCTCCGTCTGATGGGCAAAAAGATGCTTGTTGCCCTGATGATGGAGGGCAAGTTCTCTGGCGAGGGACTGCAATCGCTTGATACCGACGAAGACCTGATGAGCGCCATGGCGCGCGAGTTGGTCGAGAATGCTGGCGTTGGAGAATCTGCCGATGCGGCCTGGCGCGAGTTATATCGTGAACGGGAAAAGGTGCTGCCACAGCCACCGGCGGTGAAGGTCGAAGAGGATGACAACCCGGTACTCGGCTTCTTAGGCGCAGCTTCCACCGATTCAGCAGCGGAACAGGCAGGCATCCACCTTGTCGAGTCGCCTCCGGGTGTGAGGATGCGGATGAATTCTCCGCTGTGGCCAACCGCTTCAGAACCTGCCGTGCAGCTCAGTCTCTTCGGCTGAGACTGCGCGCTGTTGTCATGCCTCTGTTCGCTTCAGCAACGAATTGCGCTTCGATTGTCCGGTGGTGTGGCGGGGGAGGGCGGGCGACCGCTCCCCCTATGCCGATCCGTGGGGAGGGAAGGGGCGCGCGGAATAGGGGATGGGTGGGGCAAATACTCAATGTTTGAGGTCTACTCACAAACCTGTCCAGTAGGGTGAATACCTTAGTTTGACCTCTATTTTGACCTGAAACCCCTTTGAACCTTTGACACCTGCCGGCAGAGGTGTGATGCTTCTTAATAGTGAGTTTCACTCAAATGTTAATTGTAAGTAATACTTAATAGTGAGTTTACACTTAAAAAAGAGTAGCTCTTATAGAGCTACTCTTATATTGAGTATTACTCAAAGCAGCAGGGCTGGACCGATATTCAGGCGGTCCCGGCCTGTGGCACATCGCGCTCGAACCCGATTCTCAACCCGAGGCCGGATACCGGCCTCAGAGGAATTCACCTGACCGCCAACCCCACGGTTGTCCGTGCAAGCAAGCCCCTTCTGAAGACAGCGAGCGACGACTCTTCGCTCGAAATCACCCCCCTCATAAAACACAAGGAGAATCAGCCCAATGGCCAGTCTCAAAGCAGAGGTACTGCTGCGCGAGTTCAACTACAACGGCGTTCGCATCCCCGACCCGGCACCGCAGATGACCGTTGACCAGGTTCGCGACCTTCTCACGCCAACCTACCCGGAGATCGCGACCGCAACCCTCACCGGCCCGGAAGATACCGGGACCGCCCTGCGCTATACCTTCAGCCGTGCCATCGGATCGAAGGGGTGAGCCGTGCCCGCGTCCGCAATGTCGCAAGAAGAGCTGGCGGACTTATTCCTCAAGAAGGCCGCAGAACCGCCCCCAGAAGCCAATCTGATTCTGGCGAGGCATCTCCAATGCAGAGAATCCTGCGATCTCGCACAAGCCGTCTCAGAGGCCATCAGGCAGTATGTGGCGCCGTGCAGCCATCGGCTCCCGACGCCGCTGGAGCTGCTTCCACCATTGGGATAGCGACGCTTGCACCAGCCTTTGGCCAGGCCTTGCCGTCGCTCGGCGATGTTCGCACCGAGTACAGCCACGAGGTGAATGCCGAACTGCTCTACGAACTCTGCGCCGCCCTGGTGCGCGAAGGGCTTGGAACTGCGGAGACCTGGAAGAAATCTGGCCGCAATGCGCTTGTATTTGCCCAGCACGCCATGATGAGCGGCATTGGTGCGGAGCGCGGTGATTTGATTCAGCGCAACGTCGAGTACCACCTTGAAGTGAGCGATCAACTGGGACGCACCGGGAGCGATGCTGAGCTCGAAAGCGGGCAACTCGTTGTCACCATCGAGTGCGGCGGATCGGGATACTTCAGGATCGGGCCGGCTATCGATGCGCTGGAAGCGGAGGCGGAGGGACTAGGTGCTGCGTTCTATTGGGCACTGACCCTGGCGCTCTATCGCGTGATGCGGATCTACAACTACGACGATGCGCTCATGTATGAAGAGCGAATGCGGGACTATGCTTCGGAGGACGACGAAGAGAACCGCGGCCAGTATGAGTTTCCCGAGGTAGAAAAGGCATTGCCGGAGTGCATCCGGAAGACGCTGAAGCGCGGATGCCCTGATTGGAGAAGGCGCGACCGCGATCTGCTGCGCAGGTTCTCCACGGGGGGCTATGCCACCTGGATCGAGCGCTTGCGACGCATCCAACGGCTCTCCCGGCTTCGTCTCAAGCAGTCAAGGGATTACATCGAAGCCGGTTACTACGACGAGCCTCCACTGCCGGCGTTGCTTGTCACCTTCAAAGAGTATGACGCAATCACGGCCTGCTTCGACGAAGAAGGTCAATACATGATGGAAGGCACCGCGGAGCCGACCGTGTGCGTTGTCTTCTCGCCACGCAAGCCGGATGACGTCAGGCACGCGATGCGTGTAGTGGATCGCTTCGTTGCGCTTAACTGCGAACTCTTCCGGTTGATCGAGGAGATTCAGGAGAAATGCCATGCAGGTGCATCTGTCGATAGGGGAGAACCATCGCTTCGAGCTGCATGAGGCGCTGCTGGTTTATCGCGACCGGCAGAGCAGTTTCATCACCCGCCACGACGTGACCGCCCGCAACGACGCGCCGCCCACCCTCGGCCCGGCGCAGCCTCTCACGGTGGCATTCATCGAGTTTCTGGTGCGCTCCCTCAGTGGCAGCGTTCAAGCCGAGGTACTGCCGGCCAACGTTCTGGCCAAAGCGGACCGCATGATTGTCTGGTGGACTCCGGCCCGACGGCGCCAGATGTTCTATGAGAGCTCCGAAGGTAAGGCTGTGGAGCTGAGCGGGCGCATCTTCCCCCAGCCTACTCTGGTGTGGAAAGTATCGAATGGCGAACTCCTCATCCGGGCGCTCACCGAGAACAAGCGGCCCGAAAGCCAAACAAAACTCGCCGTTGCGCCGTTCTGGAATCTCTCGGATGACGGGCGTGTCTGCACCGGCTCAATGCGCCGTCCGGACAGCGCCTCAGTGGCAACAATTCCAGTGTGGGAGCGCGGCTTCTACGAAAGTGCCTTCACACACGCCAATGTTGGCCGACTGACGCGCCACGAAGGCGGATTCGACGGGCTGTGGACGGGGCTGGCAGGGAAGCGCAGTTGCTTTCCACACGGAACGCTCATTGCATTGCCTCAGACGCTCACGGAGTTTGTGCGCGGAGAGAGGAGCTGATATGCGCATCGAGCACACGCTTCCAAGCGACCTGCTGGGCCAGAAGCCGGTGCGCGTCCTGGTCGTTGGCGCGGGCGGAACCGGCAGCGCCATTGTCATGGGCCTGCCGTATCTCGATCAGGCGATGAGGGTATGGGGACGATCATCCGGACTGGAAGTGGTCATGATGGACGCTGATATCGTCTCTAAGACGAACTGTGTGCGCCAGCCTTTCTCAGTCTCCGACATCGGGCAGAACAAGGCGACCGTGCTGATCAATCGCATCAACCTCTTCTGGGGAACCAGGTGGCGGGCTGAGCCGACACATTTCGACGAGCGTACGCTTGATCGGATCAATGACCGGTCCGTCGATTTGCTGATTGGCTGCGTAGACACGCGCGCGGCGCGGAGCATCATTGCGCGGGCGTTGACGAAGACCAGGAACCGCACAGCGTATTGGCTCGATCTCGGCAACAACGCCGCAAGCGGCCAGTTCGTTCTGGGCCAGCCATTGAACGCGCGCAACCGAAGAAAAACAGGCCGGCTGCGGACCGTGAGCGAACTGTATCCCGAGATCATCGACGCCGAGGCTGGTGAAGACCCTCTGCCCAGTTGTTCCGCCGTCGAGGCTCTTGACCGTCAGGAGCCTTTCATCAACCAAACTCTGGCGTCGAGCGCACTGGCCATGCTGGCGCGGCTCTTCCGTTACGGAAAGCTCACACACCACGGCGGCTTCTTCAACGCGCAAACTGGCCAGATGAGCGCGCTGCCCGTTGATCCCCAACTTTGGTCGAAGACGCGGAGACGCCCGCGGCGGCCGTGATTCCACAATCACCTTTCAAAAGGAGACATATCCATGTTCAAAGAACTTCTTCCAGTCCTGCGGGACCGCGCGGTTTTAATGACGGTCACGCTTGTCGATGAAGACCAGATTCGGGTAAATATTGTGCCAAAGAAGCTCAAAGACGGCGACAATGATGCACTCACGATCCCACTTAGCGTGACCGGAACCGCCGACGCCCTCGACGCTGATCTGCCCTCGACCATCGTCAGCTTTGTTGGTTTACACCTCCAAATGAAGAACAACCTGGAGAAGGCGAAGGCCGAAATGGAGGCGGCTTCAAAGGCGGCACAGGCGGAGGCGCGCGCGAAGTCGAAGACCCCTGCCAAAACATCGACGCCGAAGACGGAAATCACTCAGGCTACCGCAGCCGCCAAGACTGCAGAACCAGCGAAGCCCGCGCCCCAGAAGCCCGCAAGCCTCTTCGATATGCCGACACCAGCGATCACAGCCCCAGCTACGCCAGCCGAATCGGAAGAAGACACGGGATTTGTGGAAATCGACGACGATGAGCCAGTGGAAGAGTCCGAGGAACTCGAAGACGCAGCCTGACACCCACCATTCCTCTCTTCAAGAGGGATGCGGATAGCTAGTCACGCGTCCGGAACCTTTTCACAAAAACCGAGAATTCCGCATAGGCCGATCGGCGAACACTGGGCGACATTCCGTTACTTATCGCGGCCGTGATTATTCAAAAGGGGGTAACGGCGCATGCGACCCGGTCGTTCCAAACGGGTTTGACAAATGGAATCACCGCGAGGCTCTTTGGGAGCGTCGAAACTCTTGAAAACGCATGCGATTTGACTCGAAAGGTGTACCAGATAAACGAATCAAAAACGACTCAAAGCACATGACTTCCCGAAGTCAATGCGAGGTGTTTCGAAAGCTATACCTTCAAAAGCACTCCTCATGCCCGGGATGCAATACCTCAAATCTGGCAAGCTGCAAATGAGCTATGGTGTTAATCGGGTTCGAGATGGGTTGCCGGTGATTCAGGAATGATCTGGGGATTGACCTACCAGTCTCCACGTGTAGGATTTGTCATCTAGGTACATGGAGGGTAGGAGATGGTTGGCGTGTCGACTGAAATGGCCCGGGGATCTGACTCATCGCCTACCCATTCGCTTTTTTCCTCCCGCTGCTCGTGGTTGGCATGCGGCCTCAAAGCTTTTGTCGAAAGTATTCAAGCACAGCCCACCCGACCAGCGCGGAGACAATGGCGATCGAGAAATTCGTACCCGTGAAGATATCAATCAAGGCGAATATGAGACTCTTCCCTCTTCCATTCGTCTTCGTGAATTCCCCCATCAAGAGATTTGAATAATAGAGAAAGACGATAAACGCAACTTCAATCACAGCCCGAAATATCAGGGTGAGACGCCGACGGTTTGTTGGGTGCTGAGGCATGGACAAATGATATGAATGGTTTCTCTGTGGAGCAGCATATCCTTGTGGGCAGATCTGGGCGATGACCAACGCGACGCTGGAGACGTAATCGCGAGACGGGACGATTTGAAAAAGCCGTGGAATACACGGGATCTCCTAAATCTGAGCGAAGAGTATTTTTGTATCGCCAAGGACAATATACCATGCGGCGGTTCAGCCCGCCGACCTCCAACCCACCACCTTGCAGGTGGTGGTTGAGTTAGAAACGAACCATAATCGCCAGGATGGTTGAGGTCTGGTTGGTCCGCAGGTCAGGCCACCACAGATTACTCAACGATCCCTTGGGTGCGCCGTTGCCCAGGTTCTGGCTCCAGCAATTCGCGATGGCCTGAGCCTGTCCCGTCGCATAGGTCGTGCCTCCAACCGGGACCGCCCCGGGCACATATCCCACGCCCGCATCTCCGCCGGCGGCGCATTGATAGTCCGCGGCGTTGCCGTTGTTTCCACCCGGCGGCGTAATGCCGCCGTGAGCGGTCCAGTAGGGCACATCGGAAAGCTATTCCATTATCTTGGAGATTTGAAACGAGAAGAATGACAAGCGTTCCCAGGCTCATGCCGCTACCCCAGCTTCTCGCAGCCGCTCACGTAGAGCAGCGCGAGAGCGAAGAGTGCAATCGAAAGAAGAACCATCAGGAAATCCTACATTGACTTCCTCCGCTACCACGAACCTTGTTTTCCGCCGTACCACCAGACGAGGCCCAGCGTGGCGGTGGGCTGCTGTATGGAGGGCGACGTCGCAAGATTCGTCGTGAAGTAGGGAATGTTGCTCCAGTCGCGGCGGAACTCGAGGAAAGCATCAAGCCCGTCGCCGAGCTTGTACTCGTAGGTTGCGGTGCCTTCCTTCAGCGCCTGTGTTGCGTTGCTGAACAGGCCGCCGCGATCGGAGAGATATTCGCCGCGCAGCGCCACATCGGCGCGGGGCGTGAGCTGGTACTGGACGTAGGCTGCGCCGCCATCGACATGCATAGGCGCGGAGTAGGTCCACTGGCGCTGGATCACGTAGTCGCCTTCCGCCTGCAGGGTAAGTTTCGGCGTCGCCTGCCAGGTGGCATAGCTGTCGAAAATGTTCACCTTGCCGTTGGGCGCAGGTGTGATGGGCGCAAGACAGAGACCGGGCTGAACCGGCACCGTGCAGTTGCTTGCGGGCGTGACGTTGGGGTGGTCCTGGCCGAGGTAATAGTTCATCGTCCAAGTAACCGATTTGGCCGGCTGGGCGACGTAGCCGAAGAGCTCGTCCTTGTACTGATTGGTCGGCTCCGACTGGTTGGTTCCATTGACCAGCCAGTAGTTCAGAGCAAGGCGATCGTTGATGCGATACTGCGTGCGCACGCCGGCGTGATAGAAGGGCAAGTAGTAAAAGTAGAAGGACCGCGTATAGTTCATCTGGTCCTTGGTGTAGTTGCCTTCCGCGCCGAGCGAGCTCGCCCACTTGCCGACGTCCACATTCAGGCCGCGGCCCAGCGGGACCACGTAGGTGCCGTAAGCCTGGAAGATGTTGCGGTAGATCTCAGGGCGCGGCTCGTTGGCGGGATTGCCCTGCAAGGTCTCCGTGGCCTGGCCGAACTGCAGGTCAAGACGAACGCCATATCTTCTTTTCGCGGCCACATCAGGATCGAGGGCAAAGATGACATCGGCCTGGTTAATGCTGAAGGCGTTGCTGAGCACGTCATAAGCGCGAAGATCGTTAACCCCTCCGGGCGGCCGGTTGAAGTTGTATTCATAATAGCCATCGAGCATATAGTTGATCGTGGCTCCGCCGGGAAGGGTCGTAGGAAGGATCGACGCCTGGGGCGAAGATGCTACACCACTCGGGGCAGCAGCAGGCTGAATCGTTGTGGACGGAGTTGTCGTGGATTGTCTAATATCCGCAGTTGCGCTAACCATGGCTGCGGCGGCCTCAGGTCCGCTGGCGCCTCTGAAGGTAGCCTGGGTTTTCAACTCGCCATTCTGCCGTTCGAGCGCAGCTACTCGCGATTGCAGGTCGATGACCATCTGTTTCAGTTGTCCGATTTCATCACCGTTTGACTGTGACAGAGCCGGCACCGCATGAAAAGTCAGAAGCACGAACAGGACAGCAACAGAAACAAATCTGCGAATGGTCATCGTAATGTCCTGCGAAGAGGAGACTCGGGACTGGGAAGATAAGCCGGATAAAGTGTTCTGAATTCTTTTCATGTTACCTCTCGGTTCTACAAAAAGGTTTTTGATTCAGGTATGAATCTCTACCCTTCAAATGGTTGTGGAAATTGACCAGGACAAAGAGCATAAAGATCTTTCCGCCTACGCAAAAACGCCTACCACTATTACTGCGGCGTCTTGCGGGGTCCTTCAAGCTTGCTGACAATCACTGACATCGATGGAAGGATCAGTGTCGGTCCCGAATGAAGTGCAGGAACTGTCGATTCGCAATCGACAAGCCGGTGCAACTTTCGCCACCGATTGGTTTACTTTGGTAGCTCGTCCATAGCCAGATTCAAATCCAGCACGTTGACACGGGGTTCTCCCAGAACGCCTAGCTGGCGGCTTGTGATGTGCTGCTCAATAAGCTGGCGGAGGCGGTCTTCGCCGATACCGCGGGCTTTGGCTACACGGGGGACCTGGAAGAAGGCCGCATCCGGGGTGATGTCGGGATCGAGACCGGATCCGGACGTGGTGACCAGATCGATGGGCACGGGATGACCGGGGTTCTCCTTGGACAGTTGGTCGATGGAGCCCTGAATGCGAGTCACAAGAGTCTTGTTGGATTGGGCCAGGTTGGAACCGCTCGAAGCGGTGGCATCGTAGCCGTTGCCCGCGGCCGAGGGACGGGGGTGAAAGTACTTGTCAGAGGTGAAGCTCTGGGCGATCAGCTCGGAGCCGACGACCTGGCCGTCCTTGAGGATGAGGCTTCCGGCGGCCTTGTGCGGGAAGATCACGGCCGCGATGCCGGTGACGAACAGAGGATAGCCCAGGCCCAACAGGACGGTGGTCACGATGGTGAAGAGAATTGAAGTCTTCCAGACGGAATGCACGGTAAATCTCCTTGCGGGGCAGGATGGGCCCCAATTTCAAGCCAGATGCAGGGCCACCAGGAACATATCGATAGCCTTGATGCCGATGAAGGGCACGATGATTCCGCCCACGCCGTAGATCAGCAGGTTGTTGCGCAGCAGGATATGGGCCGACTGGGGCACGTATTTGACGCCCTTGAGGGCCAGCGGGATAAGGGCCACGATGATGACCGCGTTGAAGATGACCGCCGAGAGAATGGCCGACTGGGGCGAGTGCAGGTACATGATGTTGAGCACTCCCAGAACCGGGAAGACGCCGGCGAACATCGCCGGGATAATGGCGAAGTACTTGGCCACGTCGTTGGCGATGCTAAAAGTGGTCAGCGCGCCGCGCGTCATCAGGAGTTGCTTGCCGATTTCGACGATCTCGATCAGCTTGGTCGGATTCGAGTCCAGATCGACCATGTTGCCGGCTTCTTTCGCGGCTTGCGTACCGGAGTTCATGGCCACGCCCACGTCGGCCTGGGCCAGTGCGGGAGCGTCGTTGGTGCCGTCGCCGGTCATCGCAACCAGTTTGCCCTTACCTTGCTCGCGCTTGATCAAGTCCATCTTGTCCTTGGGTTTGGCCTCGGCGAGAAAGTCGTCCACGCCGGCCTCGCGGGCAATGACAGCGGCGGTGAGGGGGTTGTCGCCGGTAATCATGATGGTCCTGATGCCCATGGCGCGGAGCCGTGCAAGACGCTCCTTGAGTCCGCCTTTGACGATGTCCTTGAGGTAGATGACGCCCAGGGCGGTCGAGTTTTCCGCCACTACCAGCGGTGTTCCGCCCAGATGGGCGATCTCTTCTACCTGCTCGGCGACCTTCTTGGGCAGCGAGGAGCCTTGCTCTTCCAGGAATCGGGCAATGGCGTCCACCGAGCCTTTCCGGATGATCGTGCCGGGCAGGTTGACGCCACTCATGCGGGTCTGGGCGCTGAAGGGTACGAACTCGGCGTGAATATCGACCAGATCGCGTCCGCGCAGGTTGTACTTCTCTTTGGCCAGAACGACGATAGAACGGCCTTCTGGGGTTTCGTCGGAGAGCGAGGCGAGTTGTGCAGCGTTGGCCATGCGCTCAGGGCTGACTTCGGGGGCGGGAAAGAACTCCGTGGCCTGGCGATTGCCCAGGGTGATGGTGCCGGTCTTGTCGAGAAGCAGCGTGTTCACATCGCCTGCGGCCTCGACGGCGCGTCCGCTCATGGCCAGCACGTTGTACTGAACGAGCCGGTCCATACCGGCGATACCGATGGCTGATAGCAGTCCGCCGATTGTGGTGGGAATCAGGCAGACCAGCAGCGAGACCAGCACAAAGACGGTCTGCGGGGCGTGGGAGTACATCGCAAAGGGTTGCAATGTAACTACAGCGAGCAGAAAGACGATGGTCAGGCCGGAGAGCAGAATGCTCAACGCTATCTCGTTGGGGGTCTTCTGGCGCGTGGCGCCTTCAACGAGGGCGATCATGCGGTCGAGGAAGGTCTCGCCGGGGTTGGAGGTAATGCGGACCTTGATCCAGTCCGAGAGAACCTTGGTGCCGCCGGTGACAGCCGACCTGTCGCCGCCGGCCTCGCGGATGACCGGGGCCGATTCGCCGGTGATCGCCGATTCGTCCACCGAGGCCACGCCCTCGATGACCTCGCCGTCGCCGGCGATGTAGTGGTTGGCCTCCACGTAGATCACGTCGCCCAGGCGGAGTAGGCCGCTGGCGATCTCTTCAAAGCCTCCGTCGGCGGTGTAGCGCTTGGCAACGGTTTCACCCTTGGCTTTGCGCAGGGTGTCGGCCTGGGCCTTGCCGCGGCCCTCAGCCATAGCCTCGGCAAAGTTGGCGAACAGCACCGTAACCCACAGCCAGAGGGTAATCTGTAGATTGAAGCCGAAGCCAGCGCGGTGGTTGACAGTGTTGTCGATGAGCAGTGCCGAAGTAAGCACAGCGCCCACCTCGACGACAAACATCACCGGATTCTTGACCATGCCGCGTGGATCGAGCTTGCGGAATGAGTCCACAAGCGCCTGGGCCATGATATCCGTATTCCAAAGACTCTTCTTTTCAAGCATGTCAGTCCGTGATCCCTCAGGGGCTAAAGCCCCGCATGTTTTTGCTCGGCCTAGGGCGTGCCTAAAGGGACGCCCTTTCAAGAGTTGGTGGTCAGAGTCTCCCTAGAAAAGCTGCCCCGCCTTGAGCAACAAGTGCTCCAAAATTGGCCCCAGGCTCAGCGCCGGGAAGAAGGTGAGGGCGCTCATAATGAGGATCACGCTAATCAGCAGCACGGTGAACAGCGCGGTGTTCACAGGGAAGGTTCCCGGCGAGGGCGGCACGCTCTTCTTGCTTGCCAGATTGCCGGCCAGCGCCAGCACCGGAATGATCATGAGGAAGCGTCCACCCAGCATGGTGAACCCCAGCATCACGTTGTACCACCAGGTATTGGCGTTAAGTCCGGCAAACGCCGAGCCGTTGTTGGCCGCCGCGGAGGTGAAGGCATAAAGAATCTCGGTGAAGCCGTGCGGCCCCTGGTTGCCCAGGCTGCTGAGGCCGATGGTGGGCGAGAGCACGAAAATGGCCGTAAATGTGAGGATGATGAGCGGGAAGATAAGCACGTAGAGCATGGTCATCTTCACGTCGTAGGCCTCGATTTTCTTGCCCAAGTACTCGGGGGTTCGGCCCACCATGAGGCCGGCGACAAAGACCGAGAGCACGACCATGATGATCATGCCGTACAAGCCCGAACCCACGCCGCCGAAGACCACCTCGCCGAACATGAGGTTGATGAGCACCATCATGCCGCCAAGCGGAGTAAGCGAGTCGTGCATGGTGTTGACCGCGCCGCAACTGGCGTCGGTGGTGACGTTGGAGAAGAGCGAGGACTGAGAAACGCCGAAGCGGACCTCCTTGCCCTCCATGTTGCCGGCAGGCGCGGTCGCTGTGCCGGTCTGTGCGGCGTTGTGAATCAGGGCGTACGGATGCGATTCGGCCCAGTAGACGGTGGTGAATCCGGCCGAGAAGAGTATGAACATTGCAGCCAGCACCGCCCAGCCGTGGCCTGGCGAGCCGGTCATGCGGCCAAGTGTATACGTGAGTCCTGCGCCAATCGAGAAGATCAAGAACATTTCGTAGAGGTTCGAGAGCGGCGTGGGGTTCTCGAAGGGATGGGCGCTGTTGGCGTTGAAGAATCCGCCGCCGTTGGTGCCC
>Ga0224558_1002186_pt1 | contig 18533 bp, 19 predicted proteins | sample 714S32024metaG_FD_180682 | JGI IMG/M metagenome (GOLD analysis project Ga0224558, IMG submission 180682) | Peat soil microbial communities from Stordalen Mire, Sweden - 717 S3 20-24 | ecosystem: Environmental > Terrestrial > Soil > Wetlands > Peat | place: Sweden: Norrbotten County, Stordalen...
CCGGTGCTGCCGCCCTCGATAGCCAGACCGGCAGGGGTGAGCAGCGTCGACATCCGATCATCAGATGGCAGCCTGAGGCAACCGTTTGGGTCGAAGCAGCGCTCCGAAGTGACCAGCAACAATAAGTCCTGGGCAGGCAAGCCTGCTGCCGCCAGGTTGTCAAGCAGCGCCTGTGAAAACTGCAAGTGCGCCTCTACTGCAAGCGGTGTTCCCGGCTCCCACGTTCCCGCCGAAACGTCGACATCCGCACGCCAGTCGCCATAGAGGGAGCTGCCCCCACCGCTGAAACCCAGATCCCCGCTGTCTGCCAATGCAAAGCGCCCGGTCAGCGGCCAGGGCAGCAAGCTGGCTACCGTGAATGTAGAGAGCATTTTGAGGAAATCCCTGCGAGTCCAGATGGTGATTACCCCCTCCATAATACTTACTGCAGGCAGGCAGTCATAGAAATACTTTGAAGATCGTGATTAATATAACATTTTTACGACATCTTTGGTCAGGGGGAGTGTTTTTCGTTTCATTACTGGTACCGCAAAGAGATAGTGTAGGCAAAGATTTCATAGTCAGCGAAGGTGTTATTGGGTCGGATTATTTAAAATCTGCGATAGTATATTATATAGTCTTTGGTCTTCTCCACTTTTACTGGCCAGATGGTGATAGAATGGTTATAGACTTCGTTCGACTTCGAGGGGAAGCTGATAGAAATTGAGGGAGCAACAATGCCAGAAAAAGAAGTCTTATTAACGGCGGAAGGCATCAAAGAGCTGCAGGAAGAATTGCATTGCTTGAAGACCGTCAAGCGTCCGGCGGTATCTAATCGAATTAAGGTCGCTATTGGCTTCGGAGACATCTCAGAGAATGCCGAATATGATGATGCTAAAAACGAACAAGCGTTTATCGAGGGACGCATTTTGACGATCAATAGGATGCTGGGTAATGCCCGCATCATTGATACGGAAAAGGCGTCAGACGATACGATCTGCATCGGAGCCACGGTCTTGTTGAGAGATTTGGAATTCGGTGAGGATCAAAAGTACACAATTGTCGGGGCGACAGAATCAAACCCGGATGCCAATAAGATCTCCAATGAATCTTTGGTCGGCAAAGCAATACTTGGGCAGAAGATCGGAACGATTGTTACTGTTAATGCTCCCATAGGGCCACTGCAATATAAAATATTGGGAATACATAAGAAATCATAGATCCACATTTGGATGCAGATGGTTTATTGATGTTCTCCTAGCCCACTACTTCAGGCTGATATATGTCTCTGGAGAACCTTTTCTGGGTTTTGAGGACTACTATGCAGGAACGAGACCTGGCGTAAGACAGGAGGAACCGACATGATCCGAAATGAAGTTCTGGACGCGATCCATGCGCGTCGGAGCACCCGCAACTTTACTGACAAGCAGGTTGAACCGGAACAGCTTGAAACACTGCTTGACGCCGCCATCTGGGCGCCGAGCGGAGGCAACAACCAAAGCTGGTTGTTCACCGCCATCCAGAACAACGAAGCCCTTCTGAAACTCAACAAGCTGGTGTGCGAAGGCTTTCAGCATTGGGTGCCGGACGACGATTACCCCGGCAAGCTTGGGGCAAAAGCTGCCTCACGTAAAGAAGGCTACAATTTCTACTACCATGCGCCCATTGTCATCATTGCTTCCAATAAGCCAAACTATGAAAACGCGATGGCCGACTGTGCGCTCGGCTTAGAGAACATTTTCCTCGCGGCGCAGTCAATGGGGCTGGGCAGTTGCTATCTCAATCAGCTGCACTGGCTGCGGGACGATCCCGGCGTACGGGATTTCCTCTTTGAGCTAGGTATTCCTAAAGAGCACACCATCTGCTCGGCGGCCGCAATCGGAACCATCGGCAAAGCATCCACACCGCCGGCGCGCAAACCTAACACGACCCATATCGTCAAATAAGTTTAACACCGTGCGGTACCATATTGGCCAGCCCCGGCTAGTCAACCGGGGCTGGCTTTGGTGTCTCATGCAAAAGTATGGCTGACCGCTTGTGTACCTGCCGGTCCTGTGTGGATTGTCTCAAGAACTGGTGATATCCACCTGCCGATTAGCAGCGTCCCATGTGACCGTATACCCCAGGAAATCACTGACGAAACGCGCCGGCACCATCGTGTGCTGATTGATAATCAGCGGCGGCGTGACCAGGGTGACCGTTTTTCCGTTGACGGTGGCGGTGTAGCTGCCGATCTGCAGCACGATCGTAGTACTGCCCTTGGTGGCGGTGATGGTTTTGTCGGTGCCATTCCACTGCACAGTGGCCCCCAGGGCATTGAAGATCGGCTTCATCTGCACCACTACGCGATCGTCGATAACCATGGGCGCCACATCAAACTGCACGAGAGTCCCGTTGACAGACACCGTAATGCCATGTGAATTGTTTTGATTTGAGTTTGACGAGCTGCCTGTGTTGATTAAACTGCCAGCGACGTTATTGATATTATGCATAATGACGGTGCTGGGTCTATATATTGAGGTTGATGAGCCGCCTGAGCTGTTTAAGTTGCTGATGATGTTATAAATATTGCTCGTAATGCTTTCGGTGATAGGTTTAAGTACGTTTGTGGTTACACGTGGCCCAAGCAACTCTTCTATCATGTTGGTGCCGCCACTCGCCACGTATACGTCGCCAATGCTGTCGACAGCCACACCGTTCGGCTCTACAAACCCTCCGTTGCCTGTGATGTCTGTCCAGGAGGATGCGCCCTTGACAAGCTCTTTGACCTTGGCGTTCATCCAATCCGTAACGAACACGTCGCCGGAGCCATCAACAGCAACGCCACCAGGATCATTAAACCCTCCTTTATAGGTGATATCCGTCCAGGAACGGAAGCCCTGTAAAAGCTCTTTGATCTTGTTGTTGCCATCCACTACATATATGTCGCCCGCGCCGTCGACAGCCACGCCATTAGGCTCATTAAACGCTCCGTCGTAGGTGATGTCCATCCAGGAGGTGGCGCCCCCCACAAACTCGTCGATCTTGTTGTCCAAAGTATCGGCTAAGAACACATCGCCGTAGCGATCCACTGCCACGCCGCTAGGATCAGAAAACGCGCCGCCATAGGAGAATAAAAAAACCGTCCTGTGACGGATATAAAAAACCGCCTAAAAGGTTGCCCCTCTAAGCGGCTCTTGACGCTTATTATTCTATATGCTCGGTCTTGCTCGGTGGCCAGCGGATTGGTGACGATGCCCGTCCTTACCGACATTCTGCAACTGGGCGATCCACTTGCCACTGGTGATGTTTTGCTCAAGCCTGGTGTACATCCGGGTTTCCTGGCTCTGAGTCAACTTGCCGTTTGTCACCAACGCCTGAAGTTGGCTCTGGATGCTGGTCGAAATCGTGCTTTCGAGCGAGGCCACGGTCAAACCCTTGGCCGCAGCCAGGTTGGAGATAGTCTGACCGCTTTCAAGGGCTGTGATCAGAGCCTGCGGGGTCATGCCCAGTGCGCTGGCTGCCGGTTTCAGCACCATGAAACCGCCTCCGACCATCGGGCCATGTCGCCTTCCCACCGGGTGGCCGACCGGGCCTGCCACAGATCCCTGGTTTTGGGATGCCATTGCCACACTGGCGACAGTGCATGCCAGGATCACTACGGTAACAATACTCATAATCCATTTAGTGCCAAGTTTCATTTTCTCACCTCTCCCTATACCCTTTCGTTTTACCACATCTATCTTACCGCATCGACCTTGAGATAATCTGAGAAAAAACTTAGAGGAAGATGAGAAAATGGTAAATATTTGGTTTGAATAATTCCCGCCCCGATCACACCGATATAACCAGGCGTTCTGCGGGATCAGGCTATCTGCTTTCTCAGGGCTTTAACCCTTTGTTCTGCCTTCTCGTAGAAACCTTCATGCGGGCCTGCAATGAACACCAGGCGAACTTTCTCCTCCACCAGTACAACATAAGCCGCCCGGTAATTCAGTCGGCAGCAATCGCAAGGAGAAAATCGACCAGACTGCAAATGGCCAAAAATATCGTCGTCAGCACCCGGATATCGCGGACTATAGCAAAGAACATCGAATAGTATTTCTTAAGGTGGTCTCTATATTTTATATTTAAAAACCAAAGGAGGGAAGGAGCATGGGGGTGAGCAATATGTCCAGTGAGAACGGTAGGGCTAAAAAATTAAACCTGGATCTTGCAAAGCGTTACATCGGTGAGCAAGTAATGCGGCAAATCCTGAACTACCTTGAGGGGAACCCCGAGCAGAACATCGTTCGCCTGTTCAAGTTGATAGAGGCGCTGCCGCTCGGGATCAGCGCCGGATTCAAAAAAGTGCCTCACGACCTGAGAATGTCCTATGAACAGAACCCGGTTTACAGAACATATTTTAACAGCCTCTTCAGGGACCTCGACCGCAATGTGCGCAACCGTCTGTTCTGCAACTTGCTGGTCAATACCATGGCCGTCTCTCAGGCACGCCGCGAGCAGGTGGAGGCCAGAGAGAAGATCATAGTGCCCATGACCTTCCTGATCGACCCTACCAGCGCCTGCAATTTAAAATGCGCCGGCTGCTGGGCCGGCGCCTACGCCAAGCACGACGAGCTGGAACCGGAACTCCTGGACCGGATCATCAACGAGGCCAAGGAACTGGGAATCTACACCATAGTCATGTCAGGCGGGGAGCCCTTCATCTATCCGTACCTTTTGGATATAGCCGCCAAGCACAATGATATAGCCTTCATGATCTACACGAACGGCACACGGATCGATAACGCTGCAGCCGACCGGCTTAGAGAACTGGGAAATGTGGCTCCCGCCATCAGCCTAGAGGGCTGGGAGGAGCAGACCGACGCCTGGCGGGGCGAAGGAGTTTTCAAGCACATCACTGCTGCCATGCAGCGGATGAGGGAGAGAGGGGTCTTTTTCGGGGCCTCCGTGACCATCACCAGCCAGAATGTGGAGTCGATCACCAGCGATGCCTTCATGGATTTCCTGATCGCCCAGGGGGTGAGGTTCCTGTGGAGTTTCCACTATATTCCCATCGGTCGCCAACCGGACGTGGAACTGGTGGTCCGGCCGGAGCAACGGGCCTACCTGGCCGAGCGCATTCCGCATCTCCGCAAATACAAGCCGTTGCCGATAGCCGATTTCTGGAACGATGGAGAACTCACGAGCGGGTGCATCGCCGGAGGGAGATCCTACTTTCACATCAATGCCAGGGGTGATGTAGAGCCCTGCGCTTTCGCGCACTTCGCCGTGGACAATATCCGCGACAAGAGCCTGCTGGATGTGCTGCACAGCCCCTTCTTCGCCGAGTATCAGAGGCGTCAGTACTTTGCGGACAATAAGCTGCGGCCCTGCCCGATCATCGATAATCCCCAGGTTCTGCGCAAGATCGTGCAGGCGGTGGGCGCCCATCCCACTCACGAGGGAGCGGAAACTATCCTGGGCGGGGAGATCGGCGCTTTCCTGGACCAGCGCTCTGCAGACTGGAAGCGGGTCTCCGACCCGATCTGGAAGGAACGCCAGAAGAACAGGGATGCAGACTCGTTCAAGTATGAATTATTCGGGTATATTCGCTATTAAACTTGAGGTAAATTGTGGATGATGGAGGCGGAGCGTGGCTGGTTAGCACATTGTGTCACGTGACAGTTATAATCGGGTTTTTAAGTCTATCGAGTGTTTAATAACCCAAATTGTCAACGCTTCCCGGCCAGGAATACGGTTATTATCATAATAAAGTGTAACGAGACTCCATGTACCAGATCATCCTCTGGTCTTAAGCGACTTCACCTTTTGATTTAATCAATGCTATAAGATTGGCAAGATCTGCTTTAGTTAAAGGCTCATCACCATCTTGATCGGCTTCAAGACTATCTAAAAAATAAATCACCGGAGGCGTTAATTCCAAGTCATCAGGATATTCAAGGGCTTGTTCACCGGGATTATTTTGTATAAGCTCATCCATTTTCTTAATTGTCTTCGCGGTAAAAAGAGTTTCTCCGCAAGATTCGCAATATAAGATAGGCACATTATTGATTGTTATTTCGTTACCCCGAATCACCCGAGATATAGCCTGCCTCGTATTTAACAGTGGTTGCCCACAACGGCAAGATCTTTTTGTCATCTCTATTTTCTCCTTTCTCTGCCAGATGTGACAACCGTTACGCAGTTATCACGATCAATCTCTGCACAAATCATGATATCTTCTTGCTTCAAAGTATACCTTTTGTTTGCGCGATCCTTTTTAACGATTTTCCCATTCCAAGGAAAAATCCCGCAAGGGGCTGCAAAACCTACCGCACGCTATCCCACAGTGCTAGTTCTGCGGATCGAGGGTTGTCCACGACATCCGACGTTGAATCGAAGCGCATGGTTGCTCTGCGGTCGAGATCGTATTTCGGCCAACCACAGTCTCCATGAGCGGCAAACGCAACCCAGGCGGCGTGCATGGCGTCAGCAAGCCGTTGTGGTGGATTAGTTCCCAGAAGCGGCTTAGTCCCGTTGCCTAGCGTGTCGAAGACGAAGGCAACTTCAAGCGCATGACATGCACCGAGGAGTCCGTTGAACTGTGGCGAGCGCCAGGCAAACTCGTACATATAGGTGGCCGAGGCGCTCTTCGCGTGTGCGTCGGCCAGGCGGATGGCGGGGATACGACAATACCAGTCGCTCTGAATAGCTGCGAGCAGGTCACCTGCGCTGGCATTGGGATGTGCTGCACGATAGGATGCTTGTGTCGCTTCGACCGGGAGTCCGTAGGCTGCAATGGCCCCAGCTAGAGTCTCTGGGGTGATGTGCTCGATCATACCATAAGCTACCAGGAACAGCCTCCACTCATCTGTGGTCGTGCCGACCATGATGTCGATATTCCCGCCGGCTCCGGCAACAATGCGATCAATGGGACGCTCGGGGATGACGTCCCCGTCGATCACTGGCTGCCAAGGCATCATACTTGCAGTGACCTCGCCCCAGCGTTCTGGATCAGGGTTTGCGGCGAGATCTGCCCTCAACTCTGCCTGTGCTTGAAGCAGGCGATCGAGAGAAACAGTCGCGATCGCCTCTCTGGTTGCCGGGACGCCAAGTTTATCGGCGAGGTGGTGGCCGACCCGCTGTGCGGTAGCGGCTGAGATTGCCTGATGCGCTGCCCCACTCTGGGCTATGGCACGGCGAAACAGCCCTTCGGCACGGGGCATGGAAAGCAACGTGCCGACGCTCATGCCTCCAGCCGATTCGCCAAAGATGGTGACGTTGCCAGGATCGCCACCAAAGGCAGCGATATTCTCCTGCACCCATTCAAGGGCGGCGACTTGGTCGAGCAGACCGAGGTTGGCGTTTCCGTCGCCGAGGTAGAGGAAGCCATCAGCTCCGACACGATAATTGATGGTCACGCAGACTATGCCGTCGCGGGCAAAACGACTGCCGTCATACGCGGGTGCCGCTGCTGTGCCGGTCTCAAAAGCACCACCAGAAAACCAGACCATCACCGGTTGCCCGGCCGCCCCCAGGTCGGGGGACCAGATGTTGAGGTTCAAGCAGTCCTCCCCGGCGATAGTAAGTTCTGGCAGGAGCGCATCCAATGGTGGGGGGTATGGTAGCTGAGGCGCCTTCTCGCCATACGCGAGGGCATCTCGCACGCTGCTCCAGGGCTCAACTGGCTGTGGGGGTCGGAACCGATTGGCGCTAAACGGTGGCGCCGCATAGGGAATTCCCTTAAATGTGTTCACGCCATCAGCAACGCTGCCACGCACCTCACCATGCCGGGTTTTGACAACTGCATTCATGTATATATCATCCTTCCATCCACCGTTGTTCGGATTCTGCACCAACACTGATCATCGACTTGCTATTCATTGATGTTCCATCCCCTGACAATGGGTTTTTAACTTCTCTCTGCTACCCCGAACCAGAAGTCGTTCCAAAACTCCTCTATGTATTCCTCTCCCAGTTGTCCAATTATCAACGACACGGAGTTTATTTGTTCATTCAAGTACAGAGGCAAGGTAGCCGGAATATTATACATTGGTAACCAATGGCACTAAATGGTAATTATGAACCATTACCGCTGGCACAGGAGGGATGCCGGATGGACATTGCATCTTCATCGTATTGCTTTTCGGAAGAAATCTCCGATGCGAGTAAAATAAAGATCAGGAATGTGTGTTGACATCGATGCCTCTGGCAACGCCTACGTGGCCGGAAGCAAGGAGGAGCTTCCGACGTCTTTGTTTCCAAACTCAGTACGGTTGTGCCGCCGCCACCCACGGGCAAGGACTGCATCCTGGTCAATAAGGTCTACGACCAGTGCTTCACCGAGGAACTGGTCACCAGTCAGGTACCTGTAGCATCACTCTGCCCCGGCATCACCATACCCCCGGGCTCGAGCGTCGGTTGCATTCCAGTTCCGGGAAGTCAAACCTGTACCTTCGCCGGAACAGTAGCGGTGACACCGCCGCTGACGCCGTTCTTCGAAGAGGTGCTGGTGCTGAACTCCTTCGATATCAGCGCCCCGATTTTCGTTGCCGGTGTCACGGTCTGCGCGCCAACGCTCACCTTGACGGGGGCGGCGCATGCCGATCTCTTTCCTCTGACGGGAGTCGGTTTCACCGACACGCTGCCGGCAGGACTGGTGGTAGCGACGCCGAATGGATTTACCGGGTCATGCGGAGGAGCGGTAGCGGCAGTTCCCGGATCGGACAGTATCAGCCTCTCAGGTGGGACGTTGGCCGCAGGCGCCTCATGCACATTCTCGGTCAACGCGACCGGGACATCGGGTGGAATAAAAGATAATATCACCAGCGCTGTCACCTCGAATGAGGGCGGCACTGGCAACACAGCCTCAACCAGCCTGACGGTATCAACAGTTGCCCCGCCAGCCATCTCCAAGGCGTTCAGGGCAGCGAGCATTCCAGTCGGCAAACCAGGAACCACGCTCACTTTCACCATCACCAACCCAAACACGAGCCTTACCCTGACTGGGGTCGCCTTCACCGACCCGCTGCCGGTGCCGTTGCTTATTTTTCTGGAGCTGATGGTCGGACTCGAACCGGCGACCTGCGCATTACGAGCCCAAAATAGCTTATATTACCGTGTTTATGAGCCCATACTGTGTTAAATAATCCAAAATGTCAGCGCTTCCCCGCCAGGAATAATGCTTTATGCGTTCATAAAATTTATATGTGATACTCCACTGTTTCAGGCTGAGTCAGCACTTGGCGAAGGAAGCTGGCCGGGCTTAGCTTTTCAAGCGATAATTCGTCGGGAGCATAAGCCAGCGCTTCTATGGGCTCCATCAGTTTTGCCGCTGCTTTACCTAGAACTTTCCATCGTTTTGGGGCAGGCATGCGCCGAAAATCAGGAGATACGATTATTAGATCAATATCGCTTTCCGAGCTGGCATCCCCCCGGGCATAGGAACCAAAAAGCAGTATCTTTTCCACCTTTATACCCTGATCGTTAATAGCCTGGGCATAGGCTTTGATTATTCCTTCAACGGTGGCATGTTCTCTAAGCATTTGATAATTTCACCAGCCTTTTTTACATAATCTAAGGCAACCCGGCGTGGGTACTTCTTTGCAGCTTGGCTTAGTTTCTCAGGATAGCGGGCACCAATGGCCGCCATGTTCAATTCGGCGATGAATTCAACTTGAATGTCGCTCAATGGAGCCTGCCCGGTCTTTGCGAGCTCCAACAGATTATGCCTTCGGGGTGGCAGCGCACCAGTTTTTTCGACTATGATAGCCTTTAAAGCCTTTTCAACAGCTAACTGGCAGGCGAAACAAGCAAAGAGATACCTCCGGGAGCGGAGCATTGCCCGGGCATCTTTCAAATTTTCCTCAGCCTGTTTGAGCCATTCTTTAGTGTCCAACCGCATACAGGTTTTACCACCTCTTATAAATTATAGCTTAGCACAGCCAGGTATACAATAAGTTTGACACAATGCTTCATAACAGCATATTCGTCCATCACGTCTCTCTATAGTGCCCCCCGTTGTCCCCAGAAACTTTTTTATGAAGAAGCTGCAGCATTTCCTTCATTTTACACAGATCCGCGGGCATCGACAAGTTCCCATGCATCATCCAGAAGACCCTGAAAAAGAATATCATACTACAATGTAGTAATATTTGTTGACATGCATATCTGTCTGATGTTAGTGTGTAAACATAGTAGACATCCATATTGCACATTAATTGCTAGATCATGGACCTGATATCAGAAGCGCCCTTGCTATGATATATAGCTTTGCTGATAAGAAATACTCATCGTCAGCGAGAGAGAGTGCAGAAGAGGGAAAATGGGAGAGCTAAAAAAACTGGCCTTCAAATTCAGAGAATGGCTGGAGCAATGTCGGCAGGTATTGGATCAGAATAACTCCCAAGGAGGTATCCTGCCTGATTTTCCGGCCGAGCAATTCCTCAAGGAACTCAGCGCGGCGGCAGCGAACGACAAGAAGGCCGGCATCGACCCTGAACCAACGCTGACCAGCCTGGCCGCGATTATCCGCCGGCATGACAGGCGGATGGCGCGGGACGTGGAAATATATTCCAGCAACAGAAGCAGCGTCACAGTCAACAGGATGAAGCTGCTCAAGCAAGGCTACCTTGGCCGCCTGGAGGCAGGAATTCTGGAACTGTTGTGCAAGGCCGGGGTTGCCAACACCCTGTCCCGCCTGCGCGACAGCCAGGAGATCTCTCTCCGGCAACTGGAGCAGCGAAGCAGGGTTTCGTTCTCCTACCTCAGTCAGATCGAACGGCTCAGCGGAAGTCTCCCCTCCTCCGAGATCCTGTCCAGTCTGGATATTGCCCTATTGTCCCCAAGCTCAGCGAATACTGCACCCGGCCTCTCTCTTCTCCGGCAACGCGGTGATTACGACACTGCTGTGCAACTGGTGCAGCAGGAGGAGGCGCTCATCGTCAACACCTGGTTGCAGTTGATGGGAGGAGCTGTATCGTACGCGGCGGTTGCCAAGATAAACCCGGTTGTCAGGGAATCGGGTGAAAGCCATTCGGGAACACCCGGCAGTAACTTAAAACCTGACAAGATGCTTCCGTTTGCATCAAGCGATATTCTGGACGACGAGTATGAGGCTACGGAGGCCGGCGAAGACATCGATGAAGGTGGCTATGCCGGCAGTGATGAGGGTGATAGTGCTGCCGCCCCCGCAAATATGCACCTGGCTGAAACAGGGATATCTACATTTGAACTCTGTGATTACTTTGTTGAACTCACCCCTGGCACCCAGAAAGCAGTACTGCGTTTAGTAAAAGATCTGGCGAGAGCGCAGAAAAGAGGGAACAGGTGAAAGGATGATTGCAAGCTATAGGACTCTTAATTGCCGGCCGGTAATGGTGGCGTCAGGATTTGAATGAAAAATGATAATACATTTAGGAGACGGAGGGCTTGAGAAATATGGTAGATCTGCAGGCAGCCAAGGCTGCCACCGGTGAACTGACTTCAATCAACAAGCGCCTGCTTAAAAACCTGAGCAGCACGAGAAAAGCGGTCGAAAACTGGGACTTCAAGACTCTGAAAAAGATGCTGGCGGCATTAGATGAGGATATCAGGCTGCTGGCAGCCAAACACGAGGAATTGATGCCTGACGTTTGCAATACCCTGGAGAAAGAGCAGGATATTGTGGCCGGTGCGGACTACCCCAGTATCCTGGAAGCAGCCCTGCGTGACTCGGGTCTGCCAATCCAGGGCAGCTATCCCAAGTATGAGCTGATCCCTTTCATACTAACTGTAGATCCCGGGCAGGAAGCGGTTATCCTTTCTGTAGGCCGCAAGAGCGAGCGCACTTCCGCCCTCGCCCCGCAGGAAGTGGCCGCCTGGGTATCCGCCCGGTATAAGAAGCTGGTGGAAAAGAGGCTTGACTCGCAGCGATTTTGCAGAGAATTGCTGGATGCCTACCGGATCGGCAACCGGATCGCCTACCATCAAAACGAGGTGCTGTGGGGCCGGGCGGTATCGCTGACCACGATCTACGATCTGTTGACAGTACGCCGCTCTTCCAGGCAGGAGTATTCGAAAGAGCTTTATATCTACGACCTGGGACGGTTGAAGGAACAGTTCGAGATCAGATACCAGGGCTACCGGTTCGAGTTCGGTTTCGCCCGCAACCAGGGCCACGCCCTGCTGGTGATCGACAGTCAGGGCCGAGAAAGCAGGCTCAGCAGCCTGATCGTACACTTGGATAATGAACACCGGGAGGAGGCACTGCCATGAACATCGACGAGCTCGATCTCGAAGACCTGAGATCAGGCATCCCGCCTGCCAATGCTGAACTGCTGTCCGGCATGACACAGGGGCGGGCAGACTGGCTGGATCGCTTCCAGGAGCATTACCTCCGCAATTTTATAGGCCGCCCCGGGCCCTGCGGGCGCGGCAGCAAGGTGAAGGTGCTGGTCGGCGGCGAGGGAACCGGGAAGACCCACCTGTTGCGCTGCGTTGCGCAGGATGCCCGTGCAATGGGTTACGCCATTGTCTATCTATCGCTGCGGGATATCAACTACCGGCTGAACAATTTTCCGGTGCTGTACCGGGCAATCGTGGAGCAGATCGATAAAGAGGCGCTGGTGCGCGGGCTGTGCCGGCGCGTTGCTGAATACCTCGGTTACGGCGAGGATGAGTATGACGGCTCGGGTCCTTTGCTGCCTTTGCTGGTGGAGAAGGAGGGCTGGGCGCCCAATGATGCCAGGAAAGAGATCAGGAAGGCTATCGGCCGGTGTTTTCACGACCTCGACGTCGGGCCGGCATTCGTCACCTTCTGTTTTCAGGTAGTTGTTACCAGGATGGTCAACGGCCAGGATGAACAGTTGAGGGCAGCGCTCCTCTGGCTGGGCGGCGGGAAGCTGGATCGCTCCGGGAAGAAATCCACCAACCTGTTTGAGACGCTGCAGAAGTCCAACGCCCGGGCCTGGTTGAACTCCCTGATCCAGGTCTTGAATGCTGCCGGCATGACCGGGCTCGTAGTCCTGATCGACAATATCGAAGAGATAACCAGGACCGTGCCGGGAACCGGACGGCACCTGTACACGAGCAATGCCGTCAAGGACACCTATGAGATGTTCAGGCAACTGATCGACGATACCGACCTGCTGCACGGCTTTGTATTGATCATGGCCGGCGGCAGGGAGATCGTCGAGGATTTAAAACGGGGTTTCAAGAGCTACGAGGCGCTCTGGATGCGGCTGGATCCAGGCCTCGTCCCCGGACTGCGTTTTAACCCATACTGTGACATCATGAACACCGATCTCCTCGCTGAAGCCAGGGGGGAGGGCTTTCCACAACGTGTGGCAGCCATGCTGAGCCAGTTGCTGCAGGGAGCGGGGTTCCGGCGCCACTACCGGGAACTGCAGGATCTGAGCCAGCACAGTGAACTGCGGGCACGGGTGATGGAGACAGCTTTGCTGATGGAAAGGGTGGGAGAATAGATGGTCGCCTACAACGAGGAACGTCTGAAAGCGGTAGGTGTGGTGGAGGCCTTGCGGGCTGGCGTGCCGACTCGTGTTTCCACCAGGACGCTGCCGGATCTGAGAGAAGAGTTGACTGAACTGATTCAGGACGACCTGGAGTTGTTCCTTCAGGAGCAGAGCGTGCCCGGGCGTCTGATCTGGGGACGATACGGCCAGGGCAAGACGCACGTACTGACTAACGTGGAGCACCTCGCTCTGGAGATGGGTTTTGCAGTAAGCCGGGTTTCTCTGAGCCGGGAGGTCTCTTGCCACAACCTCGGCCATTTCTACAGCCGGGTGGCGCAACTGTTGCGTACCCCGGACTCGAATGTGTTCGGGCTGCAGCGCAAGTTGAATCAGAAAAAAGCATCCGATTTGCCGGAGAGCCAGATCATAAAACCTGGGCGTTACAGCCACCCGCTGCCGGCGATCATCCTTGAAGATTATCTTTACTCCGAAGGCGAGGACCAGGATCTGTTATACGGATATTTAATGGGCGGCAAGGTTTCCACCGCTGAATTGAGGCGCTTGCACAAGGTTTATCGCGGTCAGCCCATGCCCAAATTCGAGCGGAATTTCAAGACCGAAGAAGACGCCACCGCCTTGTTCGGAATGCTGGCGGATGCCGTCTGCTTCTGCGGTTACAAGGGGTGGGTGATCCTGATCGACGAGTTGGAACTGGTAGCCAGGCTGGGCAAGATCAGCCGCCTGAAGGCTTACCGGAACCTGAACTGGCTGCTCAATTGGTCAGGGACAATGCGTTTCCCAATCTACACGGTGGCAGCCGCAGCAGAAAACTTGCGCGACGAGATGTGGCATGCGACAGACGCCAACCGGCTGCATGACGAATCGATCATGCCTGAACTGGCCTTGGAGAAGTTCGGTGAAGCAGACAGGGATAGGATCAGGAAATTTTTTGAGACAGGCAACAGCGGCCGGTGTCCGATCATCCAACCAGTAACGGAGGATGCGCTGCTAGGCTTGCTGGAACAACTGGTCCTGATTCACGGAAGGGCCTATGACTGGAACGCCACCCTGAATGTGGAAAAACTGCTGCACGACCTTGGCAGCCATCCGATACGCTCCTATATCCGGGCCACCCTGGAGGCGCTGGATATATGCTGCCTGTACCAGGAGGAGGTCACGCCAGAGGTGGAAGACCTGGTCGCCAGCACCCTCGAGGAGGACAACAGCTTCTTCTCCGATTCTGTTGAGGAGGAGTGAAATGATTGCCCTAAGGTCACCAATACGAAGACGCCGCCGTCATGCATAGCGGGAAAAAGATCGGGGTTGTCGCCTCCCGACATATCGGAGATGCACTCAGGCTCCAGATGCAGCAATGCCTGGAGTGCCAGTTGGGCAAGGCCTTTTTTGAGTTCCGGGCCCTGAATCCCTGCAATCGTAGACCCACGTAGACACTATGCCCCCAGGTGTACATAGGCATATTGCATGGAACATAGGCGGTGCTATACTGAATACATAAAGAACCGGCCTGGAGGTGCACAATGACCGAACAAAGCAAGAAGATACTGGCTGAGGCATTGGAGCTATCCCCTATTGAACGAGCAACCTTGGTTGAAGAACTTCTGTCAAGCTTCGATTCTCCAAGGAGCATGGAAGCAGATGCATTATGGGCGAAAGAGGTTGAAGATCGCATCGATGCCTATGAACGGGGAGAACTGCATACAACACCTGCCGAGGCTGTTTTTCGTCGCCTCAAACAGGACACTGGAAGATGAAGGTTGAATTCCTCTCAACAGCAGAAACTGAGCTTGTTGAGGCGGTTTCGTATTATAACGAGCAGCGTGATGGGCTCGGTGACCAGTTTGCTACTGAGGTCAAGCAAACTATCACAAGAATCCTCCGGTTCCCTGATGCCTGGACCAGACTATCAGGGCGCACCCGCCGCTGTTGCACCAAGCAATTTCCTTACGGGATAGTTTTTCAGGTTCGGGGAGATATGCTCCTCATTGTTGCCGTAATGCATCTAAGACGTCATCCAGATACTTGGAAATCTCGATTGGGGTCAAAGGAACAGTAGTTCGAGAGCTTCGGAAAAATAGTCAGGTGGTTAAATGATATAGGATACGATGTTGTTGAAGTGCGAACGAGGAATCCACACATGCCTGACGAAGACATTATAGATTGGGCATTCAAAGAAAGTAGGATCATCCCGACTGCTGATAAGGATTTCGGAGAGCTAGCCGTTTCGCGCGGGAAAAACATTGTGGCATGGTTCGTTTTCCTGATGCCCCGTTTGAATTGAGAAAAAATCTATTTGAGCAACTCTTGCAAAATTATGCTACGGAGTTAAGCATGGGAAAGATAATAACCGTATTTCCTAATCGTATTCGTGTGCGAAATACAAATATGTGATCACGTCTCTCTTGCTGCTGTCCGGCGCATCTCCTGCAGCCATTCCAGCGCTCCAGGAGTCTGCTCCCAGGCCGTGCGGGAATTAGAAGCATAGATGATGGCCTCTTCCTCATTTCCCAATCCATAATAATCAGGCAGCCTGTAAGGGATGGGGCGCTCCCCCAACAGGAAGGCCGGAACATGTTGATTGACCCCGAAGGCTTCCGCAAGCATCTTATTGGAGCGTTCATTGGCACCCCCGGTGACCCGGAAGGACCAAAGTGCCTTATCGTAGGAGATGAAGCAGCTTTTTTCATCCCCGTAGCGCGCCATCAGCAGGCGCATCATGTCATCGCGCCCGTCTTCCAACAAACAGGATGACAAATCGTACCTGGCACCCTGATGATCTCCCTGGTCCAGACGTAATAGCTCTTCGTATGCCTCTATTGCCTGCTCCCTTCGCCCCACTTCCCGGAGGCAGTCGGCATATCCTTTGAGTGCTTCCATATAAGGCCTGGTATCAATGTTATCCCATAGATGCCCCATATTCCCATCGATACAGGGCTCGCCCACTATCAACCGCCCTGCCCGGATGCCCTTCTGATAGAAGTAGATTTTTTCATCCAAAATCCTGCTTTCACCTGCCAGCAGGTTGAAGGCATCGACACAGTAAGGCGACACATTCAAGATCTCCCAGGCACGGTCGATGATCATATCCCTGTCGGAGAGTTCGTAAACATCGGCGTACATGCTATCGGCACGGTTATACAGCTTCTCGTCGAAAGGCGGCCAGATCTCCTGCTCCCAGGCAGCAGTCTCCGGGCGGCTCTCCTGCTCTTTTTTCATCCAGAGGACGCCCTCGACCGGTTCGTTCCCATCGTGGAAGCCGGTCATGAAGGACCCCCGGTCGGGAATATCAGGGGCTCCCTGTTCCGGCAAGTCGATTTGCCACTGTTCATACTTGTTGTATGCCTCGTCCCGGTAGAGATTCAACATATAGCGATACAAATCTTTTTTGCAGTGAATATTCAATACATGGGGACGGTAATCGACAGTGCTTCCCATAAAGAAGAGCAGGTTATCTTCAATATCTCTGATCACCCTCACCCCGGCCGCAAATCCGCTCGAGGGGAGAACCGCTTTCACATCCAGGGCGTCCAGGCCATCGAGCAACCCCTTGACAGCTAGTCCCTTGGGCACCGAAAGGCTGTCGGGAAGCCCCCAGATATACTTCCCCGAAGTTTGCTCCCAGGCGCGATATAAAAAATCTGCCAGGGGGATCATAGTATGCGAAGTAGTAATCTCAAGAAAGAATGTGCCCGTACGGGCGTCTCTCAAGACATAGTAGACGAGATGCTCCCGGTGGGATTTTTTCAAGGTGGAAAGGTTGATTTCCATAGGCTTTTCCTGGTACTTCAACAGGCCATTTTTCTTTACGTAAAGATGCCGGGAAACCGATACCAACAGCTGATGCAGTTGATTCGAATGCTCAAGAGTCCATTTGATCATTCACGGTCTCCCCCTCTCGTGCATCGGCAATAAACATAGTTTTTATAAATTATTTTTCTTCCTGATAATTAACGGTAAACAGCGCCCCTCGGTTTGATAGCCACAACATAATAAACTTGAGCCTGCTTATCATAATCGATGATTGCCCTAAGGTCACCAATGCGAAGACGCCATGAACTCTCTTGGCCTTTAAGCTTTTTGAAATCACAGCTACGAGGATCGGATCGAAGCCTGTCCAGTGCCGAGGCAATACGTATTTGTTCTTCCGGGCTGAACAGACGTATGTCTTTTTTTGCCCGTTTAGAAAGTTCCAGCTTCATAGCAGCCCCAATTCTTTTTTAACTTCATCCCAGGGCTGCGTATCACCCCGAGCGATGTCACGCCGGCCTTCCTCAATAGCTTCAAGTTCTTCTGGAGTAAGGGGCTCGTCGTCTTCTGGGGCATCCATCAGGGCACTGAGCAAAGGATCTCCCTCGTCTTTTTGGGAAAGAAGGAACTGCAAATATCGCTTGGCTGCTGCTATCTCTTTGAGGGGAAGAGAATCTACGAGCTGGTGCAGCTCCTGTTTTGTCGGCATATTAGCTTCTGTCAAGTAAGCCACCTCCATTAAAATTATCTCGCATTCTCAACTCACTTTAATTATACAAAAAAACATGGGGTGAGCCTACATGCCGAATTTCATTTACTCATTCTCGCTCCGTTTTTCTATACCATCCAGCATCTCCCCTCTGGAAGAAAGACAAGTAGCAACGGCAATACCCTCCGAAACTTGAAAAGCCTGCCGTTACTCATTTCTCTGGAGCTGATGGCGAGCATTATAACTCGAACTCCCGACCTGCATATTGCGAGCCAAAAAAGGCTTACATTACCGGGTTTTTTGAGTCCATCGTGTGTTAAATAATCCAAATTGTCCTCAAGGGTCACAACCGAAACCTGGATCAGCTTCTGAAGTACGCCAAGATCTGTGGTGTGGCCAGGGAAATCCAGACTTATCTTGAGGTACTCTCATGAGTGAAATCCGGAATAAGCCGGCTTCGGTTGCCGCCAGGTTGAAAAATATCGGCTTTTCCGGAATATCTGGATATTACGGTCTAAAAGAGCCACTGTTCCGGTGAGTGAGAGCCACGTGTCCGGCAAAACTGAGCCAGTGCTCCGGCCAGAGAGCCATCTAAGCCATTCCCAATAGAAACCTCAAGGACTAAAACACAATCGTATTTGTGTCTTTACAATGCGCCGCTGATC
>Ga0224558_1002188_pt1 | contig 18527 bp, 13 predicted proteins | sample 714S32024metaG_FD_180682 | JGI IMG/M metagenome (GOLD analysis project Ga0224558, IMG submission 180682) | Peat soil microbial communities from Stordalen Mire, Sweden - 717 S3 20-24 | ecosystem: Environmental > Terrestrial > Soil > Wetlands > Peat | place: Sweden: Norrbotten County, Stordalen...
GAGAGAAGTGAAGTCAACCAGGGTTCTATTGGGCCTGCTCCTGGCAGCGCTGATGTCAACGATGATCCTGTCGCCCGGTTGGGCGGCAGGGTCTGATACCAAGAGTCAGCTTGACCAGGTCAATCAGAAGATCGAGCAGGAGAAGGAGCAGCTAGCCGCGAAGGCGAGGCAAAAACAGACGGTGGCACAGCAGTTGCAGCAGGTTGATCTGGGTATCGTCCAGACACGGAACGATCTGGCCACCCTGAACGGCAACCAGGTGCTGCTGCAGACCCGCATCGGCAATGACCAGCAGGACCTGCAAAAGACCCAGGCCAGCCTCGACGGCCGGACGCACATCTTCGACCAGCGCCTCAGGACTATCTATATCGACGGCAACGTCTCCTACCTGGACGTGTTGTTCCAGGCCACCAACCTGACCGATTTTCTGACTCGCTTCGACCTGCTGCGGCGGATCGCCGAGCAGGATATCTCTCTGATGCAGCAGATCACCGCCATGCACGACCAGATTGCCCAGAATGAGAATGACCTGGAGGGCCGGAAGGCGCAACTGACCGTAGTTCAGAACCAGACCCTTGCCAAGCAGGACACTCTGACGGCGAACAGCAGGCAGAAGGAGCAGTTGGTATCCCAGATCCAGGCCCAGATGGGCATTCTGCAACATAATGTGGACGAGGACGAGGCCTACTCCCAACAGCTCACCCAGATCATCCAGGGCCTGACGAACAAGAACGGCCCGCCCCAGGGTACAGGGCGCTTTATCTGGCCGGTAAATGGCCCCATCACTTCGCCCTTCGGGATGCGCATCAATCCGATCACGCACAATTACTCGGGCCATACAGGGATCGACATCGGTGTTCCCTATGGCACCCCCATCCACGCCGCCGACGGCGGCACCGTGATCTATGCCGGTTGGAACGTCGCCTATGGCAACATGACCGTCATTGACCACGGCGGCGGCTTCTCCACCATGTATGCCCACCAGTCGAAGCAGATGGTGGCCGTGGGGGATCATGTCACCCAGGACCAGATCATCGGATATATCGGCACCACCGGCTGGAGCACCGGGCCGCACCTGCACTTCGAGATCCGGGTCAATGGTGTTCCGGTCAACCCCATGAAGTACCTCTGATTTGCATCCAGGCCCCCATGTCGCCGCAAGCGGCATTACTTGAAGAATGAAAGATGAGCCAGGGAACCGTTCCCTGGCTCATCTGACTAATGTATTTGAGGCGCCTTACTTTTTATCACATTGCGGCGGCATCAACAGTGCCATAGGATAAATCGTTATCCGGGACGTAGCCTCTTATTCCCCAATTCGATTAAAGATTTTTTATTTTGTAGTAGTTAGCAGGAAAACTGTCAGTGTATGTCGAAATAACTTAACTCGTAATTAGATAATTGTAAAATATTAGTAAAATTTGTAGATAGAAAGGACTATATTAATGAAGTCGACGATCCGTTATACAGCCCTGTCCTTTTGTCTGAGCCTGATTCTTGGTTGTATTTTTTTTGGTGCAACCGCCAACTTTGCTTATGCGAACAGTGTGACAGTAAGCGGAGGCCAGCAGGCAACCGCCAGCGTTGGGCAAGCCGCTAACGGTGGCAATATACAGATATCCGTGGCTAGCGATACTCTCAATGTGCGTTCCGGCCCCGGTACGGGCTACGAGCCAATCGGACAACTGCATCTGGGGGCGACCGTCCAGGCAAAAACTCACAGCGATGGCAACTGGTATCAGATAAATTTCCACGGAAAGACTGGGTGGGTTGCGGGTTGGCTCGTCCAGGTCTACCAGCCGCCGTCGGTAGATGCCTCCCGGGGATTGGTGAGCGGGATCGCAAGCATTGCCGAGCGCTTTTTGGGCAGGCCCTACCATTATGGGGGAAGCGGACCTTATAGTTTCGATTGCTCCGGCTTTACGCGTTACGTCTTTTCCCAGATCGGGATCCAGTTGCCGCATACCGCCAACGGCCAGGCCCAATTAGGGGTAAGGGTGGCGTCTCCATCGCCGGGCGACCTGGTATTCTTCGGGAGCAAAGGTTATATGACTCACGTCGGGATCTACATCGGCAACAACTCTTTCATCAATGCCGCAAACTACGGGTCTGGCGTCACCATCTCCTCACTCAGCGATTTTAGCCCCCGGTATGCCGAGGCGCGCAGGATTATCTAGCGCCGGTGGCCAGCGATCGGGCAATCCTTTTCACCTCCTGCCTCACCGTCCAGAAGAGGCAGTTTTCCTCTGACGGGAGGAAGTGGTTGCCGGTCTGCTCGAAGTTCACGGCGTAGCAGCCTCCGCCGCATCTCAGAAAACAGTGTCTGCAGTGCAGCGGCTGCCGGTCAGCGTTCCGGAAGGGCTCAAGCAGCCTGGCATCGATGCCCTCGTTCACGTTGCCGATGATCCATCGCCCGTCTTCATTCTCCAATCCCAGCAGTTTCGAACAGGGGCTCACGCTCCCATTCGGCGCCACCGCCAGCGAGGTCCTGCCGGCCCGGCAGCCCCAACCGGTGTATTCCCCCATCTGCTCGAACTCTTCGATGAATAGTGGCAGACCTCGGTTTATCAATTCATGATAGTCGTGGAGTATGGCTACCAGGTTGAGGCCGTATTTTGCTATCTGCTCTTTGCTCCATTGGCAGGGCCCGTGGGCGGGGCCGATGATCAGGTTGTGCAACCCCAGGTCCACGAGCCGCCTGAAGTCTTCCCTCATGGCATCCAGGGCTTCAGGGCTGATAGTCATCCTGGCGCCCAACTGGGGCTGGTACTTTTTCATCAGCGGGATCAGGCCGGCTATTTTATGCCAGGTGCCGGCCCCGCCTTTGGTCAGCCGGTACCGGTCATGGCTTTCGGGGCCCCCGTCTATGCTGAGCAGGACAGCGATCCGGTGCCTGGCAAAAAACTTCAGGGCCTTCTCATCGATCAAGGTGCCGTTGGTGGTGATCGCCCAGTTGATGTGGAGGCTGCTCCTGCGGGCGGCCTCCGCGGCAACGGGCACTATTTCCTCGATCAGCGCCATTTCCAGCAAGGGTTCACCCCCGATCAGGGTGATGGTGACCTCTGGAACTGCCGCCCGCTTCAGCAGCAGGTCGATCGCCTTGCCGGCGGTGGCTGCGGTCATGCGGTCATGGGCGCTTTTTCTGCGCACGAAGCAGTATTGGCAGGCCAGGTTGCAGTTGAAGGTCAGGTTCAATTCCATGGCCGTCAGGCAGAGCTTGCTCGGGCCCAGTTCGTTATCGATGATGCCCGCCAGTTGGTTGGCTTGATCCGGGCTGATCAGAAATTTCTCCGTTAAAATCTGAGCAAGAGCCAGGGGGGAGTATCCTGGATTGGCCCTGGTGTACTCCCCTAGAAATGCGCCGATCTGGTCGATCCAGTCCCTGCGATTTTCCATGGCCTTATTCTTCTGCGGCTTGGTCATCTGCTGCCTGGCTGTCCGTCCCGGCCTGGCTGTCCGTCCCGGCCTGATCGTCCGCTGCCTCCGGCGCTTGCTGAGGCGCCTCCTCGGGCCCTTGGTATCCGAACGGGTAGTAGCAAGGAGGGGGCCCAAAGAGTTCGAAGCAGGGATAGGCGAATAGTTCGAAACAGGAGGCGCCGAACCGCTCGAAGCAATGGTGCCCGAAAAACCGTTCGAAGCAGTGGTGGTGGAAAAACCGCTCATAGCAAGGATCTGCGGATAGCTCCGGAGCGGTGGTGGCTGTGAACGGATGGTAGCAGGCCCCGGCATACCGCTCGTAGCATGGCTGTGCAAACGCCTCATAGCAGGGATGGGCATGCGGCTGGTAGCAGGGCTGGGCATACTGCTCATAGCACGGATCCGGATCTGAGGCCGGCATGTCATAGCCGAACGGCTGGTAGCACGACGTGGCAAACGCGGCGTAACAACCTTGAGTAAACGCAATGGAGCAGTATGAAGTGAAACTGGTGGCGCATTGGTTGAAGAACGGTGTGGAGCAGGACGAAGTGAACGGCTGTCCGCATGTCATATAAAACGGTTCATAACACGATGTGTAAAATGTTTGGTAGCACGAGCCGGTAAATGGCTGGAAACACCCTCCGCCGGTAAATGGCTGGTAACAAGGCCGGGCAAACGCCTGGACGCACGGGCGGCCGAACGACTGACGGCACGGCTGAATACCGAACGGCTGGCGGCACGGCGGCGGTGTACCGAAGGGTTGCCGGCACGGCGGTGGCATACCGAACGGCTGACGACACGGAGTACCAAACGGCTGGCGGCACGGCGGCGGCGTACCGAAGGGTTGCCGGCACGGCTGTGGCATACCGAACGGCTGACGGCACGGAGTACCAAAAGGCTGGCGGCACGGCGGCGGCGTACCGAAGGGTTGCCGGCACGGCGGCGGTGGCATGCCGAACGGCTGGGGGCACGGGCGAGGCGGAGGACCGAACGGCTGAGTACACGGCTGGGAGAATGCCTGGTAGCAGCCATGAGTAAATGCCTGTTGGCACGGCTCGGCGAACGTCTGATCAGGGGCGGGGGGGTTGTCACCCTCCCCGGCGGCTCGCAGCCGATAGGTGATCTCCTTCATGTTCTCTTCGGTCAGAGAATACTTCAGATTTTCCCACACCAGTTGTATCGCCGCAATAGGAATGACACAGACTCCCTCATCGGTTTCCAGGCGGACAGTCTGCTGGTTGACCGAGGCGACGATGCCGGCGATCTGTTTCCCCGAAGCCAACTCAACCACTATTTTATTGCCTGTATAATTTTTCAGTTGCTCGTACAATCCGATCACATCCCTTCATTGATTGTGGCCCAGCACTAAAAGTGCTTGGAAGCGAGGCTCACCCAGAGCCGATCCGGGAGTCAGCCCGTGTGCGAAGGATGCGGAGGAGGGCACCCGGCATGCGCGGGGTTTCTTCATACAAAATACTGCCTGCATAGGTCCATTATATGTAAACTGCCGGGTGGCGGTGCGCCACCCGGCCGAAGATTCCTGTGAGTTAGCGCCTGGCTATCCCAGGTAGGTGGAATAGACGAGACCTGCCGCCACGGAAGCGCTGGTGTTGATCTCTGACACGAAGGCGTTCATCGGCCCTGACAACTTGGGCTGGTAGGCCCCGGCAGTGACCGGAAAGTCATGGGACTCCGTGCGGCCGGTCACATAGGTATTGCCCAGTTTATCGACGGCGATGCTGTTGCCCGCATCGGAAACAGAGCCCCCCAGGTAAGTGGAGTAGGCGAGCGAGGAGTTGCCGGAACCGTTGGTGTTGACCTGGGATACAAAGGCGTTGCTGCCGCCGCTATGGACGCTCCTCAGCATGGATTGGAAGGCGCTCGCAGTGACCGGGAAATCCTTTGAATAGGTGAATCCAGTCATGTAGGCATTGCCTGCCTTGTCGACGGCGATGCTGTGCCCTTCGTCGCAGACACTTCCTCCCAGGTAGGTGGAGTAGACGAGGGACCTGGCTCCATTAGCGCCGGTGTTGAGCTTGGTCACAAAAGCGTTGGTGCCGCCCAGGGTGCTTTTCAACGAATTTTGGAAGGCGCTCGCAGTGACCGGAAAATCGTTTGACCGGGTGAATCCTGTCACGTAGGCATTGTTGGATGCATCGACGGCGATACCGTATCCCTGGTCATAGAGGTTTCCTCCCAGGAAGGTGGAATAGACGAGGACAGCCGCTCCGGAAGCGGCGGTGTTGATCTTGGATACAAAGGCGTTGGCCCCACCGTGCTTGCTGTTCAGGGCGGGCTGGAAGGCCCCGGAGGTGGTCGGAAAATCCTTCGAGTAGGTAAACCCTGTCACGTAGGTGGCGCCGGTGGGATCGACGGTCACTCCATACCCCTCGTCGAAACTGCTCCCGCCGAGGTAGGTGGAGTAGACGAGGGCGGCGGCCCCGGTGGCGCCGGTGTTGAGCACGGATACGAAGGCGTTCTTGAGCCCCCTCAGTTTGGCCTGAAACGCACCGGAGGTGACAGGAAAGTCGGGGGATTCGGTGAAACCGGTCAGGTAAGCATTGCCGGCATTGTCAGTGGCAATGCCAAAGCTCACGTCCATGGTGCTCCCGCCGAGGTAGGTGGAGTAGACGAGGGCGGCGCTCCCGGTAGCGCGGGTGTTGAGCACGGATACAAAGGCGTTCTTGAGCCCCCTCAGTTTGTCCTGAAACGCACCGGAGGTGACAGGAAAGTCGGGGGATTCGGTGAAACCGGTCACGTAGGTGTTGCCTGAGGTATCGACTGCAATCCCAAAGCCCGCATCCTGGCCGCTCCCGCCGAGGTAGGTGGAGTAGACGAGGGCGGCGGCCCCGGTGGCGCCGGTATTGAGCACGGATACGAAGGCGTCCTTGCACCCCCTCAGCTTGGCCTGAAATGCTCCGGGGGTGACGGGAAAGTCGAAGGATTCGGTAAAACCGGCCACGTAGGCATTGCCGGCGTTGTCGGTTGCAATGCCGAGGCCTGCGTCAAAGCCCCTTTTTTTCTGTTGGGGAGGGAAGCCCAGACTGGGATCGACAACCAGGGTGTAGTCGGGGCTGTAGTTGTCACCCACGCTGATGCCGCACAGATATTCTCCATTCTCGCTCCTGGTGACCAGGAAGCTGCTGGCCAGGGGCACCTTGTTGCCGTCGATCAACTGGTAGCTGACCGGGCTTTTGTCTGTCAGGACCCCGAACGGGGTTGCCATCAGGATGTCTCCGCTCTGGTCCAATGCCAGGTCATCCACTCCGGAGATGGCGAGGTTGATATTGGTGATGTCCGCTCCGGGGTGCGCTAGAAATTCGTACTTCAGTTCTCCTCCCTGCCCCCTGAAGACCAGGTCGATCTCCGGCCAGAGGTTGCGATAGACGACCTCTTCGAAAGTGGGAAGGCCGGTGCGCCACCGGCTGGAGTCGGCGCCTCGAAAATAGTTCACCTTGGCTTTGCCGGGGGCAAGTCCTTCTGGAGCGGCGAAGTTGGCGACCACAAACCTCAGGTAGATGGCAAACCCCCTGACCACCTGATCGTCTTCATTATGATCGGCTGCTGCAAAAACCACCTCTTCAGGCGTGAAGAAGGTCTTCCAGTTGGCGTTCTCCGTGTAGTAAGCCACCTTCGGGTGGGCCTGTCCGCAGTTGGGGATAAAAACCAGTGGCAATTCCTCCAGGCTGTCCACGGCCTGCAACTTTACGGCCTGGGGGGTCTCTTCAGCATAATGGCCATACTGCATTAATCGCACCTCCTTGATAGGGCGTGTATGAAAACCACAGTTCTCTGCAACGTTCAACTGATTTTGTATATTTTATTTGAGCGGCCGGGTTTTTGTGACTGGGGCGATTATCGAGGTTCGAGATTCGGGATTCTAGAGGCGGCAGGATATGAGTTGTACGAGCCTTATCTGCGCATGAGGCCTAAAGCTCTGGCAATGCTGGCAAGGCCAATAATAATATGGTAGGATATTTCATATAGTCAATAAGGTGATGGATGGGGACAGATTGCGGAGGTGGATGTCCTGGAACGGCGTTGGTTAAAACCAGTAATCGTCTTAATTGTTGTTGCCTGCATCGCGGCCGGATTGGGCGGCCTTTTCTTTTGGGCGAACGCCACGGGGGTGAACAACCTGGTCAGGACCTATTTCCTGATCAGAACGCAAGCCCTGGCGCCGCCCTCTACTTCGACGCTGGTGGAGGGCGCCCTCAAGGGGATGGTGGACTCCCTCGGCGACCCCTACTCGGTCTACCTGAATAAGGATGACTACCAGGAATTGAACGTACAGATCGAGGGTTCGTTCGGGGGTATCGGGGTGGTGTTTGACATGGACAACAACCGGCATCTGGTGATCGAATCCATTCTGCCCGGAACGCCTGCCAGCGCGGCCGGCCTCCAAAGCGGGGACGTCATCGTCCAGATCGATGGACAGGACACCACCCAGATGTCCACGACCGATGCTGCCAAGCTGCTTCGGGGCAACGTTGGCGCCAGCGTCGCTATCAAAGTCTGGCGGCAGCAGGATGAGAAGTACCACACCGTTGTCATGAAACGGGAGCAGATCTCGGTGCCCTCAGCAACCGGAGAGATCCTGCCGGATCACCCGGAGATCGCCTACATCCAGGTGACCACCTTCAACCAGGACAGCACCCTGCCGCAGTTGTCGCAGGCTTTTGCCAACCTGAACAAGCAGGGATACCGGGCCCTCATCCTTGATCTGAGGGACAACCCCGGCGGTGATTTGCAGACGGCGGTGGAGGTGGCCGGCTATTTTGTCCCACCAGGGCCGGTGGTGCGCATCGTCAACCGGAACGGGGCCGAGATCGTCCTGCGCTCCAGCCAGAGCCAGAAGTATCTGCAGGTGCCGCTGGCGGTGCTGGTCAATGGGGGCAGCGCCAGCGCCTCGGAGATCGTGGCCGGGGCGATCAAAGACACCGGCAGCGGGACGCTGATCGGGACCAGGACCTACGGCAAGGGCGTGGTGCAGACTGTCTTCAGCCTCAGCGGCCAGGTGGGTGTGAAGCTGACCACGGACAAGTACCTGACCCCGAACGGGATCGATATCAATAAGAAGGGGATCGATCCCGACCTGGTGGTCAATCAGCCGGCGGGCAGCAAGTCGGACCTGCAACTGGAACAGGCAGTCCAGGTGCTGCTGGGGAAGATCGGCCAGGCGCAGAAGCAGGCTGCCTGATCGAGCGGGTAGACCGCGCCTGCAATCAGGCGTGGTGATCGAACCTCTACCCTCGAACTTCGAGAAAGGGGTTGGCGATGGGCTTTCCCTGGGGTTCTATTCTGCTGTTGATTATCAACACTTTTATTCAGATGTTGCAGGACCCTACTTTCCTGATGGTCTTTGTGGTAGTCGTCGTACTGATCTGGCTGCTCTACCAGCGGATGCAAAAGACCAGGGAAGCGCTGCTTTCGGTGCGCGGCTCCACCCTGCGCCTGGTGCTCACATCCCTGGGATTCGGGATAGCCGGCGGGCTGCTGGGCAGCGTTCTGATCATGGTGCTGGGCATCTCCATCAACGACATCGGCATCATCTATCTCTGGTTGCTGGCCGTGCTGCTGATGCTGGTCAACCCGCGCCTCCTCTGTTTTTCTTACGCCGGCGGCATTCTCGCCCTGTTCTCCCTGCTCACGGGTTATCCGAAACTGAATATCCCGGCCCTGATGGGGCTGGTAGCGGTGCTGCACCTGGTGGAGAGCGCCCTGATCCTGGGCAGCGGCCACAGCGATCCGCTTCCGGTCTATGTGCGCAACCGCTTGGGACGGGTGGTGGGCGCCTTCAATCTACAGAAATTCTGGCCGGTTCCCCTGACTGTCATCGCGGTGGCGACTGTTGGGGCGCAGGCGTTGGCGGGAAGCATTCCGATGCCGGGCTGGTGGCCGTTGCTGGGGACGCTGGGGACGCTGCCGGCCGGGACAGTGATTGGCATCATTCCGGTTATGGCCGCCCTGGGATACGGGGAGTTGGCTGTCACCTGCCTGCCCAGGGAACGGGTCAGGCTCACCTCGCTGCACCTGGCCATATTCAGCCTGGTGCTGCTGGGGCTGGCCATCTTGGCCGCCCATGTCCCCCAGACGACGGTCCTGGCCGCCCTGTTCGCTCCCATCGGCCACGAGGTGGTCATCCACGTTGGACAACGGTCGGAACTGCAGGGTCAGCCCCGGTTCATCCCTCCGGGGCGCGGGGTGATGGTCTTGGACGTGCGCAAGGCCTCACCTTCCTGCGAGGCCGGTCTGCGATCCGGTGACGTGATCCTGAGAGTGGGCGACATTCCGGTAAATTCCCGGGCCGACCTGAGATACGCCCTGGATGTCTCCGGGCACTCATTCGAGGTCGAATACCAGCGGGAGCCAGGCGGTGTGCGCAGGGCGCAGGCTGCCGCGGGCCAGGATGCTCCCCCGGACGAGGCTGGGCGCTTCGGGGTGATGACCGTTCCGGAGCCTGGCGACCCGCCGACGGTGGACATCATGACGACCGGATTCCTGCAGCGGATCGCCCGCAAGGTGTTTGGCCCCAGGGCCGGGTAAGCCGGTGTTGCCCGGAGATATTCCCCGTTAATGTATCATAACCGCTGTTTTCAGGACCTGGAGAACAGATCCACAACTGGAGAGGGGGCAATATCGTAAACTGCCCCCATTAAAAATGATATAATTATTAGGCTATCTGAGTTACGCTGCAGATATTTTATGCTCTTTTGAAGGGTGTTTTGGATGGGGAATTTTCAGCTCAAGTCTGCTTTTCAACCGACCGGCGACCAACCAGAGGCGATCGCCGGACTGACCGCGGGCATCAGGCAGGGATTGCCCACCCAGACCCTGCTGGGAGTCACCGGGTCCGGCAAGACCTTCACGGTGGCCGGAGTGATCCAGGAGGTGCAGCGCCCAACCCTGGTGATCGCCCACAACAAGACCCTGGCTGCCCAACTTTGCGGTGAGTTCCGGGAGTTCTTCCCGGACAACGCTGTCGAATATTTCGTCAGCTACTACGACTATTACCAGCCGGAGGCCTACGTGCCCCAGACTGATACTTACATCGAGAAGGACTCCTCCCTGAACGAGGAGATCGACAAGATGCGCCACTCGGCCACCGCCTCCATCTTCGAGCGCCGGGACGTGATTATCGTGGCCAGCGTCTCCTGCATCTACGGCCTGGGCTCGCCGGTGGCCTACCGGGACATGATGCTGTCCCTGCGCCAGGGGATGCGGGTCGACCGGGACAGCGTGCTGGCCAAGCTGGTCGATATCCAATATACGAGAAACGACTACGACTTTGCCCGCGGACGTTTCCGGGTGCGGGGGGACGTGCTGGAGATCTTTCCGGCCTCCTTCAGCGAGCGGGCGCTACGGGTAGAGTTTTTTGGCGACGAGATCGAGCGCATCCTGGAGATCGACACCCTGACCGGGGAGATGCTGGCCAGGCGCCTGCATGCCGTGGTCTTTCCGGCATCCCACTATGTGACACCCCGGGGCGAGATGGAGCGGGCAATCGTCGGGATCGAGGCGGAGCTGGAACAGCGCCTGCAGGAGTTGCGGGGCGAGGAGAAGCTGCTGGAAGCCCAACGCCTGGAGCAGCGCACCCGCTATGACCTGGAAATGATGCGGGAGGTGGGCACCTGCAAGGGGATCGAGAACTACTCCCGCCATTTGACCGGGCGCCAGCCGGGAGAGCCGCCCTACTGCCTGCTGGACTTCTTCCCCCAGGACATACTGGTGGTGATCGACGAGTCCCACCAGACCATTCCCCAACTGAACGCCATGTACGCCGGAGACTACTCCCGGAAACGCACCCTGGTGGACTATGGCTTCCGCCTGCCCTCGGCACTGGACAACCGCCCGCTGCGCTTCGACGAGTTCGAGGCCCGGGTGCCCCAGATCATCTTCGTCTCGGCCACCCCCGGGGATTACGAGCTGTCCCGCCGCCGCCAGGTGGTAGAGCAGATCGTGCGCCCCACCGGGCTGATCGACCCGGAGGTGGAGGTGCGTCCGGCCACCGGCCAGGTGGATGACCTGGTGGAGGAGATCCGCCAGCGGGTGGCCAAGCAACAGCGAGTGCTGGTCACCACCCTGACCAAGCGCATGGCCGAGGACCTGACCGACTACTTGAGCGAACTGGAGATCAGGGTGCGCTACCTGCACTCGGAGATCCACACCCTGGAACGCATGGAGATCCTCCGTGACCTGCGCCTGGGGACATTCGACGTGCTGGTGGGGATCAACCTGCTGCGAGAAGGCCTCGACCTGCCGGAGGTCTCCCTGGTGGCCATCCTGGACGCCGACAAGGAGGGTTTCCTGCGCTCGGAGCGCTCCCTGATCCAGACCAGCGGGCGGGCGTCCCGGAACCTGGATGGCAAGGTGATCATGTACGCCGACACCGTCACCGGCTCCATGCAGCGGGCGATTGACGAGACCAGTCGCCGGCGCCGCATCCAACTGGAGTACAACCGGCGCCATGGGATCACACCCCGCTCAGTCCAGAAGGCCGTCCGCGGGGTGCTGGAGATCACCATGCCGGTGGCGGCAGAGAGCGGAGAGACGTATAGCGCCAAGAACATCAAGAACTTGGAAAAACAGGAATTGGAAAAGATGATCGCCAAACTGGAGCAGGAGATGCGGCAGGCGGCGAGAGACCTGGTCTTCGAGCGGGCGGCCGAGGTGCGGGACATGATCATCGAGCTTCGCAAGGAGATCATCGCCAGGAGCCGGCAGGGACGCAAGAGCGAACGCCTCCTGCAGGATGATGCCGCCGAACTGCCGGAGAGGGCGCAGAGCCGCGTCCAGGGAGCGCCCGGTACCCCGGGCGGCGCTCACCAGAGACGGAAAGCCCGGCATCAACGGAGTTCTTAGGCCTGGATGCGGAGGAGCAGGAGCAGCACCTGATAGTATTACCGGGATCAAGAAGAGTAAGGCCTTAGTGTATGGCAAAACAGAAGCGGCCCGGTGTTCTGAACTGCTCCGGGCCGCTTTGTTGTTTGCTTCAAGGATTACACTGCCCAAACGGTGAGCAGTCTGTCAACTTTACGGTTGAGAAGGCAGGTTTATGTTGGTCATATCCCTGATCGTTATGCCGGCCGGCACGCTGAAGGTGTCGCCGGGCAGCGGGCCCACTTTGATGTTCGTGTAATCCATCGTCGTGGTCAGGCCGTTTGCGTTGGTGCTTATCAGCTGGACAGGAATTCCCTGGTCCTCGCTGATCCACATTTTTATCGTTGTAGTCGGCGAGTTTGCCATGGCGTATTGAACAACACGGCAGGTCTCACCATTGATGACTGCCGTCCCGAGGTCCTGCACAGTGCTCGCGTCGACGCCCTCCAGGTATCTGGTCGCGTCCTGGGATGTAGAGGGCAGCTTCATTTTCACTCCCGTGCTGCTGCCCGGCTGATATTCGATCATGGTATTATCGGTATAGCTGATGATCATTACAGCCTGATGGCCATTGGCAGTGGTTTCCATCTTCAGCATGCCGTTTTGTTTCCACATCGTTCCGCTGACCGTCTTGCCGGCGGAGGTGGTCACAGTGAAGTCCAACGTCACAGGATTTCCGTGCTCGGCCTTGGCAAGCAAGTCTGCTAACGACTGGCTGGCGCTCGGCTGACTCTGAGTGGAAGCTGACGGGCTGGAAGCCGGCGGGCTGGTGGTAGTGGAACCGCCTTTGCTGCAACCCGCAACCAGGACACTGACAACAATCAACGACGCCAACAAACACCAGATCATTCTTTTCTTCATGATTTCGCCTCCTAATATAGTAGTTTACCGGGATAAGTACCCGCCCTAACGCCCCCTCCCCATCGTGCAGCATGGGTTATAATTACACATGTTCCCCCCTAAAAATTACATTATATCACGCAATTGTTACAAACAATCGCTCATTTGTTACATCCATGTTAACTAAGCCGTAATTTTATGGTATCATTAATACCGATCAACCTGGTTCCCAGGATGGACGTAACCCTGGGTGGGAGGAGCAATGCTCAGGAAGAAGATCCTGATCGTGGACGATGATACAGATATCAGGAGACTGGCCGAGTCCGCTCTCAGGCAGGAAGGGTTTGACGTCTTGGAGGCGGATTCGGGGGAAAATGCCCTGGAGATCCTCAGAACCACCGGAGTGGATGCCGTAATCCTGGATGTCCTGCTGCCGGGGATGAATGGCCTGGAAACACTGCGCCACATCCGTTCGGACAGGGCGTTGGGCCACGTGCCCGTGATCATGCTTTCGGTTAAAAGCAGCGAGATAGACAACGTGGTAGGGTTGGAACTGGGGGCGGACGATTACATGGGAAAGCCCCTCCGCTACCATGAACTGATCTCGAGGGTCAGATCCGTTTTACGCAGGGCCAGGACGGAACAGTCGGCAGTTGCCAATGCCAACAGGCTGCCTTTCGGCGATGGAGAGATTGACCTTGTCTCACGGGATGTTTTCTACCAGGGCCGGAAGATTGCCCTTACCTTCAAGGAATTCGAACTGCTCGCCCTGCTTGTCAAAAACCCGGGCCGGGTCCTTACCCGCGACGAGATCCTGGACGCCATCTGGGGCAACGAATATGCGCTGGAAACCCGCACCGTAGACGTCCACATCCGGCGCCTCCGAATGAAATTCAAAAAAGCCGGAAACAGTGATTTCCTGATCGAATCCATCAGATACGTGGGCTACCGGTACAGAGGCCCTAGCCTGGAACTGGCCTGAAGCAGGTCGTGATGAACCGGTCTAATCTTGAACCCCGGGCAGGATCTGCTCCAGTTCGGTGGCCAACAGTCCTGCCAACTGTTTCAGGTGCGCAAGGACAGCAGCCAGCCCCTTCTTCCGGTGCGCATGCGCCATCCTCTCCAGATCACCGGCAACCTTGAATACCGGACCTGCATAAAAGCAGGAAACGGAACTGGCGAACCGGTGGGCCGCCATCTCCAACTCCTGGAACCGTTCCCCGTTTGCATACTCTTCAATCCGATCAACCTGTGCCTGGTAGGACTTGAGATATTTTTCCATGATCTCTCTCATCAGGCCCTTGCCGAACAGACGCGACTCCTCTATCAGGACGGGACGGTCAATCAGGCCCTGCCTGCCGGCCTGATCATGGATGCCGGCAAGATCGCTTTTGCTGTTCGGTTTTGACAAATAGTCATCCATGCCTGCCTCCAGGAGTTGATCTATGGCTGTTCTTCGAGCCACCTCTTTAAGAAATGGGGACACGCCTCGAACCCGTGCAGTATGTTCGTGCGCTGATTTTGAGCGTTCATGAAGTTGCTGATTGTGGCGCAGGTTCTCAGCGCGGATGGTCTGTTCCAGGTCGAGAATGCCGCGTAGGGTGTGCCGTTGTGAACGTAGAGGGAACATACTGCAGTTGACAGTCTATCACACCATTGTTACAAACAGTCGTTCATTTGTTTCATCCATGTTAACGAAGGCGTAATTTTATGATATCTTTAAAGTTGGAGCAGGCTTAGCCATGGAGCTAAATCATTTCCAACCGTTCCCCGATTTCGATCCAGAATTTACTGTTGGCGTACTACTGCACCCGGGTAAGGCATATCTGAAAGGCAGGATGGAGAAAGGAGAACATATGAGAAGACTGACCCTGATCGTCTTGATCCTGGCTGCTATTTTCACCCTGAAAGCCCTTCCGGCTGCTGCACAGCCGGCGAGCCTGGCCTTTACGGCCGGGAGCCCGGCTTGCACCGTGGATGGCCAGGTCTACGAGTTGCAGCCGGTTCCGGTCATCATGAACGGCCGCATGTTTGTTCCCTTGCGGGGCTTGGCTGTTATTCTGAATGCAGGGCTGCAGTGGGACCCGGTCAAGCAAGAAGCCTCTTTCAGCTTGGTCGAGGGATCACGAAAATTGACAGTCAGCGTCACCCTGGGATCGAACACGCTGACCGTTGCCAACGGACCAGGCCCAGGAATTGCGGCCCAGTTTGTCCAGATTTCAAGGGTAGATCTAGGCGCCCCGCCTCCGGATCTGTCCGGATGCCTGTTTCTGCCCCTGAGGCCACTGTTCCAGGCTCTAGGCTACCAGGTTGCCTGGCAGCCGGCCACCGGGACTGCGCTGTTGACCAGATGACCCCAAGTTTCCAGGAAGGCAACACAGAGAATGGATTGTGTGTGTTAAACAAAGCCCTTGGCCTCGCCTATTGGCAAAACCAAGGGCTGTTCAGCTTGCTTGAAATGTACCGTAGTCTTCGTGGTACCTCGTGAACCGCCGTATACCGAACGGTACGTACGGTGGTGCGGGAGGTCGGGGGCTAGACGCCCCCTCCTACCCGATTCAATGCAGTAAATGATTTACTGCGGCGACGGGTAGGCCACTGTCACCCTGGTTTTTGTGGCTCATGCAAAAGTCAGGGTGTGCTTGAGCGCCTACCGGTCCATAAGATTGGCCTAAGAGCCGGTGGTGATGTTCACCCGCAGATTGGCAGCATCATATGTGACATTATACCCGAAGGCCTCACTGACGAAACGCGCTGGTACCAGCGTATGCCCATTGTCGTTCACCGGCGCTGCGGCCAGGGTGACCGGGACTCCGTTTTTATAGGCCGTGGTGCTGCCGATCTGCAGCTTGATTGTAGTACTGCCCTCGGTGGCGGTGATGCTCTGGTCGGCAGCATTCCACTGCAACGTGGCCCCCAGGGCCTCGAAGATCGGCCGCATCTGCACCAGTATGCGCCCGTCGACAATCTCGGGCGCCACATCCATCTGCACGAGAGCCCCGTTGACATACACCTGAATGGCCTTCACCACTTTTATTTCCGTGACGGTGTTACTGAGCCAGTTTGTCACCCAGATATTGCCGCTGGCATCGATGGCTATGGCCCCCGGGTCCTGATCGACAGGGTAGGTTCCAATGGTGGCGCCGGATGAAGAGAGCTCGGTCACGGCGCCTAACAAATAGTTTACATCGCCGCTGTTTACCACCAGGGCGTCGCCGCTGGAATCGATGGCTATGCCCTTCGGGCTCTTGAAGCCTGTGTAGTGTCCCAGTTTGGCGCCGGCTGAAGAGAGCTCGGTCACGGTGTTGCCGTTGTAGTTTGTCACCCAGACATTGCCGCTGGAATCGATGGCTATGCCATACGGGTTATCGCCGACTTTGTAGTTTCCCAGTTTGGCGCCGGCCGGAGAGAACTCGGTCACGTAGTCGCCTTCGTAGTTGGTCACCCAGACATTGCCGCTGGCGTCGATGGCTATGTCATTTGGTGAGTTCGTGTTTTCAGAGCCTGCACTATAGGTTCCCAGGGTGGCGCCGGATGAAGAGAGCTCGGTCACGGTGCCATCGCCTTCGTTTGCCACCCAGATATTGCCGCTGCTGTCGATGGCAATGCCAAACGGGTGAGTGCCGACTTTGTAGCTTCCCAGTTTGGCGCCGGATGAAGAGAGCTCGGTCACGGTTCCTTCTCCATCTGCCACCCAGATATTGCCGCTGGCATCGATGGCAATGCCACCAGGGCCGCTAACGCTCGGCGTGCCAGAGCCTACAGTGTAGGTTCCAATGGTGGTGCCGGATGAAGAGAGCTCGGTCACGTTGCTGCTTTCTTGATTAGCCACCCAGACGTCGCCGCTGGAGTCGATGGCTATGCCATCCGGGCCATTGCCGACATTGTATTCCTTGCCGGTAGCGTAGGTCTTGGGAGCGGCCCCTGTGTTAGTGACGGGTGGTGGTGTTGAACCACTGCCTGGCGTGGCGCCGGATGAGGTTGCTGCTGTTACGTCCACGGTGACGGAGTCGGCGCTCGGGTTGCCTGAGGACCAGGTGCCCACTGTGGTGGCGGTGATGTGCGCATAGCCTGGCGCAACCGCTGTCACCACTCCGTTGGAGTCGACCGTAGCCACGCCTGTGTTATCGGAACTCCAGGTCACGGCCTGGTTGGCGTTGGAAGGGGTTACGGTGGCGGTCAGGGTGGATGTTGCTCCGACCGTCAGGTTCGTGATGCGAGGGCTGATGGTCACCCCGGTGACCCAGGGGCCCTTTGCCGGTGGTGTGGCGCCGGGCGTGGTTGCTGCTGTCACGGTCACGTCGCAGTAGCCGGAACCAGGGGAGCCATTAGCGTTGGCGCCCACTGTGGTGGCGGTGATGTCCGCCTGGCCTGTCGCAACCGCTGTCACCACTCCGTTGGAGTTGACTGTAGCCACACTTGTGTTGCTGGAACTCCAGGTCACGGCCTGGCTGGCGTTGGAAGGCGCCACGGTGGCGGTCAGGGTGGATGTTGCTCCGGCCGTCAGGTTCAGGGTGCTAGGACTGACGGTCACCCCGGTGACCGGGATTACAAGAGTCGCAAAAGCGGGTGTGGCCGTCATCGCCAGCACGACCAGCAGGGACATCAACAACAGCAATCCACGCTTCCAAAAAACCTTTCCGATCATCCGCTTACCTCCGTTCAATTATTAATGGCAAAACCAGGTCACCTTTGTGTGCAGTATGAATCAGGCGCTTACTTGCTGTAAATGCCCAGGAATTTCGCCAACATGGCACAAGCTTCAGGCTTTTCTCGACCGCCCCTGTTAGAACTTTGCATGCTTCAGGTACAACACGTTGGCCTGCACTCAAACAACATTCCACACCTTATCTTCCGGTGTCTGCCAGGCTACATTAAAGATGCCCTAAAGCAGGAGATGCTAACAGAGGTTCGCAAATAGTTCTAACGGGTAAAAAGGCAGCCCGGAATTCGATGCTCCGGGGCTGCCGTGATTGTAATACGGGGCCGTAATACAAGTTAGGCGGCGTATTTTTCCGCGAGGTCGCCTACGATCGGCAGCTTGAAGCGCTCGCCCTGATAGGCCTTGATCATCAACACGATCCAGAGGATTACGGACACGAGCCAGATAAGATTGATGATCCAGTGGAAGATGAGCCAGATGCCCCATCCTCCTAGTGCCGAACCTATTGATGCCAGGATCGAGAGGATGATGATGAGGATGTCCAGGCCTCCAAAGGTTAAGATGGATTGTACGGCGTGGAAGCGAACGTAGGAATCCTTCTCGATCAGGAGAAAGATGATGCCGGTGATCCAACCCAACAGGTAGCTGAGTAGGGCTGCTAGTTTCTTATCCTCCATAGTTGCTTGCCTCCTTTGATATTCTTCTAAGAATCTCCCGCATGTTTAGG
>Ga0224558_1002190_pt1 | contig 18521 bp, 14 predicted proteins | sample 714S32024metaG_FD_180682 | JGI IMG/M metagenome (GOLD analysis project Ga0224558, IMG submission 180682) | Peat soil microbial communities from Stordalen Mire, Sweden - 717 S3 20-24 | ecosystem: Environmental > Terrestrial > Soil > Wetlands > Peat | place: Sweden: Norrbotten County, Stordalen...
CTGATAGTGCGGCTTCGCTGGCGGCACTGTGCTGTGAGGTTCACAGCCTGTCATCGCAACACTGATAGCGAGCACGGCCAAAATTTGCGAAAAATTCATTTTCCCTCCGTAGTTGACAGCCGTGATTTAATCGGAAATGGCGAGAGCGCCGGTATCGTCGGCGCTCTCGCAGAATTGTGTTTTGGCAAATTCAATGTATCACGGGGATGCCAAGATGCAAACTGCTACTCCACTACAAACCGTTCCATCGTCCGTATCGTCTCCTCTTTTAAAAGGAAATCGTGTCCGCTACATCCGATATGCACGGCAAATCGGATTAGGCGCTGCCTTACAACTGCTTCTGGAGAATCTGAGTTGTAAGTGGTGTATATGTCGTGATGCTTTCCGCAGTTTTCTCGGTCACACACGCACCCAACTCGCCAAAGGTCAGGTAGGCTTCCGGATTGGCCCCCACTGTCATCGGGAGGCCAGTAATGCACGGACGCTCTGCCGCACGTTGTACATACAAAGGTTATTGGCCACGCATCCTTGGGCGGATTCACAAGATGTTGAACTGTTCCTGATTGGCTTTGATGCGGGAGATATTTGGTCCGAGAGCAGCCGGGACATTCTACCGAAGGAATTGATACCCGAAAGTTCATCACGTTGGATTACCCCCGAAATTCGCCGCGAAATCAACAATACTCTTGACATGCTAAAGCGGCAATGGTATAAAAGTCAATATGAATCGCCTAGACACTCAAACCCAAGCCAGAGTGATTAACTGCCTAATTGAAGGCTGTTCGATTCGCGCCACAGTCCGCATGACCGGAGCGGCAAAAAACACCGTTGTAAAGCTCCTAGCGGACATTGGCTGCGCCTGCGCTGGCTACCACAATCGCTCCGTTCGCAATCTCAAGGTTCGCCGCTTACAGGCGGATGAGATTTGGTGCTTCGTGGGAGCTAAGGCGAAGAACGTAAGCAAGGAAAAGAAGCAAGAAGGCTGGGGCGATATTTGGACGTGGGTAGGAATCGACGCAGATACGAAGCTGGTTCTCTCGTATCTGGTTGGCGGTCGTGATGGCGGATGGGCAAAAGACTTTATGGAAGATTGCGCCAGCCGCATCAAGAACCGCGTGCAGATCACCACAGACGGTCACAGGGTATATCTGGATGCGGTTGAGAATGCTTTTGGAGCCGATATTGACTACGCGATGCTCCAGAAGATTTACGGCGCAGTCATGGAAAACGAGACGCGCTATTCTCCGGCAAAGTGCATTGGCTGCGATCTAAAAGTGGTTAGCGGTGATCCCGATCCCGCCCATGTCAGTACCAGCTATGTCGAGCGCCAGAACCTCACCATGAGAATGCAGATGCGGCGGTTTACTCGGCTAACAAATGGGTTCAGCAAGAAGGCCGATAATCACCGCCACTCCGTTGCGCTGCACTACATGCATTACAACTTCTGCCGTGTCCATCAGACCTTGCGTGTCACGCCAGCGATGGAAGCGGGATTGTCCGATCACGTTTGGAGTCTTGAGGAATTGTGTGCGTTGTTGCCAAAACCCGTGGTCAGAGCTTCTGCGCTTGAAAGGGATTTAACGCTTGCGGCTCTTGCTCGTCAGCAGATCCTCGGCAAATCTAGTTAGCCGTCTTTTCCAGTTCGCTGGTGCTCTGTCTTTCTTTGATAGAGCAGGAGAGTAAGGAGAACGGTTAATACTTACCCATACGCGATCAATCAACTTGTCGATTCTTTTTGGTAGTGGTTTTGGCTTGTGACCCGCCACGATGATTCGCCAGTTCCAAGCATACCCAACACCTTGCAAGACTTCCGTAGCAACTTTAGCGTTGAATACGTCGTAGAGAACGCTTTCTAGTGAATCATCCTTGTCAAACTCTGACCAAATGAGATGGTTTCGAGCGGTTTCTTCTCCCGCTCCGATAGCCTGGAATCCTTGCCAGTCACATGGAGTAAGCTGGCCTGCTGGCGTACTAGCCGTGAAAATGTGAGGGCCGTTCGAGTCGAAACCACAAAAGAGCATTGAGCAGTTGTGCGCGTATCCGGCTATCTCCTCCGCAAGAATGTTTAAATAAACCGTATCGAGCAACCTTGCGTCTTTGGGGTCTGCGGTAAATGAATCCACACTAAGCAGCTTGGGTTTTAGTACATGATCCTCGACTTCGCTTTGCCATCGCGCTTCGAACGCCTTTTTAACTGCTTTTTCCATCATCATGCGATCACACTGCTTTGGTTTATCCTTCGCAATGTCTGCTGCGAGCAGCCCTAGTACGCGTTCAGGGAACGTGAGATCGTCGCCGGAGAACATGGCGCACCAGCTTGTTCCGGGAACGTCCACGATTTTAGTTACCCCGCTGTCCGTTTCTGCGCTAGCGGTAGTCCCAGAGAAGGTCAGAGCACGATCAGCTATGCACACGATGGCCTTGGAATCTGCGGCGATAGCGGCGATACAGACAGTCATTACGGAGTTCCTTTTGGGGGAAGGAACCTTGCGGGGTTTCATCTTTCCCCCGCTTTAGCATAGTCTGTCCCCTGTGGAAAAGGAAACTGACCCACTACCCACCAACATCTTGGCTCTTTGAGTGCTCGCTCTAATCGCGGCAATACTTCTCATACTGCTGAAAAATGAACGGGTCCGTCATTCCTGCAATATAGTCGCAAATAATGCGGGGCAGCGGCTCGTGCGCGGCTTTCTCCCGATAGTTCCGCGGCAGATCGTCGGGTTCTTCCATCCAATGAGCAAACAGCTCTCCCACGATTCGTTCAGCGTCATCTTTTTCTCCTTCGAGCGCGGGGCTGAAGTAGAGGTTCTCATACAAAAAATCCTTAAGGTGGCGTCGTTCCTGTTCGACCTCCGGACTGAATGCCGCCAACCGCGCCGGATACAGCCGGATCGCTTCAACCGAATGCACGTTAGCCACCGCGACCCGCTCCCGCGTATTCTCAATCAGATCGCCGACCTGCCGGTCGAAGACGCGCTTCAGCGTCTCGTTGAATAGCAACTTTTGCTCCGCCGTCGGATAAAGCCTCCGCACCTCATCGAAGCAGTGGCCAAAGATCGGTACGCTCTCGGCAATCTGTTCGACCGTTAGCAGATGCGCTTCGCAGCCATCGTCTAAATCGGCGGTGTTATAAGCAATCTCATCGGTCAGGTCGATGAGCTGCGCCTCCAGCGGAGGCCGCTGATCCAGCAAATACTCGGCCAGTTCCGGATGCTCCGCAGCAGGGTAGTCGTGCGAGTGCTTGATGATTCCTTCCCGAACCTCGAATGTGAGATTCAGCCCGCGAAAAGAGGCATACCTTAGCTCGAAATCTTCCACAATGCGCAGCGCGTGCAGGTTGTGATCAAACGAGAGTCCTTGCCGGCGCATCGCGGCATCCAGCGCCTTTTCTCCCGCGTGCCCAAATGGAGGATGCCCAAGGTCATGCACCAGCGCCAAAGCCTCCACCAGATCTGTATTCAATCCAAGCTGTGCCGCAATCGTGCGCGAAATCTGCGCCACTTCGATCGTGTGCGTTAGCCGGTTGCGGAAATGATCGGAATAGCGGCGCGTGAAAACCTGCGTCTTCGCTTCCAGCCGTCGAAAAGCGCGCGCGTGCACCACACGGTCGCGGTCCCGCTGAAAGTCGTTGCGATAAGGATGAGTCGGCTCGGGATGCCGTCGCCCGCGAGAGTGTTCCACGTGGACGGCATAGTCGGCGAGCATGGAGCCAGTGTAGCAGCGGAGTCGGAATGCGGCCCTACTGTTGGCTCGTGTCTTCGCGCGCCAGCTTCATCTTCGCGGAGTCGAGCTTTTTCTGTACCCGCGCTACATCGCTCGGGTCCACTTCTGCTGCAATCGTGCGATTCCACTCGGTGAGCGCGCGCTCCCAGTTTGCCGCCGCTTGTTTCAGGCGGCCCGTCTTCTGATATAGATCGCCCAGGTGATCGTGGACCGTAGGATCGGTGTTGATCTTCTGCGACGCTTTCAGCAGATTCTCTTCCGCCAGATCGTATTTTCCCAGCCGGAAGTAAGCCCATCCGAGAGAATCGAGATAAGCGCCATTGGCCGGATCGAGATCGACGGCGTGCTTGATGTATCCAAGCGCCTCCTCGAGCTGCATATTCTGGTCGGCCAGCATGTAACCCAAATAATTCAGCGCCGAGGCATGTTCGGGATCCCCCGCCAGCACCTTCTTAAACTGTGCTTCGGCCTCGGGATAGCGTTTGTCGCGCTCGTAGGTCGAGCCGCGCAGAAACCAGATATACTCCTTCTCTTCTTCCTTGGTCGATAGCTGTTCTGCCTTGTCGAGCGCCTGCACCGCATCCGAGAAGCGGCGAAGCCGCGTGTTCATCTGCGCCAGCGTGATGTAAATCTGCCGGTCGTCGGCATCGCCTTTCAGCAACGAGCGCACATCCTTCAGCGCCTCGTCGGCTTTCCCCATATCGGCCAGTTGCGCATCCAGCACCATTTTCAGATCGCGGCTGTTGGGAAGCTTCTGCACCGCTTCTTTGGCAACATCGGTAGCCTTCTGCCATTCCTTGGCTTCGCGCCACGTGTCGATCACCTGCTGGTAGCCGCGCTCGATGTTGTCATTCCCGCCCAACGCGACCATCTGCCGGAAGGTCTCGCTTGCCGCCTGATAATTCCCCTGATCGCGATAAATGGTCCCCAGCCGCTCCAGAAAAACCGCACGGTTACTCTTCGCGCTGCCCGTGTAGTTGCCGTCTGCCTTCTCGGTCTTCTTGAGCAGGTCGCGCATGATCGGGACGGCATCGTCATACCGTCCCTGCGCCTGGTAAATCGAAGCGATGTTATACGGCACTTCGATCGAATCCTGCACCATCGACGACGCCTTCTTCAGGTTCTCGAGAGCCAGGTCGAACTTGCCCTGCTTGCGATAGATCTCCGCAATGCGAATATAGGTCTGCGCGTCTTCCGGGTTCGCGTCGGCAATTACCTTATACTGCTCGAGCGCCGCGTCGCTCTGTCCGTCATTGAGCAGGTTCTCGGCCAATCCACGGATTGCATCCAGGTTGTCGCGATCCAGTTCGATGGCGTGCCGGTACGCTTCGACTGCGTTCTTGTATTGCTTCTGCTGCTCGTAGGTGTATCCCAGTGCCGAATAGAGCTTGGCGGAGCGCTCGTTCTTGGGCACGGAACTGAGCACGTCGGTCGCCCGCGAAGTATCGCCCAGTTCGTTGTAAAGATACGCGAGCGTTGTAACCGCTTCCTCCGAATCCGGCTGCAACTTTACCGCCGTCTTGAATTCGGTCTCCGCTTTTTGCAGATCGTTGTGCAGACGATACAGTCGGCCCAGAAGCAAGTGGTCATCCGTACTGTCCGGTTGCAGGCGAACAATTTGCTCATACTGCTCGATGGCCAGTTTGAGCACGCTTTCCGATCCGTTGCCCGCCTCCATGTCGCCCAGCGATCGCAGGTAGATTCTCCCCAGCAGCCGCCGCGCTTCCAGATTGTTCGGGTCACGCTTGATGATGTCCTGCGCCTCGATGACTGCGTCGCGAATCCGCCCCGTTTTGGCGTAGAGTTCGGCCAATCCCGAGGTCAAGTACGCCGAGGTCGGATCGGCATCGATCGCCGCGCGATACTCTTCAATCGCCTTGTTGGCCAGGTCGCTGCGGCCATAAGTCGAAACCTGCTCCTCATACATGTGGGCCAGAGCGAAATGGTAATAGGCGGCGGCCCTGTCGGGGGCTTTTTCCTTGCTTCCGGACGGCGAACTGGCCGTCGAAGAGTCAGTCGGCGCAGAACCCGCAGCCGTCGCAGGCGCACTTTGGCCCACCAAGAAAGACCCTGTAAAAAGGACAACGAACAGCCCCCACTGATTTTTCATGAACCGTCCTTGAAGATTGCAACCGCCTTCGAGCTATTGGATGCCGGTTTGCCGCTTGCCGATTTTTCTATTCTACCCTCGGCCCGGCCCCAAGTGGAGAGAAAGCAAAGGTGGGCATCAAAGCCGGAAGTACAGGGGCTTCGGTAGGGAATAGATGGTATCGCCGGCACCCTGACGGCGGTTCCGTGGGCGCCCCGCCCAGGGCGTCACCCGATAGAAGCAGCGGACCCGACGCCTGCCCTGAGCTTGTCGAAGGGTTCGCGCCCGTCATTGTTGGTGGACCTCGGTGACAGCTGAAGGTCCCGGAATCGTCCGCGCCTTAGTGCCGGAAATGCCGAACACCCGTAAAGACCATCGCCAACCCCAGCCGATCCGCCGCCTCAATCACTTCCTGGTCGCGCACGGACCCCCCAGGTTGAATAATCGCCGTCGCTCCCGCCGTAGCAATCTCCTCAACCCCATCAGGAAATGGGAAAAACGCATCCGAGGCCGCCTCCGTACCCTTGAGCGGCAGCTGCGCCTTCATCGCCCCAATCTTGCACGAATCCACGCGGCTCATCTGACCCGCGCCCACGCCCACCGTTTGCCCGTCGCGCGCATAGAGAATCGCATTCGACTTCACGTGCTTGCAGACCTTCCAGGCAAACAGCAGAGCGCGTTTCTCCTCGGCCGTCGGCGCCCGTTTCGTCACGATCTTCAAGTCGCCGGCAGTCAGCCTGTGCAGGTCCGCATCCTGCACCAGCATCCCTCCGGAGATGTCCTTGACCACCCAGCGGGTGCCCCATCCTAACGTCGCGTTTTCTGCGACGTTAGAATGGGCTTGCGGAACCTCGACCAGCCGCAGATTCTTCTTGGAAGCGAACGCTTCTTTTGCCCCCGGGTCGAACGACGGCGCAGCAATCACTTCCAGAAACAGCTTCGCCATTTCCGCCGCCGCCGCCGCATCCACCCGCCGATTTACTCCAATCACGCCTCCGAACGCCGATACCGGATCGCATTCCAACGCCCGCACGTACGCTTCCGCAAGCGTCTTGCCCGTCGCCGTCCCGCACGGATTCGTATGCTTGATGATCGCGCAAACTGTCTCATCAAACTCCGAAGCCAGGTCCCACGCCGCCTGCAGGTCAACGATGTTGTTGTAGGAAAGCTCCTTGCCCTGCACCTGTCTGGCATGGGCCACGCCCGACCCGGAGTCGTCGGCATACATGGCCGCTTTCTGGTGCGGATTCTCCCCGTACCGCAGATCCATTTGCTTGTGGAAGCTGAGCCGCAGCGTGTCCGGAAAATTAGTCCGCGGCGCAAGTGCATAGCCGCCCTCCGCCGAGATGCGCTCGAGCGTCGATGCAATCGCCGAATCGTAGGCCGCCGTGGTCGCAAACGCTTTCTGCGCCAGCCGCCATTTGGTTTCCTTCGACAGCGTGCCCCCCGCCCGTCCCATCTCATCGGCAATCGCGCCGTAATCAGCAGGTGAAGTCACCACCGCCACATCCTGAAAATTCTTCGCAGCCGAGCGGATCATCGACGGCCCGCCAATATCGATGTTTTCGATGATCTCGTCGAAGTGCACACCCGGCTCGGCTGCAGTTTTTTCGAAGGCATAAAGATTCACGACGACCATGTCGATTGCCGGAATGCCGAGCTCGGCAACTGCCGCCCGATGTCCGGCATTTTCCCTCCGATGCAAAATCCCGCCGTGCACCTTGGGATGCAGCGTCTTCACCCGCCCATCCAGCATTTCCGGGAAGCCCGTCAGTTCGGAGATGTCCTTGACGGCAATCCCCGAATCCCGCAACAGCTTGGCAGTCCCGCCGGTCGAGACCAACTCCACCCCCAACCCAGCCAGTTTGCGGGCAAAATCCACCAGCCCGGTTTTGTCGGTGACGCTAAGAATGGCGCGTTGAATTTTAGACATGAATGCCTCGATAAGAAATGGAATTATAGAAGGGAAATTCTAGCAGGCGCAGGCAACACCGAGTTGCCAATACCCTGCACACTGTTAATCAGCCGTCGTGAGAATGGGTCCGTATCAGGGCATGCTTCAGCGATGCCGCAACCTCAAACAAACAGATGCCCTTTATAGGGGCTGTGCATCGAAAACTGCCCCGTCGCGATTTTGTTCTGCGGATTTGTGAAGAGCCCGGACGATGCGGTTAATCTCGGCCTGATGTTACTGGCCACTGACAACTGACAACGGCCTGGCAACTGCCTACTGCTTCGCCTTCGCCTTCAGCTTGACCTGCCCATTCTGCAATTCAATCGAGTACTCCACGGTATTGCACCCGTGCTCGCGGCGAATCTCGGAGGTCTTTTTCTGTACGAAGGAAGTGAAAGAATTGAGTGTTCCCACCGTCTTTTCCCCAGTCTTTGCCTTGGCCTCAGCCAGCGCCTTATAAAGCGCTGCAACTTTTTCGCGCTCGGTGACCGAGCCCGAAACCCGCACGGAAAATGCCCCAGCCTCAGAAGCCTGTGCTTCGGCAGCCTCGCCGCCCGTCGCTCCGGCGGCTCCGCCTTTTCGGCTAAGGCCATACGCCGTAGGGAACTTTGCCTCCCGCTCCTGACTCTCGCGCACGCCCTGCACTGAGAGCATGGCTTCGTGGGGCGCGCGGTAGCCCTCTTCGCGAATGCGCATCTTCTTTCGCCACAGGTCGCTCTGCACCGCATAGCGCTGCGCCATTTCGTTGTATTTGTAGCGCTGCGCGAACTTCATCCGTGCCCCGTCGCTGAACTTGCGCAGCAGGCTGAGCACTTTCCACTCAATGTCCGTGGGAGGCCGTTTGGCCGGGTTATTGAAGAAAATCTCGTACTCGATCTTCAGCCGTCGCAACTGCTGGTCGAGGAGACTCAACTCTTCATCAATCGTCACAGGGAATCCCCTAGCCACGAGCATAGCGGCAGAATGCCGCCGATGGCAGATTCCCAGTGGCCCTGGGGGAGATGGTACGAAAGTCACGAGGCGAGGGCCGAAAAGCGAACGACCAACGACGAGCGACGGTTCTTTCTACTTCGCTCCGCTCGCCGCCATCTTCTTCACCATCGCCAGCACCAGCTTCCGGTCGCTGTCATTCAGGTTTGCGGCGTAGCGCCGCATCTGGCTGAGGAAGCGCACCTCATCGTCGGAGAGCTGGGGCAAGCCCTTTTGGTGATGGCCGTTCGAGTGACCTTCGGCGAAAAACTGCGAGAGCGGCAGATCCATAGCGCTGGCGATCTTTGCCAAAGTGTCCAGCGATGGAATCGTGTGCCCGTTCTCCACGCGTGAAAGGTAGCAGCGCAACAGGCCAGTGCGCTTCTCGATGTCTCCTTGCGACATACTCCGCTGCAAGCGGAAATTCCGAATCGTTTCACCAATATTCATAGCGCGCGAGTCAACACGTCAAAAAAAGCTCGCTGCATAGTAACCAGAAGGGCACCATCTGGCAAGTGGAAATTCCTGAACCGCACTTTGGCGCATAAAGTGCGCCCCTCAGAGAACGGTAGCCAAGGATCAAGAAGAGAATGCAGCAAAGAAGTCCCGATAAGCCGAGAGAATCCTACCCCATGGTTTCGGGGCTTTGCCCGCGCTTGATTGAAGCTCCACTGGTTGCAACAGCGATTGGCGTTTTTCCCCGCTCACTTCTTCAAATTACTCGTCAGAAAAGCCACCGTGCGTAGCCACGCATCAGCCGTATCCTCCGCGCGATACGCCTCCTTGTTATTCGGGTTTTCAAACCCGTGCCCCGCATCAGAATAGATCTTCACCTCAATTTTCTTGCCCAGTTGCTCCATCGCCTGCTGGAACTTCTTAACGTCTTCCGGCGGAATCCCGCGATCCTGCCCGCCAAACAGTCCAAGGATCGGCGCCTGGATCTTCTTCATTTCTGCCGGGTCGGTAGCCAGGTGGCCGTAGTTGATCACAGCCGCCGCCAGCCCCGGCTCCGCCAGCGCGACATCCAGCGAATATCCTCCGCCCATGCACCAGCCGATCGAGCCGATTCGGTCTTTCTTAACATTCGGCTGCGCGGCCAGATAGTCGTAGGCCGTTTTCAGGTCGCGCAACGCCCGATCCGTTGGAACCCCGCGCATCAACTCGTGCGCCATATCCGGCGTGTCGGCAACCTTCCCGCGATACAGATCGATGGCCAACGCAACATATCCCTGATCCGCAAGCTTGGAACCCCGCTCCTTCACCCAATCATTCAGTCCCCACCATTCGTGGATCACAATCAGAGCCGGGAATGGTCCCTTCCCCGCCGGAGTGTAAAGCATGCCGTTGACGGTCTCGTCACCCGACTTGTAAGAAACCGATTTCCCATCGGCAGCCATCGCGGAAAGCGCGAAGCTGAGAACAAGCACCACCAAAAGAGTTTTCATACAGACCCCCACAGTCTCCCGCCATTCTAGAGGACCGCTAGCCTTCTCGGGATGATGCACCCGACTTTTGTTTCCCGGTTTGTCCTCGCAAATCGCTTACCCCGCAATCATCGGCACCGCCACCAGCGCCGCCACCATTCCCAAAGTCCGCCCCCGGCTAAAATGCTCGTGCAAGAACACGCGAGCCAGCACCACGGTTACCGCCGGATAGAGTGAGCTCAAAACCACTGCCGAGTCCAGTCGTCCGATCTGCGCCGCGCGGATGAATACCGTGCTCCCGGTGATATCGAGAATCCCGGCAACCACTGCAATTCCTGCCACCGGCCGCGGCAGCGCGCGCACCAGTCCGCCGAAAACAACAATGGCCAACGTGACCGCCAGCGATCCAAAGCGCGAGCACACCGCGATCCAAAGCGCCGACCCGTTCCCCGCCTGATGAATGCAAAGGTAAAAGCCGGCAAAGCCGCAACCCGCGAGCACGGCCAATCCCAAGCCTTCGGGCCGGCCTTTGCCCCCTTCGCTCTGGCCAGCCTCGGTGCGCGAGATGAGCCACACGCCCACACCCGCGAGAATGAAACCGGCGACGTGCCGCCTGCCCGGAAAGCCTTCCGTAAACGCGGTCACCATAGTAGGAATCGCCGCGCCCAGCACCGCGGCCACCGGCGCCACCAGGCCCATCTTTCCTGTGGCGAGCGCGCGATAGAACAAGGCCAGCGCAAAGCCGCCAAGCGTTCCGGCCGCCAGCGCCCAGCGGATGCTCGCGAAAGCCGGAAACGGCAAGCCAGTTGCCAGCGCCAGCGCACCAGCCAGCAGCATGCCGCTCAGGTGCACTACCGATGTGAAAAGAAAGGCATTAGCGCGGCGCGCTCCGATGCCGCCTAGAAAATCGCTCGTGCCCCACACGCCGACGGCAGTCAGGCTATAAGCGGCGGGCAGATAGAGATCAGGAATCGCCACGGGAGATTCGAGATTAGCACGGGAAAGCGCTTCGGTCCGGCTGTCACGGCGGCTTCGGTACCCCCTCCCCCTCCCCTACGCCGGTCTATTGGAATCAAGACTTTAGCGGCATTTTCCCGCCAAGGTCTTCAGCGGAATATGCTTACAGGCAAAGTATTGATAAATAATGATTTATGCCACGTCCTTGCGGGGAGGGCGAAAGGCCACTCGTTTAGAATCAACGAGTTGGCAAACGCCGCTCGGGTGGTTGCCAGCAAAGTCTTGATGTCAAAGAACTTAACCTCATAACTTAGCCCAGAAAGCCGCAAGACTTGCGGGTTTCTGCGAGCGCCCATAGGGCGACCGAGTTACTCCACTTAGGGATGTTAGTAAGTTGTCTTGTAACTACTATTATAAGTCGGGTTGTCAAGTGGGGCCTGTTTGCTCGAGATATGCGGCGCTTTCATACCGGTCATGCAGCTGCAAAATGGGCTTGGTTAGAGGCGAATAGTCGGCGAACAAAATATTTATTGGAATACACATATGTACGTACATAGCGTGCAGAGGCAACAAACGAAAGGGGCTTGGGGATTTCTGGGAGGTCAAACGGGGCTTGACAAGGTGTGCTAGCGTACTGTCCCGGAGGTAAACGGCATATTGCGATGAGGTCCCTCCACTCCGCTTCGCTCCGGTCGGGATGACAGACTTATTCAGTGAATTTGTGGGGCAGAACACTAGGCTCACATACGCTTACACTGTAACCGCTTCCGGTTGCCCACCAGGCCGCGGAGAAATCCGTTTCTTAGCAGGAGTCAGTACCTCAGCGTCTAAAGCCGCGTCAAAAACAACGGGTTTACCGCAGCGCTGAAGCGCTGCGCCACCCAAAATCAGGGGAAACGGCGACTTTTTCTATAGCCTGTTACGCCGTCACGGCTTCCGGCTGCTCTTTTCCGGCCAGCAACTGGCGCAGCACGTACTGCAGGATGCCGCCGTTTGCGTAATAGAGCGCTTCCTGCGGGGTATCGATGCGGACGATGGCCTGGAATTCACTGACCTTGCCGCCTGAGACGCGCACGGTGATTTTGCGGCCGGCGGAATATTTCTCGACCAGGTCGCTGATCCCCACGATCTCAAAAACTTCCTGACCGGTCAGCGCGAGCGATTCGGCAGTCACTCCCGGCAAGAACTGCAGGGGCAGAATTCCCATGCCAACCAGGTTCGAGCGATGGATGCGCTCGTAGCTTTCGGCGATCACGGCGCGGACGCCAAGGAGACGCGGACCTTTGGCAGCCCAATCGCGTGACGAGCCTGAGCCATATTCTTTCCCGGCAAGAATCACCAGCGGCACTTGCTCCGCGTGATACTTTTCGGACGCTTCGAAGATCGACATCTCGGTGCCATCCGGCAAGTGGCGCGTATATCCGCCTTCGGTGTTCACCATTTTGTTGCGCAGGCGAACATTGGCGAACGTTCCGCGAACCATCACTTCATGATTGCCGCGGCGCGAGCCGTAGGAATTGAAATCGGCGGGCTGCACGCCATGGGCGATCAGGTACTTGCCCGCGGGGCCGTCTTTCTTGATCGAGCCGGCAGGGGAGATGTGGTCGGTGGTAATGCTGTCGCCTAGCACCGCGAGCACGCGCGCTCCCCGGATGTCTTCGACGGCCGACGGCTTCAGCGCCATATCGTCAAAGTACGGCGCCTTGCGAATGTAGGTGGAATCCTGCTCCCAGGCATACACGTCGCCCTTGGGAACGGCCAGCGAGCGCCAGCGCTCGTCACCCGAGTAAACCTCGGCGTAGCTCTTGCGGAACATCTCCGCCGAAATGGCGCCCGCCAGCGCATGTTCGATCTCCGATTGCGCGGGCCAGATATCGACGAGGTAGACATCCTTACCGTCCTTCCCCTTGCCGATCGGATCCTTGCGCAGATCAATGTCAATCCGCCCCGCCAGCGCGAAGGCGACCACCAGCGGAGGAGACATCAGGTAGTTAGCGCGAACTTCTGAACTAATGCGTCCCTCAAAATTGCGATTGCCCGAGAGCACCGAGGCCACCACCAGATTCTTGTCCTCAATTTCCTTTGAAACCTCGGCCGGCAGCGGGCCCGAGTTCCCGATGCAGGTAGTGCAGCCGTAGCCGACAATGTGGAATTTGAGTTTTTCGAGATAGGGCGTCAGCCCGGCTTTTTCCAGATAGTCGTGAACGACTTTCGAACCCGGGGCCAGCGAAGTCTTCACGAACGGCGGAACGGTGAGGCCTTTTTCGACCGCCTTCTTCGCCAATAACCCGGCAGCGATCAGCACCGACGGATTCGACGTATTCGTGCAAGATGTGATTGCGGCAATCACCACGCTGCCGTGATGCAGATGGCCGTTGCCAGCGGCTTTCGGTTCGCTTTTCGCGGCCTTGACCAGGCCCGGCAGCGCCTTCTCAAACGACTCGCCCGCCTTCGAGAGCACTACGCGATCCTGCGGCCGCTTCGGCCCCGCCAAACAAGGCTCGATCGTCGAAAGGTCCAGGGTGAGCAGCTCGGAATATTCCGCTTCCGGGGTCTTGGCATCGTGGAACATTCCCTGCTCGCGCGCGTATGCTTCCACCAATGCAATCTGCTCTTCGCTGCGCCCGGTGAGCTTGAGGTAGCGGAGCGTTTCTTTATCGATCGGGAAAATACCGCAGGTAGCGCCGTATTCCGGGGACATGTTGGCGATGGTGGCGCGATCGGCCAGCGGCAGATCGTGCAACCCGGGACCATAGTATTCGACAAACTTGCCGACCACGCCATGCTTGCGCAGCATTTCGGTAATGGTGAGGACAAGGTCGGTTGCCGTCGCGCCTTCGCGCAGGCGCCCGCTCAACTTCACTCCCACCACCAGCGGAATCAGCATGGAGACCGGCTGGCCGAGCATGGCCGCCTCGGCTTCGATTCCGCCGACGCCCCAGCCCAGCACGCCGAGGCCGTTAATCATGGTGGTGTGGGAATCGGTGCCGACGAGCGTGTCGGGGTACGCCGTGCGCTTGCCGCCCGCTGCTTCTGTATGCACAAAAACCACACGCGCCAGATATTCCAGATTGACCTGATGCACGATGCCCGTATCCGGGGGCACAATCGCTAGATTGCGGAAGCCGGTCTGCCCCCACCGCAAGAAAGCGTAGCGCTCTTTATTGCGCTGGAATTCGAGCAGCGCATTCATGTCCAGAGCCTGCGGCGTGCCGAATTCATCCACCTGCACGGAGTGGTCGATCACCAGCTCGGCGGGTTGCAAAGGGTTGATCAGCTTGGCGTCGCCGCCCAGGCGCTTCATGGCATCGCGCATCGCGGCCAGATCGACTACCGCGGGCACGCCCGTGAAATCCTGCAACAGTACGCGGCTGGGCGTGAATGCAATTTCCTTTTCCGGCTTCGAGTTCTTGTTCCAACCGGCGAGCGCGCGAATCTCTCCGGGCGTCACATTGCGTCCGTCCTCGGTGCGCAGCAGGTTCTCGAGCAGAATGCGGAGCGAAAATGGCAGGTGGGTGGTTGAGATACCCTGCTTGTCGAGGGCGTCAATGCGGTAGAGTTCGTATTCCTTGTTGCCGACCTTAAAGGTTGCGCGTGCGCCGAAACTGTTTGCGGACATGATTGCCTTCCTGAGTTATGGATGTTGGACAAAACTTAGTGATGCAGGCCGATGCTGCGACTTGCAGCTAAACGTACTAGTTTAGTCCTTCGAGGAGAATTGCGTAAGGGCTGCAGGACGACTCAGCGGTCATTTTGCCCGCAACAGCAGTACCGGCGCGCTGATGTTGTGCCGAACCCGGGTGGCGGTCGCCCCGAGAAATATGTCGGCCAGCAGGCGGTGTCCGTGAGTGCTCATGGCCACCAGATCGCACCCTTTCTGCTTCACCCACTTGATAATTTGTTCGGCCGGTTCGCCGTAAGCCAGTTCCGCTTCGGCCGTTATTCCTGCAGCCTGAAACTCGGCGCGAACTGTTTCGAGGTAAGCAGTGTCTTCCGAGATTTCAGGGCTCACAGCGTCACGCCCGTAGGTGCGCGCGGCCCAACCATCGGCGACATGCAGCAGCACCAGCCGGCTGTGCGCGAGTTTGGCGAGTTCCTTGATGTGCTCAATGATGGCGCGGTCGGTTGCCGTGCCGTCCAGCGTCACGAGAATGGTGTCATACATAGAGGTCCTGTTTCGAGGATGAGAATTGTCCCACTTTCCACGGCGGACTTAAAGAAGTTTGAAAACCAGCGCTTTGGTTCAGGGTATCGCTTTAGAGGCTGCGAAAAAAAGGCCGTTTACGTGGCGAGATGACCCTCAGCGGCTAAAGCCGTCATTAAAAAACGCGGTGGTTATCGCAGCGATGAACCGCTGCGCCACCCAAAATCAATCGCCCGGTCGAAGGTTTCCTTATCCGCCCACGACAACCTGCCAGGCGGCCCGCAGCGAATCCGGCAACCCGTAAAGATCCATGGCGGTGATCAGAATAGCACTCGCCCATCCCGCCGCCAGCAGAAACGCGCCGTTCTTCCATGCTCCCATTCGCTTGCCGGAACTGGTGAACTGCAGCAGCGGGAACATGGCAAACGGCAATTGCAGCGCCAGCACCACCTGGCTCAACGTAAGCAGATCGGTGACGCTGCTGTCTCCGCGCAGGCCGATGATCACCACCGCCGGCAAGATCGCCAGCGTGCGCGTGATCAGCCGCCGCACCCATGGCTTGATTCGCCAGTGCATGAAGCCTTCCATCACAACCTGCCCGGCGAGCGTGCCGGTGATGGTGCTGCTCTGCCCGCTGGCCAGCAGCGCCACCGCAAACAAAGTGCTCGCGGCCGCCGTCCCCAAAAGTGGCGCCAGCGTCAGGTAGGCAACGCGAATCCAGTCGCTGTTGGCGCTGAAGGTGACCACCTGCCCACCGCCCACTGTTACGCTGTGCTTGCCAAAGAAGACGGTTGCCGCAAGAACCAGAATCGCGGCGTTGACAAAGAACGCGATGGTGAGGGCGACAATCGAATCGATGGTATTGAACTGAATTGCGCGGCGGATGGAAGCGTCGTCTTTCTGGAGTTGCCGGCTCTGCACCAGCGCCGAATGCAAATACAGATTGTGCGGCATGACCGTCGCGCCGATAATCCCGATCGCAATGTAGATCATCCCGGCCTGCCCCAGACGCGGCAGAAGCAAGGCACGTCCCATTTCCAGAAAGCTCGGCTGGGTTTCAGGAAGAATGAAAATCTCGATGAAATAGCAAACCGAGATCGTGGCAATCAGAAGCAACACAATCGCTTCGATCGTCCGCATGCCGAACCGCTGCAAGGCGAGCAGAAGCAGAACATCGAGACCAGTAATAATGACGGCCCAGAGCAGCGGAATATGAAACATCAGGTTGAGCGCCACCGCGCTGCCCAGCACTTCCGCCAGATCGCAGGCTCCGATGGCCATCTCGCTCATCAGCCAGTTGGGCCAGCGCGTCCAGGCCGGATACCAGTCGCGGCAGCATTGCGCGAGGTCTTTGCCGGTGACCACGCCGAGCCGCGCGGAAATCACCTGCATGAAAATTGCGATGAGACTGGCAAGCCCAACCACCCACAGCAGTCCGTACTTGAATTGCGCGCCGCCCTGAAGGTCGGTCCCCCAGTTGCCGGGGTCCATGTATCCGACGCTGACCAGAATTGCCGGGCCAACGAAAGCCCGCCACTGCTGCCAGAATCCCGCCTGATGATGCGGCACTTCGACCGTGTGGTGCACACCTTCCAGAGACACGTGGGTGTTGGACGACCCGGTGCTGGAGGCCGCAACGTTGGCCGCTGCGCCTGTGCCACCATCGGCGGCGCCGGCGCCATGGCCAGCTGCAGCTTCGCCTTGTGTGGGCCGGTCAGACTTCATGGATGGTTCCGGAAGTACCCCAGGTCAACTGGTATACACAATACTACGTTAACTATGGTTAATGATATGGAAATTATGCGGAACGGGAGCGCAGGTGGGAAACCCAGATTCTCTCCGCCGCCGAGCGTCCCAGCACCATCCTGCGCGACCCGGTTTTTCCCGCGCCCGTCTTGATGGAGAGAGTCTTGTCGTAATTACGCTCAAGCAAGCTGAGCCGGGCCCCCGGACGAATCCCGCGCGCCTCTAAAAATTCCAGCAGATGCCGGTCGCGTTCATAGATCCCGCTGACCGCGTAATTCTGACCGGGTTCGGCTTCCGAGAGCAGCACCAGTCCTCGCCGCCGCCGGCTGGCCGGGCTTTCCAGTTCACTGAGATTTCCGTGCGGACAGGGCCGTCCGCGACCCAGCTTCGCCACCAGCCGCGCTTCAAACGCCGGAGAAACCGCGTGCTCCAGCCGTTCTGCCTCGTCGTGCACCTGGTACCACTCCATCCCGAAAATTTCGGTGAGCATGCGCTCAATCAGGTGGTGGCGCTCGGTAAGCTTGCGTGCGATTCTGAGTCCGGCCGCGTTCAAGCGCACGCGGCCGTCGCTATTGACGCGGACTAACCCGTCTTTCTTCAGCCGCCGCACGGCCATGGTTACGGCCGGAGGCGAAACCTTGAGCCAGTGCGCCAGCGTAGCCGAGATCACGGTCTCGCCCTCGCCCTCCGCCTCAAGAATCGCCTTGAGATAATCCTCTTTGGAAACAGTAATCACGTGAACCGCATTATACGGCGGGATTAAGCGCAGTTAACGCGGATTTCGACGACCCTAGAAAGGTCAGAGGTAAGAGGTCAGATTGCAGAGGTGAAAACCTTTTTCCGCGGAATGAACATCACAAGAATTAAGAATGCGTCTTTGCCTGGGGGGAAAGGCGGTGGCCTCGCCTGGTTTGGTTTTCACCTCTGCAATCTGACCTCTAACCTCTTAGCTCGCCTTACTCCCGTTGACATCATTGCCTGCCGCCCCTACCCTTAAAAGTCCACAATGTCCGGTTCCATGAAAATCCTGGTTCTCGGCAGCGGAGGCCGCGAGCACGCGCTGGTTTGGAAGCTCGCCCAGTCGCCGCGCGCCGGCAAAATTTACTGCGCGCCCGGCAATGCCGGCATCGCCGAAGACGCGGAGTGTGTCGCCGTCGATTTGAAAAGCCTGGATTCAATGGTCGCGCTCGCCAACCAGATCCAGCCCGACCTGACCGTCGTAGGCCCGGAATTGCCGCTGATGGTGGGCGCAGTCGACGAGTTCACAAAGCGCGGCTGGCGAAGCTTCGGTCCCACGAGCGCCGCCGCGCAGCTAGAGACGAGCAAGAGCTTCGCCAAGGAATTCCTGCAACGTCATCGCATCCCAACAGCGCATTATGCGATCTGCAATTCGCCGGAAGACGTGCGTGATGCGCTGCCGCACTTTCACACTCCCATCGTGGTCAAAGCCGACGGCCTGGCGGCCGGCAAGGGCGTGGTCATCGCCACGAGCAAAGACGAGGCAGCCGCTACCGC
>Ga0224558_1002192_pt1 | contig 18495 bp, 18 predicted proteins | sample 714S32024metaG_FD_180682 | JGI IMG/M metagenome (GOLD analysis project Ga0224558, IMG submission 180682) | Peat soil microbial communities from Stordalen Mire, Sweden - 717 S3 20-24 | ecosystem: Environmental > Terrestrial > Soil > Wetlands > Peat | place: Sweden: Norrbotten County, Stordalen...
TCGAGGTGGTACTTGTCGCGCAGTGCGCGCAGGTTCTCGCGCTCCTTGCGCTCTTCGTCGGAGTAGAAGCGCGCCTTCTCAAATTCGTGATTTGCGATCGCCGAATCCATGCGGTGCACGATGAACTTGATCCGCTTCTGCACCTCGGTGATCTCTTCCGGCAGCGAGGTCTGGCGCAGCTTCACGCGCGCCCCCGCTTCGTCGATCAAATCGATGGCCTTGTCGGGCAGGAAGCGGTCGGGAATGTAGCGACTCGAGTGCGACACGGCGAACTCCACCGCGGCATCGGTGTAGCTGACCGCATGGAACTTTTCGTAGCGGTCCTTGATGCCCATGATGATCTTGATCGCCTCTGCCTCGTTAGGCGGCGGCACTTTCACGGCCTGGAAGCGCCGCTCCAGCGAGCGGTCCTTCTCGATCGATTTGCGATACTCGGCCGGCGTGGTTGCGCCGATGCACTGAATCTCGCCGCGCGACAGAGCCGGCTTGAGAATGTTCGCCGCATCCAGCGACCCTTCAGCCGATCCCGCGCCCACCAGCGTATGCAGCTCGTCGATGAAGACGATCGAGTTCTGGCTCTCCATCAGTTCTTTCATGATGGTCTTCAGCCGCTCCTCGAACTGGCCGCGGTATTTGGTGCCTGCCACGATCAGCGAAAGGTCCAGCGCCAGCACGCGCTTGTCGGCGAGGAAGCTCGGCACTTCGCCGTCGGCGATCTTCTGCGCCAGGCCCTCGACGATCGCTGTCTTGCCCACGCCGGGCTCGCCGATCAGCACCGGGTTATTCTTCGTGCGGCGGCACAGAATCTGCACCGAGCGCTCCAGCTCGCCTTCGCGTCCCACCAGCGGATCGAGTTGCCCGTCCATTGCCGCCTGCGTCAGGTCGCGGCTGAATTCGGCCAACAGGCTCGACTCGCGCTGCCGCTGCTGCGGCGGGGCCTTCTCCTGCGTCACGCGGGCCAGCTCATCGCGAATCTGCGCCAGCTTCAGGCCGCGCTCCTGCAAGATTTCCGACGCGAAGCACTTCTCTTCTCTCAGCAGTCCCAGGAGCAGATGTTCCGTTCCAATGTGTTTGTGGCCCAGCCGCTCGGCTTCCTCCGCGGCATACGCCAGCACCCGCTTGCACTCGTTCGAAAGCGGCAGGTCGACGCTCGTCGACACTTTCTCGCGGATCGTGGTGTGCGCTTCAATTTGCTTCCGGATCGACTCCACCGAGGCGTGCGAGCGGAGGAATCGGTTGGTTAACGCTTTGTCTTCGCGCAGCAGCCCAAGCAACAAGTGCTCGGTTTCGATATAAGGCGAGCCGAATTGGCTGGCCTCGTACCGCGCGAAGAAGATGACGCGCCGCGCCTTCTCCGTATACCGCTCGAACATGATGTGCTCCCTGATCCGGGTGATCGCTTGCAGTAGCCGTCCGGCGGTTTTCCCGGTCTCAGCCCAACCCGCGCTCGCCCTTCTGTTGCTTCGCTGCCGGCGGCCCTAGAGAGAAGAGAGAAATGACCCGCGCCCCGAACAGCACTTTTGGATGGTCTTGAATCCGCTTGCAACCTGTCGTCAACCGGCCCGAATTCTGCCGCCGACTACCACCCCGACCTCAGCAAGCCCGCATCGGAGAAAACTCCAGAACAGGCCCCTACTTAATAAGACTCAGAATTCGGCAAATTCGCTGCTTTTTCTAGCCTAAGTTTCCAGCTTGCAACGGCTTCGACCCAGCGTCTGTGATCTCTGTCAGTCTACCGTTTCCGAGCCTCAAAACTCGCCGGCATCGCTCGGCCAAGTCCATATTGTGGGTTACCAAAATCGAGGTTAGCCCGTGACTTCGGTGCAGGCGCTCAATCAAGTCGAACACGCGCCCAGCCGTCGAGTTGTCCAGATCCCCGGTCGGCTCGTCGGCCAGCAACAGCCTGGGGCCGCAAACCAGTGCTCGCGCCAGAGCCACGCGTTGCTGCTCTCCCCCTGAAAGTTCTCCCGGCCGGTGGTCGCCGCGATCTTCCAATCCCACCTCGCTCAGCCACTTCTGGGCCGTTTGCAGCGCTTCAACTTTCTTCATGTTGCGCGCCAAAAGCGGCATCGCAACATTCTCCAGCGCCGTGAACTCCGGCAGCAAATAATGGAACTGCCAGACGTATCCAATCTCACGATTACGAAAGGCTGCCGCCTCTCTCGCGCTCAGCTTTGCCACGTTGGTTGAGGCGCAGTATACCGTTCCCTCGGAAGGCGTATCAAGCGCCCCCAGAATGTGCAAAAGAGTGCTCTTTCCCGCGCCCGACTGGCCGACAATCGCCACCATTTCGCCGGCTGCAACCTCGAGATTCAGGTCCTCGAAAAGATTGAGCGCGCCACGCGCCGTCTGGTACGTCTTGCCTAAGCCCTGAACATGGATTACCGGAGATTTGCCTGCATCGAATCCGGACGCCCGCGACTCCGGGTCCCGCGCGGCGCGGGATGCCAGGGGAGCAGCCGCTGAAGGGGTTTGCATCATCCGGTTGCTGCTTATTTTACAGGACTGCGGCGGGCGGGCGCACATCCCCCAAACCGGGCATCGAAGGGGCACCAAGGATGCCACGTCGGAGAGTTACCACCGTGTTCCGCGTGTGTTCTTGCTGCCCGATCCAGCGCCTGGTGGTTTGCCAAACACGAAACGGGGACCAATCGTTCTGGCTCCCGCTTCGCTTCAATTCGTTTTGAGTGGCGAACCTATCGACTCGCGAACCCATCCGGGACTCAGCCCCACTTCTTGCCCAGCGCCAACAGATCGGCCTCCACCAGATCTTCGGGGGTCATGACAACCCTGAACTTCACCTCGGCGTTGAAGTTGAGGAACCATGGCTCCGCAAGCCTGGGAACGTCAGACGGCTTCGACACGTCGACGATGAGAATGCCGCCGCGCTTGCCATCCTGCTCGCCAAAGTACGCAGCCTCGGGCTTGAGGTCGTCGAGAATCTTCATCATTTTGGATCCTGCCGTCCCGTTTCGAACTCCACTGTTGAATGGTTCAAGGGGAAACTCAACCGTCATCATCATCCGCATCTTGCTACCTCCGGGCGCTCGGAATTACCCCGGGGGATGAGTGAGCGCCGATGCCCGGAAGCTAAATGAGACCAGAGACGGGTGTCAAAACAATTTTCGGAACGCGGCCAGCGGAGGTTCGCGATCAGAGCCCGCTTCAGCGGGCGAAAGAACCGCCGAGTTCGCAGTTCGGTCTGAACCACAAGTCCGCCCCGCTTGCTATCATCAAAACAAAGGCCGCGTCTTAAAGGCCGCGTTTTGGCTCGCGCCGCCGCACTTCTCTTTCGCCCCATGACTCCTGCCTCCCAAGCCGCTGCGACCTCGGACCTCGCCGTCAATTCCGCGGCGCACTCCATTCATGCTCCTGCGCCCGGCGCCACGGCCACGCTCATTCACGACCTGCGCGAGCTGTTCAAGGTCAAAGTGGTCGGCCTTGTCCTGGTCACGGGTTGGGGCGGCTTCTATCTGGGTTCGATGCGGTCTGGCATCTCTACCCTGCAGTCCGGCCTGCTCGATACGCTGCTCGGAATCGGCCTCATCTCTGCCGGCGCTGGGGCTCTTAATCAGGCTCTCGAACGCACTACCGACGCGCGCATGAAGCGCACTGCCGATCGTCCGCTCGCATCGGGCCGCTGGCCGCTTTCCGTCGGTATCATCGCCGGCCTCGGCGCTGTCGCCCTCGGCGCTGTCTGGCTGGCGCTCTGCACCAATCTGCTCACCGTCTCGCTGGCATTGCTCACCGTCTTCACCTATGTGGCCATCTACACGCCGCTCAAGCGCGTCACGACCATGGCCACCTTCATCGGCGCATTCCCCGGCGCCATGGGCCCCATGCTCGGCTGGACCGCGGTACGCGACCGCATCGAGTGGCCGGCCGTCGCGCTGTTCGCGATCCTCTTCGTGTGGCAGTTTCCACATTTCATGTCGATTGCATGGTTGTATCGCGACGACTACGCGCGCGCAGGCATTCGCATGTTGCCGGTCGTCCAGCCCGACGGATGGTCTACCGTCGTCGAAGCGCTCTTCTACGCCGTAATCATGATTCCCGTCAGCCTGGCGCCGTGGAGACTCGGACTCACCGGAGTGGCTTATGCCGTGTTCGCTGTTCCGCTCGGCCTTGTCTATCTCGCCTACACCATCCGTTTCTCGCGCATCCTCCGAGCAAAGACCGATGACGAAAGCCGGAAGCTGGCTCGCGATCTCCTCAAAGTGAGCGTCCTCTATCTGCCGCTGCTCTTCACCACGCTCATGCTGTGCGCGCGCGCGAAAGGTTAGCGCATGACGATTATCGATTTGCGCGGGCGAGGACGCCCGCACGATAGCCGGCCGGGAGGCCGGCGCTACACTCGCCAACCCAAATGACCACGGTCGCTCCATCATCGAACGCGAAGTCGGGCACCGCTCCAGCCATCGCCGCGATCCTGGCCATCAGCGCAGCGGCCTCGCTTTTTCTATTCTGGCTTATCTATATTCATCCCGCCGCGGCCACCAGTTCTCAATACGCCTTCCTGCCCGCCATGAACGCGGTCTTCAACGGGCTCGCCGCCACCGCACTCCTCATCGGCTACACTTTCGTCCGCGCGCACAAGATCAAGCAGCATCGCGCATCGATGATCACGGCGTTTGTCTTCTCGACACTTTTTCTCATCGGCTACATCGCTCACCACGCATTGCACGGTGACGTGCGCTATCCCCTCCACGCGGCCTTGCGCACGTTCTATCTCTGGCTGCTTGCCAGCCACATCGTTCTCGCCGTAATCGCGCTGCCGCTCGTGCTGGTCACGTTCTTCTTTTCGCTCTCGGGGCGCATCCCGCAGCATCGCCGCATCGCGCGCTGGACGTTTCCCATCTGGCTCTATGTCTCCGTCACCGGCGTCATCACCTACGTCATGCTGCGCATCGCGCTGGGAAGCTAGATTCTCCGGACTAGAAAGGCATGCCCTCAACCTCGCCGATCCCCGAACCGAATCGCCCCACGCAACCCGACGATGGCACGCGCCAGCTTCTTCAATGGGGCGGCTCGATGGTCGGAACGGGTGTGCTGTGCGTGGTTCTGCTCGTCACGGTGCTCGGAGGCTACTCGCGATTGGGGGCCAGCACCAACACGGGATGGTTCGCGCTCATCGTCGCGCTCATGTGCATTCCGTTCGGCCTCATGCTCCTCGCGCTGGGCGTGGCCAAGTGGTACCGCAAACGTGGACCGGCGAGAAATCGAAATCAGTGAGCCGATCAGCGCCTGAATCTGACGCCCTCCGAGCCAGCCATGCATTGCCGGGATTGAGGATCGCGGCAGACGAGCGCATCGCTGGCTGGATGTTCCGCTTCTTCGGCGCTCACTTCACTTCCAGCGTCTTCACGCCGTCCGTACTCGCGGAGCTGCTCACGTAGCCGATAGCGCCCTTGGTCCTGGCCACATAGGCCACCATGTCGGCATCGCTGGCGAGCATCTTCGGCATCGACGCCTTGCCCGTAAACACCAGGCTGCGATAAAAGGCCTGCAGCGCGGAGTCGTTCTTTCCCAGATAGTCCTTCAGGAAAGCCTCGTGCGCCGGGCCGCTCCTGGCCAGTACAGGTTCCACGTGTGAGCCGGAAAATGTATCGGCGTCTTCAAGAAATACGCTCCTCAGATCGCCGGCCGAGATCGAGTCTGCCTTGACGCTTGGATTGGCGATCACTTTAACCCCACCTGCCCGCGCCTGCCACGCCGCGCAGAACATCAACGCCGCCACGATCAAGATCCATCTCAGATGTTTCATGCTTGTCTCCTCATGAGTGGTGTCCGCGAGCCCTTAGAAGTTGCAGCTGGTCCGCAGAACCAGCATGTCCGTCCTGGGCTTAAAACCATTCGGATTCCAGCGCGTATAAAATCCCTGCGCGTTATAGGCGTCGCCGTAGCCGTCCATGAAGTGGCCTTCGACCTTCAGGACCCAGAAGCGGTTTATGTCGATCCGCGCTGTTCCCACCTCGTCATAAATGTGGTTGCTGGCGGTGTCAGTCGGGACGGTCGGATCGTCGACGTGAAAATTGGAGTGATAGACGCCGACTTGCAGCTTCGGCTTCACGCGATAGGCGCGGACGCGAACCACGACTCGGTGCTTTGGTTAAGGGACCCGAGGATGCCAAAAGCGGGGATCCCCACAATGACGGAATCGTTCAGGCTCCGGTACTCGGCGTTGAATTCCCACTGGCCCGGGTTGTAGCTTCCGTATCCCACCCAGAGGGCTTCCGGGGTCTCTTCGTTGGTATATTTCGTTCCCACGAAGGGCCCGGAGAGAAACGTTCCGTGCCGCAGCATCGTCATGTTTGCCCACGATGAACCGAGCATCAACTCCTTCACCGGTGTCGTCCACTTCAGGTCCCAACCCTCCATGTGCCCATTGATGGTTTGGATATTGAATCCATTGTCTGTTGTAAAGAGGAAGAAGCCTCCGCGGTTATCGAAGGACCGCGTTCCGGCGTAGGCTGTGTAGTCCAGTTTGCCCAGTTTCTTCAGCGGGATCCGCCCATACAGGTCGCCGCCGGTATGCGAGATGTATGTGGTGCGCAGGTCGGCGGGGTAAACTCCCTGCGGCAGCAAAGCCCAAAGGTGCAGGAAATCCATGTCCTGCGTATCGTTATAGAGGCCGAGCGCCGTCTTCACTTTTCCGGCGCGCACGCCGAACCAGTTAGCAAACTTGTAATCGCCGTAGGCCCAGTCCAGTTGCGGCCGGCCATCGTCCAAAGAACCGATCTTGCGCGCATATCCCTGTGCACCTACGCGAAACTTGTCGGTAATGGAAGTCGAGATGTTGACAGCTCCCTCGGTGATCGCCGGACTGCCGTTGCTGGTATTCATGGTGAGAAAGTTGTTGTTGTTCGAGTATGCGAACCCCTGCGACCCGTAGCCATGAATCTGGACCGTGCGGTCGAAGATCTTGAACTCCTGCGCATTCGCGCAGATCGAGACTGTGAAAGCCGCGAAACATACTCTGGCAATACATCTGAATCGCATTGGCTTCATCGTGGTTCTCCTCCGGTGAATTGCCGGCAGCGACTCGCCCGATCGGCGCATGTCCAGACCGTCCATTCACGAGGCGCAGCGTTCTGCGCGGTCACCCGTGATCCGCTTTCGCTGGACAGGGTCTCTTCCGGTTTTGAGCTCTACCCCTGATATCGGCGGAATCGCGCTTCTCTTCAATTTCGGGAACAGTCAGATTCCGGCCAGCACGAAGGAATCGGCAAACTTTTCGTTCGCCGTTGTCTCTGAAGGAGATACGAAGAGTTCCATAACGGGCGCAGTCCCCACCGCACCCATGCCGCGCATTGATCTTCGACTCAATTCGATTCAATTCGAAGGCGGCCGGCGCCAACGCCACCGACGGCGCTCGCTCATTCCTTCGAGAAGCAAATTGCGCCGCAAAACCGGGATGAAGCCGGGCGGAGGGGGGCATTTTTTTCGGGGCCGGGTCACTTCCCCAGGACTGGTATCCACCTGAGTTTTCTCCTCCCTGCATCGTACTGCGATACGCCTTGAGGTTGGCAGTTAGGGACCGGCCCGATACCCCCGCCTCATCTTCGTCCGAAAAGGCCGCCCAATGCGCGAATCCGAGATAGACAGCCCTCTAAAACTTCACTCAAGAGCCCAAAACCGCCCATCGCGCATCGAAGATGCGAGGATCTTTCGGCTCCCCGCGCGGATCGCCCGGCTTTTCTTCCCCATCCACTGGCTTTTGGGGGGGCAAGCGTCCTTTTGACCACTCAATCTGCCTCAGGCAGCGATACAATTTCATCGAACTGGTGCCTAAAAAAAGGGGGATTAGAGTGAAAAACTATCTGGCGCAGTACCTTCGATCGTGGTCCTCGATCGCCCTCCTGTTTTGTGTTTGGCAACCCGGCGCTTCGGCGGCCCCCGTCCCCGTTCGCAATGTGAAGGGAACCGTTCACGGGTTTCTCCAAATGAGCTCCGATGACGGCCACGTCGTTGCGTCAGGCGATATGGTTCAAGTCGCCCATGGCAGTCAGGTCACTAGCCGGTTGGTCTTCACCTTCAAAGATGGCTCAATCGACGATGAAACCACCGTCTTCTCGCAACGCCCCAACTTCCAGCTCATCACCGACCACCATATTCAGAAAGGGCCCACGTTCCCTCAGCCGATCGAAGTCTTCATCGACTGCCGCGCCGGCAAGGTCATCGTCCGCTCCACCGGTAAAGATGGCAAGGAAGAGGTCAAAACCAGCTATCTCCATCTGCCGCCAGACCTGGCGAATGGGCTCGTTTCTTCGATCATCGAGAACATCCGGCTTAGCGCCCCGGAAACAAAAGTGTCCGTGCTGGCCGCAACGCCCACCCTGCGCATGATCACTCTATCCATCTCCCCCGTTGGCGAAGAGCCCTTCACTCTCGCGGGTTTGTCTCGAAAGGCGATCCATTACGAGATCAAAATCGAACTCGGTGGAGTTGCGGGAATCGTGGCGCCCATGATTGGCAAGCAGCCACCGAACGTTGAGATGTGGATCATTGGCGGGCCAGCTCCGAGCTTTCTGAGAGAACAGGGCCCCATCTATCCGGACGGCCCCGTCTACACGATCGAACTCGCCAGTCCTACTTGGCAGGCGTCGCACGAGTCCGGAAACTAGAGCTCTGATCGCAAGATTTCGAACTTCCCACCCTTGCGGCAAAGACAAGAACGCCGCAAGGATGGGGCACCCACATTGGCACATGAACAAACGGCCAGAGACCGAGCAGTCCGGAGACGAGAACGTTCAGGCCTCGACGTTCAGGTCCAGCCACTGCCTCGTGCGCGGTCGACTCCCTCAGCGCTTGAAGAACGCCAGCAGTTCGGCGTTAACGGTTTCCGCTTGTGTAGTGATCATGCCGTGAGGGAAGTCCTTGTAGGTTTTCAGGGTTGCGTTCTTCAACAACTTCGCGGTCAGTGGCCCGGACGCGACGTAAGGAACGATCTGGTCGTCTTCGCTGTGCATCACCAGCACCGGAACGGTGATCTTCTTCAGATCCTCAGTGAAATCGGTCTGGGAGAAGGCCACAATGCCGTCGTAATGCGCCTTGGCGCCGCCCATCATGCCCTGACGCCACCAATTTTGGATGGCGGACTCAAGGGATTTCACTCCCGGACGGTTGAATCCGTAGAAAGGTCCGCTTGGCAGGTTGCGATAGAACTGCGAGCGATTGGCCGCGAGTTGCGCCTGCAGATCGTCGAACACTGCCTTGGGAAGTCCCAGCGGATTGGCCGCCGTCTTCAGCATCAGCGGCGGCACCGCGCTGATCAGCGCTGCCTTGGCCACGCGGCTTTCGCCATGCCGCCCCAGATAGCGCGTCACCTCGCCGCCTCCGGTCGAATGGCCCACATGGATAGCGTTTTTCAGATCGAGATGAGCCGTTAGAGCGGCCAGGTCGTCGGCGTAATGGTCCAGATCGTGCCCATCTGCGGTTTGGCTGGAGCGCCCGTGACCGCGGCGGTCGTGGGCGATCACGCGATAGCCGTGAGCGAGGAAGAACAGCATCTGCGCGTCCCAGTCATCGGCAGAAAGCGGCCATCCATGGCTGAAGACAATGGGCTGGCCAGTTCCCCAGTCCTTGTAGAAAATTTCAACGCCGTCTTTGGTTGTGATGGTAGGCATGTGACCTCCTTTGAAATGGGGATCGAACGCCACTCATTACATCACATTCCGGTAAATGGGAATTCAACAGGCCTGCCCCGCGATGCGGGCTTCAGCCTGAAGCCGGAATCCGCCCGAGCCGCTCGCGGAAGTACTCTTTCCAACTTTCCGGCAATGCTGCAACGCGCAGCGCCCGCCGCACCGAGGCCACTTCAGCGCTGCCATACCGTTTCTCGGCGTACAGGCGAACGATCTCCGAAACCGGGACGCCATTTGCTTCGCGACTGAGAACCTTCATCTCATCGCCGGCGCCCACCTCCCCTTCGCGAGTGACGGCAAGGTAGAAACCCGAGCGGCCACTGATGAAAAATCGCCTGACCATATCGTCGGATTCAAATCGTATTCCGAGTTTGTAGCAAGGGAGCCGAGGCTGGGTGACCAACACTTCCGCCGAACCGACAGAAAACCGATCGCCAAGATGGATCGACTCTTCCGGTGAGCTATCGAGTGTGAAGTTTTCCCCAAAGACGCCCATCGGCAGCTCCCGGCCGGGCAATTCTGTTTTCCAATAGTCGTAGTGTTCCAGCGGATAGCAGTAAACGGCCTTGTATTCCCCGCCGTGAACTGTGAGGTCCGCTTGACCGTCGCCGTCCAGGTTCAGCTTGCGCAAAGCGACGCGTCTGTTCACCGGCTCCTTGAAGATTCCCGTAGACACGCTCCGCCCGTGCCACGTCACGCTCCGGGGAAGGCCAGTGTTCAGTGAAATCACCTTCATCTGGACATCGTACTCGTCTCCGGCGGCCGCCGGCCCCTCGCTTTTCTAATCCCCGATCCCCGGCGCAGCCATCCACCTACCTTCGCGTCGAGCGGCCTCAAGAAACGCTTCCCATAAGCCGACCTCGCGGGACCGATGGTGCGGAATCGGACCGCTTTCCGGCCAGAAATGCAAATCAAATTCTTCCAAGATGCGCCGACCCGCCGTACAATTCGTGGTAAGCAGTCGACAAAAAGGAGATTCCGGCTCGGATGGCGCCAGGGAAGACATGTGAACCCTGGGACCGCTCGAGAGCAGCATGCGCGAGCATGCAGAGGAGAAGAGGCGAGTATGGCATTCTGCCCAAAATGTGGCACACAGTTGGCAGGCAATGAGCAATTCTGCGTAAAGTGCGGGAACGATTTGAGCGCGTCACACGCACCGGCGAGCACGCCGGTTGCAGCGGCTCCTCCGTATGCGCCTCCGCCGTTTGTGCCTCCTCCGGCGGCGCCTCCCCCGGCGGGCTATCCCCCGTACTATCCCGCGCCGGGACAGATTCCGATCATCATGCCGCAGGAGGTGCCCAAGCACCACGGGGGGGCCTGGTGGGTGATCATCATTGCCGCTGTCCTGTTCGGGCTTTGGTGGATCGGCACGCACGATCAACCAAACACGACGCCGACGCCGACGCCGACGCCTGGGGGCGCACCGGCAGGAGGACCGAATGCCGCGACGATCGCGCAGCAGGTCTACACCACGCAGTGGAGCGTGGTGAATGGAGATGTCCAGCTCTCCAACCAGAAATGGGTTAACCAGTCGAACGTGTCCATACAATCGGCGGATCTGGAGTGCGACCAATATGACCAGAGCGGCGCCGATTTGGCGCAAAAGCACGTCCAGCTAACGGACCAAACCGGCGCAGCGGTTAAAGCCGGAGATACGGAGCAGTTCGGCAACCTCGATATTGGAGCGGCTGTACAGGGCCTGACCAAAGTGAACTGCGGGATTGTGGGCGTGACTCCGACTCAGTGAGCTTGCGCGCCGGCGCTACTTGCCTGGTAGGGGCGGCAGTTCCCTGCTCTCGAACACACAGCGCCCCACCCGGGTTGTCTACCAACTCCCGTGTGGGGCACTTTGTTGTCCCAGGTCTGAAGAATCGGAGTCTCCCCCCCCCGAGCAGACCCTAACTCTTCGAGCCGCCCGACCGCGACGACCTTTTACCTTTGCCTCACGAATTCGGTTCTTCGTGCTACCTGCCCGTGAAGCATCGGGACAGCGGTCCCGGCAATCTCCCGCCGATCTTCGAATTCCTTCGTCGATGCATTTCAAGAGACGGTGCAAGGCGAAGCTTTGTTGCAAGGCCGGCGCGAGAAACAGGTAGCGACGACCTTGCACGACGCCCACGAACGACAGCATCTGCTAAGAATGCGAATCGTTACTCGCCATTCGTCATTCGCCGTTCTGGTTATTCTCGTCCGCGTGCAGAACCAGGTAGCTTGCGCCACCGTTCGCCCAGACCAGAAGCAGGACGTCTTTCGCTGCCGGCTCGGAATGAAGCTGATTCACGAAGCTGTCCGCGTCCTCTACGGGATGGCGGTCGACTCCGAGAATGACCGCGCCGGGAGCGAGGCCCGCATCTTCAGCCGGGCTGCCCGGGCGCACGGATTGAATGACCGCGCCCTTCACTTGATCGGGAACGTTGAATTGCTGGCGCAGATCGGGAGTGAGGTTGGCCACGGTGAGGCCGAGACGGCCGCGCTGTTGACTGCCCTGCTCGTCGTTGCTGGCTTCTTCGGTGGCGTCTTTATGGAACTCGCCCACGGTCACATGCAGCGTTTGCGGCTTGCCGTCACGCAGAATGCCCAGCTCGATTGCCGTGCCGGGAGTCATTTCGCTCACCGCAACCTGCAACATGCTGCCGTTGACGATCTTCTTGCCGTCGAGATTGCGCAGCACGTCGCCGCTCACGAGTCCAGCGCGGCCCGCCGGCGAGTCAGGCGTGACCTGGCTGACGATGGCGCCGCTTGCGTCAGGCAGATTGAAGAAGCTTGCGTTGTCGGGCGTCACGTCATTCATGCTGATGCCGAGGTACCCGTGGTGCACACTGCCGTTCTTGATGATCGATTGCGCTGTTGCTTCGGCGATCTGCGAAGGAATCGCAAAACCCGCGCCGGCAAACGATCCGCTGCCCGAGATGATGAAGGTGTTGATGCCGATGACTTCGCCGTACGCATTCACGAGCGGGCCGCCGGAGTTGCCGGGATTGATGGCCGCATCCGTCTGGATGAAGTCGCCCGGCTTGCGCGGATCGTCGCGGTAAGGATTGGGGCGATCGAGGCCGCTGATAATGCCGCGCGTGACGGTGAAGGGGAAGGAGCCGAAGGGGTTGCCAAACGCCAGCACGGTTTGGCCCGGCTTCACCTTGCTGGAGTCGCCCCATGGCACGCTGGTCAAGTCGTGCGCGTCGATTTTTATGACCGCCAGGTCGTTTAATTTGTCCACGCCGATCAGCTTCGCAGTGAAGACGCGCCGGTCATTTAAGGTGACGCGTATCTGCGTGGCGCCGTCGACTACGTGGTCGTTGGTTACGATGTATCCATCCGGCGACAGAATCACGCCACTGCCCACCCCGTGCTCGAACTGGGGCTGCGGATTCATCTGCTTGCCGCCGGGACCGAAGAAGAACTGCCGAAAGCCGGGAGGCAAATCCTGCGGGTTGACGCCGCCAAAGTTATGGCCGCCGTTCTCGCTATGGCCGCCATCTTCTGAGTCCTGGTCGTCCTCGGAGACGCGCGAGGTGACCGCGACGTTGACGACTGCAGGCGTGACGCGCGACGCGACGGCTTCCACCGCGTTATCGAGAGCGACGAGCGACGACACACTGTTCTCGTCCAGTGGACCGGAAGCGGCGGCAGCGGCGTGCGCTCTGCCGTAGTCGAATAGGAATGCTGCCGAAAACAGAATGGTTGCGAGGATGCCCGCGGGGACTGCGAGCTTTTTTGCCTTTACTACTAATGAATTAGTTGTCATGCGCATTGTTTGATTCTCCATTGGTGTTGAAGTTGATGGTTAGAGTTGAAATTCGTGCTTAGAGTTGAAGTCCCATCCGGCCGCTATCGACAGATGGTGTGGTCGGCCGGTGGGAATGGAAACCTGTAGTGGGCGCCGGTTGCGTGCCCGTCGCGGAGCCTGCCGGATAGACGAGCAGGATGATTCGTGTGACGGTGATCTCGGTGGCCTGAGTTGTTGCAGGCTGGCTGGACGTGTCGCCGGTCTGCTGCTGTGCGCCCGCGCCGGTGTCATAATCGGCGATTGCTCTTGTTCTCATCACAGAGGTCTCGACCTCTTCCCATGCGGCGAGAACGACGAATTGCTGATCCTGCGCCGGAGCCTCCGACGACGTTCGCGCTACGGCCTTCACCAGTTCCGCGCGGGGAGCGGCGGAATTCGCGTCCGCTTCTTCCGTCATGTCGGCCGTTGAATCGTCGCTGCGGCGCGGTGGAGCAGGAGGAGGCGTTATCGCCGCGTTGCGGTTTGCAGGCTGAATGGCCTTCGTTTCAATTTCGCGGAATTGCGTCGAAGGGTGGAACACTGCGTCTGTGGCAGTCGGGCCCGGTTCGCCCGTCGGCGCATAGGAAGCGCGCGCGATGCCCGGAGTTTGAGCCTGAGGCGGCGCAAGGAGAGCCGTCTGCGCATCCGGCTCGGGCGCAGCTACGAACGCGACCAACTGCGGACTGCGCGCCAGCTCAACCGATCCAACGACGAGGCTGCAACCGAGCACGCTAACCAGCGCGCCGGCCGCAAGCGGATGGAGCGCCTGCTTGCGCCGCAGAATGCTGTGCACGCGGTGAACCAGTTCCGGCCGGCGCTCGAATGCGCCGAGCGAAAGTGCCTGTGCGCGCCGCAGCAATTCCCGCTGCTGCAGCGAGCGCTCGGCGAGAGTTGTAAGGCAAGCCGCATATGCGCGCGGAGCCTGCGTGCGCCGTACCACGCCTTCGTCGCAGGCCATCTCGCGCTCGCGGCAAAGCCGCCGCTCCGCCCAGGCCAGCGCCGGGTTCAAAGGAAACACAACAAGAAAAAGTTTCTGCAGCAGATTCGTCCAGTCGTCGCGGCGGCGCAGATGCTCGGCTTCATGCAGCACGACTTGCTCAAACTCACCCGGCGTGAGGCGCGAGAAGAGCCATCCGGGAATGAGAATCCGCGGCGCGAAAAAGCCAATTACGCTCGGCCGGTCGAGATCGCGCGTGGTGCAGATTTCGATTGGGCGCGCCGGCGATGCCGCGGTAAGCAGGGTGCGAAGATTCCCTTCGGCTTCGACGGGAGTCGCGCCGGTCCACAATCTGCGCAGACGCAGCGATTGGAAAGCGAGCTCGGCGGCGCGGAAGATCGACGCAGCAAGCCATAGCGCGGCGATGATGAATCCCCAGCGGCTGTCCAACTGGAGCCACGGACTTGCTCCGCCAGCGGCAAGCGGCGCGGCTGCGCTGACATTGCCGGAATGTGCGAGCAACGGCAAGAACGGCAAGCCGGCCACGACCGCGAAACCCGCGGCCCATGCGGCAAAACGGTGCGCCGCGGAGACGCGGGGCGCGAGCCGGATTGAGAGAACCAAGGCAACTGCAACGGTTGCTCCCTGCCAAAGCGATGCGACGAATGCCGGCGCGACGGTTTGCGCAAATGCAGCAAATGTTGCGGCGGCCGATGTTGCGCTGACTGGGCTGGCAAGCCCCGCGAGAACCGCATCCGCCATGTGCGTCAAGGGCATCGCTATCTCCCGCCCTTCCATTTTCCGCTCTTCTGGCTGGCATTTTCCTTGTCGGGGGCCGCGCCGCGGATCGCGACTTTTAGCCGGTCCAGCTCGTCGGCCGAGATGCCGTCATCATCCAACAGAGATAACACCAGCTTCTCGCGCGAGTTGCCGAAGAAGCGGTTGAGCACATTGCGCACTTCCGAGCTGCTCGCCTCGTGCTCGGCGACGCAGGGCCGGTAGACGAACGCGCGCCCTTCCTGGCGATGCTCGACGTAGCCCTTCTGCTCGAGGATTCGGATGGTGGTGAGGACTGAATTGTAGGCCAACTGCTCGCCTTCCGGCAGGCCTTCCAGCAGGTCGGTGACGGCTGACTCGCCGCGCCGCCAGAGGATCTTCATCAGCCTTAGCTCAGCTTCGGTCAGCGTGTTGGATTTTCTTGGCGGCATGGCTAACTTGTTGAACCCAATAAGGAAATCTGGCGGACGGCAGGTCTTTGACATTTCTATAGACTAACAACTAAAGGATTAGTTACCAGAATCGCAAGGATTTTTCAAGAGGCCCCCGCGGCTTTGCTCAAAAACTCCGACTTATTGGGCAGGAGCCGAATTTCGCAGATTTATCCGAATTGAGCCGGACTGGCCGTTGTTTACCAGTCCATAACTTCCGGTTGGGCGATAAACCAGGAGTCGGCCATTTCAGCTACTGCCAGGCGCAAAGTGAGTGCCTCAGTTCATGCGCGAAGTAAGACATCCAGACAGTCAAGGCTGGGATTCTAGCCGCGCTGGATACGCCAATGCGAAAATGGCGATTATGCGAGAATTCCCGAGTTTCATGAAGAACCGCAGCAACATGGTTGCTCGATCCAATCAAGCGACTCCAGGAGTGGAGGGCTTTGTGTTCGACGGGGTAGATGGCAATCAGATGGCGTTCTGGACTTGTCCTGATAATGCCGTCTCAGCGCCGCATGTTCACGATTTCGATGAGTATATGGTCGTTGTTCAGGGCTGCTACACGTTACTCATCGATGACAAGCGAGTTCCGCTCCGGACAGGAGACGAATACGTGATCGCGCGTGGAGTCGCACACGGTGGCCAGGTTGCGGCTGGGACAAGAACCATCCACGCCTTTGGAGGGCACCGAGCCGACAGGGTCCAGGACGTATAGGTTGCGGGTGGTTGCACTATCAAACAATGCAACTCGCCGAAGCGTGAATCGAGGCCCCTGGAGTCAGTCTCCAGCGTTCCGGTCGAGCGATCGCCGATCCAGACACAACCCCTTTCTGGACTCCGGGGCGGTTCTCTGGACTGGCGCGTTCGATTAGTCCGTTAAGATTTGGTTATGCATCGGGATCCAACGGGCGGAGCAATTCTAATCGATTTGGACAAGTGGGAGCGCCGTGAGATCTTTGCGTTCTTTGACGGCTTTAGTGAGCCATTTCATGGGGTCTGCCTGCGCGTAGATTGCACCGAGACTTTCCGATACGCGAAGGATCATCACCTCTCCGTCTTTCTTACCTTGCTCCACCGTTCTTTGGTTGCCGCACACCACGTAGAGAATTTCAGGATGCGTAGCGTGAATGGAGAGATTTGGCGATATCGAACAATCCACGGTGGTAGCGCGGTCGGTCGCCCAAATGGCACCATAGGCTTCGGCCACTATATCTTCCGTCATGATTTGCAGGACTTCGTCCGCGAGGCTTCTCTCGAACTGGTGCGCGTGAAGACAACCGATGAACTGACGCGATATCCCGGTCAGGATCTAATTCGATATTCAATGCTTCCGTGGTTTAATTTCACATCCATCTCGCACGCGCGGGATCTATCGACAAGAGATTCTGCACCACGGCTTACGTTCGGAAAGATTACTGACGCGAATGGCCAATGCACCATGCCCATATCCATCCATGTGCATCATGGGCTGGTAGACGGGGAACATGTGGCGCGATTCGTTGAGCTGTTTGAGCAGAAGCTAGCGACACCCGAGTCCGATTGAATAGGAGCGTCGGCTCACGCCACACTGATGTCGCGTGAATGAGAACATCAATTGGTCCTGAGAATAGTCGGCACGTCGTCGGTGAGCCATTCCGAGCGAATAACCGGCAGCCCGGCACTTACTCGTTGATGAACATCCATGGTCGCCTCGGCCCGCCAGCCCGGAGCCCGCAATTCGTTCGCCGCAGAAACCGCCGCCGCTTTCGCCAACCCTGTGCTACGATCCGTGCAAGCGTTCACACAATCGTTTTTTTTGCACCCAAATTCAGGAGCCTGCGCCGAGCGTTCTTGAGGCGCGAACTTTCTGCCCCGGTCCCCAAATGCGAGGGACCGGGGACACCCGCCGGAGGCACACGCACAGGGTGCGCGGCAATATCGCACGCCGGGGATCGCGCGCCGGGGGTCGAACAGAGGAAGATATGAACAACCAGCTCAGGCCAATGGCCCTCGGCGAAATCCTTGACCGGACCGCCGAACTGTACCGCACTCATTTTCTGGTTTTTGTAGGAATCTCAGCCATCTTCGCAGGAATGATGCTCGCTGTGCAGGTTCTGTATCTGCGCTCGCTGATCCTGCTCGGCTATCCAAACATGATGGCGCACTGGCAGTGGGGCACGGCCTCGGGCGCGGTGGTGGAGGCGCTGGTGATCCTGATGCTGGCCGGGCTGTCGATCGCGGCCATCAATCGGGCGGTGGCCTGGGTGTATCTGGACAAGCCGGCGACGATTCGTGCAGCGGCGAAAAGCGTTCTACCCCGGTTGCGGACTTATTTGTGGCTCATGACCATTACTGGATTCCGCGCGTGGACGCCATTTGCGGTTTTGTATGTGGTGTTCTTTGCGGTCGCGCTTGCGGTTCTGCCTCACGACTTTATGACCAACCCGATGGCGGCGCAGAACGCGGCCCAGCAGAATCCCGGTGCGATCCTCGCTTTTGGCTTGAGCATGTTGATCCTGACGCCGTTGTTCGCTTTGGCTCTTCTCTATGGTGTGTGGATGTCGCTGCGCTATTCCCTGGCAGTGCCCGCCTGCGTGGTGGAAGACCTACCGGCGAGCGGCGCGATCAAGCGCAGCGTCAATCTTACCGAAGGCTCGCGCGGGCGCATCTTCGTGCTCGGCCTGCTGGTGTATGCGGTGCGCATGCTGCTGGGGATTCTGTTCGGATTTCCCTTGATCGCGCTTGCGGTGAAACACCCCGGCCAGCCGCTGCCTCTGGGCTGGTTGACCGTGCAACAGATCGGCGTGTTCCTATCCAGTACATTGATTGGTCCCATTTACTCCACCGGCCTCACCCTCTTTTATTACGACCAGCGCATCCGCAAGGAAGGCTTCGATATCGAGTGGATGATGCAGGCCGCTGGGCTCTCGCCGCAACCTGAGTTGCCGGCGCCACAGA
>Ga0224558_1002193_pt1 | contig 18491 bp, 15 predicted proteins | sample 714S32024metaG_FD_180682 | JGI IMG/M metagenome (GOLD analysis project Ga0224558, IMG submission 180682) | Peat soil microbial communities from Stordalen Mire, Sweden - 717 S3 20-24 | ecosystem: Environmental > Terrestrial > Soil > Wetlands > Peat | place: Sweden: Norrbotten County, Stordalen...
CCGCCTGTCAGGGGCCTGTATGGACAGCCATCAGACTTTCGCGGGCACTGAACGACCTACCGGCCGTAGTTGCAGATATCGGCCAACGGTGGTCAGTGTCAGCGGGCCGTCTCGCAAGCGGAACCCTCCGCGACAACAGCCCTGGCCAGAAGGCGCGTCCAGGTGGAGGCGTTCCGTAAGCCCTGTCCGATGAAGTGCCCGGTGACGGGGGGCTATGTGGGACAGATCCTCGTCCGGCATGGCCACGCCGGAGAGGGCATCAGTGACACCCATCGCGTCTGGACCGGCGTGAATGATCGGGGGTGAACCGGCGGCTCCCCCAAGTTCGGAGTCGACAAGACCTCAGAAATGCGAATGGGATATCCCGACCATGGCAAGAAGCGCCACTTTCGGGACCACCACCCGCCGCCCGAGACGGATGGTCGGAAGCTCCCCCCGAGCGGCCAGTTCGTAGGCGAAGGCCCGGGACACACCGAGCAACTGCCCGGCCTCGGCCACCGAGACCACGAGTCGGTCGCCGGACAGCAGAGCAGACACGACGGTTGTCGCTGAGCTCGCTTCCGGGTCCTGTTCCGCCTCCGATTCGCTCGCGGCCAGGCGTTGACGGGCGGTGGTCGATGCCGAAGCAGTCCCTGAAGCCTGATGGTCAGTTTGAGGTTGGTGGATCGTGGGGGAGTCCATGTCGACCACGATGACGGATGAGGCTCATCAAAACCCTCATGAAAAGCCTCATCATTCGAAGAAAATCAAGAAATCTGTGATGAACGCCAACGTCCCTGGTCAGGAGGTTGCTGATCTGGATGTCGCACAAAGCCACAGGTCAGAGGGTTCATCAATTCAACAATGAGGGGTTCATGGTTGCGGTGATGAACCCCTCATCGCATTCATCACGGCTGCCGAGCCCATCGATGAGTGGTCGAGCACGGCGGAACTTGGCCAGACGCTTCCGGTGGTCGGACGCACCGACGCCGTTCGGCGCTCGGCGCGAAGGGGGCCGGTTCGGCAACCGGTTTGAGGACCCCTTCTATCCGTCGGCTGGTGTCACACCATCGTCAGCCGTCAAACGTCGCTCCGGAATACGGCTCGCGCCCGGAGGTCGCCGGCACGCCGGCGCCGGGGTCGGCCTTTATGTCCTCGCTCGGCCGTTGGCCGCCCCTTGACCGCTGGCGACTGTGTGGGTAATCGGCGCGTATCCGATTGATGACGGACCAGGCCGGGCGCCAAGCGCCCCGCCCGCCATCAATCAGAAGGACAGATCCTCAACGGAGAAACTGCCAGCTCAGGGCCCTCATGGTTGTCATCATGAGGGGCTCATGATGTCCGCCCCGATTCCGTTCGGAGGGACACCGCTGCTCGGCAGGTAGGTCGATGAGAACGGCAAAGCACCAGCTCAAGGGGTTCATGGTTCCGATCATGAGGGGTTCATGATGGACCAACGGGCTCGGCCACTGCTGGTGGGGCACCGATGAAACGAACCAACGTGCAGATACCGGATCCCCGGCCCAGTTCCTACTGTGCGAACAATCCCAGCCGAACCGACCATCGCCCAACGGCGGCCAGAGCGTCCAGCAGCCATATGTCTGATCGGACTCAGGACCACTGGACACAGACCCTCACCCGCGTGGTGGGGAAACCATTTGGCCAGCCCACAGCGCCAGAGAGCCGTTGGCATCGCCGGCTGCGCTCGTCCATCCCACGGTTGTTGTGTCATCACACCGCCGCCGAGTCGAACTGCAGGGAAGAAAGGTAGCGATCCCAAAGGCCTCAGAGTCCAGAAGGCACCCGGCACCCCGATCACACTCACCATGAGGGTTCATGACAGCGGGAGCAAGATAGACAATCCGCTAAGCGGATCGTGTTGGCGTGGCCGTTGGCCTCGCTCGGAACCTGTCCCCGAGATCCTCTCGGCGGCGCTGCGCTGGGCGAAGTGAAGCCCGTGGACGAGCCAGAGGAAGAGACCAAGAGTTCACCTGCCGAGAGGATGGCTCCGATGAGGCGGGCTCCGGGTGGCCGGACCCGGGTGATCTACGTCCGTGTGACCGAGGAGGAAGACCGCGAGATCCGACGCCGAGCGGTCAAGCACCGCCGGTCGGCTCAGCGCTTTCTCATCGAGACGGCGCTCTCGGGGTCGGCACGGCTGTCTGCAGAGCGAAGCCGGGCGCAACGGGATGCGGAGATGGCGCGGATTGGGTTGGCCAGGTTGGCCAACAACGTCAATCAGTTGGCGAAGTGGGCGAACACGAATCATGCAATGCCAGCCGACTTGGATGATCTGATCCACGATCTGGGCAGAGCCGTCGACACCGTGGAGCAGACGGCCGTAAGCCTCGGGACCGCGTTCGGCGTGGTCCGTCGAGGGGGTGAGGGCGAGCAGTCCCTGCTGGTGCCGCTCCAGGTGATCAGACGCGATGATGTCGGGGATCCAGTCCGGCAGGCGGCAAAGCCAGCGGAAGACAGGCTGGAACCTGAGTTCGTAGCGCCCTACCGGTAGCCTGTGGACGCGCCGAGCGGGGAGGTGGGCATGACGAGCAGGAACTATGAATTGCGCCTCGAGGGCATCAGCAGTCCCAGCGGTGAGATCTCGCTCCGCGACCTCACGGACTTAGGCAGTGCCCTCCAACTCACCGCCACCCGGATCGCACGGCAGGTTGCGGGGGCGGAGGGACCTGGTCGGTCCCCCAGCCACGTGGATCGGATCAGCGAGCTCCGACTCACCGGGATCGGTCAGGGATCCACCGTGCTAATGCTGCGACTGGGCGAAGAGTCGACCCTCCCGATGCCGAATAGCGAGGACGACATCGTGGCGCGGCGCCTCGAAGAGACCTTCGTCGCGATTGCGACGAACGATCCACCGGGATGGGCGAGTCCCCCCGTGATGCAGTCGATCGGCAAGTTCGTCGCCCACCTGTCTACGGCCGGCGCCTCCCGTATGACCGCATCGTGGGGCAGCGGCGCCACGTCCGGGAGCCAGTTGATTGCGGTGCCCGACCTAGACGACACCGTGTGGAACGTGACGACGAATCGGCAGACAGAGGTCGTTGCTGTGACGGGGCGACTGGACAAGGTCGACCTCCGGGCACGGCGGTTCCGCGTCCGCGACGACGTCGGACACGACATCACCCTGGAGGACGTTGTCGACGTCGATGCAGCAGCACACCTCATTGGCCGCAGGGTGGTGGCAACCGGGGTGGCCGAACACGACGACGCGCGGCTGGTCAGGATCATCGAGCCGACGCTCATCCTCGAGGAGCTGCCAGCTAGCTGGTCGGCCGAGGTGCCGCTGGAAGTACCTGCTGTCGGGTCGATGCCGAGTGGCGGGATAGCAGGGATAGGCGACTCTGAGGTTGAGGAGTTCCTGGCGGAGATTCGCGGTTGACTCAGCTGCCAGGCGGAGCACCACCTCGAGTCCTCGTCGACACGGACGTCTTCAGCTACGTCTACGTCAAGCACCCGATCCAAGAAGTCGGTTCCGCCTGGGCCCGGGCTCTCACCGGGCGAACCGTGGTGATTGCGGTGCAGACGGAGGTCGAGCTTCGGGCGTGGCCCCTGCTGTACGGCTGGGGTCAGCCACGAACGCAGGCGCTCATCACACGGATCGAAGCCGTCCCGCGCATCCAGGTCTCCGACATCGTGCAGCAGGCGTATGTCGCCCTGACAGATTGGGGCAAGGGCAACGGTCATGCGATCGCCCAGAAAGTCCACACTGCGGATCGCTGGGTAGCAGCGACCGCTCTGGCACATGGCTTCGACTTGGCTGCCATAGACGGGATCTACGACGGGATTGCTGGCTTCTCACCTCTAAAACCAGCGCCCTGATCCTCGATAGCGTTCCTGATCTCTCGATCCGCCGCCTTGAGGGGCCCAGCACGGATCATCTGATGGGCTAGTTGCTGATCTCGGCACAGTTACCGACATGTCGATCGACCACGTGAACTGCACGGATGCTACGAGCGAAACGCCCGCGGCGAACGTGTCACTCGACAAGGCCATCGGTCGATGGGGCTTGGCTCTGTTGTGCTGCGCGTCCTTGGGCATCGCTGTCGTCACCTTCGGGTTCATCGGTCTTGGTTTTTGGGCCGCCGTCCACGGCGCGCACTGAGACCGAAGCCGCGCCGGCGATCGCAACGGTTCCTGCTGGAATCCATGCGGCAAGAGCCTGGGTGCTCACCTGGGACCTAGCCTTCCAACATGTCGCTGACCAGCCACCTGGACGATCGGGACAGCCCGGTTCGGAGGTTCCTCTGCGACACGTTCCCGGACGCCAAGGCCGCCCGGATGTCCTGCACCGTCCCCGCCCCCGGCCCGGTGCTGTTCATGCGCGGACTCCGCTGGACGAACGTCCCGTGGACCGGTACCTGGAACGCCGGTGAGCCCCGGGTATGCCCCGAGAATCCAGACGGCTTCCCGTGGCCCACCATAGGGACGGCGTTCGACTACCAGCTGCGGTTCTTGCTCGGTGAGAAGCGCCTCGATCGGCTCGTCGCCCGCCATGGCGCTGCCCGATTGGCTCTCTACTGGGGAACCTTCAACGGCCTCCCCCTGGGCTACGTCGAGCTCACCGAGCGCTTCGCCGCGATGAAGCGCGCTAGCCGGACATGGGCCTCCCCAACCACTCCGGAGGGCCGACGGGAGCTGGCACAGCTCGGCTACGTCCTGGCCCTCTACGAGCAGTGCTTCCGGGGGCCGATGAGTGACACCTGGCCGCTGCTGAAGCTGGGCATGCGTGCACCGCTCAAGAAGATCCTGGCCTCGATCCGTGACGACGCCCTCGAGGACCTCACCGAGCTCACCCAACTCCTCGTGGAGACGCAGCCCGACCTGGTGGCATCGACCCACCGGATCTTCAATCCCACGTTCAGTGCGAGCATCGATCTCGGCGGTGCCGACGCCGACCTGGTCGTCGACGGACGACTCCTCGACATCAAGACCAAACTGCACGGCGACATCCGACGGGTCGACCTCTGGCAGCTCTTGGGGTACGCCCTGGGTGACTACGACGATGCGCACGACATCACCGAGGTCGGCCTCTACTTCTCCCGCCAAGGCGTCCAGGTCGCCTGGGGCATCGACACGCTTATGGAGCTGATGTCCGGTGCCCCCCAGGACCTGAGCGAGATGCGGCAGCGCTTCCGGGAGACCGTGGAGGGGTTGCAAGCTGCACGCATCGCCGATCGCGAGGCGCGCCGAGCCGCCCAGCGTGCGGCCTACGAGGCGGGGGTGGCCGCCGGGCTGATCAAGCCGATCGACGTCGGCCCCTTCGTATTCACCCGGGACAAGTCCACCGAGGCAATCAGGCGCTCCCTTACCTTCCGACCGCTGGTCTCGGGAAAGGGTAAGTGGCACGTCGCCTACGCCGACAACCGCTATGTCCGCCGTCACGCCGGGCTCGCTGCCCCGGACGCGACGCCGTCCTGTGGTGCCAGAGGTGTGCTCGACGTCTCGGCGAAGCCTGTTAGGCCCAAGGTCGGGTCAATGCGGGGTGACTGGCCTGAGGTGCTGTGCAGCAGGTGCCTCGACATGACCGGGAAGTACTTCTACGTCGACACCCGGAACAAGGAGCCCGTCGTCGGTCCTCGCGATCGGTGGCGCTTCCATGAGCCCGCCAAGCGGGGACAGCGGTGGCACATCACGAGGTCCGACTTCTACTCGCAGGATGTGGTCCGTGGTGGGGATATGACCGGCGTATGCAACGCCTACGGGGATCTGGAGCCGGGTGGTGAGATCATCCCAGTCAACGAGATCAACGAAGACGACCCGCGGTTCTGCCGCCACTGCCTCCGGATGGTCGCATTCGGAGGGTATGCGCAGTAGTGGATGCGGCCTGTCCAGGCACGTTCACGATCGACATGGGTCCTTCGGCACATCCCCGAAGTAGGTTCCGCGTGGAACACTTGGTCTCAAGGCGGAGCACGAGGACAGCAATGGACACCACAGAGCCGGTACCAGCGGTGCCACCGCTTCCGACGGGGTATCCCGCCGAGCCGGCGGGACCGTCCGGACCGGCACCCACCAAGAAGCACTGGTATGCCAAGAAGGCCGTCTGGATCCCCGTTGTGGTCGTCGTCCTAGTGGCTGCGCTCACCGGCGTGCTGCTCGTGGCGCAATCCTCACAGAACCCGAGCACGACGGCCGGCTCGCCGGGGGCCACCACCGTGCCCGGACAGGGCGCGGTTGGGACGGGGTACCTGGCTCATGCCTCCAATGGGGTCATCTTCATCCAGTGGACCCAGAGCGGCACCAGCGTGAATGGCACAGCAGAAGTCGACACGCTCTCGGGGACTCCGCCCAACCAGTCGGTGTCGACCAAGACCATCAACGTCACCGGCCAGCTCCAGGGCTCCACCATCACACTCAGCTTCAACGGCGGCACCGAGGTGTTCGGGACGCTGTCCGACGGGTCGTTCACGGTGAACTTCCCCCAGTCGGACGGTTCACTGGGCCCGGTGACGTTCACCTCGGCGACTGCCTCCGACTTCAACCAAGCACTGTCGGCTCTCCAAGGGAACACCGGTGCGCAGAACAGCCAAGCAGCAGCAGCCAACCAGCTGGCGGCCGAACAGCAGAACATCGACAAGGCCGCGTCCGCGGTGGCCGGCGGCATCACCGGACTCCAGAGCGACGCTGCCTCCATGAACGCCAGCCTCGGGGCCTTCACCCAGAGCCTCGCCCAGCAACAGACCGACCTTGGTACCGAGGCCAAGCTCGAGAGCCAGGTCATCGCCGAGTCCCAGAACGGCACCGCGAACGAGCAGGTCTGCTCCGAGTCGGACACCGTCGCCTCCGACGGTGACACCGTGGACTCCGACGGCGACACGGTCTCCTCCGACGCCGACACCACCGAGGGCGATGTAGGCGACGTGCGCACCGACATCGCCGACCTCCAGAATGCCTCCGCCAGTCTGCAGGCGGCCCAAGCCGCCCTGCCCACCTATACCGACGGCGCACCTACCCTGTCCGCCGTGAACCAGGCCATCGCTTCCGCTCAGAAGGCCGTCACGACAGTGCTGGGCACGGCCAACGCTGACATCGCTCAGGCCAACAGCTACGAGACCCAGGGCTATCAGGACGCCCAGGCCGCCGCCAACGCCGGCAGTTGCTCCGGGCCGTCCCAGCCCGAGACCCAGCCGACCATCGCCTAGGACGTCCACTCGCGCCATGGACGGTTCCCTTCGAGTGGCCTACGTCGCCGTCGACGTCGAGTCGACCGGCTTCCAACCCGGTCGTGACTACATCTACGAGGTGGCGGTCGTCTCCTATGCCGATGACGGTCGGGAGCTCGACTGCTACCAGAGTGTGTGCCGGCCCGGCGGCGACGAGCTGTCTCCCCGGCTCCGCTCACTGGCTGCGGCACCCCGCTTCGCAGAGATCGCCGGAGACGTGGTCGCCCGGCTCCGCCTGGCCCCGGTGATCGGCCACAACGTGGGCTTCGACCTCGACATGATCAACGCCGAGCTCGAGCGCTTCGGCGCAGGTCTCCCGGACGTGCCGGCTATCGACACCTTGGACCTGGTCCGGGGACTCCGGATCGATACACCGGACCGGGAGCTGGCGACGGTGTGCCAGGTAGTGGGGGTCACCGGCACCGACTTCCACACGGCCGCCGGCGACGCCCGGACCGCTGCTGAACTCTTCTTCGCACTGCGGCGCCAAGTCCTGGAGGCACCGGCGCATGGCGCCGCAGTCCTCGAGCCCCGGTGGTTCCTCGGAGGAGCGGCGGACTGGCCCTACCTCGAACGGGGCACCACGCCGGTGCGCCGCGACCTCACGGCACTGCCTCCAGCTCCCCGCCCTGTCGATCCAGACCGCTTCACGCGGGGCCAGCAACCCGAGGTCGACGTGCTCAGCCCTGCCCTGCGGCGGCAGGATCTCCGAGAGAAGGTCGCTCGGCTGCGTGTGGCTCTCACCAGGCGCCGGATCGACGACGCCGGCGGCCCCGAGGCCCTCCCCCCGGAGATGGGAGTGCTGCTTCCGACCCTCGATGGCCCCGACCTAGCCGCTGCCGTCGAGGCCGCGTCCACGGTCAGCGACTGGCTGGACGACCCGACCGGCGAACTCGGACCCGCTCGACGTGATCTCCGTGTCGGGCACTTCACCGGGCCGGCCGGGATCGCCCGCCTCCAGACCATCCGCGACGTGTTCGTGCGCTCCGGCGAGGAGGGGCGCTACGAGGTCACCCTCCAGCTGGCCCGCCTGAAGCGGTACGACCCGGCCTATGACCTGGCCGCGGTGGGCGACACCTACCGGGCAGCCTTCGACCTGGCGCTCGAAGAGGATGACGAACAAGGTGTCGACGAAGAAGACGAAGATGAAGATGAAGACGCCCGTGCTGCCGACGTGTTGGACGAGTGGGTGGGATACCTCCAGGACGTGGGCACGATCGACGATGTGCTGACCGTCATGCGGCAGTTCCCGGAGCCACGGTGGGGCTGGGCGAACTGGTCGCTCGCCGGCTGTGTCCATCGCCTCCGGACCGCCGGCCGTCTCGACGAGGCCGGCGCCGCGGCCCGGGCCGCTGCCGACTACTGCGCAGAGTCGGGCTACGCAGACTCCGGGGCCGACGTGATGGCCGAGTGGGCCCAGGCGCTCGAGGCCGATCACCATCCCGACGAGGCCGTGGCTGTCTGCGAGCAGGCCTGGGACCGCGGGTGGGCCAATGAGGCACTGGCCAACCGGCACAGCCTGATCCTCGAGCGCATGAAGCGATACGGCGACGCGGTGGCCATCTGTGACCGCTGGCTGGAAAGCTCTCCGGGTTCCGCCCAGATCGCGAAGCGCCGTCAGCGCTGCGGGCGCCGGCCGCCAGGCGGTGAGGAGAGCTGACACGTTCTGGTGGCGCTTGCCCCCAGATCACGGATGGCGGATCCAGGACGGTGAAGTGCAGGCAGATTCGTCCCACCAACCGCACCACTCGTCTCCGCGTCGGCACACGTCGACCCGCGCGTGACCGGGCCCGATCGTGTGCCCACTTCACCGAGTTGCTGAGCCCTCCAGTCGAGGGACTACCTGACGTCATCGTTGTTGCATCGCGGACGGCGATGCAGGTGGCCGCCGGAAGCGCCCTGGTCGGCGGGCCAGGTTCGCACTGGCTGGGGCTATGTTGCCGCACTCTCCGCGAAGTCTGGATTGTGGCGCACCCTCCGCTGCGTCACACCTCACTGCCAGACTGGAGTGGTGCCTAAGCCTGGATCCACCGACCGACGACCTGGCAGGGCAGCGAATCGGGTGATCGGCATAGTGAAGCCAGTCCGGAGCGATCTCGCAGTGCTCCTTGACCACTCCGAGGTAGGCGGGAACGTCCGGGTCCAGCGACAGCCCTGCCTCGGTGACGGCGTAGTGCCACTGGCCGGATTCGTGGAAGGACGTTTTGATCCAACGAGCACCCTCTCGATGGGACAGGTACACGTCGCCCGAGTGGCGCGCCGATGTGATCGACCACGACGAGCCGAACCTCTCGGAGCCGCCTCGTACTCGGAACCGGACGGTCGAACCTGCAGGCAGAGCACCCATACCTGAAGAATACGATTGCGCAGTACGTGAGACCGGCCGCAGCTAAAGGTTGACCTGAGCGCCCGGGCGAGGTCCTGGAATCGGAATGGCCGGGAAGGCAGTCAAGGTGGCCAAGGGTGGTTACGGGGGTGATCGACCCGCCTACGGCCGCAAAGCGGCTGAAGGGGAGTTAGTCGTCAATCCGGACGAGTCTGCCTTTGTAGACTGGGTGACGAGTATGCGCAGGTCGGATGAGTCGTACCGTGCAATCGCCTCCGCCCTGTCGGAGGTCGAGATCACCACCCGCTCCGGCGGAGTGTGGAACCCGAATCAAATTCGGAGGATTGTGTTGAGTGCTGAGTTAGAAGGAGCCAACCCGAAAGGCAGGTCAGACATCGGGCGGTGATTGGCGATCACTCGCATGTTCTGCCTCTACAAGGCGTTGAGCCAAGCCCCGAACTCGACCCGAGGGATGATTCACCTTGAGTAACTCGAGGGAAGAGTTCACGGCGCCGGGCAATGGGCTCGATCTGCGAGCAAGGCCAGCGAGCCCTTGATAGGGGATTTCCACTGCGTCCACGTGGAAGTTGGTAGTTAGTACGTCAACCAAAGCCGGGTGACTGGAACCTTTTGCTATTTGTCCGCCGATGCTCTTCACGGCCGCTTTTCTGACCTCCAGAGACGAATCAGCTGCCAGGGCAGTGAGAACACCAATTTCGAATTCGCTGAGAATCTGCACAAAGCCCAGTGCGACGGCCGATTGCGCTCTTGCCCGCCTGTCATTTGAGGGAAGCAATCTCGGAAGCGATCGAAGCCGATCATCCCCCGTGATGACGCCGAGAGAGGTGCGAAGCAGGTAGGCAGCGCCAGGCATGTCGTTATCACCTGGGAAGGGGCCAGGGGTCGCATGGATCGGTTTTCTTGCAAGATCTTCAAGCTCCGAGCGCACCGAAGCATCAAGCGAATCGATGTTCACAGACAGCTGCATGCAAACTTCGGCCTTCTCTCGTGATGAGACCTTAGGCTCGGAAATCAGCTCAAAAATGGTGTCCCAGCGCGCCACATTCGGGAAGCATTGGTTGAGCCAAATCAGAATCGGTGGCAATGACCATCCGCCGAATCCAGACGAGCCGCCTTGCGCATCAGTGACAATCCTTCTAATGCGGGGTTCAAGACCCTCGATCAGGACAGCCGCTGCCTCATCACCGACCACGCCGACTGAATCAAGGCTGTGGAGGGCCGACCAGTTGCCCGAGATGGCCAGGTCCGTTAATTGCCTTCGAGCGGACTCCTCGCGAGCCGCAAGTTTTGCGAGAATCGTTGGCGCCGGTGCCCAATTGACGGCCCTTTGATCGGTCACCGCTTCCAACCAGAGGTTGCTTTGGGCTGATGACAGGCTGCTCCAGTCGATCCAATTGAGCAGACTTGAAAGTTCTGCGGCGATACCAGCTTCTTCTAACACGTCCCCCGCTAGGAATTCGGAGAGAGTGAGGAGAAGCCGCGAATGTAACTCGATGGAGGAAGATGTCGAGAGTCCCTTGAAGCACTGGAGAGCCTTCGTTCGGACCATAGCGGGAGATAAGTTGGGTCTTGTGATCGGAAGATTGCCGGATGCAAAGATGTCGAGGCACAGCCCAAATCCATACTCAGCTTGTTCTGGTGAGGCTATTTCGCCCGCCGATGACCACAGTGCAGTGTTTCCTTCGACTGACGAGAAAGTCCAACTCGCGTGATCAATTCCATCAACAACGTCTTTCACGGGGGCAACCGGACCTTCGCCCAGCATCCGAGCCACGGTCAACTCAAGTGAATTGCGGTCACCAACCTGACGCAGGAAATCGAGTCCAGTTCGACTTGACTCTTGTGAGCCTGCGGACATCACCAGATACTTAGCAAAACACGAGCGTTCAGCGTGGAACGAACCGTATTCAGCAGAAAAGTCGGCCATCGCCATTACAGTAGAAAGACTCGATGCGACCGGATCGCGGATAACGAAAGTGATTGCTTGGGATTCCGACCACACCTTGAACGAGTCATCAAAATATGCTGCTAATCCGCCACTAGTTTCCTGGTCCCGCCACCACGATGCGACTGTGTCGCCTTTCATTACCACATCGCCGAGATCGCCAGCCGACCAGTCCGATGTGGCCCACAACAGCCATGAAGTTCCGGCGAGAATTGCCGAACTAGTGACATCTGCAGGCTCTCCGACCAAGAGTCGCTGGGACTCCATTGCTTCTCTTCGGGCTTCCTCGGGACGGCCAAGTTGAACTAGGACGCGGGCACGTTGGGCGATGATCCAAGCTCTATCTGCGGCCTCGAATGAGTCTTCGGATTCGAGAAGACGTGAGGCGAGCTGTTCTGCCATCTCGTGCCTATCTGCACCGCACAATCCGCAAACGGCCAAAACCGCGGCTGCCGCAAGTGAGGTTGAGTCTGGCGCATTCTCGGTGCAATCGATGGCTGGTTGGAAGTCGGAATCGAAATACGCGTTGACCGCGAACATGAATCGCCAGCCCCATTCTGCATGTTGAGATGCTTCGATTAATGTGGGCACTTCCGTGTAAGTGTCGGCAAAGCGCTGCAGGTCGCTGTTACGCCGCTCCACTACCAGCGCGGTGCCGGAAGCAGTACTAATGGGTGCCGACGTGCCCGCGTTTTGATGCGGAGCAATCAATCGTGGTGCGATGAGGGAGTATCGCCACTGTCTGGCGAGGCTGATGTCTAGATTCTGTTGATCCCAGATTGACCCTTCGAGAGTGATTGGCAATCGTCCAGTAGCCGCCACTTGGTATAGAGCGTCCGCATGCATCTGATCAATTGTCTGGTCGGCAGGAACGAGTATCTTCCAACCCTTTCCTGTCACCTCTGAAGCGGAGGCCGTGACGTGCACCCAATGAGAGGTCAGAGTGTCGGGATTGTGGAGGACGACCAACTGAGGGATTGCGTGGTGAAGCCAGTAATCAAGATGCGTTTGGTTGCCCTCTGAGTAGACCCAAGCTTCCGGCGAGTCCGCATCAGGGACCGGCCTCCCGAACCAAGAGTGACCGCTCTTGACTTGTACACCCACCAGCAGTCCCTTGTCAGTGAGCTGTGAGTCGCGGGCGTGTGCGATCACGTCAATCCCAAAGTCTTCGTATGCGTTGGGAACGGCACCCCAACCGATGCGGCTTAGTTGAGCACAGACTTCGTGCTGGCCGGCAGTGCCGGTTGTGTGACTCCGGGGAACTGTGATCATGTCTGCAGCGAAGCAGAGATGGAGGAGTAGGGAAAGCCGAAAGTCGAGATTGGAGCTGACCAGGCCAAATTCGAGGGGTCGCCACAGCCCACATTGCGGATGCCGATCGGGTTGAATCGGCCTGAGTTTCCCGGAGACCGTGGCCAGGCTCCTCGGGATCTGGCGGTCCGGCCCGGCTCGGTCATCACTGCTCCCTGCTGTCACCGGAGTAGACGGTGCAAGAGTGGCCCCGGGCTCCCCGGGGGCGGGTTGGCAATCGCACTTGTCCATTTTTTGTCCATCTATTGGATGGAATCCGATGGAAGGGCAGCGGACTCTACGGACTCATGCAGCCTCCTGAACAGGCAGGATAGCAATTGAGAGTATGGAGTGGACCTACGGGAACACCCTCTCAAGTGGGAGACCCCACTCAGTTCGAGACAAGGTGCCGGTTAGTCGGACCACACGATCCGCGGGAGTTCTCTCGGTCCTCTCGGTCCGGTTTCGATCAGTGCAACGACCTCGTCGGCGCTGGCTACGCGCCCACCCCAGGCGTCGATGCCGACGTTGATCTGCCTGCCGGACTGCAGCCAGCTCTCGTGAATGTGCCCGTGGATCAACCATTCACCAGTGTCGGTCGGTCGCTCCGCCGAATACCACAGGACGTCGAGCGAGCCCCCTCTGTATGGGAAGTGGCAGGCCAGCACCCTTCGGTGCTCGGCGTCGAGGTTGATGTGCATTGTGCCCTGGCGGATCGCGGCGAAACCACCCTCTCGGCGGTAGCGCTCGTCCCATCTGAGGACCTTGCGACCGTGGAGCGCTGCGCACCGGTCATGGTTCCCGGCGAGCAGGACCTTGTAGCCGTGCAGCCGAGCTGAGACGCCCAATGTCTGGTCGATCTTTCGCATGGCCACGTCACCGAGCACGAGCACGCGGTCGTTAGGCGCGACGACCTCGTTCCACCGCTCCACAATGCACTCGTTCATCTCGTCGGCGTCGCGAAAGGGTCGACCCGAGTACGTGATGATGTTGGTGTGGCCGAGGTGGAGATCGGCGGTGATCCAGTGTTCCATTGGGGGTGCACTTCCACTCACGTGTGATCTGGCGCGGCGCCTATCGACCGTGGGCGGTTGAACGAGCAGCTCTTCCGATTAATCGTACGGCGGAGTCGGGATTCAAGGGACTGGCGACGACCCTGAGCCACAGCGGGCTTCACCGTCGTGGCTAACAGATCACGTCCGGCATCGGATTCCGGGCACGTCCGCCGCAGCGCTGCCGCGCCGACCCCGCCCACAATGTCCACTGCACCGTATCCATGGCGTTCATGGGTCGGAACTCGAGGATTGATGCGGTAGTCGGCACGTTCCGCGGGTCCCAGAGGCCGGACTTCCCGTCGCGCACTACGTCGGCAGATTCCGATTTTCGCCCCTCGTCGAATGAAGCACAATTGGATAAACCGTGGTTCACCGCTGTCCTAGGATTTGTCCGAGAACTCGGAAACTTTCCGGTTTCGTCCCGTTCCGTCCGCCACCAGCACATAGCGGTTGACCTGCGGAAACGTCCGGTTGGCCACCGTCCGGTTCCGTCGTTTCTGGGCCTCAGGGCCATTCTTAAACAATCTTTGAACGAGACGATTCTCCTGATTTCTTGACGATCAAGTGCGGAATGAGGAAGCCAGCTGCATCGGTGTGCCGTGGGGAGAGGCGCTCGAAGGAGCCGGCCCAGGGCCGGTGACCGGACCTTCACGCAGAGAGAACGTCACTGACGAGACTGTCAATCTTCGATTCTAATCCAACGGCGGTGAGGCGCTCCCTTATTTGGCGCCTCTGCAAACGGAAGTCGCCAGGCCGGAGTTGCACAGTTGCGGCCTCCTCTTCAGCCAGTCGTGCCAGCTCCTCGAGGGCGAGGTGCTTGCTGTCGGTGGGATCGAACTCCGGTATTGGAAGATTCCAGATGGTCATGTGGATGTGGCGCGGACTGTCCTTGCCGCGGGCCTGCATTGGCTGCAGGATCTTCAGAGTCACCGCGCTGTTGAGAATGGCTTCGAGGTAGTGACCCTCTCTTGGGCTCGAAGTAGTTGCCCAGTAGAGGGAGTTGTCGATGATGCCAGCGGTGTCTTCGATGCGGCACGCCGAGAGATTGATCGATGACGCTGAGTAGACAACACGATGTGTCGGTATGGGGTATTGATCAGTCAGCTTCCCGCGGTAGTCAACCTGCTCGGACAGCGAGAGGCGATCAGACGAACGATGAAGCTCCCAGGTGTTCGTGGCTGTTCGCCACCATTCCTCGAAACCTGGGTAGTCAGCAATGCGATCATCACCGACATCAAGTAAGGATTCCCCACCCCAAGGAATGACACACAGGTGCGGTTCTTTGGCCCTGAAGGGCAGTAGCTGCTCACCTGTGTATACCGGGCGGAGAAACGCTGTCTCGACCGTGCCGACCTGAGCAGGAAGGTCCTTCCATGGCCTCTTCTCGTTTGGAGATCGCCTTGATCGGACGTGCTTACGTCCCGCGCCAATGCCGAGGCCACTGGTAGGAGCGTCCTCAACCATCATTAGAAACCGAGGAACAAGAGTCGCCCCCTGGGCGAATCTGGACCGATAGGGCGATGTGGATTGAGAATCCTCGTGTTGAATGTACAGTTGGGTGGCGTTCGATCGAACGAGGCAACTGAGAGCCGTTTCGACCGTGGGATTCGTATCCGGTAATCTCCCCGACCACTGGACGGTGTCATGCGGGAGTGCAACAGCACTCTCGGACGTACGGGTACCAAACACGACGCAAGAGGCCTGAGGAAAGAAGATCGGCCTGACGGGTTCGAGGTCCCAGGGGGTCGTGAATGCGACAGTAAATGATTCGGCTGCAGTGCCGAAACGACCTGTTCTGAATCCGGTGTATTGACGACGAGTGAGGACAGGGTTGGGCATTACAAAGCCGAACTTCCCACCATCTGCGAGGTACATCTGTGTCGTTCGTGCGACGAAGAGTCCTGACAGATCCTGGTGGGTTGCGACGCTCGCGTTGGTGGACCAAAGCCCATAAGCCTTCGTCAGATCTCTGAACTCGTCCTGCATCGAGCGAGTCATGAACCTGTATGAGAGCCAAGGGGGATTGCCGACGATTCGATCGACTCGGTTCTCTGTCCGAGCCATCCATGCCGGACGGGCTACATTGCGGACGAAGTAGCCCCAAATGTGGTCGCGTCCTTGTTCATGAAGATGCCGCATCTTCTCAAAGGTCTCGCCAATGGTCGGCTGGTCGGCTTCGACGATGCCGTACCTTCTGAACAACGACTTAAGCGGTGACTTGCTGCCAGCTGGTTGGCCCGCGCGTGTAGCCATCTCGGACACCAACTGATCGAACCTACCTACGTCCTGCAGCAGCGAACGTGGGAACAGAAGGTCGAACTCCCAGAAGGACGCCTGGTCGTTTGTGCGAACGACCAGATTCTCCGAATCAAACAAAGACTGCTTCTGTCCCCATTGAAGACTGTCTCCTAGATACACGGGAACATTGAATCCAGGCCGCTCAGGGTCATTGAGGCGGTCCCAACCGATTGCGAGCAGGTAGGTAACCCGCGCGAGTGTGACCGCAACGGGGTGAACGTCAATCCCCGAGACCTGGCGAGTTACCGTTTCGATTGCCTGGGAAACGGTCCACCCGGCTGCGTCTGCGGCGTCCAGCGCGTGGCGCACGGCGTAGAAGAGGAATGTCCCAGACCCACATGCTGGATCCAGAACACGCTGCTCTAGAGGCCGATCGACGACCTCGCCTACGATCCGTTCGGCGAGCCAGTCTGGCGTGTAGTACTCCCCGAGCTTCTTGCGCTCCTCCTGAGGAATGACGGATTCGTACAGGACTTTCATCACGTCGTGTTCGACTTGATTCCACTCGAAACGTGAGAGTCGGCGAGCGAGGGCGCGGACGAACTGACCTCCACCGGGCACTTCGACAATCCAATCGAAGAAGTCAGATTCGACTACCCCGCCGATTGACGCCTCGGCGAATCGAGTCCCAGAGAGTAGGGCAGCTGGAGAGACCTGTGGGTCAGTGGGGTCGATGTCAACTACGGCGTGTGCAATCAGTTCCGCGGTGACAACAAGGAGCGTGTGCTCAACGAACAGGTAGTCGCTGTCGTCGAACTCGGTTCCAAACGCTGTTGTGAGGAGTCGAGCCCACAGCTCTCGCTTGAGTTGAACGGTCGGAATCTGTCGATGTTCGTTGTAAAGGGCGTGAAGGTCGGACGTGTCGAGCGCGTGGGCCGTCGAGTTGAATCCCAGGCGCGAGCGAATCTCACGAGGGGTGGGGGCGATCCCGTCCACTGTGGCCATGACGGATTCCAGCCACGAACAGAGGCCGTCAACATCCAGGGCATTGGGGTTCAGGCCGAACTGGGCAACTTCATCAAGTGTGCCTGAGGTTTGGTCAAGCCGATAGAGCCGCCAGTCCGCTCCGTCCGTAAGTACTCCAACGTATCGTCGCCCAAGGGTTGCAGTCCTGTCTGCCACGTAGCCAGCAAGTTGTTCGATTCCGTCTACCAGAACATTCCCAACTCGTAGGTCTCGTTTGACCTCGAACACACAGGAGCCGACCTCAACGTCGATGCGTCGGCGCCCTCCTGCAGGTGCTTCGAGTGTGATTGGCTCGATCTCGTCTTCTGTCAGGTTGAGACCAGCGGCCATCAAGAGCAGGTGCAGATCGGACTGGACGTTCGCCTCGGTTCGATCAGGCGACGGTCAACCAGGCGCTCGACGATGTCTCGTAGCGCAACGGTTCCAGGCATGATCCGAATCCTACGGTGACTTGATCTGGAAGATGGTGACTCTTGGAGGGCTGCGCGATCAGTCACTCTACGCGAGAATCTCCCGTGGTCGGTCAGGTAAGTCCGTCTATTCCCCGTTGCCTCATGTCAAGACCTCCGCGTAGAGGGCATGACCGCTGATTCATTGCCTCATGTGGACGAAGGTGTGGGTTGCCCAACTCGACCAACCAACGGGCAGCGGTGGTGGGCTTGCCCGTATCAAGAAACTGCACAAGTTGACGCCTGAAGAAGACCCTAAGAACATTGTCAGCCAGTAGCACCGACAACTTCCAGCCGCTCCCGAATTGTTTGACTCCTTGCGCGCTAGGCAAGGAGTCAGGGACTGTAGCCACGACTGCAGCCACGGCGCTGAACGAACCCGATTGACATCGAACGCCGGTGACCGCGTCGGCCCAGTTCACCGGCAGATGACGGACGCTGTTGGACCCCTCTGAACCCCTCCGGGGTGCATGACGCGCAGGGCGCGTCGTGGTTTCAAGCCACCATCGCCTCCAGCACGGCAATGAGCCGGGCCATCGCCAATGTCGCTTATCGACTCTCCGGCGAACGTTACCTGCGTGAGCCCGAACGGCGTTGGTGTCATCCCTACATAATCCCTACAACTGACCCGTAGCCTGTTGGAGCGGTGATCCTGCTCAGAGAGCTAGCTTCGGAAAGTACCAGGTCAATGGCAAACTAAGAGGACGGTAGAGGACCGACCCGGAGGCTCTGGACGGTTCAGATGGGGCTCATAACCCGAAGGTCGTGGGTTCAAATCCTGCCCCGCCACTGCCCCGCCACCAAGTAATAATCCTGTTCAGCAACGTAGAGCCCTGGTCCGGGCTCGCCGGGGCGAGCGAATCTTCGCCTCAGAAGGGGTTTTTGGTGTGAAATTCCGGTTCATGCTTTCCACTGTGGCTCCGGCTCCTGGTTGACACTTTCCGGACGCGGCTCCGGTACCTGGGCGACAGTGGCTCCGGT
>Ga0224558_1002195_pt1 | contig 18483 bp, 10 predicted proteins | sample 714S32024metaG_FD_180682 | JGI IMG/M metagenome (GOLD analysis project Ga0224558, IMG submission 180682) | Peat soil microbial communities from Stordalen Mire, Sweden - 717 S3 20-24 | ecosystem: Environmental > Terrestrial > Soil > Wetlands > Peat | place: Sweden: Norrbotten County, Stordalen...
GCCGGGCTTCAGATAGAGGATGGTCGAGCCTTCATATTGCTGTTCGCCGAGCGCGGGAGTGGCGGCGATGGAGCGGGTTAGCGTCAGCTTGTCGGGTTCGGCCTTGGCCGGGTGCACCACCGAGAGGGTCACCGTGGTCCCCGGCTTGCCCTCCAGCAGCATCCGGATAACAGGCAGCGACAGTTCGCGGGTGGACTGTTCGCCGATGGACTCGATTACGTCGCCGTCTGCCAGGTGTTCCTTTTCGGCAGCCGATCCGGGCAGCACACTGACCACCATGGCATAACCAAAGCGCTTGGAAACGGTGATGCCGACCTGCGCCACGCCCGTCGCCGGACGCTGCTGGTAAATCTTGTACTCGGCCTGAGTCAGGTAACAGGAGTCAGCGTCCAGCGACTCCAGCAGGCCGTGCAGCGCGCCGGTAGTCACATCATTGATGTTGGGGTCGGTCACGTAGTCGGTCTGAATCTTGCTGAGCACCTGGCGAAAAATGGCCATCTGGCGGTAGGCGCCGTCCTGCTGGCCTCCGGCGTGAACGCCAAACCAGCCAAACTCGCCGAAGAGAAAGCCCAGGCCGAGGGCGGCAAAGATCGCCAAGGAAAGAACAAAGACAAATCGCTGGAAGAATCGAGGCACACACACCACCGGGGCGGCCCTTGAGGGGAACCAGGCCACTCACCTATATAGACGCAATGATAACGCAATGGGCGCGTGGCGCGCGCACTTGCTTGGGCTGGAAGGGTAAAAGCAGGCCAAATGACGGGGAATACTGCCCTTTCAGTGGCAGTCCGAGGAGACGGAGCAGGGATTCGTCCTTCTTGGCGGATCGATTCAGGCCTAGGAAGCGACTCCCCGCCGGAAGAAGCTGAATCCCGTCTTCTTCTTTTCCTCGACAGCGGGCTCGCCGCAAACTGCGTATGCCATCTGCTGGATTACCTTCGCAATCTGCCCGTCATTTTCGGTGAACAAGGTAGCCGTGTTCTGCATCCGCCGCACGGCGGCATAGTTGTTGGGAATTTTCCACTTCGCCGGCTTGGTGAGAGCCTTGGTAATATGCTCTTCATCGATTTCGACGGAGCGAGGATCGTAACGGTTGATCACAATTTCGAGCTTGGGGCTGCCGGCGGCAGAGAGCAAGGCAATCAGGCGATGTGAATTGCGCAGCTCGGGGATGCCTACCTGGGTGACCAGGTAGATGGTGGCGGATTCATCGAAGAGATGTTCGCGCTGCAGGTCGAGTCTGGAGCCGGCGTCGACTACTACATAATCGAATCCCTGACGGGCGATCTCCAGCAGTTTGTCGATGGCTTCAGCAGAGACATACGTGGGCGCCAATTCGCCCGGGGCCGCCAGTACGAATAATCCGGATTCATGCTGTACCAGCAGGGTGGAGAGAAAATTCACATCGAGCCGGCTGGTATTCTGGAACGCGCTGGAAATGGAATATTGGGCCTTGATTCCAAGGCTGATTGCAGCGTCTCCGAGCGGGAGATTGAAATCGATCAACAGTGTTCTCTGACCGGACTCCTTGGCCAACGAGGTTGCAAAATTGCAGGCCAGGGTGGTGACTCCGGAGCCGCCTTTGGCGCCGAGGAATACCAGCAGCCTGCCGTCTTTCTTTCTCGGGGCGCGAGATCCGGCACGGAGGACCGAGGCCCGAACCAGAGCCTCTGCCACGGTGCCGGAGTCGAAGGGCAGAGTGAGAAACTCGCGAGCGCCAGCGCGCATGCAGCGCAGCAGCAAGCTCGAATCGGTCTGCGCGGAGTAGACCATTACGGTTGCCAGGTTGCGCGCACAGATCGTCTCTACCAGATCAAGCGCGTACTCCGGATCACTGTCCAACTCAACCAGGATGACATCGTAGTTATCCCCCAGTATTCGCGGCACATCATTGAGGGCGGGTGGATAAGCTTTGAACTCGTGGACCGGGCCGCTCTGGCATTCGCGCAGAATGCTTGTGGCGGCACTGCGGTGCTGCTCGTCCGGGCAGATGACCGCAATGGACAAGACGGCAGAACTTAGCGAATCGGGGATTTGCATGGAGTTCGACATAGAGGACTTGCTGCTCCCATTTGCTTGGTGCGTTTTTGCGGGTTCGCTTGCGCCAGGGGAATGGCGCAGTGCTTTCCGTCGATTGGTATCCATGATGCGAATATAGCACTGATTGTGACCATCGTCACAACAAAAAGGGGGAGATTGTGACGACAGACACGGACACTTCAGGTCATACACTGCATCGTATTAGCCTCTTCAAAGTGAAAGAGACAAACCATATTCCTAACCCCAGGAGCCCACGACGGCTTCGACCTTGACCGCTGACAATCATCCGCCCAGCCGGAATGGTGAGGTCTGTGCCGGCGGTCACATGGTGCTGTGATGCGGACGATCATCTTGGGCGGCCGAAAAAGCGCACGCGGCCGATTGAAACAACTTGACAGCCCCCTGCCGCAACCCAGGCGAATAACCCCAAAGCAATTTCCGCTTGCAGGCCCCCGGAACTTAACCACTGCTGGTCTCAGTTATCGGCGACAAAAAGGTTGACATGAGCGTCTTAAGCAGGCTTGTTCGCGGAAGGCGAACAGACCGCGCTCGACCTCGAAGTGCAACCTTTGGACGGGGATCCCTACGCCGGCAATGCCGTACCAGAATTTGACATATCGTCCCAAATTCGGCAAACTTGAGATGAAATCATCGCGCGGAACAGAGGACCATCATGCGAGAGACACCCCCGCAAGGCATCTACAAAGTTCAGGCCCTGGACAGGGCATTCGCCGTACTGGATCTGCTGGCAGAGAGCGATACGGCGCTGGGCCTGGCGCAGGTTGCCTCGTCGCTGCAGTTGCATAAGAGCACCGCGCACCGTTTTCTGATGGTTCTTGAGAGGCACCGCATGGTGGAACGCACCGCGGGGGGCAAGTTTCGCCTGGGGCTGAGACTGTTTGATTTCGGCAATCGAGCCATCGAGCAATATGACCTGCGTGAGCGCGCGCAGCCGCATCTACGCCGGCTGGTGGCCGAAACCGAAGAGACGGCGCACCTGTGCATCCTGGAGGGCGCACACGTGATTTACATAGACAAGATCGAGCCGGCCCGCTCGGTACGCATGATTACCCGCATCGGCGCCAGCAACCCGGTGCATTGCACGTCGGTGGGCAAGGCAATGCTGGCGTTTCTGCCCGAGGAGCGCCTGAACGAGGTGCTGCGCCGGACCCGCTTCGAGCGTTTCACGCATCGCACGATCTCCACTGTCGAAGCCCTGCGTGTGGAGATTGAGAAGACCCGCCGTCGCGGCTACGCCGTAGACGACGAGGAGTTGGAGGAGGGGCTGCGCTGCATCGCCGTGCCGGTGCTGGATGCGCAGCGGCTGCCGGTGGCGGCGGTGAGCGTTTCCGGGCCTTCGTTCCGCGTGACAGCGCAGAAACTGCCATCGATCGCCAATCACCTGCTGCAGTGCGTACGGGGAATTTCAGTAGACATGGGGTTCATTTCCAGCGGCCGCGGCAATCGCGCAGTCTGGTCAGCTTAGGGCAGGGCGAGGCGGGATGGGTTGGTGGCCACAGTCGGCAGGCCTTCGAACTTCGATTCGCGGCGGGCATTTTCCTCGGGCCGATGGTCTCCTGATGCCCACTCTTTCTGATACACTCAAACATATTGATGAAGCATGAACCGCCTTTTGCCCGCCAGGGCAAGACTGCGGTCAGGAGCACTCCGCAAATTGAAAGGGCTAGTCTCCGATAGTAGGAGGATGGTTCGTTCGGCGTATATAGCCGCCGGGATGCGGGCTTCATGTGGGGACGTAGCTCAGTTGGTTAGAGCGCTGCCCTGTCACGGCAGAGGTCGCGGGTTCGAGCCCCGTCGTCCCCGCCATTCATTCCAAAGGAGTTAGGAGTGTTTGGCAAGTGACATTCAAAGGTACAATAAGGAATTTCGAGCCCTCATTGGGCGGCCGAGACAACAGGATTAGGACAAGGAAAGGCTTCCGGCTTGCGGAGGCCTCTTCTGCTTTTTGGAGCCATGACTCGTCCGATGTCGTTCCAATTTCGAATGGCAAACGCGAGGTCGTTTTTGGGTGCCGATCCGAGCTGCCACGTCTGCGGCAGCCAACTGACTTGGGATTTCTGCGCCCCTCGATTTGATACTCGGCGATTTTGCATAAAGCGAGCAACGTCCGGGCTGAAATCACAGGTTCCTAAAGCGTGACTCGCCAAGAATCGCAACACATTTGCTCGATTGGGGCTTTGGGTGTTTGCCCGCAGGTTAGAACGGGTCGGACAGGGTTTTTCAACGGCTCGGTCCGCTGCCAGTTGTGCAGTTGGCCGACTCTGGTGACAGCAACGCCTCAGCCGAGGCGGTAGCGAAAGGGCGCACCATAGCGCATGAATCTGCACGACCGCAGCGACAGACAGCGGAATCAAGCGAGGTTTGTGAACATTCCTTCGGCAAAAGGCTTCGCAGCCAGTGCGCAGATCGCATTCCGGCGAGATGTGATGTGTATCACTGATTGCAGCCATCGCCGGTTCGATACTTGAAGACCGTACTCAGGAGGTCTGTCCGTGAATAGTTTCTGTGCGCGCATGTTCGGTCTCACCCTGTTCGTTTTTCTGGTTTTGGCTATTGCCGTCCAACCAGCCATTGCTCAGCAGGATCAAGCCACGCATATTTTCCATCGGCTGATTCCGGCCGGGGATACCTGTTCCAGCTGCCACAAGGTGGTGTATGACCAATGGAAAGCCAGCCCGCATGCCGCCAACGGTGTTGAATGCACCGTGTGCCATGGCGAGACAACATCAAAGGACTTCGCGGGCAGGCCGGCGCTAAGCACATGCGACAACTGTCACACCGATCAGGTGCCACAACTGAAGTCTGATCCATTCATGAAAGGCAAGACGTGTGTGAGCTGTCATCAAGCACACACCTTCGTGGAGCACAAGAAGGCGGCCCCGGCAGTCAAGTGATAACAATTTCCAGGCGTGGCATTCTCGAACTGCTGGCCGGTGCATGCGCGCTCACCGCCCTGGAAACGTGTCATCGCATGCCAAGGGAATGTACGACCGGTTGCCCTGAAAACTAGCGATCATGCGCCCGAAGATTCCGCCAAGCACGCGGATGCGCCGCAAGCGCGTTTGCCGCGACTGCGAATCGGAATCTTCCGAGGCTCCTCTTCAATTTGTCTGTTCTGTTTGGGCAAACGCGGAACCATGCAGTCGCGCAGTTCACTCATTGGTGTGAATGTCACCAGTAATCCTGATTTGCGCGATAGCTGCTGGACGTCGACCATCAGGAAGTACCGCCGAATCCACGCTGCTCCTCGGATAGGTCCCATGAAGTCGGCCAGTGTTCAGGAACGTGGTCGGGGCGGCGCTTTCAACTGACGCTAACAGGCCAAACCGCGTTTCCACATCTGCCCGCTCTCGAAGAACAGTTTTGGAATCTTGTGTAAATCCACAGCCCTCCCGGCGGCATGGGCGTTTTTCAATACTAATCTTGGCCAAAGTCCCACCTCCGGCTTTTGCTGGTCCTGTACATTAGGCCAACTACCCGAACAGACTTTGCGGCGCGGAGTTTGGTTCTTCGAAGGTTCTTGGCATTTATGACTCAATTATTTCGCCGCCGCAGGCGAGAAACTTTGAATGGACAGGTTCTTTCCGCCGCGCTATCGTTCGAGCCTCACCCGAAGAGGTCGCGCACGTTCGCGGAATGCCTCCTCGCCGCCCTCCAGGGTATCGCACACCGCTTTGCGAATATTGGCGTCTTCTACGCCGCCAGCGACATAAGTAATTGGAGGCAGGCCTCCCGCCGGGTGCGGGCCTGCGTCGGCGATGATGATCTGATCTGCGTCCGTGTTGACCACCAGATTCGCGTTGTGAGTGACCATGATCACCTGGCGCTTGGTCTTGGCCGTGATAAACAACGAAACCAGTTCATCGAACACCGACTTCGGGTCCAAGTTTTCCTCTGGCTGATCGATTACCAACGGACGATCGTCGGCATCGTCGAGCGCAAGGTAAAGCAGCAGCAACACGATACCACGCGTCCCAGGCGACAACTTGCGGATGTCGACGCCGTCGTATGCGATCTCATATCGTACGGATATGTGATCGGTGCTGAACAACCAGTGTGCGAACTGCTTTGACCAGGCACGGAGTTCCTGCTTTTGCGTGGGAGCATACGGCGCGTGCGCGAGTAGGTTCTTCGAGTACTGTGCGATAAAACGGGCCATTGCCGCCTGAACGTCAGCCGCGCTCCCAGTCTCCCAAGCCGGCTTTAGTTCGGAGTTCGCAAGCTTGATTAGCGAACCGCGACCATAAAACGGCCCTGCCTTGCGACAATCTATTAGTTGGTCTTCAGCGAAGTTGCCCCAATTGTCTGCATCGACAACGCGCGAGACTGAAAAGCTAAACCTCCGTAACGTCCCCGATGAGCCGGCAAGTCGCGCCATAAGTGGCGCATATAGAGCTATGAGCTCGTTTTCTTCGCTAACGATGGCATCGAACACTCGACCGTACGCGCCTTCGCGCTCAAACTGGAGGGCCTTTCGGCGGGCTGCGGCACCCTGCGCGTCAATCAGCCGCGTCTCAAGAGTCTTGAGAGCAGCGTTCTCTTGGGCGATGCGGGATGAGAGCGCAGCATATTGATCGCGAATGACCTTGTCAGCGCTGATAAACCGTTCGAGCCGCGCCATTTCAGCCTTGATCGTTGCTAGCTTAACCATCGCCAAGTCTTCCCCATCCGCAATGAGGGCGATGTTCGGATCTCCAGGAGACGGGGAAACACCGTTGAGGTTTGCAATCTCGTGGTCGGCCCAAGCGATGTAGTCTGCCAGCGCTTTATCGACGTCGCCTTTGTAGTCAAGCAGGAATTGATTCCACTGCGTGGTGTCAATTCCGCTCCCAGTGTGTCGTGCCTGTAGCTCCCGCAGCATCTCTGGCGCCTTCGTTGCACGCATGTTTTTCACTTCGTCCTGCATGGTGAGGAACGTGCGACGTTGGTTGCTGAAGCTCTGAATCTTCCCATTGAGCGCTTGTGCGGCTCGGCTCAATTCTGCATGACGCTTCACTTGTACCTCTGTACCTTTGACGACTAGCTTGCCAAGGTCCGCGTCATACCCTGCGATCAAGGTCCGCTTTTGTGCGGCTTGTTGGCCGTAGATGGCGACGAGACTCTCCTTCTCCAATTCTTCTGCGATCCGGTCGGAAATCGAGGCTATTGCCTCATCTTCCCGCTGACGCGAATGTTGAAAGCGCACGATCCGGGACTCCAGAAGCTCCGCGAAGTTCATGGCGCCCTCCCGCAGATCTTCTGAGTGCGCCTCAAAAATGACGCGCTCGACCTTGCCCGGTCAGCGGCCATGCAGGAAATGTACGCAACCATGAACCAGGAGGATGGGCGCCGGTGAATTGAGGGAAGCCAAAAGGAGTGGCAGGTTCCCGCATTCTTCGCTCGGCTCGCTTACATTTATCGCGGCGAGTCTGGAGCCGCCGGTTTGCCCGCTGCTTCCTTGATTGCGCAGGGCATGCCGCCGCAGAGCGCGCCGGTGATCCCCTGGCCTTCGGTGATGGTGAAGATGCGGTCAACCGCAGGCAGTTTTACCATCTCCTTTGCCCCGGAAGGCCAGTGGATCTCCGCAGTTCCCGCGTCGGTCGAGTCGCCCAGGCCGAAATGCGGACGCCGATCATTGGCCGAGATATAGCTGCCGCTGGCCAGCACATCCTGGCGCATGCGCATGCCGTTGGCCTTCAGGTACACCGTGGCGCAGGTGGCGTCGCGCGGACTCTTTGGCCCTCCAACCAGCTTCATCTCTACCCAGTGATGGTGGTCTGGGTTCACGTTCCTGAGCAGTACCGGCGGGCCGTCGATGGGATTGATAATCACGTCGATTTTGCCGTCGTTGAAGAGGTCGCCGAAGGCTGCCCCGCGCGCCGGAATGACCATCGCCAGCCCTGTGCCCTTCACCGGTGGCACGTACTCGAAGCGCCGTTCCTTCCCTTCCGGCACGTTGCGGAACAACAGCGGCCGCTCGGCAAAGGTCGTGCCCCAGTCGTGCTGGTCCACCTGGGGATAGGTGTGCCCGGCCACCATGAAAAGGTCCAGCCAGCCGTCGTTGTCGTAGTCCAGGAAGCCGTCGCCCCAACCGACAAAGGGAATCGTGGTCTGCGCGACCCCGGCCTTGTAGCTCACGTCAGTGAAGTTGGCGTCGCCGTCGTTGTGATAGAGCACTTTGTAGTCGTCGCCGAAGTCGGTCACGAAAAAGCTCACCTGTCCTGAGTTATCGTAGTCGCCCGCGGCAATGCCCATCGATGCAATCTCGCGGCCGTCCTTGTTCAGCGCGAAGCCGGAGATGTAGCTGTCGTCTTCAAAGGTCCCATCTCCCTTATTGAGATACAGAAAGTTGGGCTCCGAGTCGTTGCCCACCACCAGGTCCGGCTTGCCGTCCCCTTTGAGACTGACAAAGATCGGGGTGAATCCGTAATAGCGGTCCTTGTCCTCCACGCCCGCCTTCACGGTCACATCGGTAAAGGTGCCGTCGCCGTTGTTGTGGAAGAGGTGGTCGGGCTCGCCTTGCAGGCCGCGCGGACCGCAGTTCACCGCCTCGCCGCGATACTGGCAGAAGGAATACCCTACCGCCTTGCTGCCGCCGATGGGAAGATTGTCGCGGTCGAAGTGAACATAGCCGGTCACGTAGAGGTCCAGCAGTCCGTCGCCGTCGTAGTCGCCCCAGGCCGAGCCGGGTGACCAATTGCCCAGCGTCACGCCGGCCTTTTCGGCCACGTCCGTAAACGTCCCGTCGTGATTGTTGTGGTAGAGCCGGTTCTTGCCGTAGTTATTTACGTAGATATCTGGCCAGCCGTCGTTGTCGTAGTCGGCAACCGAGCAGCCATAACCCCAGCGGTCATTCTGCACCCCAGCCTTGGCGCTAACGTCGGTGAAAGTACCGTCGTGATTGTTGTGAAACAAAGCAGCATGAGGCGGCTCTTCTTTGCCGTCCAGCGCTTGGAAGGTCGAGCCGTTGACCAGGTAGATGTCCAGCCAGCCGTCGTTATCGTAGTCGATCAGGCATACGCCCGAGCCGTTGGTCTCGACGATGAAATCCTTTTGCGGCGTACCCATCTTGTGGGTCCAGCCTGACAGCCCCGCGGTCTTGGTGATATCTTGAAAAACCACAGCGCCTTTTTCTACAAAGCCACCCGCGGTGATGGGGCGCTTCTGCTCGTCATAGACAGGCGCGGCACCGAGGCCGCCGGCAATGCCGCCCATTCCTTGCTGCGCCTTGGGTGGAGCGGGTTTATCCAGCAGCGCGGGAGCCTGCTGTGTCCAGGCCGTGCATGGCAACAGAAATACAGTGGTCAAGGTGCCAAGAACACAACCGCGAATCGTCAGCAAAGAGTATCCTCCAATGGATGAAGTGTATCGCAGCCCAGGACGCGGCATGGGCCGTTGCTGCGCGGTTAGGGACTTACCTCAATCACGCCTTGCTGCATGGCAACTGAGACCGCTTCCGTGCGGTCGGTGGCTTCCAGTTTTTCGAGAAGATGATTTATATGGTTGCGCACGGTAAATTGGCTGATCGACAGCACTCGGGCAATCTCTTTGTTGGTCAGTCCTTTTGCGATCATCTGTAACACATCTTTCTCGCGTGGGCTAAGCCCGATACGTCCTGCGCGCTCCTGGATGCGCGCGGCAATCCCCTTGGGGAAATGCAGCTTTCCGCAGGCCACAGTGCGAATCGCCTCGACAATCTGCAGCCGATTGGCGTCCTTCATCAAATATCCGCTGGCTCCGGCCTTGGCGGCCCGGTAAATATCTTCCTCATAGTCGAAGCTGGAGAGGATGAGCACATACGGAGCTGGATGGAGTTTCCGAATGGCAGGCAACACGTCCAGCCCGGACATCTTCGGCATGCGTAAATCCAGGAGTACGACATCGACCGGGTGCTGGCCGAGAAATGCCAGCGCCTCTTCTCCACCATCGACGCTACCCACCAGCCGGAATCCGCTCTCTGCTTTCAGCAGAGTTGCAAGCCCGGTGCGCACGATCGGATGATCGTCCACAATCAGGATTCGTATCGGATTCTGCTCGCTATGCTTTTCCATGCCGCCGCCACCTCCATGTTCCCAGTCGCACAGTGCGCCACCACCACGAAGAAAGCAGGGGCTGCGGAAGCATGGCACGCACCGCCACGGAGGTGCCATGCCCCGGCGAACTGCGAATGCGTAGAGTTGCGGCAATGCCGTCAGCCCTGCGCTTCATGCCGCGAATGCCGAATCCCGCCGTTTCCCCCTGCGGTGAAAAGCCATCTCCGTCATCGCGGACCGTCAGCTTCACCGAGGGCCTTCCATAAACCAGGCGCAACTGAATTGTCCGCGGATGCGCATGTCTCACAGCGTTGGCGATCGCCTCCTGCCCGATGCGAAACAGCGTGTCGCCGATGCGCAGAGGAATCTGCTTCGCTTCGCCCCGCACCGACATTTCAATCGCAATCGGACCGTCCTGCACAATCGTCTTCGCCGCCTCTTCCAGAGCCTTTGCCAATCCCATCTGTTCCATGTTGCCGGGGCGCATTGCGGCGATGTTGCGCCGCGCCTCGGCGTGCCCTGATCGCACCATGTCTACTGTCGATTCCAGTTGCTTGCGCATCGGGCTGTCCGGCTCGACCTGGCCGGAGAGCGCTTCCAACTGGAATCCCAATCCGGCAAAGCTCTGCGCCAGAGTGTCGTGCATCTCCAGCGCCAGCCGTTCCCGCTCTTCCATCACGGCGCGCAATCGCGATCTCTTCACCGAGGTATAGGCCAGTTGAATTCCCAGAGAAAACGTCAGCAAGCTGATAATCAGCTCAACCACATGCTGCGTGTTCCACCATGGCGGAGGTTCCACCATTTGGGCGTCTTCCACGGAACGCATGAGCAGTGCAAACGGCATCTCATCCCGCGCAAACGCCCGGTCCGTAACGCAGATGCCGCGCAGCCGCAGACGGCTTCCCACTTTGAGCGTATTCAATGTTTCCGCCAGGCTCGGGTATTCCGCTATCGCCACGAAGGACTGGTTACCCTCATCCAGTTTGAGCACCACAGAGTGCGCACCAGTGCGCTGCTGCGATACAAGTCTCCCTTCCGTCTCAATAAACTGCGCATCGAATGCCCCGGTGGCAGCCTGAGACGCCGTGACCGAGACCGGCGGCACGGGAGTATGCGACCAGAGCAGCCGCACATCCGCATTGCGCAACACGGAACTGAAGTCGTGCAACTCGGCGTCGCCGCGAGCCTCTACCGCATCGCCGATCTGGACTGGCTGAGCTGTGTGGGCGGCGAGAATCGCGATTCCGCCGGTGGAATCCTGTACAAACAAAATGGGTGAAACCAGCGTAACCACGCCATGAATGGTCACCTGCGAGGGGTGGTTCGGCGCCAGAATACGCAAATTGGCGATCGGCAGGGTGTTCAGGTCCGTCTTGTGGCCCTGCAGTTCCCGCCGCATGGGTTCGAAGTATCTTTGCTCCGACCAGGGATCCGAGACACCCGGCCAGGAAAGCGGGTGATCCGGCGGCTTGGGGCCGCGAGCGCTCAGCATCGCTCGCAAATCGCTTTGCGATGCCGGGCGCACGACCACATTGCGCCACACCGCGCCGGTGGAATAGGATTGCAAGCCGAATCGGCCCTCTGAAATACATGCCGGATCCTGAAGGATTGCAGTTGTGATCTCTCCGTTCGCTGTGGTTGAACTGGCCGCAAAGGAACACTCGTAGGCGAGAAACTTGAGGTGATACCAAGTTGCGGTGTGAACGCCGGGCTGGACAGGAATCGCCTGAAACTCATGCCATCCGTAGTCGGCGCGGCCCAGGATCAAGGTGTCATCCAGATCGCGAAGGCCGGCAAAGTAACCATGATAGGAGTCGACTCCAACTTCTTCCTGGGAAGCGCGAATGACTATGCCTGCATCTCCAGCTTCGGCGAGCAGTTGAATGTCCGCTTCTACTATGTAGTTGTGCCAGCGGGTGGAACCATTCATCAGTTTGGCGCCGCGGTCGTCGGAGATGTTCTGCATGGCGCCATCCACAGCCTGCCATGTGCCGCCGAATGCCTGCCACCCTCCCTGGCGCGGCTGGCCCTCCTGATCGCGGTTGAACGAGTCATGAAAGTAGGGCTTGCGCTCTGTCCAACTGCGATAGAGAAGCGTGAAAGCGGAACCCGCGCTCAGCAGAGCGGCAGTTGCCGCGGCCGTCCATAGTATCCATCGTCTGGCGCGCTTCAAAGCAATGTCCTCATTTGCTGAACCAGCTCAAATCGAGCATCGTCTTCACCGCGTCCGAATCGATATTCTCGCGTGTCACCAATTGCGGTTGCAGAACGACATACTCCTGTTTAGCGCCTCCGTCGAGTTCTTCTCCCATCAGTTTCACCGCGGCGCGGCCCATCTGCTGGGTGTCCTGCATGATGATCGAATCGATTCCGCCGGTGCGAATCGGAATCAGCAGGTTCTGATCGAATCCAACCAGATGAATGGATGATGTCTTGTTAAACTCAGTGAGTGCGTAGTAAGTGCCGCGCGTCGAGAACTCGGTCAAAGCAACAATTGCATCCACTTGCAAATTCCCGGCCAGCAACTTCTCGGCTACCTGCTGTTCTTGCGATACGGTCGGCAAGGCCAAGCTGCGAAACACGACGTGGATTTGAGGGAACTCCTCGGCCAGCGTAGCTTCCACGCTGCGCGCGCGGTCCGCGGTGCTCGTCAGTTGATTGCTGATGCCTAGGATCGCGACCGTGCCTTGCCCGCCAAGCAGTTTACCAATCCTGCGCGCGGCCATCTGGCCGCCGCTGCGCTCATCATTCAGCACATACGCGAGCTTCTTGCCCGGGGCGATGCCCAGGTCGGTTCCGACCACGACGACCGGAGTGCCGGCCAACAGCGCGCGGTGAATGGAGATGCGCAGCGGCAAGGCTTCCACCGGGGAAATGATCAGCCCCTTTGCGCCATGATCGAGCGCGCGGTTCAGGATCTCGATCTGGCCCTGGACATCGTCCTCGCGCATAGGCGCGTTCCAGTAAACGTTAAACCCATAAACCGCAGCCTCCCGCTCAACTCCTGTGTGTTCGGCCTCCCACAGCAAGGTTCCGCAGGTTCTCGGAATCACGGCAATCACCGGCGCGGGCCGCCGGCAACCGGGCAAAACAGCCGTCGAGACCGAAAGCGCGAGCAGGAGTAGGGTTCGCGGGAGCTGGCGATGGGCGCAAAATAATCGACTAAACATCTTCTTATTCACACATTTACCAATGCACTCTAGGCGCCAGCCGTGGTCCAGCCAGGAGTCTCGAAACCGGGTTGTGCTTCATAGTACACCTGTACCATGTTCAGTGTATATGCTCCACCTTTAGTATGAGCCTGCCCTTGAATAGGGTCCCGCATAGCTCATGAATTCGCCAGAGATCGAAGCGGCGAATGACAGGGGATCGGATTCGAGGACAAAACTGCGGCCAGCCGGGTAAACGATTGCTGAAGCCGCCGATCATCCAAGGGGCGCGTAGAGCACAGTTCACCGTTTTGTGCGCTTGCGCCTACAGCCCATCCACACTAGGAGGAGACAGTGAGCAAACTGTTCAGTTTCAACATTCCGGCGCTTCGCCAGATGCCAAGCGAGAAGGGTACGAGAGGAGTACGGTCGATTTATTGCGGATTGCTCTTTGCCGCATTGATCTTCACGGCTCTCCCGTCCTTTGCCCAATACAGCGCCAACATCCAGGGAACTGTCCTGGACCAGAACGGCGCGGCTTTAAACGGCGCGCACCTGCGCCTCACCAATGCAAGCACCGGCGTGGAAGCCAGCGCCGTCTCGAATGCCACGGGCGGGTATAGGTTCCTGAGCCTCGCCCCAGGGCAGTACCAGTTGGAAACGCAAGCCACCGGGTTTGCCAAGGCCACCGTGACTCTGACGCTGGAAACCAATCAGACGCTGGATGTTCCGGTCAATTTGTCCGTCGCTTCGGCGAACGTTACCGTTGCGGTCACCGGTGCTCCGCCCGTTCTCGATACGGCTGAAACCCGCAACCAGATGACGCTCGAACAGTCTTCGGTTGACGCCCTGCCACTGGCCGGCCGCGACTTGACCACCCTTGTGAACATGGCGCCAGGAGTAATCGGCCTCGGCCTAACCGCCGGCGGCACTCCCGGATCGGCTGCGGACAACTTCTCTACGGAGCAGCAGGTGGACTCGAGCGCCAACGGTCAGGGCGCCATGGGCAATATGTACATTGTGGACGGCCTGGACATTACCAGCGCCATCCGCCCCGGCGTGCTCAATTTGCAACCAAATCCTGACTCCGTTCAGGAAGTCAGCATTCAGGTCAACACCTACACTGTCGATTATGGCCGCGCCAGTTCCATGCAGATGGCGATAACCACTAAGGCCGGCGGCGACAAATTTCACGGCAGCGCCAGCGACTACTTCAACAACCAGTCTCTGTGGACGAGCAGCGACTTTGTCAAGCAATCGGATTTTGCCAAGTATCACGGCAACAATATGTCGGGAACGGTCGGCGGTCCCATCCTCCCGCTCCACCAGTTCTTCTTCTTTGCGTCCATTGAGCCGTTACGATCGGTCGCGGCTTCAAGTGGCACAGTCTCTTTTGAGGATCCGGCAGTTGTTGCCTGGGCGAAGACCGCTTATCCAAATACGATTGGAACGCAGATTCTCACCGCCTATCCGGTAAAGGTCACCAGTTCTTCACCTTCGCTGACCATGACCCAGGCGGGAATGGGCGCGTATTGCGGCGGAGCGGGACAGTTGGCCTGCAACGCGACTGCTGTGGACTTAGGCAATTGGGCCGGCTCCGCCCCACGTAACGCCACGCAGTGGAATGTGCGCCTCGACAAGGCCTTCAAAAACGACCGCCTCTATGGAGACATCTACAAGGGAAACCTCCTCTCCGGCGATCCTGGAGCGCGTCCGGCATTTCAGTGGGACGCGAATACCTGGACCCTGGCATGGCAGGGCAATGAAACCCACACCTTCTCCTCGAATACCATCAACGAGGCGAGTGTTGCAGGCATGCGCGTAGAGGGAATTCAGGAAGAAAACGCCGAGTTCAAGGTTCCCGATATCAACGTGGGCTTTCTAACCGCCGGCAGCAATGGCAACGGCGCATTCGGCGAGGGCTTCGCAGAGGGCGACTTCATCCAGCACAACTATCACTGGCGCGACGTGCTCACCCACATCAAGGGCAACCACACCATGAAGCTTGGGTATGAGGGCTGGATGGGCGACGACGTCGAACTATTCTCAGGCCCCCATGACCTTCCTCAGTTCAATTTCAACAATCTCGGGGACATGATTGCTACCGACACCACCAAGCCCGCGGCCGTTCAGCCCTATAGCGAGGGGGGCGTGGCCTACAATCCCTTGACCGGCGCGCAGGAGCAATGGAACTGGAATGCCGCCGCCATCACCGGTGGGGTCTTCTTTGAGGACTCCTGGAAGGCGCGCAAGAATCTCACCGTCAACTACGGCGTCCGTTGGGATGACATGGGCAATCCCTACTCACGCACCCCCGAGACCGTCTTTGGCAACTTCTACATGGGCCCTGGCCAGACCAGGACTCAGCAGATTGCCAACGGCTTTGTTCTGCAAAAGGACCATGCGCTCAATCGCGCCATCACCGACATTTTCAGCCCGCGTGCCGGCGCTGCCTGGGATGTATTCGGAAACAGCAAGTGGATTATCCATGGAGGCGCCGGCATCTATCACAACTGGCCTACGCCGGCCAACGTGCAAGAGGAGTTTCGCGGCAACCCGCCGGGAGGCATCTACCCGACCTTCTACGGCTCCGATACCAACCTGTCACACCGGCCGATCTTCGGTTTGGGCACAACAGAAGCACCGCCCTTCGGCTTTACGTATCCCACGCTCTCAGCCCTCACGCTCAATACCCAGGGCGGATTCAACGGATTGGTGGTAGGAATCAGCGGCATCAATCCCAACCTGAAAACCCCTGTCACCTACATCGAATCCTTTCAACTCGAGCACCCGCTTGCACACAACTTTGTGGCCAGTGTCGGTTACTCCGGCGCGATCTCGCACGGACTGCTCTCTGGCGGCGGCAATCCTGGCAACGTTAGTTACGGCGCGGATATCAACGCCCCGCCGGACGACCCGGGCGTTCTGGCAGGAACCACCCCCGTTCGGTACAACTCGAGTTTTGGAACGATCTACTACACCGATAACGACCGTCATTCCATGTTCAACGAATTCGTCGCCGATGTGCATGGGCGCTTCGCTGGAACGGGATTCGTCGATGTTTCCTACACTCGCTCCTCGTCCAAGGACGACACTCAGGTCTATCCGGAAAACAGCAATCCGCAGCAGTATTACGGGCCATCCAACTGGGACGCACCCAATCGCCTGTCCGCCACGTTCAGTTACGAGTTCGCCGGCTTGAATCACGGTGAGGGAGCGGTGGGACGCACAACCGGAGGCTGGGGCATTAGCGGCACCGTGGTCGGACAATCCGGATATCCATTCACGGTTGACACCACCGCAGCTTACAACGTCGCCGGTGAGGCCAGCGGTCTCTGCGGTGCGGGTCTCAGCGCAAAAGCAGCCTGCGGCGACTACAACGCTGACGGCGACAACTTCGATTATCCCAACGTGGCATCTTACACCCAGTTGCACGGAAGGAAGGACTTCCTCCCCTTAAACAGAGGCGGAACGGGAGGCATCTTCCCCAACGGGGCAACGCAATTCACTCAACCCACTGTCGGGACCGAGGGCAACGAGCGCGAAAACCTCTTCCGCAGTTACGGATTCTTCGAGACGAATGCTTCCTTGCACAAACTCACGACGATCCACGAGAAGATCGCGGCGGAATTCCGTGTTGAAATCTTCAACGTCTTCAACCATCCGAATCTGAATGCCCCGGATGCAGGCGTGACCGATGGCGCCTCCTTCGGTGTGTCCGGCGGCCAATACGAGCAACGCTGGATTCAACTCGGCGCCAACATCAAATTTTAGAAGCTAGGGGGGTCCGCATTGGATCCCTCGTGCTTCCTCCTGAACAGTGGAGCGGCTGCCGAAAACAGCTGCTCTACTGTTTTTTCCAATCCGCATTGATACGATTCCATAACAGCATTGGCGAGAAAACCCATGAAAAAGCTTAATAGGAGACGATTTCTTGCGCTCGGGGCGGCAGCAACCGGCGCCACCCTTGCTCATAAACCACTTTTGGCATTCGCTTCGCCGGCAGGTGCATCCCCTGCGCCATACGTCGCTATCATCCCGGGCATCCATACCTTCGACTACAACCAGATCGAGCTTCTGGAAGGACCGATGCGCCAGCAGTTCGACACCAACCACGCGTTTTTCCTCCGCCTTGACGACGACAAGCTGCTGAAGCCATTCCGCCAGCTCGCGGGCATGAAAGCTCCCGGCGAGGATATGGGCGGCTGGTACAGCATCGATCCGGCCTTCAACGGGCGCGGCAGTTTTCACGGCTTCATTCCCGGCCATAGCTTCGGCCAATATCTCTCCGGCCTGGCGCGCGCCTATGCCGTCACCGGCTCGAAACCTACCCAGGAGAAGGTGCGGCGGCTGGTTCAGCAGTTTGCGCCCACGGTTTGCTCCGCTTTCTACGACGACTACCATCTGCCCGCCTATACCTATGACAAGACCAGTTGCGGGCTGATCGACGCGTATCGCTTTGCGGGGGTTGAGCAGGCTCTTGCCGTTCACACGGCGGCTACCGAAGCGGTGGTGCCGCATCTTCCCGAGAAGGCGCTCTCGCGCAAGGAGCAATACGCCCGCCCGCACAAGGACGAGGCCTATTGCTGGGATGAAACCTATACCTTGCCGGAGAATCTATTCCTCGCTTACCGTCTCACCGGCAACCCTCGCTACCGCGAACTCGCCACCCGGTTCATTGAGGACGATCTTTACTTCGATCCACTTTCCCGCGGCGAAAACGTTTTGCCCGGCGAACACGCTTACAGCCACGTGAATGCCTTCAGCTCCGCCATGCAGGCCTATCTGGTGCTGGGCAATCCCAAGCATCTCCGCGCCGCGCGAAACGGCTTTGATTTTCTGCGTTCCACGCAGAGCTTCGCCACCGGCGGATGGGGACCGGATGAGTTGTTCCGCGTTCCGGGCAGTGGTGAGATCGGCGCCAGCCTCAGCAAATCTCATGCCAGCTTCGAGACGCCCTGCGGCGCCTATGGCCACTTCAAAATTGTGCGCTATCTTCTCGCTGTCACCGGTGACAGCCGCTATGGCGACAGCATGGAGAGCGTTCTCTACAACACCATCCTCGGCGCCAAGCCACTCAAGGAAGACGGAACCAGCTTCTACTATTCCGACTACAACACGCACGCGCACAAGAGCTATCATCCCGACAAGTGGCCCTGCTGCTCGGGAACCTTTCCGCAGATCACGGCCGATTACGGCATCAGCTCCTACTTCCACGACGCCGACGGCGTCTACGTGAACCTTTATGTTCCCTCACGCCT